>Ga0137403_10009504_pt1 | contig 10806 bp, 14 predicted proteins | sample CZOMad2_1_16fung_FD_122057 | JGI IMG/M metagenome (GOLD analysis project Ga0137403, IMG submission 122057) | Vadose zone soil fungal communities from Angelo Coast Range Reserve, California, USA - CZOMad2_1_16fungal (Hybrid Assembly) | ecosystem: Environmental > Terrestrial > Soil > Vadose zone... | reverse complement strand
CTTCGGCGACACGCCGGTCTGCACGAACACGAGGCCGAACATCAGCAGGTTGTCTACCGAGAGCGACTTCTCGAGCAGGTATGCCGTGTAGTAGGTGAAGGCCGCGTCGGTGCCGAGACGGGCCGCGATCCAGCCGCCGAAGGCCGCGGAGATTACGATCCAAACGCCGCTCCACGCGAATGCGGCGCGCACCGATTGGTCGCCGCGGCGGGCGCTGACGACGAGGTCTAGCGTTAGCAGGCCAGCGACAACGCAGCCGAACACGATCCAATCGAGCAGGGTGCCGCTACTCACGGACCGTGCAACTATTGGCTGCGGGGTTTCTGCTAGAAGACCGCGGATTCCGTGTCGGAGGACGAAAAGCAGCCGCGTGAAGTGCAATCACTGCGCTTTGCGCGCGAGTGGAATCTGCAGGTTGGTCGGGCGATTCTCTTCCTTGTCGAAGCCGCGGCCGTCGATGTTGCGTGCACCCCAGAAGAGCAGGTCGCGGCTGATATACACCAGGTCGTACTCCATGAAGTTGCGTCCCTCGGCGAGTCCGAAGGGCGCAAAGCTCTTGCCGAATATCTTCTGCGGCACGTTGACTTCCCACTTGGCGTAGCCGGCGCTCGCGACCTTGTTGAGGAGGTCGGCGAAGGGTTGCGCAAGCGGAGTGACCTGATAGTCCTCGTCGGCGACGAAATCCACCTTTTGCGCGCCGGGTGCGATTGGGTGATCACCCTTCCAGAGCATGTGGCCGCGCAGGTAGATCCGGGCCACGGGCACCTTCCCATAGGGGTCGGCGCTATTCGCGATGGTCAGCTCGAATCGATCATCGCCCAAGTACTTGAACTGGCGGCTGAGATAGAACGGCCTCAGGCTGCCGTCCGGGTTCTTGGTTGCGCTCGGCCGTATCTCGGGCGCGAGACTGAACCATTCGCCCACAAGCGCTTGCTTCGTCTCTTCTACGGACATCCTGGATCCTTCCTTGTTTGAAAAGGTTGAGGCGCAAGCGGCGAGCGACATGAAGATCGCCATGGTTAGCAACGTGCGCGGGCTAAGTGATTTCATAAGAACGCTCCTGAGGGGAAAGCTGCCGGTACTCGAGCCGAGCTCGTCTACTTGATGTCGTGAATCCAAATTCGCTCAGGCAGTCCCCCGAAAAGTTTCCTGCCGAAATAAAGTCGGGTGCCGGCCGCGAGCTCTTCATCGGATAGCAAAGCCGCTCGCACGTCACCCGCTGGATAAGCGTGCAGCAATTCGCTCTTAAACCTTTCGGGCAGCTTGTATTTCTCAAAGCCAAACAAATCGCAGACGGCCCCTTTCGCCACCAGAGAAGCGACCTCACCGTACTTACGAACAGGAACATGCAGATTGAGATGCGCCGAAATAGCGTCCCCAATGACTTGCGCTTGTGTGTGCGAATGTTGCTTGTGAAGCAGAAAGTCACGCGCCTGACGGCCGCCGCTCACCGCGAAGCAACATTCCTTCAGCGGCGCGATTCTGGATTCCGTGAGACCAATATCGTGTAAAAGCGCGGCCGCAAAAAACGTTTCTCTGTCGTACTTGAGCTTGTGATATGCACCAAGCATTGCGCCGAAGTAATACGTGCGGAACGCGTGCGACAACAGATCTTGCGTGTGGGTGGCGCTCGCATGCTGTTCCACATCTCTGACAATGCGCGTGTCCGGCGGGTCCAAGTCAGAAAGCTCGAGATTGACCGGCTTCAACAGGCCGAGATTAGTCCGGATAACGTCCGACGCCTCTCGGGCTGCGAGGAATGCGATGTTGCGCAGCAAGAGCAAACGTTCTGTCCCTGTCAGTACGCCGCTGCTTCTCTCGCCCCATTTTAGAGAGCCAAATTTAGGTCTCAACAGATCTCCGGTCGAAGGGTGGTTTCATGAAATGTGCAATGAAATGCTGCCATTTTGTTTTGTGACTGAAAGCGGGGAGGAACAGCCTGCGACGCCCTGTCAGAACATCGAATTGCCGCTGACGGTCTTTGCGGGTACTGGCTGAACCACGTCCCAATGTTCAATGATTTTTCCGTTCTTCACACGGAACAACTCGGCGATTGCGAGTCCCGGGTCGTTCGCCTCTCGCGTCAAATGCACGTGCAACGCGACCAGGTCGTCGTCGCCCAGCACTTTCGAAATTACAACTCTTAGGGTCGGATGCTTTTCTTGCATTCCGCCTATGAATTGAATAAAGCCGTCTGGCCCGTCGGCCACCTCCGGATTGTGTTGACGGTAAGGGAGCCCAATGTATTTACGGGCCGCCTCGGCCGGCTTTTGTTGGTTGATTGCGAGTTCGTAGAATTCGGTTACGAGCCTTTTGTTTTCATCGACTACGTTTCGCGCTGTCATGACAGCCTCCTTGGAAATTGTTGTGGGACCTCGACGATTGAGAGAGTGGTGTTACGCGTTTATCGACTTCCATAAGATCGAAAAAGCCCAAGGCTGGCGTAGCGACGGTTTCATAGCCAGAGCGGCATCTGGGCGCGCCCCACGCCCGCGATTCCCGCGGTTAGGCGGGAAACTTGTCGCCGAACATGGGCAGCCCGCTCACCGACGTGGCCCGTGTCGACTCGTCCTGGAGCACATCCCAGTGCTCCGCCAGGAGTCCGTTCTCGATCCGCAGGACGTCGCACGCGACCCAGTTCGCGGGTCTGCCGTGGCCGGAGAATCGCCCGTGCGCGATGACATAGTCCCCTTCGGCCATGATCAGGTGCGACTCGTACCGAAGCGTCGGGGGTGCCGCCTTGACGAGGTTGAATAGCCCGTCGCGACCCGGCGGTATATGGGCGCTGTGCTGGATGTAGGTCGGTGACCAGAATTTCTCGGCCGCGGCGTAGTCTCGCCGGTTGAAGAGCGCGTCGAACGCGGCGAGCACGAAGGCCTTGTGGTTGAGTTCGCCTTCGCGGGGCTTCGTGAACATCGGATTCCCGTTCGCGGTGCTGGCGATCGGCACTTCCTCCTGGAGAACGTCCCAGTGCTCGAGCACCTTGCCGCCCTCGACGCTGAAGATGTCCACGGCGACCATGGGCTTTGGACCCCAGCCGGTATAGCGTCCGTGGACCATGACGAGGTTACCCTCGGCAACCGCCATACCCGGCTCGTAGCGCAGATTCGTGAGGGTCGGGATCATCTTCGCGATGGCTGCTGGACCGTCAGGAATTGCCGGGTTGTGCTGCTTGTAGTTGACGCTGAAGAGCTGTTCGACAACCGTCGGATCCCGGTCTGTGAACGCGCGTGTCAGAACTTCGAGGGCAATCTCTTTGTTGGATTTGGTCATTGGGGATCTCAGCTCTCAAAAGGCGCGTTGAGTAGCAGGTCGCACACATTCGGGACTTCAAAGCCCGGAACGAGACGCCGGGCGATGTCACCGATGCCGGTGCCGATGGCCGTGAAGGGTTTCTTCCGCCCGACTTCCGCAAGCGCCTCGGTGAATGCCTTTTTGAATCCGAGCCGCGGATAGAGGGCGAGCGTATCGTCGATGAGCTGAGGCGAGATTTCCCCGATATTGAGGCCCATGACATCGACGTGGGCACCAAGATGAACGAACGCAATCTCCGGGGCCTTGAGTGCTGCGACGTCCGACGAGTGAAGCGCGATTGCGTCCCAGACGAGGTCCGTCTTTAGCTTGGGATAGTGCTGCTCACCGAGGAAGCGGGCGGCGGCTTCGGCGCCGTCGACCTCGAAGCGCTTGTCCGCGCAATAGCGGTCGGTCAGCCCCAGGTCATGGAGGATCGAGGCGATATAGACGACCTCGCGATCGAAGGTCATCTGTCGCTTCTTGGCGAGGAACTCGGCAAACCAGTACGTCCGATGGATATGATGAATGAACGCCGGCGTGTGCACATTTTCGGCAAGTGCGCGGGCCTTGCGTGCCAAGTCAGAGTCCGGGGCGGTGATCCCACCGATGGTGACGGCCGTGCTCATAAATTCTCCTTGCCTGCCGAAACGGTGAGGTCAAACCCGCTCATCGGTTCAACGTCCCGGAATGTCGCCGCGGCGGCTGGCTTCGAAGAGGTACCAGACCCTCTTTTCCGTCTCATCGATCCACACTTCGAGCAGGCTCGCGGTGGCAATGTCGCTCACCTCGTCGCATAAACCATGGACCTCACGCATGGCGGCGGCAATCCGCATGTTGTCGTCACGTAGCTCTGCGAGCATGTCGAGCGGCGACACGTAGTCGTCATCGTTATCGAGCACGCGCTGCGAGCGCGAAATATGCCCTATGGACCGCAGAGTCATGCCGCCGATCTTTCGAACACGCTCCGCGATCGTGTCGGTGATGGCGAAGATTTGATCAGCCTGCTCGTCGAGTAGTAGGTGATAGTCGCGAAAATGCGGACCGGAGACGTGCCAATGAAAGTTTTTGGTTTTTAGGTAGAGCGCGAACGCATCGGCGAGAAGGAGATTGAGGGCGCCCGAAAGCTCACGAACCTTCTTGTCGGACAGTGGGTTCGGGGTCTTCAGCGGAGCCGAGCGCCGCGCCTTGACGGTTTCAGTGGTCATGAATGTTCCATGGAGCGAAAAGGAGACTTCAGTTCAAGCCCCGGCGCCACGCACCAGGCGTCACGCCCTCGAGCCCCCTGAAGACCTTCGTGAAGTGGCTTTGGTCAACGAATCCGCAAGTCGATGCGACCTCGACTAGGGGTAGAGAGCCCTTCAATAGCGTCTTGGCGCGCTCGATACGACAGGTGAGCAACCACCGATGCGGGGTCATGCCGAGGGTGCGCAGGAACATGCGCGCGAAGTGGCTGGGCGAGAGGTTCACGAGGCCCGCCAGGTCGGCGATCGCAACGGGGTCGTTCATGTGCGCGCTCACCCAATCTGTTACTCGGCGGATCTGCCACGGCGGAAGTATCCCCATCCGCCCAATCGTGGAGGCGAGGGCGCCTATCTGCTTAGGGGATTCCGGGCTTCGCATAGATCCAGGTGACGCGCCCCTGCCGCTCCTCTCCGACCTCGTCATCAATATGGACGACCGTATTAGTTTGAAGGGGACCGCCAAAACCTGTCAAGGGCCCCACGAGGAGCGCACCTTAGCCCCCGACGTCGGCCCTTGAACACTGGCAAAGCGGAAATCTACAAAGAGAGCTTTTTTCTACAAGACGACGGGACGTCAAAAAGTAGATAGTTCCGCCGTCATGATGTCGACTGCAGGAGGCAAGCTTAGGGAGCTCGAGAGCAAAGTAGGCCTCGGAGCGCTCGCAGTCACTTTATTGGGGGGCCTAGCGACGGTTGCTTTAGGATCCGTGTCCCTTGACGCGATAGCGCAAGTGGCAACGCTCCGGGCGCCCTCCGAGTTTTCGAACATTGGGGATGAGCGCGTGCGGTCTCAGGCGCTCTTCACCGAGGCGGGCAAAGTCCTCCTCGATCCCCGCTGCCTCAACTGCCACCCCAAAGATCGCCAGCCAACGCAGGGGAACGACCTGCATCCCCATATGCCGCCGATGCACGCGGCGACCTCCGGAAGGGGCGAACGAGGGCTGGCGTGCGAATCCTGTCACCAAAAGACAAACACCACGACGAGCGCGAAGGCTCTCGCGAGCGTCCCCGGGGGCGGGAACCCACATTGGGCACTCCCCCCGGCATCCATGTCGTGGCAGGGGAAGACGCTTAGCGAGATCTGCGAGCAGCTGAAGGACCGAAAGCGAAATGGCGACCACGACCTCGAGGGCATCCACCATCACGTCGCAACAGATACCCTGGTCGCCTGGGCGTGGAATCCGGGGCTGGGGCGAAGGCCCGCACCGGGCAGCCAGAAGGAATTTGCCGACCTGATCGGCGCTTGGGTCCAGACCGGCGGGCATTGCCCGGTCCCGACCAAAAACTGAAGTCGGCAACTCGAGGATTCCGACATGCCCGTGCTGAAGATCAATGGCCGCAACGTTCCTGTCGACGCACCTGAAGATATGCCTTTGCTGTGGGCCCTTCGGGACGTCGTCGGAATGACGGGGACGAAATTCGGTTGCGGTATCGCCATGTGCGGCGCCTGCACGGTCCTTATCGACGGAAACCCGGCGAGGTCATGCGTCACTCCGCTCGCCGCTATCGCTGGCAAAGGCATCACGACGATCGAAGGTGCGGCGAAAACTCCGGAAGGTGCGGCGCTTCAGAAAGCGTGGCTCGCTGGCGAAGTCCCCCAGTGCGGCTACTGCCAATCTGGGCAAATCATGTCCGCGTGCGCACTTTTGAAAGCGAATCCGAAGCCAAGCGATTCCGATATCGACAAAGTGATGTCCGGAAACGTCTGCCGTTGCGGTACCTACGAGCGGATTCGCGAGGGCATCAAGGTGGCGGCGCGCAACCTTGCTGGGAGCAAGTAGCCATGAGGATATCCCGTCGCGAGTTTCTGCAGACAAGCGGCGCACTCTGCATCGCATTCAATCTGTCTGAGGCGAAAGGCGCCTCGCCTGCGTCTACGCTCGCGCCCAATGCCTTTGTTCGAATCGACTCGAGTGGCCAGGTGACGGTGATTGTTCCCTATGTGGAGATGGGTCAGGGCACCTACACCTCGATCCCAATGCTGATCGCCGAAGAGCTCGAGGTTGCGCTCGCTTCAGTGCGCGTAGAACATGCGCCGGCAAGCAACGAACTCTACGGCAACCCGCTTCTTGGAGGCTTTCAGGCGACCGGCAACTCCAACGCCATCCGCGGCGCTTGGATCCCGATGCGCCAGGCAGGAGCCGTTGCGCGGACGATGCTTGTGAGCGCCGCGGCCGAGAAATGGGGCGTCGGTGCGGCTTCTTGCCGCGCCCGCAATGGTGAGGTCATCCACACTCCCAGCGGCCGGCGGTTGAAGTATGGCGCCCTCGTCGAAGCTGCCGCGAAGTTGCCAGTGCTGAAGCCTGAGAGCGTAGCGCTCAAACCCCATAGCGAATTCAAGCTGATCGGCACGCCCGCGAAGCGGCTCGATCTTTCCGGCAAGGTGAACGGCAAGGCGCTCTATGGGATCGACGTCATGATCCCGGGGATGAAGTTCGCGGCGCTCGCGATTTCGCCTGTCCTTGGCGGCAAGCCACGGTCGGTAGACGAGTCGGAAGCCAAGGCGGTGCCGGGCGTCCGTCAAATCGTTCAACTGAGCGATTCGGTCGGGGTCGTGGCCGACAATACCTGGGCAGCGAAGAAGGGAGTCGCCGCGCTCAAAGTCGAGTGGGATGAAGGCCCGAATGCGAGCGTCAGCTCTGCGAGCATTCTTGCACTGATGCAAGCCGCCTCCGAGCAGCCCGGAGCAATTGCTCGGAAGGAAGGCGATTTCAAGAGCGCGTTCGATGGCGCTGCGACGCGATTTCAAGCGACCTACGAGATGCCCTTCCTCGCCCACGCGACGATGGAGCCGATGAACTGCACCGTGCATGTGCGGCGAGACGGGTGCGACATTTGGACGGGGACGCAGGCGATGACCCTCGTACAAATGACGGCAGCGAAGATTGCTGGGCTGCCGGTAGATAAGGTGGTCGTCCACAACCACCTCATCGGCGGCGGGTTCGGCCGCAGGCTCGAAGCGGACGGGGTTGCCCGGGCGGTGGAACTCGCGCGCCAGGTCGACGCTCCCGTAAAGGTCATCTACAGCCGCGAAGATGACATCCAGCACGACATGTACCGCCCGTACTGGTACGACCGCGTGTCCGCTGGGCTCGACGCGCAAGGCAAGCCCGTCGCTTGGCAGCACCGGCTCACGGGCTCCTCGATCATGGCGCGCTGGGCGCCGCCCTTTTTTCAGAATGGGCTCGATCCGGACACGATCGATTGCGCAGCCGAGCCACCCTACGCAATTCCTCACATGCTGGTTGACTACGTCCGACACGAACCTCCGGGGATCCGGACAGCGTTTTGGCGTGGAGTCGGACCCACGCACAACGTGTTCGTTGTCGAGAGCTTCATCGACGAACTCGCGTCGACGGCAAAGAGAGACCCGGTCGAATATCGCCGAGCCCTGCTCAGCGCAAATCCGCGCGCAAAGGCGGTCCTCGATCTAGCGGCCTCGAAGTCAGGTTGGGGCAGTGCACTACCCTCAGGTACAGGTCGTGGCATCTCCCTGCAATTTGCCTTCGGGAGCTACCTCTCGATGGTTGCGGAAGTCGAGGTGTCGCGGCGCGGCGAAGTCCATGTCAACAAGGTTGTGTGCGCCCTTGATTGCGGGACCGCCGTGAATCCGGATTCGATACGCGCGCAGATGCAAAGCGGCATAGTGCTGGGACTCTCCGCTGCCCTGAGGGAAGGGATTACGCTGAAAGACGGGCGTGTGCAGCAAGCGAACTTCGGTGACTATCGGGTCTTGCGCATGTACGAAATGCCCAAGGTCGAGGTCCACTTAGTGCAGAGCACAGAAGCACCTGGCGGCATCGGTGAAACGGGCACCTCGTGCTTTACGCCTGCGCTGACCAACGCGATCTTCGCGGCCACGGGAAAGCGTGTCCGGAAGCTACCGGTCGGAGACCAGCTCTCCGTCTGAAGGACGCTGGCCGCCCCCGTCGTTCGCGGAGGGCTAAGCCTATTGCCGCGCGGCGTGACAGAACGCGGGCTCCTCACCGGCGATTTGCGGCTTGCTACCATATCGGACGATGCCCAAACCGTCTCACCGCGAGATCCTGCTGACCGCCGGCCTGCGGCTCATCCACGAAAAAGGCTTCTCGCGGGCGAGCGTGCGCGACATCGTTACCGCGGCAGCTGTCCCGCAAGGCTCCTTCACCAATCACTTCCGAACCAAGGAGCAATTCGGACTCGCCGTGCTTGAGCGTTACTACTACGGATACATCAAGGAACTGATGGAAAGAACGCTTCTCAACGAAAAACGACAGCCTCTCGAGCGCATCCGGAGCTACGTCAACGGGCTAATCGACATCCTGGAGGATGGGTGGACCAGGAAGGGTTGCATCTTGGGCAACTTCACTGCGGAGCTTACGGATGACAACGAGGCTATCCGCCGACGAGTGGTGGAAATGTTCGACGAAATGCAGGCAGCCGTCAAAAACTGCCTGAAGGATGCGATTCGCCAAGGCGATCTTCCGCGAACGGCGAAAGCGGGAGAGCTGGCGGGCTTTTTCATGTCCTCGCAGCAAGGAGCCACACTGCTTTGCAAGGCTCACCGCAGTGTCGAGCCCATGCGGCGGTTCAAGCGGCTTTTTTTCAGCTCGATCTTCGCGAAGAATGCGTAACGCCGGCTCTCGGGGTTCTCTCCTCGCTAATGCGAGGCTGGTAGACACGGCGCTCCATGAACCATAGTTCAATAACCAGAGAGCCCAACGACCGCTTTGGGTCGCCATTCAGTAGCGATCGTGCCCAGATGTGCAATTGTTGGATGAAACGAGGTGCGCAGCATGGTAAAGAAGGAACACAGATGGGAGGAACCCAACCATGGACCTGAAGCAAACCGCCACATATAGCGCTGCCCTGCTCACCCTCGCCCTGCTCGCCGGTTGCGGCGTCGACACAATGAGCGCCGCGGCAACTGCCGCCGCGATCAAGAAGCAAGAGCTGCAGCAGGGTCAGAAGACCATGGAGCAGTCGAAAGAGAAGATCGGAAAGGCGATGGAACTGGAGCAGCAGCGAGCTAACCAGGGCACCGATCAGTAGCGCGCAAGATCCGATCCAACCATCATGAAAATGGCGTCCCCACGGCGAACCGCCCCGAAACCCGCCTTGACGTTCGTGAGGAAGATTTACCTGAAAGGCTTTCGGCGCCGGATTACAGGGGTCCGTGTGGCGTTCGATTGAGCGCCGCGCCATCGTTAGCCCAAGCTAAGCTTTTGATCGCTCCTGCAGTGACTGGTGGCGACCTTCTCCGATACCCCCGCTAATACCCCACAAACTAGGTAACCGTTCGTGCGCCTCCGCTCAATTGTGAGCGGCGAGTATGGAACGCTAGCGGACGATCTCGACCGCCGCGGTGAAGACATAACCCGCGCCTCGTTCTGTGCGGATGATCTCGGCGGCACCCTCGCCGGGCTGCATCTTTCTGCGTAGCCGCGCCACCTGAACGTCGATCGAGCGGTCGTACACCTCGTCGTTGTGCAGCCGCGACAGACCGAGCAGCTGATCGCGCGAGAGCACGCGCTGCGGTGCGCCGACGAAGGCTGCGAGTAGATTGAATTCACTGTTCGTCAGCGGCACGTTGGCCCCGCCCGGCGCAGCGAGCCGGCGAGTTCTTCCATGTCGGCGGCGAACTGGGGATTCGACTCCGGCGCACACAACAAAGCCCCTAGGGTGCTTGCTGCGGCGGCCATCTCCGCATAGACGGATATGTTCGGCTTGGCTGCGCTACGCGTCCGCGCGCCGTTGACCAGGTCTTCACCTTGGTCGTCGCCGGCACGCGGCGACGCGCCCTTTGCGCGCGAAGGCAACGGCTGATCGGAGAACATGCCTTCGCCGACTAGCCGCGCGAGTTGCGCTTCAGTCGCGATGACGTTGCCCCGCCGCAGCAGCAGCCGATTGCTGGCGTCATAGATATCGACCGGCAACGGTGCACGCACCTGCAGTTGATCAGCTCGGATTCGATGGCGAACGGTCACGGTACACAACCTGCTGTCCGACGATGACAGCGCTCCTCGGACATTAGCGCCGACGATCTGCCGGCATTCACTAGACGGTCGGCACAAGTGGGCGTCAATTTAGGCGCGGAATGCGTCGTTCGGTCTTGTTCTGCTTGGTTTCGCGGGGAAACCCGCTTACGCGCCGCGCGTCGCGCCCAGGGTTTCCGCATCCACCGCTTCGGTTCGGTCTACGGACCGAACGGATTTCCGCGCGCGTTCAAAGGTCGGACAGTGGGCCGCGAGCGAGCCGACCTCGCAGCGCTGGTCTTTGTCGTCTTCATTCG
>Ga0137403_10009503_pt1 | contig 10809 bp, 8 predicted proteins | sample CZOMad2_1_16fung_FD_122057 | JGI IMG/M metagenome (GOLD analysis project Ga0137403, IMG submission 122057) | Vadose zone soil fungal communities from Angelo Coast Range Reserve, California, USA - CZOMad2_1_16fungal (Hybrid Assembly) | ecosystem: Environmental > Terrestrial > Soil > Vadose zone... | reverse complement strand
TCGCCAATGTTCTGCAGATGAATAAGCGCGTGCCGCCGCGACACTTTCGGCGACTCCACGACAATCGTATTAGCACCGGCCCGTCCGAGCGAACAACTGCCTTTGATCGGATGGCATCTGCCATCGGCTGCTTCCAGCCATGCACCTTCCTCTGGGGGCTTGCTCACGCCGAAGCATCGTATCAAAACTGATCAGAGACGCAAAGTGTCTTCCGAACACTCTGAATCCCCGAGAGTTGTCGCCGAGCCACCGATCATCGATTTAGTCTTTTTTTCGATCTCAATAGTGAATACTTTATGACCATGACCAATCCGCGCGGATCCTCTCCGGCATGAATCTGCGTTCCAGACGCTGGGTCAATGAAAGCCCCCGTGAACAGTCTGATTAGAGTTTGCCAAAAGTGCGGAACCGAAATCCCTGGTGACGCGCCTGAGGGGGGCTGTCCAGGCTGCCTTCTCCAGACGGCGCGGGATGCTACGGGCGGACAGCTCGTGTTCGGCCGCTACAAGTTGGTCAAGGTGCTCGGCCGAGGCGGAATGGGAATAGTGTGGCTGGCACACGACGAAGAATTGGAGCGCGACGTGGCGCTGAAATTTCTCCCCGATCTGATGATCCAGGATCGCGCGCTGTTGGATCAGCTCAAGCGTGAGACAAAGCGCTGCCTGGAATTAACGCATCCGCATGTCGTTCGGATTCACGACTTCGTGCACGACGAACGCTCCGGCTGCATTTCAATGGAGTTTGTCGATGGCGAAACACTCTCAAACTTACGGGCCGAGAAAGAGCAAAAGGTCTTTGAACCGGATGAGATTGCCGGCTGGATCAGTCAGCTTTGTGACGCGCTCGATTATGCGCACAATCACGCAAAGGTCATTCATCGTGATTTGAAGCCTGCCAACCTCATGGTGAATCAACGAGGCCATCTCAAAGTGGCAGACTTCGGCATAGCTCGCAGTCTCGTTGATTCAGCGAGTCGACTAACCGCGGAAGAGGGCCGAAGCGGCACCCTCGTTTACATGAGTCCGCAGCAATTGAGCGGCGATCGCGGCACACACCTCGACGACATCTACTCGTTAGGTGCGACGATCTACGAATTGCTCACGAGTAAGCCGCCATTTTACTCCGGCAATATCGATCGACAGATTTGTGAGCGAGTTGCGCCTTCGATGACGGAGCGTCGAAAAGAATTCAATATCGAGCCGGCCTCTCTCCCACAACCGTGGGAAAATGTCGTCGCGGCTTGTCTCGCCAAAGACCCCTCGCGACGGCCGCAATCGTCAGTTGAGTTTGCGCGACGGCTCGAGCTTCCGGCAGGGTCAGCGAGGATAGCTCCTCCGCAGCCGGCAAAGAAGAAACTGACGGTCATGGGCGCCATTGCAGCGGCTTCGGCGCTTGTGCTGGTTGCCGCGTATTTCGGGGAATCTAAGCGGCATGCGGCATCAGTGTCACTCGTGCCGGCGATTACGGAAAAATCCATCGCTGTTTTGCCCTTCGAGAACCTAAGTGATGAGAAGGAAAACGCTTACTTCGCCGACGGCGTTCAGGATGAAATCCTTACGGACTTGGCCAAGGTCGGCGATCTCAAGGTAATTAGTCGCACGTCGGTGAGACAGTACAGGGATGTGGGGACACGGAACGTTCGCGACATCGCGCAACAACTCGGGGTCGCACACATTCTCGAAGGCACCGTGCAACGCGTCGGCGATCGCGTGAAAATTAGCGCTCAGTTGATTGACGGGCGCTCTGATACTCATATTTGGGCGACAACTTTCGACCGTTCGCTAACGGATGTCTTCGCCGTGCAGAGCGAAGTCGCCTTGAACATCGTCAGCCAGCTGAAGGCGAAGCTTTCCTCGGCAGAAGAAGCAGCAATCAAACAGAAGCCGACTAACGACTTGATCGCTTACGATCGATTTGTTCGCGCCCGGAGCTTGATCGACTCCACGGGCTTCAGCAGCCAACCCGATCAGGGCCTGCTTGAAGCGGCGCGTCTCCTTGAGGAAGCCGTTGCCCGAGACCCCACATTTCTTCGCGCGTATTGCGAACTGGCTTGGGTGCACGATACACTTTACATTTTCGGCGTTGATCATACGCCGAGCCGCGTGGCCATGGCTGACCGGGCCATCGACAAAGCGATGGCCATCAACCCTAACGCTGGCGAAGTGCATCTTGCCCAGGCATCTCACCTTTACTGCGCTTATCGCGATTATGATGCGGCCCGACGAGAACTTGCCATCGCGAGCAGTCTTCTTCCCAACGAACCAAGATGCTTTGAGCTGGCCGGTTACATAGACCGTCGTACGGGAGAATGGGAAGCCGCTGCGAAAGCGCTTTCAAAGGCGTTAGAGTTGGATCCCCGCAGCATTGATCTGCACATTCAGCTTTCGCAAACCTACGAGCACATGCGGCGTTTTCCGGAAAAGGCCAAGGTTCTTGATCAGGCAATTGCTATCGCGCCGGACGACGTCAGTCTCCGGGTAGCCCGCGCGTGGGTCGATTTGGAATGGCGCGCCGACCCGAAACCCTTGCGCACTGCAATTGAGCAGGCTATTGCGAAAGACCCAACTGTTGCGGCCGAGGTCGCGCAGGGATGGTTTTACGTCGCCGTCTGTGAGCGTAATTGGAAGGCAGCGCGGCAAGCGATGGCTGCTACCAGTCAAGACGTGTGTCGGACTGAAAATGTAGTGTTTCCGCCGATTTGGTGTGAAGCATTTATCGAGAGAGCTCAGGGGAATACTGCGGCGGCGCGCAAGGCCTTCTTGATCGCCCGCGCTGAATGCGAAAAAAACGTGCGCGACCAACCGAATTTCGGTGAGGCTCTTAGCGTGCTGGGACTGACTGAAGCTGCCCTTGGAGACAAACAGAAAGCGATTGAGCATGGAGAGCGAGCCGTGCAGCTGGTGCCGCCAAACAAGGATGCGGTCAACGGCCCATTACTGATCGAATATCTTTCGATTATCTACAGTTGGACCGGTGAAAAGGATCGCGCCCTCGCCGAGCTTAAGCGCGCAACAGCCCTACCCAGTCCAACGAATTATGGAGACCTGCGCCTCCACCCTTTCTGGGATGAGTTGCGGGGCGACCCACGTTTCGAGCAAATCGTCGCCTCGATGGCGCCGAAGTAATAACGGAAGTCGTTTTCACCTTCCTAAGTGCTTGATGTTTCCGCCCGATTCTCAGTCGGCGATTCAATGAAGGAAAATCTCGTTGCTTCGAAAGCGAAGCCAGGCCCAAAGGCCGCCATGTTCAATACGATCATCACCCAGGCAAACAGATACATTCCCATCATCAAACCAATCCCCGCGTGCAAAGCGAGCACCCCGACAAACCAAATCAGCCGCGTTTTTCGCGGCCAAATACACACGGGATAGGTCGCTTCCATCACGCACACCACAATTCCAAGCACCGGCAAAACAAATCCCAAGCGAATCAATATGTCCGGTGGAATGATATCAAAAGGTGGCCGAGTCAGAGCTCGCCACAAACTCGTGCCGTTCCACCAGCCAGGTCCGGCGCACTTGGCGAATCCGCTAAAAAAATAAATGATGCAAATGTGAAGCTGCAGCACTCGACGGTGAAGTCCTTGCAGCGAAGAACTCTTAAGGCTGGTCCGGCGCCACCGCGCATCGATTGACCACGAATCTGGAAGCGGTGCGATGACGAGATAAAAAAGACCGATGATGGTGAAGTTGTCTACTCCGTAGCCGAAGGGCTCCGCGCTTTTGACGGTGCAGAGAAAAAGAATCCAGGCGACAATACTGACCGTCCGACAGAAAAGGCCGAGAATAAGAAAGAGCGAAGCGAGAAGAAGTCCACCCCACAACAACCACAAGACGTTGGTTTCGCTCAAATGAAGCCAGCCGCCGGCTTCGACCATCCATCCAACCCTTGGAATAAGCGGGCTTTCGACCGAAAGGAGCGCTTCCATGAGGTCGCGTCGGATCAAACCCCGGTTTCCCTCTGCCAGAAGTTCAATCCAATCGGAGCGCAGGGACACCGTGTAAAACAAGACCTGCAAGCCGATGCCTACCCGGAGAACACTCAGCCAAATGGTGGACTGCGGAGTGAAAAGAAACCGTCGGAATCCGTCGCGCAAGTTAGGCACGGGTCAGGGATGCGACGGCTGCGCCGCGCTAAAATCAAAATCGTAGGCAAACAAAACACGATAAGACTCTTTCCGCCCAAGACGGAACTCGGCCGGCGATGGCAAATCAACCGAACCTAGAACAGCTCGAATCTTGTTTGCCGAGGAATGGTCCTGCCAGACAGAAAATGCCAGCATTTTCACCATCATAGTCCGGAGAGGGGCGTATTCTGTTTCGGTCACCTTGTCTAGCAGAGTAGCGAAACGCAATCCGGCAGACCGGCTGTTTACTCGGGGGAGTTCGATCTCTGTCCGGCCGTCCGGATAATACAGTTCAAAAACGATCTTGTAGTTATCCGGAATGTTTGGCGCAAAGTAACTGTAGCCGGCTTCGATACCTGCGAGGTTCAAGTAAGCGGAGACAGTCTCGCGAACGGGATTTGTTTCCGGCAGAGTCTGTCCTAAAGGGATCAGGGTAACTTCCGCGCCGCGATCCCAAACCGGATTGAGAGTATCCGGGAAAAAGGTGGCGCTTGTAGAAAAGATCGAAAAGATGTCGTTCAGACAGACCAGCAGGATACAGACAAACTGAACTGTAAAAAACGCCAGTCTGAACGCTGGCAGCTTGCCACTCTTCAGCAAGGGATCACTTGTGAGTATACTTTTGCAAGATCGGTGTGACCTCTTTCACCAGCGCCCTGGATTTATCATAGTCGGCTGGGGTCAGCTGAGAATGTGGATTAGGCGTGTGATGAACAAGGGCCGCATGCGTATTCGGCGTCTGATGGGTATTCGGAGTGTTATGGGCATTCGGCGTGTTATGAACATTATCGCAATTACCCTTGGTCGTTCGGGCCCCGATCTGAATAGCAGAATAAGACGTTCCGGCGCTATAGGACTGTAATAATTCGTCCAAAAGTGTGTTATCGACAAAAACACACTTCAACGATCCTAGATCGGCCACATTGTTGATATTTTCGACCCAATAAAGTTTCTTTTCGTACTTGCCCAGGATTTTCGCGAGGTCTTTCTGATCGTCCAGTGAGATCTGGGTTCCGGGATGAATCTCGATATAGGTATCATCAATGTTTACGCCACCGCGGCGCAGACCCACCGTCGCGCATGCACCCAGGACTAAGACTACAGCTCCAGTTAAGACTAACGAACGGGTTCTCATAGTTTGCGGTTTTGCTCTGTACTCAAAGGAAATGCAAGCTTAAAATGTGATCTGTAGGATTGACTCGGTCATTGCTCGGTAACCTTGAAGAAAAACGGGTCGATGGAGGGACTCACCTCCTTACCCTGCAGATCCCGCAGCTTCTTTTGGTCTTCGCGTCGCTGAAAGTTCACGCCACACGGGAAGTGCGATCGGTCAGGATTATTATTGGACGAAAAGACGCCGTAAAAGTCGTTATTCACTGCCATGAGATGAAGGTAGTCTCCGAGAAATATGTTGCTGCAACATGATTGGTAGGGCGGCGGCTGGATTGGAAACTGTGCCAGGGTTAGAGGCTGTTGCGTGGTCTGAAAATCGTCACTGGTTTGTTCAAATTGTGTCTTCCACATATTATTCACCACCTGCTGGTAGAGAAAGCCCACTGTCCCTTGGGCATTTACCGCCAGTCCGGGATTTTTGGCGTCCGGTATGTCCCTTTTGCCCGACCAAGTCTCCCCACCATTGGTCGAATATTTCAGATGGAGACTGACGCGACCGTTTACCAAGTCGCTCCAAACCAGGTAAACCTTTTTTGGGTCGCGAGGATCCACCGCCAAGGCTAAGTCATCGGCGATGCGATCTCCTCCAAGACATTCGGTGCCAGTTAACTTTCGTTGTTGCACCGCCACGACGCCGGGGGTGCCTTGAGGATCAACCAGGGAACTGAACGGTGGCGTCGAGGCGCCGCCGTTATCATCTCGAACGACAACAACTTCTGACGTCATCAAAGCGGGTTCCGTGTACTTGCCGCATTGTTGATAGGTTATATCAGTTACCCGATTGAAAGCCGCGTAAACGATTTTGCCATCCGCGGCAATGGCTGACCGAACCTCCCAATCTATCGCCTTGGGCTGATATTCGACAGGCACTGGGGTAAAACTCGCACCCGGAGCATTAAGGGAGCGGTCAAGCACAGCCTGCCCAGGTCCTTGGGGACCGGGGTTGGTTGGATAATTGAAGTCACAATCAGCCACAAAGACATGATCTTCCGACCCGACGGTCATCGCAGCGATATACGGCTGGTCGATATTGTTTCGGTTTTTGAACACCTCAGCCATTAGCCGCGTGGTCGCGTAGTCTTGGCTTTGACAAATTATGAGCTCGAGATTCGAATACCCCTGCTTTTCGTTCCGCAATGCGCTAACGTAAAGGACATCAGAGGTACTGCCGAATCGCAGAGTCACGTCGCAGGTTATTTGAGGACTTGGGACGATCGAACGCAAACCCCACGTCATTCCGCCGTTGTTTGAAACAAAGATCGGTGCTCTGTCAGCCCGCCGCATTGGTTCGCGGGTAAACGCCGACACGGCAATTTCCTTTGGCTTAGCCGGGTTAACAGCAATGTTTGGTTCACTGTCGTTGTCAGTCTCGCCGCTCAGCGATTCAGGGATGATATCTACCAGAGTGATTTGAGGCGTCTTTGTGCCACCACCCGGGGACGCGGGCTTGGCCGTTTGCGCATAAAAACGAAAATCGACTACCACGATCAACAGAAACGTAGCGACGAAAAAAAACCGGCTCATCAAACAACGTCGACCGCTCAGATTGAATGCCGACGATCTCATCTCGTGTCCGCAATTACTTTCTGAATCTTTTCTAGCATTGACATGTCTTGGAAATCCGCCGGACGCAGTGCGGTATAACTTTGAATGTCACGGCCGTCGTACTTCTCAGGTTTGAGAAGGACACTTTTCTCTGCTTCAGCGAGCTGATTGTTCCGGAAAAGCAACCAGATGCCCTTTTGTTTCTCCTCGAATTTCGGCGAATCTTGGGAAAAACAGTCGTGCGAGCGCGGAAAAACCACGGATACAAAATCCACTTTCGCGCCTGGCGGTTTCTCGACTGGCTGTTGCACCTTGATGATAGCGTCCGCCCATCGCGGACGGTGCTCCGAACGAAGCTCCCAACCGTTTTTCACTGATCCCAGAGCCGCAACTTTACCGCTCGGCAATGGCCCGACTGCTACAACTTCGCCAGCGACGATTAAGTCAGCGTTCCTCACTTCGGTGCGAAGCGGCGCCTCTGATTTTTGGAGAGCCGCCGCGTGAAGCTTGTTCAAGAAATCTTCTTTACTATCAGGGATCGGCACAGCGGTCGCGACGACACCGATGTTTTTCTCGTATACCAGCGGATCAGCAAAGAAGACCGCGGAAATATCGTTTTTCATAACACTTCTCGAAATGGGATTGACGGCAACAGTTAACCTGCTGCCCTTTAAATCCCCGAATTTCTTTAGCGCTTGCTGGTCACCTGGCTCAACGCTGTCGACTTGAACGATCATTGGGAAATCCTCGGAGTCGAAACCCGAGACGTTTGAGTCTTTTATCTTCTTGATGGTGCCGATGAACGTCAGGGTCGATTTGTCGACTAGCTCTTGCAGTTGCTTATCTGAGACCTCGCTCCGGCCAATACTTATAGCACCTTGCAAAAGGACAAGAATGAGCACCGAGGGACAGAACTTCATAAACATTTCTCCAATCGGACTTTGTTGGCCAATTGCATCTCGCTTCCTAATCAAGTCATCGATGGAACAGTTTCTACTGGCTGCGCAAAAGTCTTTGTCTTTCGAAGCATTGAAATCTTTCAGTTCTCTTACCGTCTCTGAGGCTTTCTCGGTACCGTTTCAACGTATCTGGGCAGCTTCGACCGCAGCATTCGCTTGAGCCTGAACGGCGCCTTGTACGGATCCGCCCGGCCCCTTAGTAAATAGATCCTGACAGAGATTGCGGTAGGCTTTTCTATTCACGCGGCCTTCATCGTCGACAATAAAATAATAGTCAGCTTTCAATGGAGTTCCCCATCGTTTTATTGTCCCTGGCACATAGCCGCTTTTCGGAGGAACTGGCCAATGCTGCAATGCGTCGGAGTGCTTGCAAAGAAAGCCCTTATATAAAGCATAAACCGTCTTAGGCTTCGCCTGATTTACGGTTACTTCTTTACTCGTCGTTCTTTTCACGGACGTCTGCTGTGGCTCGGCGGGCGTGGGGGTAGGCGTTCCCTCGGGCGGCTTTCCCTCGGGCGACTTCCCCCCGGGCGACTTTACCGGCCCTGTCGTTAATTCCGTTTCGTCTTTTGTTGTGGTGGTTGTCGTGCCCTGCGACGGCAATTGGCCGAGAACCGGCGACGCGAGAATCTGAAGCGAAGTGTTTCGCGAAGGCGTTACAGAATATGAAAATGGCCGCATTACACCTCTGGCAATCGTGTGTAGTGCTCCCAGCATTGGGGCATTCGAACTGGGGCTCGTCCGTGTGAAGCTGGTCGTCTCGCCGTTGCCGACGGATCCGCTCAGGGTAGAACCATCTGTTGTGGTCAGGCTCGTCACATCGACATGGACAAATGGCAAATCCTCCTTGGTTCGAATCAAGTTCTCCATGATCTGGTCGTTATAGTAATCCATGACTTGCTGGCGCATCTGGGTCGCTTGCCATCGATTTTGCGTGGCCATGCAGCCCGCGAGACAAACAACAGGGATAACGCAACAGTATTTCAGCGGCCCGCTTCTCGCGAACCACCAAAACATCACGGCGATGGATCTTTTCATAAGGACCTCCTAAGATGGGTTTTCGCGATTCCCATCCGTGTGCGCTCGCGAGGCCCTGCCTAAGCAACGCTTGTAGCAGGTCGCATGGCGGCCTGTAAAGAAAAATACTTGATCATTTCACCGATAGGTACTTGGCTCACTAACTTATGCGACACCCACGCGACGAAGTTCACGAAAAGTGCAGAATTCTTCTGCTCTCTTCTGAAACGCCGACGGTGTAGTAGGCGCGAGAACTCGCGCGCGCTTGGTGTTCAGATCAGCCGACGCGGAAACGGATGTCGCGGATGGTTTTTCCGCCGAAACGTTGTTTCAGTTTTCGCAGGATTTCGGTCTTGGAGATTTGTTCGAGCTCGTAGTGCAATGCGGGTTGCAGAACCCGGACGTAGAGCACGCCTTCGCGTAATGCGACCGGCGCTGAGTGCGCGGCGATGAAGTCGCCGACGATTTTTGACCACGCATCGATCACTTCGGTTTCGCGCAGGCGCTCGCGCAGCCCGAGTCGTTGCATCAGCTTTGGCATCAGCTCGGCTGGGCATTGCCAGCGGTCGGGTCGCATTTTTCTATCGGGCAAGCCGCGCCATTCGGCGATCACGGCAGCGCGAAGAGAAGGGTTCATCGGGTTATCGAGTGATTATTGCACCGACTACTGGAGTAGCAGCGTGATTAATGAGTGGGCGCCGGGCCCGCAGGTAAAGGCGGCGAAATTTGTGGCTCGCCACGAGAAGGAACCTGCGCGGACGAAAAACTGCGCCACTTTTCAAGTGGCATCGCAGCGACGGTCATTAATGTTAGCTGGCTAATCATGAATCCGACCAGCCACGGAAATGCTTTTTGCATGAAACCGTAGGAATGCAGGCCCACGCCGAGCATGTTCACGCCGAACCACGAGAAACTGGTGACTATGTTGCCGAAGAGCGCCATGATCATCAGGCCGCGTTGCCGAATGAATCCGCCCCAGCGCGCGTGCAAAGTGATTGCGCACCAAAGCACGATTAGCACGGCGCCATTTTCCTTCGGGTCCCAGCCCCAGAAACGCCCCCATGATTGATCGGCCCAGATTCCGCCGAGCACTGTCCCTACAAAACTGAAGAGCGTGGCAAAACAAATCACGCCGTAAGTCATACGCGCGAGCGAATCGGCGGTTTGTTTTTTCAACGACGTCGTGAAGACACCGCGCACGACATAGATGATGGCCAGCATACCGGCGAGAAACATGGCGGAATAGCCGGTTGTGATTGCGACGACGTGAGTCGCGAGCCAGATGTTGGTATCGAGCACCGCCTGCAACATTTCCAGGGTGTCGCCGCTACCCGCGAGATGATGCGCGATGATTAACGTCACAAAACCAATTGCGCCCGCACAAGCCGCGCCAATCCCATCTTTGAAAATGCGTTCGAGTATCAGTGCAACAATGACTGCGCCCCAGCCGATGAAAATTGCTGATGAATATAAATTGGTAACGGGCGGACGCTCTTGCAGATACATCCGCGAAAACAGGCCGAAGGTATGAATAGCAAGCGCGAGCAGCAAAACGTAAAACGCTGAACGCCTAAGTGCACTGCTCCATCCCAGCCAGGAGGCGCATGCCAGCAGAAACGCGAGCACGTAAAGCGTCATGCTCTGACTGAAGGGCTGAAGCCGATTGAAGAGGAACTCGAACGACGCGCGCTTCGTTGCGTTGGAATGTTCTTTGGCGAACCAATCGGTCATGAGTTGCACATGCTGATTGAAGAGCGGCTGATCGTTTGCGCGGTAGGCGTCGCCAATGACCGCGTATTCGGTCACAATCGGGTGAATTTCACCGATCGCCACAGAGCTAAGCAAACTGTTACCAACCGAATGCCATTCACCGTTTCCTGTAGCCGGGGGCGCTGATCCCGGAAGCCCCATGGGTGGAACCGCCAGGACGTATGCCATGTCCGACAGTCGTTCGTAACGCTGAATCATCTGCGCGACGTCATCGAGGTT
>Ga0137403_10009502_pt1 | contig 10810 bp, 7 predicted proteins | sample CZOMad2_1_16fung_FD_122057 | JGI IMG/M metagenome (GOLD analysis project Ga0137403, IMG submission 122057) | Vadose zone soil fungal communities from Angelo Coast Range Reserve, California, USA - CZOMad2_1_16fungal (Hybrid Assembly) | ecosystem: Environmental > Terrestrial > Soil > Vadose zone... | reverse complement strand
GGCGAACCTGATCTCGGAATTCGGCATGGAAGACCATCCCGCGGGCGACGAGTGGTTCTACGGAGTGCCCTGGGAAAAGCCTGAAGGCTTTCTCAATAGCTCCCCGTTCATCTACCTGAAAAATGCCAAGACGCCGACGCTGGTCCTGCAAGGCGACGCCGACACCATTGATCCGCTGGGGCAGAGCCAGGAACTGTACCGCGGACTGAAGCGCTATGGCGTCGAGGCGGAACTGGTGGTTTACCCACGCGAGCCGCACGGCTTCCACGAAGAGAAGCATTTGCTGGACCGGCTGAACCGCATCCTCGCCTGGTACGACGGTCATTTGGGTGGCGCCGCGCCCGGATCGAAGCAAGGTCAATGAAATCCAACCGGTTCATTACTCGACCCATTATCTCGAGCGCAGCTTCGTTGCGCACTCTCGCGCCGTGTCCCGCCGATGCGGCCTACGCTGTACTCCTCGCAATCGTGGGGTGCACAGCGGAGGGGGTTCGCAGGATTTCTTGCTCCGCGAGCAAGCGGCAGTCTTGTGCCTGTGGTAACCAGGGCCACAACCCTTAGCGTAAGTCTTTACACCTTTCCCCCATCGTGTTACCGTCATCTCCCGTACCGCCATCCTTCGCGCCAGGCGGCTGGGCCTCTGATCGAGAACCTGCCATACGTTTTGACGGGCGACCGTGAACCGGTCGATTTGTATTCGCTGACGGCGACCTCACAACGGTCTCCGAAAAGCGCGACCACGCAGCGGCCGACAGGAAACGCGACCGCGCCGTGGTTGACTCAAGTCCCTTCCCTTCGAAAAACATGTCGTGGTCTCTTTTCGCATGTGCTGCTGGCTGGCCTGATCTTGCGTAAACCTGCCAGCACCGAGCCCAGTAGCACAGGCTTCAGCCTGTGGACTTGAGCTTGCAGCAACGGGACACAGGCTGAAGCCTGGGACGCTCGGGGAAACACCGCAACTGGGACTAACAAAAGGGGATATCTTGCTTAAGCTGCGAAAAGTAGAAATCATCGGTTTCAAGTCTTTTTGCGAACGGACGGTAGTGACGTTCAGCGGCACGGGTACGACGTGCATCGTCGGGCCGAATGGGTGCGGCAAGTCCAACGTGGTGGACGCCATTTCCTGGGTGCTGGGAGAGCAGAGCCACAAGTCCCTGCGCGCGGAGCGCATGGCGGACTGTATCTTTAATGGCACGATCAAGCGGCCGCCGATGGGTTTGGCGGAAGTCACCATCACGCTGGAGGATCCGGAGCTTGCCGAGGCGGCACGATTTGTGTTGGAAAGCGCAGCGGCGGCGGACGCGAATGCAAATGCTGCCTCGCCTTTGCTGACGGACGAATCGAATCCTGCCTCGGGAACGACCACCGAAATCGTGCCTCTCGATGCTCCAGCCAGCGCGGAAGCACCGCACGGAGAATCATCAACCACCGAGGACATTCCGGAAGTTGCGGCGGAGATGGCCCCGGAATCGGAGTTCCTGAAAGGCAAGCGGCGGAAGAAGCATGCCGAGAAGCTGGCGGTGGCTACCAAGCCTGGCGAAGTGGTGGTTAGCCGGCGGCTGTATCGCTCGGGACAGAGCGAATATTTGATAAACGGGCGCGTCGGGCGGCTGCGGGACATTCAAGAAATGTTCATGGGCGTCGGCTTGGGGCCGGACTCTTACGCGATCATCGAGCAGGGCCGCATCGGATTAATCCTTTCGACTAAGCCGCTGGAGCGGCGCGCGATCATCGAAGAGGCCGCCGGTGTTACCAAATTCAAGACGAAGAAACGGTTGGCGGAAGCGAAGCTCGAATCGTCCAAGGTGAATCTGTCGCGCGTGAACGATATCGTCGTGGAAGTGGAGAAGCAGCTTGGATCGCTGAAGCGACAGGCTGCGAAGGCGCGGCGATATTCGGAAATTCGTGACCAGATGCGTGGGATTGTGCGCCAAATGCTTGCTGGAAAGGCGCGCGAACTGGATACCGAGGCTGAGCGAGTCGGTAAGCGGCTGGAGGAACTGTCCGCGGCCGAGACGCAGCATGCCCACAGCATTCAGACGCAGGAAGGTGAGCAAGATCTGCTGAACCAGCGTATTTACGAGCTGGATGCGGGAATTAGGCAGAATCAGAATCATTTGAACTTGACGGCGCTCGAAGTCGATCGCAGCGAGAACCGGATTGCGTTTAACCGGCAACGCGGCGAAGAGCTTGCCGGTCGCGGCGGACAGATCGCGGCAGAGATTTCGCAAGCGGCGGCGCAGACGGCTGAGTGGGACGTGCGGAATTCGACGCAGGTCGAGGCGGTGGCTTCGCTGCGCGCAGAGTCGACCACACTGACTGCGCGCGTCGATGCTTTGGCGGTGCGGGCCGAGGCGCGAGCTGCTCAGATTCATGAGTCCGAAGTGCGCATTGACGCCCTACGCCAGTGCGCCGCCGAAGCAGGCGCGAGCCTGCTGCGTTTGCACGGCGAGCAGAAGCAGGCCGAAGAGGCCCTGGTGCATCAGGCGGCTGCGCTGCAAAAACTGGAAACGAACGAGACAGCGCTGCTGGAATCGTCGATTCATATTCGCGACAGTGCGGAACGGGCGGCGTTTGATTGGGAGGCCGCGAACGGCCAACTCCGCGCGTTGCAGCAGGAGGGCGCGGCTTTGCAAGCTCGTATTGTCGCTTTGCGCGAACAGCGCGAGTCCACGGCGAAGGAAGCGGAGGCGCTCCGCGATTCGCTGTCAGCTACCAGAGCGAGGCACTCGACGTTGACGCAAGTCTTGAACGATCGCTCGTACACTGCGGATGCGGTGCAAAAGCTTTTTGCGGCGAATGAGCGCGGCAGCGGACATGACTTCCACGCAGTGGGCGTGCTCGCGGATTATGCCGAGGTCGGAGAAGAGCACGAAGCAGCCATCGAACAATACTTGCGCGATGAACTGGAATACGTGGTGGTGGAAACGTTCGACCACGCGCGGGCTGGAGTTTCGTTGCTGCGCGAGGAAGTCGGCGGGCGCGCGACATTTTTCGTGGATTCGCTGCGCAATCTGAGGCTGGACGAGTATGAGCCGATCATCCATTTCCGCGCGGAAGAGGGCGTGGTGTCGCGGCTGGACAAGCTGGTGGAGTTCCGCGATCCGCTGGGCGCGGCTGCCAAACAATTTTTACCGCGATTGCGCTCGGCGTATTTGACCGACGGAACCGTCGCGGCGGAGAAACTGGCGCGCGACAATCCCCAGTTTGCTTTCGTTACGCCGGACGGCACTTGCTATCAAGGGCGGATGGTTACCGGCGGGCGCGCGGATGAAGCAGGGCCGCTCGGGATGAAGCGCGAGTTGCGGGCCTTGGACGCGGAAGTTGCGGGCCTGGAACTCAGCGCGGAACGGACTCGCGCGGTGCTCGATGCCATCGTTAGCGATCTTCGCGCCGCGGAACAATCGCTGGAAGAAGTTTCGGCTAAGCAGCACGCGGCGGAACGCGACGTGTTTGCTGCGCGTCATCGCCACGAGCAGACGCAAGCGGATCTTGCGCGGCTTGGTCTGGAACTCACCGTTTGCCAGACCGAGTTGATGCATATACGGCAGGACGTGGACAATGCGCGATCGCGGGCGGAACGCGCGAAGCACCAGCTGGCGGCGGCCACCACTACTCGGGTGGAAGCAGAGGCGGAGAGTGGCCGACTTGCCGAAGAATTAGTTCAGCTTCGCGGATCGATCCAGGCCGAGCAGAATGAGCTCGCTGTGGCGCGGGCGGAACTGGCGGCGCTGAGTGAACGGTTGTCTGCTGCTGACGCGATCGCAGCGCGCTTGCAGACGGAACGCGCGGAGATGGAGCGACGAGCGGCGTTGTTGCGACAGCAGGAAACGTCGATCGGCGAAGAGGCCGCGTCGCTTGCAGCGCAGAGCGAGCAGCTTACCCAACAACTTGAGGGACTTCGCGTGGAGAAAGCGCGGCTGGAAACTAGCCAGCGTGAGCTAGAGACGGAGTGGGAGTCTGGCCGGACTCGCGTCACACAGATGGAAGATGCTTTGCGTCTGGGTCGGCAATCCCTGCAGGAGCTTCGCGATCAGCGCAGTCATGCGGAAGTGGATCGGGCGCGGAATGATTCCGACCGCCAGCACTTGCGCGAGACGTGCATGTCGGAGGTGAATGCCCAGCCGGAGGACTTGATTGCCACCGAGACGGCGTTCATCAGCGGCGACGAATTGGCAATTGCCGAGACAAACTACCGCGAGATGAAGTCGCGCGTTGAGGCTATGGGCGCGGTGAACATGATGGCGCTCGAAGAGTTCAACGAGTGCGAGCAGCGCTTTGCGTTTTTGACCAGGGAGCGGGATGACTTGTTGCAATCGATTGCGGACACCCAGCAGGCCATTACCGAGCTCGATCTCGTTTCGCGCGAACGATTTGAATTGGCGTTCAATGCCATCAATCATAACTTCTCGGAAGCGTTCCACACGATTTTCGGAGGTGGGACCGCGGAAATGCGGTTGACCGAGGTGGACAGCTCGGGCGACGCAGGCATCGACGTGGTTGCTTCCCCGCCGGGCAAACGGTTGCAGAATATTTTGTTGCTGTCGGGCGGCGAGAAAGCCATGACTGCGCTGGCGCTCCTGATCGCGATCTTCAAGTATCAACCGAGTCCGTTCTGTATTCTGGACGAGGTCGACGCGCCGCTGGACGAAGCGAACGTGGGGCGCTTCACGAGGCTGGTCGGGGAGATGAGCAGCCAGACACAGTTCATCATCGTCACGCACAATCGTAAGACGATGGAGACTGGCAGTGTGCTTTACGGAGTCACCATGCAGGAGCCTGGTGTATCCAAACTGGTCAGCGTGCGCTGGGAAGGCGATGAAGCGCCGAAGCAGAAGCATCGCGCCGCAGCGGCCTCCGCGGCTTAATAGGTCTTTTTATTTTTGGTGCAGAGGCGAGTTCGTACTCGCCTCTTTTTCTTTTTAACGTTGTCGCTCGAGCGGTACGTTGCCGTACAAACGATTTGAGTTCTGCAATCGCAGAGCTTGTCACGCCTTTTTTGCGATTTTTTTATTTTCCGCTTTTTTCCACACGCCGGTAACATTGACTTCGCGTCGCGCTGCGCTAGAATGCATTCACTTCTTCAGGGGAAGTTTGCTTTGCATTCTGGTGCTGCCATGCGTGTGGTTCGGGAGACGAATTTTGCCGGCATTTCGCCTGCCGCTCGGGGCAAAGTGCGCGACATCTACGACCTTGGTGACAAACTGCTGATTGTGGCGTCGGACCGGCTCTCCGCTTTTGACATCGTGCTGCCAACTGGAATTCCAGACAAAGGGCGAGTACTCACACAACTTTCTCTTTTCTGGTTCGACCTGTTAAAGGACATCCTTCCAAACCATGTATTGAGTGCAACCGAATTTCCTCCTGAGTTTGCTGCTTATCGCGAGGAACTGACCGGCCGCTCGATGGTGGTGCGCAAGACGCGGCCGCTACCGATTGAGTGCGTAGTTCGCGGATACGTCTCGGGCTCCGCGTGGAAAGATTATCGGGCGACTCGGAAAATTTGTGGCATCGCGTTGCCCGTCGGCTTGCGGGAGTCGGACCAGTTGCCCGAGCCGATTTTTACTCCCGCGACCAAGGCGCTGACCGGCCACGACGAAAATATTTCGTTCGAGCAAGCGGCCGTGCTGATCGGGAGTGAACTCGCGCAACACGTGCGCGACGTCAGCATTGAAATTTACCGGCGCGCGGCAGCCTATGCGGAGCCACGCGGCATCTTATTGGCCGACACGAAATTTGAGTTCGGTCTGCTGAAGACAGACTCGGGCAGTGATGAATTGATATGGATTGACGAAGCGCTGACGCCGGACTCTTCGCGCTTCTGGCCTGCGGCGCAATATCAGCCGGGCGGGCCACAACCTTCGTTCGATAAGCAGTTTGTGCGTGATTATCTCGAACGTATTCACTGGCCGAAGATCCCACCTGGCCCCGAACTCCCAGCCGACGTCGTGGCGGCGACTCGCGCCAAGTACCGGGAAGCGTATCGCATCCTGGCGGGACACGAACTGGATTAGAAGTGGGCCATGGGGAGCGTGGCGTTTACTTTCTGGAGCGTGGAAACGTGAAGGATCAACTGGAAGGGCTCGTGAGTCAGATGGTGGAGCGTGGCATTCTGTTTGACGAGGCCGTGGGAGAATTTGAGAAGCGCTTCATTAAGCGCGTTTTGGACCGCGTGGACGGCAACCAGTCGCGCGCCGCTCATGTGCTGGGCATACACCGCAACACGCTGAGCCGCAAAGTGGCGGAATACAAACTAGACCATCGCCGCCATGCATCCCGCTGAATAAAATCGCCAGACCGCCTTATAAGATCAAAGAGTTTCGGGGAGGATTTGGACGGGTGACCTGAACGAATCGCCCGTCAAACGCGAAACGCGCCTCGGCATCATGCCGAATCGCGTTTCGCGTTTTGGAATTCTACGAGCTTACTGAGACTTCTTCGTCGTCGGCCGCTTCTTCTTTCCCTTTTCCTTTTCCTTCGGGATGTCCTCGGCGTTTACCTTGGCTTTGTCCCAGTGCAACATGAAAGCGGGGTCGGGGTCGTACGCTAGCAACGTGCCCGTGAAGCGAACCGGGTTGTCCTTCTCGAGCTTGGCGGCTTCCGGCTGACCCGCCACCTTGACGTCCATGTCCGGCGTGGTCTTCGCATCAAACTCGGCATCACTGGTAACGAAGGCGACCTTCAGCTGCGTGGTATCGGATCCCGGGGTTACTTCGATCAGTTTGCCCGGCACATCGGGAAATTCCAAGCCGCAGGAAGCGAGCCACGTGACTTTGGCTTTGTCGCCGCCGGCTTTCAGCTCGGTGATGACGGACGCGATGGTCATGTCCTTCCGCGCGGCGTCGAGGTCTGCAGAGCTTGGTAGCCTGTACGTCGACGGGCGGTCCGCAGAACTCCCTGCCAGTTGCAACAGTTCGTTGAGTTCGGCGTCGGTGAGGTTGTCGCAGGCCGCCTGCTGATAATTGAGGATGAGTTTCCGGAGGTAAGTCTTCACCTGATTGGACTGCGCCGGATTGGCACCCTTCGCCGTCACTGCTTTCGCGAAATACCAGAACGCGTCCATCTGCTGAGGCGGCGTCATCAACATATACGCTTGGCCGATGTGGTAGCTGGTGATCGCATCGTCGGGCGTGAGTGCGAGCACCGCCTTGTTCGACTCGATCGCTGCCGGATAATCCTTCAAAGTCATGGCGGTGCTTGCCGCGGTGTAGTTGAACAGAATCGCGGGGCCTTTCATCGCCTTGCTGAAGTCGTCCTGGCTCATATTGTCGGGTTTCTTCAGTTCATTGAGCGTCTTCAAACCATCGAGCGCCGCCTGGCGGGCCTTCTTGGCCATGTCCGGATCGGTGGGCTGGGGATTGAGATTGGTATAGGCGTAGGCGCGAGCGTAGTACGCCTGATAGCGGACCGGAGGATCGATCTTGTCCCCTAGCGCGAGCAGCTTATCCGCATACTCGATCACTTTCGCGTAGTTCTTCAGCTGGCTGTAAGCGTTGTAGTAGAGCGGATAAATGTAGATCAGGAGCGCCGAGTTCGGATATTTGGCCACAAAGTCATCGAGTTGCTTGATCTGCTGCGCGGGATCTTTCGTCGATTGCGCGGCGGTGTAGGCGTTGTATTCCGCCATGGTGTACTGGGGCTTCGCGCCGGCGTCCTGTCCCGCGGGTGCCTGTGCGCTCGCGCCGACAGCGCTTCCGACCATAAGGCAAAGCGCCGCAAGCATTGCGAGGCCCGCCAGTCTCCGTGATCCATTCATTCCGATTCTCCCTCGCTCGAAATCAAGCCGTGTCATGTACTTCTATTGAACCCGGAACAGCCGGGAATTGCGTGCTAGCTAAAACTTCGGGATTATAGGAAAAGCAGGGTGACATCCGCAAGGCAGTACCCTACAGGGAACTATGTATATACGGGTATTTGTCCTTCGACCTGGTCGATTGTCGCGCCCACCCAACACACACAGAGCCTCGTAAACCGTTCAAAACAACCACTCGCTCCGAATGTTGTTAAGATGAGTGTCGCATAATTTTGTGGCTTCTACGAGGAAGAATTCCGATGTTGCCGATAACCGAAACAAATGTAGAACTGCCTGAGAAAACGCCTCTTGCGGGCGTGGTGTCCTTAGTTACCGGCGGCAGCCGCGGGATCGGTCGGGCCATCGCCTTGCGGTTGGCGGGGCTGGGATCGTCGGTGGCGATCTGCGGACGCAACGTCGGTGCCTTGCAATCGGTCGCTGCGGAACTGCAAGCGCGAGTGCCAAGCGTTTTCTCCCAGGTTGCTGACGTCACGACTGTGACGGACGTAGCGTCTCTGGTCGAGAAAACCGAGGCCACGCTCGGCCCGATTTCCATTTTGGTCAATAATGTCGGCCTGGGGGTGTTCGGACCGGCCCAGGAAAAGTCCGAAGAAGACTGGGATCGCGTGCTGAACACGAACCTGAAGAGCGTCTTCCTGGTTTCGCGCGCCGTCGTACCCTCGATGATTCGCTCCGGTCGCGGAGACATTATCAATATCAGCTCGCTGGCTGGGCGCAATACGTTCGCGGGCGGCGGGCTTTACTGCGCGTCGAAGTGGGGCGTTCAGGGTCTCTCGGGTTGTATGGCGGAGGATTTGCGCGAGCACGGAATCCGCGTCAGCGTGATTTGCCCGGGCAGCGTGGCCACGGAGTTTTCCGGCCGCGGCCCCAAGGATCCATCGAAAGTGCTGACGGCCGACGACGTGGCGCACGCGGTGGCCATGGTGGTGACGCAAGGGCCGCAGAGTTTCCTTAGCGAGATCCACGTGCGACCGCTGCGCAAAGCGTAACAAGTGGCGTTGCGAGTACCGGCTTCGCAAGACAAGGACGACGCCTGGGACCATTTGTCCGGCAACCCGACTAACAGGACTTGAATCGTTCAGAATGTCCGGCCTCACGACCAATGGTAAAATTTGCTTACCTCGCGACCTCATAGCGCACCTCGACGACGCCGTCCGGGTACTTCTTGGTTGAAAGCAAGCGAAGCGCGATGTCCCGATGGCGCGGCGCCATCAACGGTATTCCCTCACCGATGAAGTTGGGGATGACGTGAATATCGAACTCGTCGATCTCGCGAGCGTCGAGAAACGAGGCAATCAGTTCACCCCCTCCCATCATCCAAATGTGTTTTCCCGGCGTCGCTCGAAGACGCTGTGCGAATGCTTTCACCGGCTCCGACACGAATTCGACCCCAGGTGCTGCCCGTTTCGGCGGCTTCTTTGAGAAGACGTAATTGCTGACCTTTCTGTCGAACATCCCCTCTTTCTGGCGTTTCTTCTTGTGATAGGAGAGAACCCAGTCGTAGGTTTTTCGGCCCCACAGGATGGTGTCAATCGTTCGGTAGAACGAGGTCATGCCGTAATCGAATTTGCGGGGCCGACGATTCAGCCATTCGACATCACCGTTTGGCCTGGCAATGTAGCCATCGGCGCTCGTAGCAATGTACACGATGATTTTTCGGTGTGCTTTCATGAGACACCATTTCTTAACTATCGCAGGTTCAGGCAAAACGGTCTACGTCCCACTAAACGCGCAAACCGGACAGTGGCCTCATTGTCCGGTCATGCGACCCACCAGGACTTAGCGTTGCGCTTCCGCTGTGGTGTACGTCTGAGGCCCGCCGATCGTTGTCGTGTTTGTCGCGGTAGCAGGCTGAGCGTAGTAATTCTGGCGGGTGCGGGCGCTTAGCCCGGGTTTTGCGAGCCGGATTTCCAGATGATGATATTCGTCACGCTGGCCCGCTGCCGGTGCCTCGAACGAGATTACGTGATAGGCCCCGGTATCGCTGAGGCATTTCTGCAAGAGCTCGGCAAGATCATTGCCGGAGTTCAGAGCCAGACCGCCGCTGTGAACACCGGCGGCGACTTATCGGGCACTATGCAGCTGATAACTAGGCTGCGGCGTCCAGCGTCCGCGGCTTGGCGCCCTTGATCAGGAGCCACAGCATGATCGCTATTTCTCCGAAGAAGGCGGGCTGTGAGTAGGCAAACACCTTATTCTCGTATTGCGGCACCAGTTCGCCCGTAAGGCTCAGGATCACATAGGCGAAGCCGCCGAAGGCCAGCCAAACGCCCAGGAATCGCGGCACGAAACGCGACCGGTACACCAGCGCCGCTAACGGGAAAAGCCACACCCCCCAAAGCATCTCGGCAGCAGTATTTTGATGGTCACGCAGATGGAGGAACAATACCGCCAACGCGTCCCGCTGCGGCTTGTCGAATACCGACAGGAAGTCGCCTTCACGCACGACCATGAGCGCCGCAGCGTCGCTCACCACACCGACGAAGTTGATCAAAGCCGGCATCACACCCCCGAAAATCACCACCAGCACCACGAGGTTCGGGTCCACCTCCTTAAACAACCGGTAAAAGGCCATCACCAGGAAGATCAAGATCACCCCGCAGACCAGGTCACTGACAATGCCGAAGCGGAACAGCCACTCGTGAGCGGCGATGTTGTTGACCGTCGCTGCCGCGTTCCCATGCACGAATAGTTTGCTGGGAATATAGATCAAGCGCAGCGGGCCGACGAGGCACAGTAGCAGGTACCAGAATCCGGCCACTCGCCCGGGATTATGAGCCGAGTTCATGTTCCCTCCATCGTTGAACGTATCTGGCACAGGGTATAGGTGCAGATACGCCGCGCGCCGTCAAAAGGTTCCGGCATACCGGCAGGTGCGGCTCATATGGACCCTGCAATTCCTTTTTGCTTTCCCCGCGATCAGTGAGGATGGTTCGTCTCAACGTCCGGTCTGGCAACGGTGCTCGCCGCGGCAAGTTAGTGACGGGACGGTGGGAC
>Ga0137403_10009500_pt1 | contig 10811 bp, 9 predicted proteins | sample CZOMad2_1_16fung_FD_122057 | JGI IMG/M metagenome (GOLD analysis project Ga0137403, IMG submission 122057) | Vadose zone soil fungal communities from Angelo Coast Range Reserve, California, USA - CZOMad2_1_16fungal (Hybrid Assembly) | ecosystem: Environmental > Terrestrial > Soil > Vadose zone... | reverse complement strand
GATAGCAGCGTCGCTCAGTTGCGCTAGAAAGCTCGACTTCCAGTAGTTGAGCGCTCCTTTCGGATAGGCGCCATCGAGCATGCCGTTGAGCTGACAGTAAGGCATCGGGCCGATGGCGTCCATGAGCGGGGTACCGAATTGCTTGAGCGGCCGCGTCGCCGCTTCGCCCTCGGCACGGGACCCACAGTGACACGCCACTATTGCCGCGAGCTTTGTGCCGGAGCCGTCGGGGGCATGAATAAGGCCCCCGAACACCGCGAACTCATCGGGCAGCTTGGTAGCGAAATCCCGGACGAACCTGAGCACGTCGCGAGCGCGGTCAAATGGATGCGCGATCAAGCCGCCTGTGATCGTCGGGCCGACTGGGTGAAGCTGATATTCGAAGGAAGTCGCCACGCCAAAATTTCCACCGCCGCCTCGAACTGCCCAGAACAGATCGGAATCTTCATCCTTGCTTGTCCGCAACACCTTGCCTTCGGCGGTGACGATTTCGACGGAGCGAAGATTGTCGAGCGCGAGGCCGTATTTGCTCATCAGCCAGCCTAGGCCACCGCCGAGGGTAAGCCCGGCGATTCCCGTGGTAGACACCACACCGCCGGTGACCGCCAGTCCGTGCAGCTGCGTCTCGCGATTGAGCTCGGCCCAAGTGACGCCGCCCTGGGCCCGCACGGTACGGGCATAGGGGTCGACGTGAATGCCTTTCATCGGCATTAGGTCGATCATCAGCCCGCCTTCGACGGTCGCGCGTCCCGCCACGTTATGGCCGCCGCCACGGATGGCGACTTCGAGGTTCAGCTTGCGCGCGAGGGTCACGGCGTCGACGACGTCGGCTACGCCGCGGCAGCGCGCGATCAAAGCGGGCCGCTTGTTCACCAGGCCGTTATGGACTTTTCTGGCTTCCTCGTAACCTGCATCGGTGGGCTGTAGAAGTTGCCCGGAAAACTTACTGACAAGTTCGGTGACAGCCTCGGCAACAGATGGAACTGACGTCATGGCGTAATCCTCCTTAGGGTCCGGTTGATGGACTTTGAATTTGGTAAGATCTTCTAACGTTATGGGTGAGAGGCGCGGTCCGCCGCGTCCGTCTCCACCTAAAGGTTAGCCACTTTTTGCTTGCTATAACGCTCTTATGGTGACGTTCCCGCCAGGTTGCACCTGGACAGTAAGCTAATAGCCTTCAAGCAGAGACATTCCAAGTAGCGGAACGGTTTCGGCCTCGTCCACGGGAATCCGTCGCATCTCCCCGTCCCAATCCACCGTGGCTAGATGTCAAAAACGCTTTCACTGCCATCTGCCAAAAGTGCACGGCCACGCCGACGCCAAACTAAGCCGAGGCGGACAACAAGAGAAGACGGGAGGCTCAGCCACCCATCAAAGCCTGTGTCGATGATCGCTTCAATCCTTAATCCGTAGGTAAGAGCACGAAATTCTATTCAGCGGTTCAGAGTCGAGCGTCTTCATTATTGCAAAGGTCGGCGGGCACCCGAGTAGCGGTAGAAGCGAAAAATCATTCTCGGCAATCAGGTTGCAAACACCCGTACTCTACCTTACGAGCGCAAAGCTTTCCCTCTAATCGCCGTTTCTCTGTTGTGCTTTCCCTCTCGCCGTGAACACGCCGCAGTATTATGCGCTGGAAAACTCCACCAACTGGCTTCTCGCCTGCCGATAACCAATCAGCCCTTCCGTGATTTTCAGAAACATCATGCGCGCGTGCGAGACCACCTTGCCAGCAACCCCAATCAGATGAAATCTCAACGCCTTCATCCGCACCGGCCAAAAGCTTTCCGGTAACGCCTTGCGCTTCATGATCGAGATCACGTTGTAACAAAGACAGTTAAGCCGCCACCACGCCGCGTTAGCGTAAAATCTCCCACACGGCATTACCCCTCCCGCTAGATCATTCTTCACTACGTCATGGACCTTCTCCACACTTCCACAGCGCTCGCGCTGCCAACGCAACAGCTCCTCCCCCTCCATCTCCCAGCGATTGGTAACCACGGCGTAGTAGTGATAGCTGTTGCCGTCAGAAAACAGCTCGGTCTGCCAGGGCCTGACCCGGATCGCTAAATACCGATCCGGTTTCATGTCCTTTTTCATCGATGCCGCCGAGGGTATAAACTCAACCTCCGCCCACTGTTTTCTCCCTTCGATCAGTCCCTTCTCGGTCAGTCTTCTCAACGGCTTCCACGCCGATTCCGATAAAGAGACGATCTTTCCCCTCAAGACCTCGCTCACATCGGCGCTGATGGCAAAATAGACGGGAATCTGCTTGCCGTGAAACTCGATCCCGTCTCTCATCACGTCTAACAGCTTGTGCTGGTAAGCCGCGCTGTCGGAACGAAAGTAGATCGTCTCTACGCTCTGCGGCAGTGCCCTTGTCGCTCGCAAAAACGATGTCAGACAATCCATCCCCGCTGGCACATTGCCATCGCGAAACTCATCGGACAAAATCAAATCTTGCTCCGCCCAGTAGTTGATCACCGGCTGATACCCACGCTCACCCAAATACGTCATCCGGCTCTGTTCTTTGTGGCTTTCAACCACCGTGGCATCCTGGTCGATGGTGGCTTGTTTGGGCTCTTCCTTTCGGCTCCCCTTTAACACCACCTCCCGATGGACTTCCCACAGCCCCGCTAGCGGCTGTGTCTCCCTCGCAATAAATGCTCCCTCCTCGGGTCTTCCCTCCAACAACTTCTCATCGTGAAAACCGTAGAGAAAAAACCGCACCGCCTCCGCCGACGGCATCTCGCCCAGCAATAACTTTAACCCCGCATCCGAGCGCAGCCGCTCGATATCTTCCAGACAATCCCCCCCTACCGCTATCAACGCCATCACACTCTGCACATACACCGACTCGCTGTAGCCGCGTTGGCGCTGCTTGATGTGAACATGCTGCTTGACCAACCGTGTTAAACCTAACGCCTCACAGGTCTCCAGCACTAACGGCAGCCCGCTATACGATGTCAGCGCCTCTCCTGTTTCATCCTCGATCAGCTTGAACGGCAATAGCCCTTCTCTTTCCGCCATCCTTTCACCTCCTCGGTGATTCCTGATGGCTTACCCTAACATGAAAAATACCTGCCCTGATTGGGAAAATCCGTTACGCTATTAAATTACTTACGGATCAAGGTCAATCTCCTGCTCTTGCCCAGCGGGACCACGCACCATCAGGTGGACGATAGCTTGGCGGTCGTCCCTGACAACGCCGGTAATCATGCTGCTGGTGATCGTGGATAGGAACCGAAGTGACGCGCGTAGCGGGAGCCAATTCGCCTCAACCATATCTGGGCGTTCGGAACCCGAGCCAAGAGGCGGTCCGAGGCAGCTAATTCATCTCCGTCTACCTCGTAGGCTCCGGTTTCGATATCGATGGCAACGAATTTTCCCTCATTCCCGCTTTCCAGAATGGGGCGAAGCTCAGCTTCATAGATCGCATCCCCACGGCGGGCGAACTCTTCTTTGCTGTAACGCGGTTGGTTTTTCATTGCGACACCAGACCTTCGCTTCTGAAACCTGACTCAAATATATATCAGCCGTTGCAATCTTGCCATCACAGTTTAACTGGCTAACTACTATTTAAATATACGGGATCTGTTTTTTCCGATATTAATATCGGTAAAGGCAGCCTGCAAGGTAAGGGCCGATTCAGTTGGGTTCCACACGAGATGGGGCAGGCGAGGGGCCACGCCTTCTTAAATGCAACGTTCAGATCAGGAGCGTCAACGCGGCGGCAGCGGTCCGGCGGCGTTGAGTTTTTTGAAGAGATCGACAATCTCCGGATCGCGCGGCAAATCTTTGATTGCCCGCTCCATATCTTCGGCCAACAGCGGCGTGGGTTCTTCGCCGACCAGTTTTTTGTATTCTTTGTGAAACTCGGGATCGCTGAACATCTTGGCCATGGCATCGCGCAGGATTTTTACTTGTTCTCTCGGCGTACCGGGCGGCAATATTGACGGCGTGCCGATTTGTCTGAAGGTCCGGATCATCGCCAGCAATTTTCGCTCTCTTTCCGACTTGGCAAACTCTTCGATTTCCGGTAAACGATCGAAACCCGGTTGCTTGAGACCTTTGGGGACTTCCATGATCGCATGAATGTCGATGGCTTTGTTAGCCAACCAGTCCGCGTTGCGAATCATCAGCGTGTCGGGATTGTTGATGCGGCCATCCAATTCTCCTCTCATCAGCGCTAAATCGAGCTCCGTGCCGCCGTAGCCAACGACGAACTTGGGATCTTTAAATCCAATCAGATGCGCGAACAGCCGCCCGACGAAATAGTTTGAATGCCCCACCGCCTGCGCGCCGACGCGAATACCGGGGGTTGAACGCAACGCCTCGATATTTTTCAAGCCAGCTTCTCGTCTCGTGATGAACACCCAGTGGTAGGTGCTGTGTGGTGATCCTAGATAAATCAGCTTACTCAAATCATAAAGCACACCTTTTTCGCCGAGGACAGCGTTTGCGACCAGGCCGCCGCCGACGCGACCTATGGTTAGGCCATCAGGGCGGACATTCTTGTAAATGTGGTTAGCAGCCTTGATTCCACCTCCACCCGGCATGTATTCAGACACGACCGTCGGCTCTCCGGGAATATGTTTTTTGAGATAAGCGAGCATGGACCGTGTCATCACGTCCGAGCTGCCACCCGCTTCGGTGCCCTGGATGATCGTGATGGTTTTGCCTTGGTAGAAGGGCGTCTGGGCGAAGGTGGAGTGGGAGAGGCCAACGAGTAACGCGATGAGCGTGGTTTGGGCGGCACCTTTTATGCGCAGTCCATTCAATTTCATATGACTCCTCTTCGTTGGCGAACGCTCGCCCAGTGTTAGGAGTTAGGAGTAAGGAGTCAGGAGATCCAACTCCGCACACCTCACTCCTCACCATTCACTCCTCACGGTTATCTAATCACCGCGGCGGAAGCGGCCCGTGCTCGGCCATTTTCTTGTACAGCGCGACAGTCTCGGGATCGCGCGGCAGCTCGCGAATCGCGACTTCCATTTCCTCTCCGGTGAGCGGCGTCGGATCGTTGGTCATGAGCTTTTTGAATTCTTTGTGAAACTCAGGATCTTTGAAAGCCTTCGCCATCGCGCCGCGCAAGACTCCCACCACTTCTTTGGGCGTTCCGGGGGGGACGATATAGGGCCAGCGGGGATAGAGAAAGGCGCGAAAAAGATTTACCAGGTGTCGCTCCTTTTCGTTTTTGGCAAAAGTTTCCAACTCCGGAGCTTTGGGCAATCCCTGTGGGAACTTGCCCTTGGGAATTGTGATAAAAGCATGAAAGTTGAGCGTCGCCTTGTCTAAACCTTCACGATTACGCTGGAAGATGGTATCCGCGCCATTCGCTCGTAGATCCACTTCTCCCTTGGCCAGAGCGATGTCAATCTCCGGGCCGCCGTAGCCGACGACCATCCTGGGTTCTTTCAAGCCCAGCAGGAATGCGAACATGCGACCGCTAATGAAGACAGGATGGCCTACCGCTTGCGCGCCGATTCTGAGCCCCGTGGCGGCGCGCAGTTTGTCGAGGCTGTCGAAGCCGGCCTCCTTGCGGCTAACGAATACGTACGGATCGCCGCTTTCCGTCGAACCGAGATAAATAAGCTTGTCGATATCGTATTGCGATCCGGCTAGGCCGAGGATCGGACCCGCGACTAAACCAGCGCCAACCGCGCCGATCGTAAGGCCGTCCGGTTTCGCCGAAGAGTAAATGTGATTCACCGCCTTCCGGCCCGCGGCACCGGGCATATTCTCGACAATGATCGTCGGGTCGCCGGGAATATGTTTCTTCAAAAAAGGAATCAGCGCTCGCGCCTGCAAGTCACCGGACCCGCCGGGCTCGCCGCCGCGGATGATCCTGATGGTTTTATTCTGGTAGTAGGACTGTTGGGCGAAAGCGACGCGCGGGGCGAGGCACCCAGCCAATGATATTGAGAAAAGTCCCGAGAGGATTTTCCGTGATGTCATATTATCTTTCTATGCGTTGAAAAAAAATATTGCAGGCGCTGCTCATCACCCGAAAAGAATCCCCGGCGGCCACCTCGTTTCCAACATGTACTCAAACAAACCCCAAACGAACCCGTAAGTACAAGCTGCCATGATCAGAGCGGTGTACCATTTCTCCTTGCCCTCGATCACCGCGTAGAGAAAGATCAATAAAGGCAGGCTGATCACCAGGCCCAAGAGCCAAATGCCCAACGCGCCAGCGATAAACCAAGCAAAAAAGCCAACGGTGCGCTGTAGTTCTACCTTCTTTTCCAGCTTCACGTCGGTGACTTCATCCATATCCATTCCGCCTTGGCCGCCGCGCCGCCCTTCCCAATCGGTCACTTCTCGGTAAATTTGCACCAAGGTTAAAACAATGCCCGGAATGGCGGCAACATAGACCGGCATGATCTTAGCAATGTTGGGCCAGTCCCAACCCACGACGGCCGCTATGACAAACATCACAAGAAAAAACAGGGTAAGATTAGCTTTCATCTTCAGCCCTCGCCATCGCTCCAGTAAAGGAAGAGGCCGGATCTTCCTTTTTAGCTTTCATTTGTCCGCGCAGCGTGAGCAGCAAGGACAGCCCCGCCAGCAGGAGAAGTACAATCACCGCCGGCCGAGCGAGCCAACTAAAGCCATAGCTCGCCACCGACCGGTAGAGATATTTTTCCATCAGATCACCCAACACCAAACCGAGAATCATTGCCGGCCTGGGGTAACCAAAACGGCGCATGAAATATCCGAGGACGCCGAAAGCGATCACGACCACAAGATCCAACGGATCGCGGTTCACGCTGAACGCGCCCAGGAGAATAAAGATGAACATGATCGGGACCATGAACGTGTAGCGCACCTCGGCGAGCTTGGCGAGCTGCGCAGCCAAAACGAAGCCAACGAGTGTGCCGACGATTCCTGAAATTCCCTGGAGCCACACGATGCTGTAAATGACCTCCGGATTCTTCTTGATCATCTCCGGACCCGGCAGGTATCCCCACGCGAGCAACGCGACGATAAAAAGCGCCGTCACCACTCCCTGAGGAAAACCGAGGAGCAATGTAGTAACGAGATCGCCGCCGTCTTTGGCGTCGTTGGCGCTTTCAGGCGCGATGACGCCGCGGACGTCGCCCTTACCGAAGGTCTGCCTTCCTCCCTTGCAGGTCTGGGCTGCATGCCCGTACGCGAGCCAATCGACGACTTGCGAGCCAAGCCCCGGCACGATGCCCACCCAGACGCCGACGAAACTGCAACGAACCACCAACCACCATTCACGCAAGCAGTCCTTGGTACCGTCGAATAGGCTCCCCTTGAGTGGCACAGGCTGCTGCTCGACTCCGAGCTTGGTGAGCGCCAAATCCAGCGCCGAGGGAATGCCGAAGAGAGCGAGTGCCATGATACTGATCGACATGCCATCCAATAAATAGGGCTGGTCGAAAACATAGCGCATGATGCCGCTTTGCGCTTGTTGGCCGATCGTTGCAAGCAGAAGCCCCAAGGCTGCGGCGATCAGTCCTTTGATCGGTCTTCGCCCGGCAAGCACGGCGACCATGCTCAAGCCCCAAAGCATGATGACGAAAAGCTCCGGTGAGCCCATCAGATAAATTAACGGTCGGGCAGCGGGAATGGCGACGATGAGGGTAAGCGTGCCGATCAAGCTACCCATGCCTCCCGCCATGAACGAGGCGCCGAGCGCGCGCCGTCCCTCGCCGCGCTTTCCCATGGGGTAACCATCGAGCACGGTGGCCTGGGAGCCGGAGCCTCCGGGTATGCCGAAAAGGATCGGCAGGTAAGCCGCGCAAATGGCGCTGACCGCGCTGGCGCCGATGAGCAGTGCTATGCCCGTAAGCGGTTCCCACTTGATGACGATGGGCAGTGCAATCGCGTAGACGAGCGGCATCCCTAATCCCTGCGGCGCCACGGCGGTGAACGTGCCGATGCTGACACCGATCATCATGGCCAAGAAGACCTTGAGCTGGAGTATATTAACAAATCCTTGAGCAGCCGCGCTGAAAAGAGAAGTTTCCATCTTGATAATCCTTGCGTAGTTTCTTTTTTAACTCGGTGCCATTGGGCGACGGTTATTAATCTATAGTCCGCTTTCGTGTGCGCCAGCCGAGACAGCAGCGCATTTATATGGGTTTCGTTTTCGCGACACAAGTGCCTTTTGTTCGTTGTCGCCTTGCCCCAGGACTTTCGGCCAATCGTGCCATCGCGCCAACCTGCAAGCAATCACCAATCAAAGTCCGAAATCCGAATAACTCGAAATCCGAAACAAACTCGCAGAATTAAATGTCAATCACTGCGGGTTTGATTCCCCGCAGCCTGCTGCGTAAAGAGATCTCTTAGAGTCCGTCATTCCCGAATGTTTCTATCGGGAATCCAGGCGGACCGGAACTGGACCCCCGATTAGAACATTCGGGGGTGACGCCTTTGGATAAATTCTCATCGCCATGTTCTGACGCATTTATGAATCCAAAACGGGCTTGTTTGGAACATTTGGATTTTTGATCATTTGAAATTGTTTCGAATTTGGGATCCTTCGACATCGCTCAGGTTTCGAGTTTCGAATTTTTTCTCTGGTCCTGATTTCTTGGCATCCTCCGCGCGTTTGCGATTAAACGCCTCACCCTTCACCTTTCACACCTCACGTTTTTTTTCATTGTACGAGTCAGCGCGGCGGCAGCGGGCCAGCGCCGGAAAAGTTTTTCAGGAGATCGACTACCTCTAAGTCACGGGGCATGTCTCTAATCGCTTTTGCCAAGTCCTCCGGCATCAATGGTTCGGCATCGTCGCCGACGAGCTTGAGAAACTCCTTGTGAAACTCCGGATCTTTGAGCGCCTTGCGCATGGCGTCCTGAAGAGTTTCGACTCGCTCCTTGGGCGTGCCGGGCGGCAGCATATAAGGCGATCCTACCAACCGGAAGACCCGCCACATGGCGATCAGCCTTTTCTCCCGGTCATTTTTTGCGAAGCTTTCGATCTCAGGAAGATGGCCGAGCTTGGCGTGTTTCTCTCCCTTGGGAACTTCCAAGATGGCGTGAAAATCCATCAAACCTTTTTCGAACCACTCCGGGTTTCTCCGCAAGACCGACGCGGTGTTGTTCGCTCTGGCATCGAGCTCACCGCGCAGCAATGCCGCATCCACTTCGGGGGAGGTGTAGCCAGCGATGAACTTGGGTTCTTTCAAACCGAAGAAATAGGCGAACAGCCGTCCGGCGATGTAGGACACATGACCAACTGATTGGGCGCCGATGCGAAGACCTGACGCCGCGCGCAATTTTTCTAACCTGTCGAGCCCCAGTTCTTTTCTCGTGTAGATCGTGTAGTGAACGGTACTTTCCGGCGAGCCCAGGTGAATGAATTTATCGATATCGTACATCACACCGCTCTCGCGCATGATCTGCAGCGCGACGATGCCGCCGCTCATGGCGCCGACAGTAAGGCCGTCGGGCTTGGCGTTGCGAAACAAATAGTTCGCGCCTTTGCGGCCGCCGCCGCCATCCATGTACTCGATGATGATCGTGGGATTGCCCGCAATGTATTTGCGCAGGAACGGCACCACCGCTTTGACGCGGAGATCCTGCGTTCCGCCAGGCGCCGTCGTCGCGATCACGGTGATGGTCTTGCCTTGATAGAACGAAGCCTGGGAAAACCCCTGCCGCGGCCAGAGTGTCATCGCGGCGCAGAGCGCCACGAGTAGAATTGCCGCCGATTCGATTTGGCCGCGCCAACTTTTCATAACACAGCAACCGGTTATAGCGTCGGCAGCGCGCCCGCGCCGGCAAATTTTTTGAACACTTCAACGGTTTCCGGATCGCGCGGCAGCTCGCGGATGGCGCGCTCGTTTTCCTCCGGCAAAAGCGGCGTGGGATCTTCGCCGACCACCCTTCTGTATTCCTTGACGAACTCCGGGTCTTTAAAGGCTTTGCGCAATCCTTCTTTGATTATTTCAGCGCGGTCCTTGGGTATCGCCGGAGGAAGAATAAACGGCGAACCCGACAATCGGAAGAGACGGAACATGGAAAGCACTTTGCGGGCGCGCTCGGTTTTGGCAAAGCTGTCGATCTCGGGCAATTTAGAAAATTGTGGATGCTTTTCTCCCTTTGGGATTTCCATGACAACGTGAAAATCGACCAGCCCTTTGTCGATCCATTCGGGGTTGCGCGCGTAGAAGTCGTCGGAGTTGGTGATGGCGTCGATCTCGCCGCGCATCAAGGCCACATCGCGCTCGGGAATCGAATAGCCGGTGACGTATTTCGTCTCCTTTAGCCCAAGAATCGAGGCAAAGATCCTGCCGAGGGTGTAGTTGGTGTGCCCGACCGACTGCGCACCGATGCGCAGCCCCGTGTATGCGCGCAGTTTTTCGAGATTTTTCAGGCCGACTTCCCGGCGCGTGACAAACATATAATGCGTGGCGCTGTAAGGCGAGCCGATGAAGTGCAGCTTGTCGAGATCGTACTGCACTCCTTGTTCACCGAGGATCGCGTTGGCGACCACGCCGCCGCCCACGTTGCCTATGCTCAGGCCGTCCGCCCGCGCCTGAGAGAAAACATAATTGGCCGCCTTGCGCCCGCCGCCGCCGTCCATGTGCTCGTGCACAAAGGTGGGATTGCCGGGGATATATTTTTGCAGAAAGGGAATGACCGCACGCACGCGCAGGTCTCCCGATCCTCCGGGCGCGCGGCCGTGGACGATCGTGATCGTCTTGCCTTGATAAAAGGGTGTCTGGGCGAACAAGGAATGGGATAACAAGAATACCGAAGCGAGCAGCACGCCATTAGCTGATAACCAAACGCATAGGCTCTTTAATGTCATCGCGGTCCTCCTTTTTTCCTCGG
>Ga0137403_10009499_pt1 | contig 10811 bp, 9 predicted proteins | sample CZOMad2_1_16fung_FD_122057 | JGI IMG/M metagenome (GOLD analysis project Ga0137403, IMG submission 122057) | Vadose zone soil fungal communities from Angelo Coast Range Reserve, California, USA - CZOMad2_1_16fungal (Hybrid Assembly) | ecosystem: Environmental > Terrestrial > Soil > Vadose zone... | reverse complement strand
GCCTCGATATCCCGGACCGATTTCGCTGCAGCTGCCGTCAATACCTCGCACCCCGAGGCCGTGACGACAACGTCGTCCTCGATGCGTACGCCCGTATTCCAGAACTGCCGTGGTACGTCGTCGGCCGGGCGGATGTAGCAGCCCGGCTCCACGGTCAGGATCATGCCCGGCTCGAGGCGGCGCCACTGCCCGCCCGATTTGTATTCTCCGGCGTCGTGCACGTCCAGGCCGAGCCAATGCCCGGTTCGATGCATGTAGAAGCGCTTGTAGTCCTCGGCCTCGATCACTTTTTCGACGGTGCCCTTGCACAGTCCCAAATCGACGAATCCCCGGGCGAGAGTCTTCACCGCAGCGTTGTGCGGTTCGTCCCAGCGATTGCCGGGCTTCACCGCCGCGATCGCCGCGGCTTGCGCTGCCAGGACGAGTTCGTAGACGTCCTCCTGCGGGCCGCTGAATTTTCCGCTTACGGGGAAGGTCCGCGTCACATCCGAGGCATACCCGTCCAGCTCGCAACCCGCGTCGATGAGCAGAAGATCCCCGTCGGCGAGCCGCGCGTCGTTGTCGCGGTAATGCAGGATGCAGGCGTTGGCTCCTCCGGCAACGATGGGCCAGTAGGCGGGATACTGGGCGCCGCGGCGACGAAACTCGTAGAGAAGCTCCGCCTCGATCTCGTATTCGCTGCGTCCGGGGCGGGTCGCGCGCATCGCGCGTTCGTGCGCGGTCACCGAGATCGCCGCCGCGCGGCGCATCACGGCGAGCTCGCCGTCGTCCTTGAAGACGCGCATCTCGTCGAGCGCGGTGCGCACGTCGCGGATTTCTGCGGGCGCGCTGACGCCGGCGCGTGCTTGCGCCCGCACCTGATTCAGCCATCCCATGATGCGCGCGTCCCAAGCCGGGTCGGCCCCGGGGGCGTAGTAGAGCGCAGGCTGATCGGCGAGGAGCTTCGGCATGTGCTCGTCGAGCGACTCCACGGGATAGGCCTCTTCGAAACCAAACGCGGCCTTTGCGCCCTCGGGACCCTTGCGCACGCCTTCCCAGAGCTCGCGCTCCGGATTGCGCTCGCGGCAGAAGAGAATCGACCTGGGCTCCTCTCCTGCGAGGAGGACCAGCACCGCCTCGGGCTCGGGGAAAGCGCTCAGGTAGTAGAAATAGCTGTCGAACCGATACAGGTAATCGCTGTCGCGATTGCGGATGCGTTCCGGAGCGGTCGGAATGATCGCGACGCCCTTGCCCATGCGCAGCTGCAGCGCGTTGCGGCGCTCGGCGCAGCGCGAAAGATTGCTGGTGGTGTCCATTGTCGCGATTGTCTTCCGCTTTGCCGCGACGATCAAGCGACGCGCTCGTTCAGCGCGAAAAGCCGCGCGGGCGTGCCGACGTCATGCCAGACGCCGCCATGCATTTCGCCTGCGACCAGCCCGCGCGCCATCGCCGCGCGCAAGAGCGTCGCAAGCTGTCCCTTTGAGCCCGGTCTGATGCTCGAGAAGAGCTCCGGGCGGTAAAGACCTATGCCGCCGAAGGTGAGCTTGGACTTGCCCGTTTCGGCGACTCGCGTGCTGTTTAGCGCGAAGTCTCCTTGCGGGTGATGCGGCGGATTCGCGACCAGCACCAGGTGCGCGAGATTTTGTTCCAGCGCGGTCCGGGCGAGAGCGGAGAAGTCGACGTCGCAGAAGAGGTCGCCGTTCACCGCGAGGAAGGGCCGATCGCCGAGCAGGGGAAGCGCCTGTGCGATTCCCCCCGCGGTTTCGAGCGCCTCGGCTTCGCGCGAATAGCGGATCGCGACGCCGAAGCGGTCTCCATCGCCGAGCGCCGCTTCGATCATATGACCAAGATGCGCGTGGTTGATCACGATCTCGCGAATGCCGGAGCGCGCGAGCGCCTCGATCAACCGGACGATCAGGGGCTTGCCGCGCACTTCGAGGAGCACCTTGGGGACCGTGTCGGTGAGGGGCCTCATGCGTTCGCCGCGCCCGGCGGCAAGAATCATGGCTTTCATTGGTCGAAATCAGAAGGTGTAGCCGACGCGCTTTTCCTGCGGCTCGAGCTCCTCCAGCAGGCGCCCGAGCGCGGCAAGCTCGCGATACCGACTGCACGTGCGCCGCAGGTAGCTCATCACGAGCGGCTGGTCTTTCAGATAGCCGTCCTTGCCGTCGCGGAAAGAAAGGCGAGCGAAGATCCCCAGCACCTTCAACTGCCGCTGGGCCCCCATCCACTCGAAGTCCCGGTAGAAATCCGAGAAATCGCGGGCGACCGGGAGCTCTGTTGCCCGGGCTTTCTCCCAGTAGCGGATCGCCCAATCGATCACGCGTTCCTCGTCCCAGGCGATGTACGCGTCGCGCAGGAGCGAGACCAGATCGTAGGTGATCGGCCCGTACACCGCGTCCTGAAAATCGAGAATTCCGGGACAGGGCTCGCACACCATCAGGTTGCGGGAGTGGTAGTCGCGGTGCACGAACACCTGCGCCTGCGCGAGGTTGTTCCGGAGGATCGTCGAAAACACCTTCTCCAGGGTCTGGAGCTGTGCCGCATCCAACTTGCGCTGCAGCTGGCGCGCTACGTACCAGTCCGGGAAAAGGCGCAATTCCCTCTCGAGCAATTCTCTGTCGTAGTCGGGCAGCAACCCGGGGCGGCTCGCGCGCTGAATCTTGAGCAGCGCGTCGAGCGCGTCTTCGTAGAGCTTTGCGGCATTGCGCTCGTCGAGCGCATCCAGGTAGGTCGTGTCGCCCAGATCCGAAAGCAGAAGAAAACCCTGTTCAAGATCTTGCGCATGGATCGCAGGCACGTGCACGCCCGCTCCGGCGAACAAGCGCGCAACATGAACGAACGCAGCGCAGTTCTCCTTGTCGGGCGGCGCGTCCATCGCGACGAGCGACGGTTGTGCCTCGCCGCGGCGAATCCGGTAATAGCGCCGGAAGCTCGCGTCGTCGGAGGCGGGCGCGATGCTGAAATCGCCGCCTCCGAGGGTCACCGCCAGCCATCGCCGCAACTGCTCTGCGCGGTCCAAAAATCCTCCGGAAACAAAGAATTGCCTTCGTCGCTGATTTGTGCGATTTTAGCACCCGCCCCGAAAGCCCAGGTCCAGGGTCCCCTGATATGCGTTGTGTACCTGCCCGCCTTGCGGCGCTGGCGATTGCGCTGTTGTGTTCTGCCGCGGTGTACGCGCAGGGGCAGGGGCTCCAGCTGCGGCGTTCCTCCGGGGACCGTGACAAGAGTGCCGCCTTGCCGACTATCCTTGACGCAGATCGCATCGAAGGCGTCGCGGGAAAGGACACCAAGGCGCAGGGCAATGCCATCCTGCGCCGAGGAGACCTGTCGATCCGGGCCGACTCTCTGATCTATCACGAGGAAAATGAAGACGTCGAAGCCCGCGGCAACGTGCGCCTTCAGCGCAACGGCGACAGTTTGAGCGGTCCTTCACTGACGTATTCTCTCAGGGACGCGACCGGCTTTTTCGAGAAACCCGACTTTAGTCTCGCCCCGCGCGCGAGGCCCGGCCAGCAACCCGTAGCGGCGCGCGGAGAGGCCAAGTCGATCGAACTCCTGGGCGAGAACCAGTACAGAATCAAGGACGGTTTCTTCACCACCTGCAAGCCCGGCGATGACGGCTGGCTGGTCAGGGCCGATGAGCTGGATCTGGACTTCACGCGCGAGGTGGGGACCGCCCGCGGCGGCAGCGTGCGTTTCGAGGGAGTGAGCGTCATCGCAGCGCCAGCCTTTGATTTTTCGCTGAACAATCAGCGCAAATCGGGCTTCCTCCCGCCTTCGCTCGGCGTCACCGGCAAGAGCGGACCCGAGATCGCAGTTCCGTATTACCTGAACCTCGCGCCCAACTACGACCTCACGCTCACCCCCCGTTATATGGAAAAGCGCGGATTGCAGATCGCCGAGCAGTTCCGTTATCTGCAGAAGAACTACAACGGCGAATTCAAGGCCGAGGTGCTTCCGCAAGACCTCGCTGCCGACCGCAGCCGCTCGGCGATGAGTCTGGTTCACACCTACAACCGCGATGGTTCCCTCCTGGGCGGGCTCAATCTGAACAAAGTCTCCGACGACAACTATTTCCGCGACCTCGCGACCCGCATCAACATCACTTCGCAGGCCACGCTGCCTCGCGAGGGCTTCCTGACATACAACGGCAAGTGGTGGGACACGGGCAGCTATTCGGCGACGACGCGGGTACAGCGGTTCCAGGTCCTGCAGGATCCGGACAATCCCATCGTCGTCCCTTACGGTCGCACTCCGCAGTTCACCTTGTCCGCTCTGCGCCAGGACATCGGCGGCTTCGATTTCGCGTCCGCTGCCGAGTTCGTCGACTTCAGTCATCCCACGCAGGTGAACGGCAGGCGCTCGACGCTGTATTCAAGCCTCAGCCTGCCGCTCATCACTCCGGGTTCTTTCCTCACACCGAAGGTCGGCATGCACTACACGTACTATTCGCTTTATGAGATCCCGAGAAAATCGATCCTGGACCCGGACCCGGCAGCACCACCGGGTTCGACCATCCCCGGCCCCCCGGCATTCCCGGAGGCGATCAGCCGCACGCTTCCCATTTTCAGCCTCGACAGTGGACTGATCTACGAGAGAGAGACCAACGCGCTCGGGCAAGCGGTCATACAGACGCTCGAGCCGCGCTTTTACTATGTGAACATCCCTTTTCGCAAACAGAATCAAATTCCGCTGTTCGACACCGCGATCGCGGACTTCAACTACGCCCAGATCTTTTCCGAGAACATGTTCTCCGGCGGCGACCGCATCAACGATGCGCGTCAGCTCACCGCGGCAGTGACCTCCCGCATGCTTCTGCCCTCGAGCGGGCAGGAAGTGCTGCGCGGCACCTTCGGTCAGCGCTACTATTTCAAGGACCAGCAGGTGACGCTCTCTACCAACGACCCGCCGCTCGCTACTGACAACCCGCCACGCACCTACAACGCCTCGAACTTCCTCGCCGCGTTATCGGGACGGGTGAGCCAGCACTGGACCCTCGAGGGTGCTTCCGAATACGATCAGCGCGACCACCGCACCGAGCGCCTGACCCTGGCGGCGCGTTATCGACCCGAGGGGCTCAAGACGCTCAATCTGAGCTACCGCTACCTGAGCGGGGACATCACGACAACGGGTCCGCTCAAGCAGGTGGACCTGTCGGCGCAGTGGCCGATCGCCGGGCGCTGGTACGGCGTCGGGCGCTTCAACTACTCGCTGGTCGACAGCCGGATCGTCGAGGGCATAGGGGGACTCGAATACGGAGCCGACTGCTGGACCAGCCGCATCATCGTGCAGCGATTCGCGCTGACTGCCGGCACGTCGTCTTCGAGCGTGTTCCTGCAGTTGGAGCTGAACGGTTTTTCGCGCCTTGGGTCCAATCCCCTCGAGGCCTTGAAACGCAACATCCCGGGTTACCAGCGGATCAGTGCGCCCTCAGCCGACAGAAAAACCGGCGATTCATTCGATTTCTACGACTGATCGCTTGAAATCCGGAATTGGCGTCCGCGGAACCCCACTTCCGGCGACAATACTGCAAAATAGCGGGACTTGATTCCTCGTCAAGGACGAGGATCGAGTTACGAAAGCGACGATGAATTTATGAGATTTCAACTTGCAATGCTGCTGCTGACGGCGTGTGGGGCGGCGTTCGCGCAGGGCGCTCGCCAGGAGCAGGCCGCGCCGGCGCGCGTCGAGCTGATCGACCGGATCGTCGCGGTAGTCAACAAGGAGGTGATCACGCAGTACGAGCTGGCGGAGCGGATGAATCGCGTGCGGAAGGACTTGGAGCGCCGCGGAACATCCCTTCCCGATCGCGGCGAGATCGAGCGCCAAGTGCTGGAGCGCCTCATTATAGAAAAGGTTCAGTTGCAATATGCGCGGGAAACCGGGGTGCGCGTGGACGATTTGGAGCTCGATCGTACCGTCAGCCGGGTCGCCGAGGGGAACAAGCTCTCATTGACGGAGTTCCGGAAGACGCTCGAACGCGATGCGATCAATTTCGACGGATTTCGGGAAGAGCTGCGCAATGAGATCCTGATGAATCGCTTGCGCGACCGCGAGGTCACCGCCAAGATCACCGTCAGCGAGGGTGAGATCGAGAATCTGCTCCTGGAACAGGGCGAAAGAAAAGACATTGCGACCGAGTACAACATCGCGCACATTTTGGTCCGGGTACCCGAGCAGGCGACTCCGGAGCAGTTGGAAGCGCGGCGTGCCCGCGCCGAGGAGGCGGTCAAGCGGCTCAAGGACGGCGCGGAGTTTGCTCAGGTCGCCGCCACTTACTCCGATGCGCCGGATTCGCTTCAGGGAGGCGTCATCGGTTGGCGCAGCCAGCAGCGGCTCCCGGAGTTGTATGTCGAGACCTTGACGCCGCTGAAGCCCGGAGACATCAGCGGCGTGTTTCGAAGTCCCGCCGGATTCCACGTACTCAAGCTCCTCGAGCTGCGCGGCGCCGGCGCGCCCCTGCTCGTGGAGCAGGCGCATGTGCGTCATATACTGGTGCGCACCAACGAGCTCGTTTCCGAGGACGAAGCAAAGAGGAAGCTCCTCAGTCTGCGGGAGCGCATCGTAAACGGAGTGAACTTCGCCGAGCTCGCCCGCCTGAATTCGGACGACGGTTCGGCTTCCCGGGGCGGAGATCTGGGATGGATCTATCCCGGCGATACCGTGACGGAATTCGAGCGGGCTTTTACGGAGTTGAAGCAGATGGATGTAAGCCAGCCCGTCAAGACCCCGTTCGGGTGGCATCTCATTCAGGTGCTGGAGCGGCGTACGGCCGACATGTCTTCCGAGCGCAAGCGCCTCGAGGCGCGCAAGGCTCTTCTGGACAGAAAAGGCGACGAGGCCTACCAGGAATGGCTGCGCCAGTTGCGCGATCGCGCCTACGTGGAAATGCGGCTCGAAGAACGGTGAACGCCCGACTTGAGAAGCGGGCGGTGTCCCGCCGCGCCGCTGCGCCGCGCTCGAATTCCGTCCCGGCCATAGCGGTGACCTCCGGGGAGCCGGCGGGCGTCGGCCCGGACGTCTGTCTGGCCCTCGCGCGAAAGAGGTTTGCCGCGCGCGTCGTGGTCCTCGGAGACCGGGAGATGCTCGAGAGCCGTGCGCGGCAGCTCGGGCTCCGCGTGCGGCTGAGCGACCCCGGCTCAGGGACGACATCGGATTCGATCGCGTGTCTGCATGTCCCGCTCTCATATACCTGCCGGGCGGGCACGCTCGATCGGCGCAGCGCGCCCTACGTGATTTCGCTTCTCGACCGTGCCATTGCGGGCTGCAAGGCCGGCGAGTTCGCCGCGCTGACTACCGCACCGGTGCATAAGGGCGTCATCAACGACGGCGGCATCCCCTTCGTCGGCCACACGGAGTATCTCGCCGAGCGTACCGGCGCCGCTCAGGTGGTCATGATGCTCGCCGGCGGGGGCCTGCGTGTCGCACTCGCGACGACGCACATCGCCCTGAAAGATGTGCCGCGCGCGCTGACCCGCGAGGGCCTGGAACGGACCATCCGGGTTCTCAACGCGGAGCTTGTCCGCCGGTTCGGCATCTCTGCACCGCGGATTCTGGTCGCCGGTCTCAATCCGCATAGCGGCGAAGGCGGCTATTTCGGCCGAGAGGAAATCGAGGTGATCGGGCCGGTTCTGGAGAAATTGCGCGAGGAAGGTTTGCGCCTCACCGGACCGCTGCCGGCCGATACGGTGTTCGTTCCGGACCGGCTCGCCCGCGCCGATTGCGTCCTTGCGATGTATCACGATCAGGGCTTGCCTGTGCTCAAGTACGCAAGCTTCGGCAAGGGAATCAACGTCACGCTCGGTCTGCCGATGATCCGTACCTCGGTCGACCACGGCACCGCGGTTGATCTTGCCGGCACCGGTCGGGCCGAACCGGACAGTCTCTTCGCGGCGGTGGAAGCGGCCATCGAGATGGCGCGGATCGAGGCGCAGGCGAGGCGCTAGAGCGCAGTGGCGACGCGTCGGCATGTCCCTCGAAAAAGGTTCGGTCAGCACTTTCTCGTCGATCGGGAGACGATCGCGCGCATCGTTTCCGCCATCGATCCACGGCACGAAGACCATATCGTCGAAATCGGCCCCGGGCTGGGGGCGCTGACTGCTCCGCTGCTCGAGCGCGTCGGGCACCTTCACGTCGTCGAGCTCGACCGGGACCTGAGCGAACGCCTGCGCGAGCGATACCCCGCCGGGCGCCTGGCGGTGCACCAGGCCGATGCGCTGCGCTTCGATTTTTCTACGCTGCCCGCGCCGCTCAGAGTCGTGGGCAACCTGCCCTACAATATTTCCACCCCGCTCCTGTTCCACCTCGCCGATGCGGCGACCCGCTGCAAGGATCTCCATTTCATGCTGCAGCACGAGGTCGTCGAGCGGATGATCGCGAATCCGGCTGACTCCGAGTACGGGCGGCTGTCGGTCATGTTGCAGTACCGCTTCCGCCTCGAGCGGCTGTTCTCGGTCCCCCCCGGTTCATTCCGGCCTCCGCCCAAGGTGCATTCCGCCGTCGTGCGGCTCGTGCCGCGCCCTTTGTCGGAGCTCGATGCCCTGGATGAGGCGGGTTTTTCCAAGGTAGTCGCGCGTGCGTTCTCGATGCGCCGAAAGACTCTGAGAAACAACCTGTCGGGCCTGATCTCCGCGAGCGAGCTTGAAGTGTTGGGTATCGACCCGGGCGAACGCGCACAAACGCTTTCGGTTGCGGCTTTTGTCACAATCGCCAATCGAGTCGGACAGCGCCGGACCTAGACCCCGCAAACGCCTGCTGGCAAAATGGTGTATAGATATCGGAGTTCGAAGCGAGAGGATGACAATGGGCCTTCTTGACGACCTGAAAAAACAGGCGGACTTGGTGAAGACCCAGCAGATTCTCCAACAGAATCTGCAGGGGGATAAGCTCAAGCTGGTCGAAGACAAGATGAAGCAGACGTTCCAGTACGTGCACGAGCTGCTCAAGCAGCTCGCGGTGGTGAAACCCACCAGCCCCCTCGTCTACTCGATTCCCAGCGTCGCCGATTTCAGGAATCTCGTGTTCACCGAGTCGTTCATCGACTATCGGAAAAGGCGCATCAACGACAAGGAATATTTCGACACGACGCATTTCTTCGTCAAGTGGGCCGGCCCCGACACCGTCGTGCTCGAGAAAGACATGCCCCAAGCGATGCAACGCATCCGCGAGTCTCTGTGGATCAGCAAGGTCAAGTTCGTGGAGGAGGAGAAGAAGAACGTCAAGGGTTTCGTCGTCGGCGCCAAGTTCACCGTCCCGGCCGCGGTCCTGACCGACATCGTCATCAAGGCGGACCACGAGCAAGGCAAGCTGCACTTCCAGGCGACGCATCTCTTTGGCCTGGGGGTGGAATACCTCTCGATTCCGGCGCAGGAGCTCGGCGACGACCTGCTGGAAGATTTCGCCAAGGCGCTGATCGGGCAACAGAGCGACATCCGCAAATACCGCGTTGCGGGTGCGCCCGGAATGTTTCGCTGAAGGCGGCCGGCGCAGTTCCCGCCTCCGCCCCGCTCATCGTGCCTACTTGCGCTCGATCAGCTCGATCTTGTAGGCGTCGGGGTCCTCGATAAAAGCGATCACCGTTGTGCCGTGCTTCATTGGCCCCGCCTCGCGCGTGACCTTTCCTCCGCGACGCTTCACTTCCTCACAAGCCTTGTAGGCGTCATCCACTGCAATGGCGATGTGGCCGTAGGCGTTGCCGAGCTCGTACTTGTCCACGCCCCAATTGTGGGTCAGCTCGAGCACAGCGGTAGCGCTTTCGTCGCCGTAACCGACGAAGGCCAGGGTGAACTTGCCCTCCGGATAGTCGTTGCGGCGGAGCAACCGCATGCCGAGTACCTCGGTGTAGAAGCGCAGCGACCGCTCCAGATCGCCTACTCGCAGCATGGTGTGGAGAATTCGCATCGGTGCTCCCCCTTATAGATCCGGCAAGGTCGGCGCCCGGGAGTTCAATTCGCGCCGCGCCGCCCGGTGGTCCGGATACAGAAGCGCGACGATATCCCAGAAGCGCGGTGAATGGTTGAGCTCGCGCAGGTGGGCGAGCTCATGCGCGGCCACGTAGTCGATCAGATGCGGCGGCAGCATCATCAGGCGCCAGTTGAGGAGTATTCGCCCGTTTGAGCCGCAGCTGCCCCAGCGGGTCTGCGCGTCGGAGAGACCGACGCTAGCAACGTGAAGACCGAGCGGGCCCGCCAGCCTTGCGACGCGCTCGCGGAAGAACTCCAGCGCCCGCGCCCGCATCCAATCGAGCGCCCGCTCGCGCAGGCTCGCTCCGTCGGCGAGTCCCAACCCGAGTTCTCCCGCCGAGAACCAGGCGCCGGCTTCTCCGTGCCGCAGGGTCAACGTCACGATCCGTCCGAGCCACGGCAGCTTTGCCCCGGCCTGCCAGACAAAAGGGACACGCCGCGGGGCGGTGAGGCGTTTCCTGATCCAACGCTCTTTTTCCAGGATGAACGCCTCGATATCGGCGAGCGCGGCATGGCGCGGTGCCCGGACCTGCACGCTCTCGGCTTCGACCGTCAGGCCGATGGTCCTGCGCCGTGCCCGCACCAGCCGGTAGCTGAGTACGCCGCCCGCGAGCTGCACTTGGCGAGCGCGTCCCGCCCTTTCCGGCGTGGGCGGGACGTCGAACGGCAGCCGGAGTTGTTCTAAGGCACGGGACATAGCTTGGTCATGCGCCCCTCGATCCATTCTTCGACCGCTGCGTTGAGGGACTCCGGGGTGTGGGACCGCGCGTCGATCGGTGCGCCGATTTCGACCGTGACCGTGCCGGGACGCTTGAGACAGGCACCGCGGCCCCACAATAGCCCGGCGTTGTGCGCGACAGGCACGAC
>Ga0137403_10009498_pt1 | contig 10811 bp, 13 predicted proteins | sample CZOMad2_1_16fung_FD_122057 | JGI IMG/M metagenome (GOLD analysis project Ga0137403, IMG submission 122057) | Vadose zone soil fungal communities from Angelo Coast Range Reserve, California, USA - CZOMad2_1_16fungal (Hybrid Assembly) | ecosystem: Environmental > Terrestrial > Soil > Vadose zone... | reverse complement strand
AACCGCCTCTTTTCGCCGGCGAACCGGTCGCGCCCGCCCGAGGCTGCCTGACCGGGTTCCGCGTCGTCTTGCGATCGGCGATTGCCTCGCGCGCGCAACGCTCCATATTGCGATGACGATAGCAGGCTGATCCAGCAAACAGATCGATGAAGCAGGACGACAAGGACAAGGGCTCCACCCGGCAGGACCGGCTAAAACTGGCACTGCGCGAAAATCTCAAGCGGCGCAAGTCGCAGGCGAGGGGGCGGAGCGATGCCTCCGCCGCATCTTCCGCTGACGCCAAAGCCTCCCTAGATGACGCAGGCGATGAGGCGTCGGAATAAGGCAGGCGGGTGGTGACATGGCAGACGTCAGTAGTGTGAACCCGCCCCGCACCGCGTCCTTTTCGTTTCCGCGCTACGAGCAAACCTTTCCGACGCTGACCCCGCACGAAATCGACCGCATGCGGCGGTTCGGCGAGGTGCGCCGCTACAAGCACGGCGAGAGGCTGTTCGAGACCGGCAAGCCGGGGCCGGGCATGTTCGTGGTGCTGTCGGGCCATGTCAGCATCACCCACCGCGACGGGCTCGGCCATGTCACGCCCATCATCGATCAACCCCCCGGGCAATTTTTGGCCGAGATCGGCCAGCTCTCCGGACGTGTCGCGCTGGTCGATGGCCATGCCGAAGGTGACGTCGAGACGCTGCTCATTCCCCCTGAGAAATTGCGCGCGCTGCTGGTCGCCGAGGCCGATCTTGGCGAGCGCATCATGCGCGCGCTGATCCTGCGCCGGGTCAGCCTGATCCAGAGCGGCGTCGGCGGCGCGGTGCTGATCGGACCCACCAATTCGAGCGGCGTCGTTCGCGTGCAGCGATTTCTCACCCGCAACGGCATCCCTCATCATCTGCTCGACCCGGAACGGGATCACGATGCCGCCGAACTGATCGCGCGTTATTCGCCGTCGCCCAGCGATTGGCCGCTGGCGGTGATTGCCGACGGCACCGTGCTCCGTAACCCCGGTGAGTCCGAACTCGCCCGCGCGCTGGGCATGATCGGCGGTCCGGCCGGAAACAAGGTCTACGATGCCGCGATCGTCGGCTGCGGTCCGGCGGGTCTTGCGACCGCGGTGTATGCGGCCTCGGAAGGTCTCTCGGTGGTCGTATTGGATGCGCGCTCCTTCGGCGGCCAGGCCGGCGCCAGCGCGCGCATCGAAAATTATCTCGGCTTCCCCACGGGAATCTCGGGCCAGGCGCTGGCCGGGCGCGCCTTCACCCAGGCGCAGAAGTTCGGCGCCGACATCATGATTCCGATGGCGGCGAAGTCGCTCGATTGCGCGCGCGCCGATGGCGCCTTTGCGCTGGCGCTCGATGGCGGCGACCTCGTGCGGGCGCGCTCCGTCGTGGTGGCGAGCGGCGCGCGCTACCGGCGGCCCGAGATCGAAAACCTCGATAAATTTGAAGGCCGCGGCGTCTGGTACTGGGCCTCCCCGATCGAGGCACGGCTGTGCGCGGAACAGGAGATCGCCCTTGTCGGCGGGGGCAATTCCGCCGGTCAGGCCGCGGTGTTTCTATCGGGTCACGCCCGCAAGGTTCACATGATGATCCGCGGCGGCGGCCTTGGCGCCAGCATGTCGCGCTATCTGATCGAGCGCATCGAGGCCACGCCGAACATCGAACTGGTGTTCAACGCCGAGGTGGTCGGGCTGGAAGGCTCCGAAGACGGACCGCTCGAGCGCGTGCGCTGGCGCAGCCGGCTGTCCGCGGAAGAGAGCACCCTCGATATCCGCAATCTGTTCCTGTTCGCCGGCGCCGATCCTGCCACCGGCTGGCTCGATGGTTGCGGCGTCACGCTCGATCGCGGAGGCTTCGTGGTGACCGGCGCGCAGTCCGAGCAAAATCTGGGACGACCGGTGCCGCCGCTGGAAACCTCCGTGCCCGGGGTATTCGCGGTCGGCGATGTCCGCTCGGGATCGGTCAAGCGGGTCGGCGGCGCGATCGGCGAGGGCGCGCAGGTGGTGGCGGCGCTGCACGGTTTTCTCGGCGATGCCGCGAAACCGCAGCTGTAGGGCAGGGATAAAGGATGGCAAAGGGCTGCACTCACATCGCCGGCATCCGCGATGTCACGCCGAGCGCGCTTGGTTGCGAGGAATGCCTCAAAAGCGGCAGCGAGTGGCTGCATTTGCGGATCTGCCGCAGCTGCGGTCACGTCGGCTGCTGCGACGATTCACCCAACAAGCACGCGACCAAGCACTTCCACGCCACGGCGCATCCGGTCATCGAAGGCTATGATCCGCCGGAAGGCTGGGGCTGGTGCTATGTCGACGAAGTGCTGTTCGATCTGTCGCACCGGAAAACGCCGCACAACGGTCCGATCCCGCGCTACTACTGATTCAGCCATTCGTTGAAAACAAGGAAAACCGGATGCCGTCCGCGCTGAGAATTTGTCGTGCCGTCGCCCTGATAACGCTATCCGCCACCCTGTTGTATCCGGGGAAAGCGCTCGCCCAGGCGCCGCAGAGCAAGTTCGCCGAGGCGGGCGGCGTCAAGCTGCATTATCTCATTACCGGCAAGGGCGACCCCGTTGTGCTGCTGCATGGCTATGCTCAAACCAGCCACATGTGGCTGCCGCTGATCGCGAAACTTGCCGACAAGCATACCGTGATCGCGCCGGACTTGCGCGGCTTCGGTGAATCCTCCGCGCCTTCGGACGGCTACACCAAGGCGGCCATGGCGCAGGACATCCACGCGCTGGTGAAGAGTCTCAAATACGACCGCATCCGGCTGGTCGGTCACGATATCGGGCTGATGGTCGCCTATGCCTATGCGGCGCAGTACCCCGGCGAAGTCGACCGGCTGGTATTGATGGAAGCGTTCCTGCCCGGCGTCGGCGACTGGAACAATGTGTTTCTGCTGCGCGATCTCTGGCATTTCCATTTCTACGGCAAGACGCCGCTGGCGCTGGTCACCGGCCGCGAACGGATTTATCTCGAACATTTCTGGAACGATTTTGCCGCCGATCCAAAAAAGTCGGTGCCGGAAAAGGATCGCGAATTCTACGCCAAGGCCTATGCCCAGCCGGGCCACATGAAGGCCGGCATGGAAGTTTTCCGCGCCTTCCCCAGGGATGCCGAGGACTTCGCGGGATTTGCCAAAACCAAGCTGTCGATGCCGCTGCTGGTGCTTTCAGGGGAAAAAGCCGGCGGTCCGTTCCTGATCGAGCAAGGCAAGATGGTGGCGACCAATGTCGAGGGTGTGCTGGTTAGGGATCGCGGACACTGGCTGATGGAAGAAGCGCCGGACCAGGTGATCCCGAAGCTGGTCGAATTTCTCAACCGCTAAAGCATGATCCGGAAAAGTGGGAACCGGTTTTCCGAAAAGATCATGCTCAAACAAAAGGATGAGAACATGATCGGATTCTAATCGGATCATGATCTAGACGTGTGATCGGGCGATTCGACAAAAGCCGCACGCGGCATGGAAGCCATGCGGCATGCGGTTTGCGTAACTATCTCCCGGATAGGTGAGTGGCAATTCCCTGTCGAGGGTCATAAAGTTTGATCGGTTCTAAAATGGGGAGCGCATCATGATCCTTGGTATGAGCTTGTCTACGTTCGTCACCGTGCACGTCATCATCAGCCTGATCGGCATCGTGGCCGGCATTATCGTCATGTTCGGACTGCTCGGCTCCAACCGGATGCCGGGCCTGACCGCGATATTCCTGCTGTTCACGATTCTGACCAGCGCCACCGGCTTTCTGATTCCGCCTCTGCTGACCGAGACGTTGCTGCCGTCACACATGATCGGCATTCTCTCGCTGGTGCTGCTGGCGATCGCCTGTATCGCGCTTTACGGCATGAAGCTTTCCGGCGCGTGGCGCTGGATCTATGTGGTGACGGCGATGCTCTCGCTTTACCTCAACGTATTCGTGCTGATCATCCAGAGCTTCCTGAAGGTGCCGGCCCTGCATGCGCTGGCGCCGAGCGTGCCGCCAAGCGAGCCGCCATTCGCTGTCGTTCAAGGTATCGTGCTTGTGTTCTTCGTCGTTGTGATCATCGGCGCCGTGCGAAGATATCGGCCGATGCCGACATTCGCCTGAACTAGGTTTCGTCATTCCGGGACACGCGTCTTCGCGTGGACCCGGAATCTAAAGATGTATCTTGATCGAGATTCCGGGTTCGACGCGGAGCCTGTCATCGGGCCGCGCTTTGCGCGGACCCGTTGGCGTCGCCCCGGAATGACGGAGCCAGGATACATTCCCCTCGTCCAGCAAGGAGGCCTGCCATGGCGACGATCAAGACCAGAGACGGCACTGAAATCTACTACAAGGACTGGGGTACCGGGCAGCCCATCGTGTTCAGCCACGGCTGGCCGCTGTCGGCCGATGACTGGGACACGCAGATGCTTTTCTTCCTGAGTCACGGCTATCGAGTCATCGCCCATGATCGCCGCGGCCACGGCCGGTCCAGCCAGACCGGCGACGGGCATGACATGGATCATTATGCAGACGACCTTGCGGTTTTGACCGAGCACCTCAATCTGAAGAACGCCATTCACGTCGGCCATTCCACCGGCGGCGGCGAGGTGGTGCACTATCTCGGACGGCATGGCGAGAGCCGGGTGGCGAAGGCGGCCATCCTCAGCGCAGTGCCGCCGCTGATGGTGAAGACGCCGGCCAATCCGGGCGGCCTGCCCAAGGAAGTTTTTGATGGACTTCAGGCGCAGCTCACCGCCAATCGCTCGCAATTTTATCGCGACCTTCCGGCGGGTCCGTTCTATGGCTACAACCGGCCGGGCGCCAAAGCCTTGGAGGCCGTGATCCAGAATTGGTGGCGCCAGGGCATGATGGGCGGCGCCAAGGCGCATTACGACGGCATCGTCGCCTTCTCACAGACCGATTTCACTGAAGACCTCAAGAAGATCACCGTGCCGGTGCTGGTGATGCATGGCGACGACGACCAGATCGTGCCCTATGCGGACTCGGCGCCGTTGTCGGCAAAGCTTTTGAAGAACGGCACGCTGAAGACCTATAAGGGCTTCCCGCACGGCATGCCCACCACGGAAGCGGCCACAATCAACGCCGATTTGCTCGCCTTCATCAAATCATGAAGGTCATTTTGTTCGGCGCCACCGGCATGGTCGGGCAGGGCGTGTTACGCGAATGCCTTGTCGACGCCGGCGTCGAGCGCGTGCTGGTGGTCGGGCGCAGCCCGACCGGGGTGCAGCACGCCAAGCTGCATGAAGTCCTGCACGACAATTTCACGGATTTCTCGAAGATCGAATCCCAGCTTAGGGGATACGATGCCTGCTTCTTCTGCCTCGGGGTCTCCTCGGTCGGCATGGAGGCGGAGCGCTACCGGCATTTGACCTACGACGTCACCATGGCCGCCGCGAACACGCTGGTGCGGCTCAACCCCGGCATGGTCTTCACCTACGTCACCGGCAGAAGCACTGACTCAACCGAGCAGGGCCCGGTGCGATGGGCGCGGGTCAAGGGCAAGACCGAGAACGATCTCTTGAAGCTGCCGTTCAAGGCGGCCTACATGTTCCGGCCCGCCGGCATCCAGCCGCTGCACGGCGTCAGGTCGAAGACAGCCTGGGTGCAGGCGATCTATGTCGTCGCCGCGCCGCTGCTGTCATATCTCGCTCGCACCGCGCCAAAATACATGACCACCAGCGAGCAGCTCGGCCGCGCCATGATCAAGGTCGCGCGCGACGGCTACCCGAAGCCGGTGCTGGAAAGCGAAGACATCAACGCGGTTTAGGCCACCGTCATTCCGGGGCAGTCCGCAGGACTGAACCCGGAATCTCGAGATTCCCCGATGTGCAATCGCACATCTGAGGTTCGATGCTGCGCATCGCCCCGGAATGACACCCGGTCCATCGATCGCGGGCTTCAACCCGGAATAAACGCGGTGCCGGACTCATCGGTAATCATGTGCACCGGCGCGCCGTAGAGCGCTTCCAGCCGTTCCCGCGTCAGAATCTGCTTGACCGGTCCCTCGGCGAGGCGCTCGCCGTCACGCAGCAAATAAGCGCGATCGGCGGCGCGCAGCGCATGATTGGGATCATGGGTGGTGAAGAGGACGCCGAGGCCGGAGCTGGCGAGCGCGCGGATCTCGCGCATGACCTTGCCCTGATTGCCGAAGTCAAGATTTGCGGTCGGCTCGTCCAGCACGATGAACTGCGGCTCCTGGGCCAGCGCGCGCGCCAGCAACACCAATTGACGTTCGCCGCCCGAGATCATGGTGTAGGGCCGTTGCGCCAGCTGGGCGATGCCGAGGCGATCGAGCATGGTCGCAGCCACCCTGCGGTCCTGCGATGTCGGCCGGGCGAACAGATCTCCGTGCGCGGTGCGGCCCATCAGGACAACCGCTTCCACGGAAAACGCAAAGGTCGCGATGTGGGTTTGCGGCACGTATGCGATCAGGCGCGCGCGTTCTCGAACCGTGCGGGAAGCCAGTGCCGCTCCATCCAGCCGCACCTCGCCCGCTTTCGGCAAGAGTAGTCCGAGCAGCGTCTTGAGCAGCGTGGTCTTGCCGCCGCCATTCGGTCCCAGCAGCGCCAGCACCTCGCCGTTCTCCAGTTTGACGTTGAGCCCGGCGCCGACGACGCGATCCTGATAGCCAATGGTGAGTTGGCGGCCTTCGAGAATCATGACCAGTTCTTTTGCACGCTGGTGAGCAGCCAGATGAAGAAGGGCGTGCCGATGACGGCGGTCAGAATGCCGAGTGGAATTTCGACCTGCGCCATGGTGCGCGCCAGCGTATCGATCAGCAAAAGATAACCTCCGCCGAGTATCGCCGCCGCGGGCAACAGCCGCGCAAAATCGGGGCCGACCAGCGACCGTGCCAGATGCGGCACGACCAGTCCGACCCAGCCGATGATGCCGGCGGTGGCAACGCTTGCCGATGTCACGAGCGTCGCGGCGGCGACGATGGCGATGCGCAACGGTCCGGTGGCGACGCCGAGCGCGCGCGCCTCTTCCTCCGGAAGCGACATCACATTCATTCGCCAGCGCAATGCGACCAGGACGGCCGCACCGGCCGCGACAGGACCAAACAGCGGCAGCAGGTCCCTAACGCCTGTCGCAGACAGACTGCCCAGCAGCCAGAACGTCATGGCCGGAAGCTGGTTGTAAGGATCGGCGAGATATTTCACGAGACCGACGCCGGCGCCAAACAGCGATCCGACCACGACGCCGGTGAGTACCAGCACCAGGATCGGATCGCGCGAACGCACCGACGCGCCGATCACATACACCACGCCGACGGCAATCAGGCCGCCGAGGAAGGCGATGGTCTGGATCGCGAATACGCCAAGCGAGAGATAGATGCCGAGGACGGCGCCAAGTGCTGCGCCCGACGAGGCCCCGAGAATATCGGGAGAGACCAGGGGATTGCGAAACAGCCCCTGAAACGCGGTGCCGGCCACCGCGAGCGCGGCGCCGACCAGCATCGCAGCCATCACCCGCGGGCCACGAACCTGCAGGATGACGCTCTCGACCGCCGGCGACACGTCCGCAACCTGGCCGGTCGCCTTCGCATAAAGAACGCTCATGAGTTCGCCAAGCCCCACCGGATAGCGGCCGACCGTCAGAGCCAGCAACAGTCCCGCGATCAGGACCGCGATCGCGATCGCAAATCCGGGCACGGCGGATCGGGGTTTGCTCATCCGGGGAAGGCTATCAATCCCTGCCCGCAAGTACATGGTCGATTTGCGCTGCCGTCGGCGCCACATGATAGAAACGGGAGTAGAAGTCCTGCGTCAGCGCACGCAGATCTTCCGGAAAACGCTCCGGATAAAGAATCTTGGCGAGCCACCAAAGCCCGATCAGGCGATTCACGGATGGCGGAAAATCCACCCAGCCGAACGGCATCTTGGGTGACAGATGCACTCGATTTTCGCGCACGGCCTTGACCGACGCCCAGGAGGGGTCGTCTCGCACCGTTGCGGCGAACTCCTGATCGATGGTGACGATCACGTCCGGATTCCAGACCAGAATCTGTTCGATGGAAACATTGGCGAGACCGCCGGGCGTTTCGCCTGCAACATTGCGGCCGATCAATTCGATGGTCTCGACGTTGATCGAGCCGCCGAGGCCGGTCGCGAGCCCGCGCGGCCCGCGCGCATAATAGACCCGCGGGCGCTCGTTCGCGCCAACCGGCTCCACGCGGGACAGAATCGTCTTGAGCGTATCTTCGGTGTAGCGCGCCAGCTTCTCGGCATCCGCGGGGCGACCGATCAACTCGCCGAGCGAGCGGTAGGTCCTGGCAATCCCGGCGAAGCGGCCATCCAGCAGCGCGTAGGGAATGCCGGTTTGCTCCTGCACGCGGTCCGCGAGCGAAACGAAGGTGGCGCTGGTCGATCCGACGTCGAGAATGAGATCGGGTTTGAGCGCGAGCACCGTTTCCAGATTGGCGGTGTTGCCGCGTCCGGTGATGCGGCCGACTTCGGGCCGCGTGCAAATCTCGGCAAGCATGTAGGCGCACTCTTCAGGCCGATTGGCGCGCGGCCATCCGATCAGCAGCTCCGGTGCCAGCGTATAAAGCAGGATCGCCGCCGGCGGTCCGGCGGGAAACACGCGCGATACCTTTGCGGGAACGGGCACGGTGCGCCCCGCAGCATCGCTCAGGGTCTGCGCGGATGCGTGGCGCGGCGCGATCAGCGCCGCCGACAGACCCGCGATCAGGGCGCGGCGGTCGATCAATCGACACCTACCATCACGTCGCTCGCCTTGATCACGGCGGTGGCCGTTGTGCCTTTGGCCAGCTTGAGTTCGTCCACCGCCTCGTTGGTGATCGAGGCGGTGACGATGACCCCGCCGCCGATATCGATTCGGACATGGGACGTGGTCGCGCCCTTCACGACGTCGACGATGGTGCCCTTGAGTTGATTGCGCGCGCTGATCTTCATCGGAATCTCCTTTTTCTATTGCCCCATTGCGCTCGAAAATCGATTCCGCAAGGATGTCCGGCCCGGCTGCACGGGGATGCGCCATTCTCGGTGCCCGAATCGCAATCTGCAAGCAGTGGATTGAAGGTGCTTGAAACTCGAGCCCCGGTGTACCCAAAGCCTCGTTTGGCGGCAACAGGCGCGCCAGGCGCTGACCAATCCCGTCAGTCCCATCAAATCGCCGTAAATTTCAAAGCTTTTGCTATCCGGCCTTCCTTCGCCCTATAGTTCATACACAGCAAAGAGCGGGAATCGGTATGGATCGCATTCGCATCGTCGGCGGCAGCAAGCTCAATGGCACCATTGCGATCTAGGGCGCGAAGAACGCCGCGCTGCCGTTGATGATTGCAGCCCTTTTGTCCGAGGAAACGCTGATTCTCGACAACGTGCCGCGGCTTGCCGACGTCGCGCAACTGCAGCGCATTCTCGGCAATCACGGCGTCGACATCATGTCGGCGGGAAAACGGCCCGGCGATCATGAATACCAGGGCCAGACCCTGCACATTTCGGCGGCTGACATCATCGATACCACCGCGCCTTACGAACTGGTGTCGCGGATGCGCGCCAGTTTCTGGGTGATCGCGCCGCTGCTGGCGCGGATGCATGAGGCGAAAGTATCGCTGCCCGGCGGCTGCGCCATCGGCACCCGTCCGGTCGATCTGTTGATCATGGCGCTGGAGCAGCTCGGCGCGGAACTTACCATCGACGGCGGCTATGTGATCGCGAAGGCGCCCGGCGGCCTGAAGGGCGCCAGCATCGACTTTCCCAAGGTGACGGTGAGCGGGACCCATGTCGCGCTGATGGCGGCGACCCTGGCCAAGGGCACTACCGTCATCACCAATGCCGCCTGCGAGCCGGAGATTCTCGATGTCGCCGACTGCCTGAACAAGATGGGCGCACGGGTGTCCGGGGCGGGGACGCCCCGTATCGTGATCGAAGGCGTCGCCAAGCTTCACGGCGCGCGGGTTACGGCGACTGCATCGGCCTCCGACCTTGACTTTGTTTCAAACCTTGGCGCCGACCAGGTAATCGACTATCGTGGGTCGCGCTTTGAAGATCTGGTCCAGGATCTCGACGTAGTGTTCGACACCGTCGGCGGCGAAACATTGGAACGGTCATGGAACGTTCTCAAGCCATCTGGAAGGATCGCCACCATAGGTGCCGCTCCAGTTCTGAGGAACATTCCAGTCTGCGCCCTCACCTCCATTACAGGTTGTGATGAGTCTTTGAGACGAGGCAGTAGGGTCTAAGGAACGAATGAGGTCGCTGCATTCTTTTGCAAAATCTGGAGGAAGTATACTCTCGTTCTGAAGTCCCCACAAGATCACCGCAGGATCGTTTCTTCTTTCAATCACCCAGTCTCTAAGCAGTTGTTTGAAATTATTCCTGAAAGCTGGCGAATCAAACCAAATATGCGCTGAGAACTGCGGCCACCATAGCAAACCCAGCTGATCACAAAGCCTGCCATAATCCAGATTATGCGGTAGCGCCTTTTATTTCGAAATTCATGTTTTTCGCCCTGCACAAACCTCTCGGCGTCCTCTTTGCTATCAAAAATATCTTCGTAGTCGAACCACGCATGCGCATTATCTGCGTTATCGGACCACTGTACCTTGATAAGCATGCTAAACCTTTCCAATATGTTGCCCTGTTAGTTTAAACGACGTACACCCCGCTACCCGCTCTACCCCCTGTAGAAGGACAGGGACTGCTCCTCTGCTGGGAGCACTGGGCAGGGAAGGCTTGAAACTGGATATCGCCACACTTGCCCTATAACGGGGGCCAACCGCCCAGCCATGTTCGCCCTTTTGAGGCTGGTATGGAACCAGTGGGGTACGTTAGTAGTGTGTGCTTCTCGGGCCATTCCCATGGCTACCGAGA
>Ga0137403_10009497_pt1 | contig 10811 bp, 5 predicted proteins | sample CZOMad2_1_16fung_FD_122057 | JGI IMG/M metagenome (GOLD analysis project Ga0137403, IMG submission 122057) | Vadose zone soil fungal communities from Angelo Coast Range Reserve, California, USA - CZOMad2_1_16fungal (Hybrid Assembly) | ecosystem: Environmental > Terrestrial > Soil > Vadose zone... | reverse complement strand
CGACGAGGGCCGGATCGCGATCGCCGCGCTGGCCACCGGTCTCGCCCAGGGCTGTGTGGACGAGTCGGTGCGCTACGCCAAGCAGCGCTCCGCGTTCGGCCAACCGATCGGCGCGTACCAGTCGATCGCGTTCAAGATCGCTGACATGGAGACCCGCGCGCACAGTGCCCGGCTCGGCTACTACGACGCGGCCGGCCGCGTCATCAGCGAAGGCCCCGACGGCAACCTGCCCACCGGGTATGCGGCCGCGCTCAACGCCAACACCGCCGCAGCCGACGAGATTCTTGCCGGTATCCGCAAGTCCGATCAGCCTGTCGCGCGCCAGCGGCGGGCATGTAGACATGCGAAGTGTCGGAAGAATACCGGGATAGGCCTTGATCACATCCGGTGTAATCGTGGTCAGGTCTTTGGTGAGGGTGAGGCCCTGCTCCACGCTCTCGATGGTTTTCTTGCGAGTGTCCCGTTAGGCTTTCGGTGCAAACTTCATGAACCATTGATTGAACTGGTCAACCGATGCGCGGGTGTCTGCCTTCCACAGATGTGGTTTATCGGCGTTGATAGGGATGGGCTACTTAATCTGGAACAGAGTGCAACTCACCAGCTCCTTTGGAAGCTTAGGCGAAATGGCATTGTAGACCCATTTTGAGCATCGCCACAGGAGGGACAGGGAGAAGAAGCGAATTGGCTCGCCGGATTCTCGTGCTGCCCCGCGGAACACTCTACTCGCGCCTGACACGCCGCTATGCCTTCCGCTTGCCGGACTGAAAGACGGTACACTTCTTGTTGAGGTGAAGTATGGCCGTCGTTCTGAATACGAGCCACAACATTTTCATCAGCTGGTCAGGCCGACGGAGTTCTTGGGAGGACTGCAGTTCCAGGACATAAAGCCGCCACTGGGGATGTTTCAAGCAACCAAGGCGGAAAAAGATGACACGCGCAAGCTCGTCCACACCATCAATCTGATTTCGGTACTCTAATTTGGCTCATTTCGGCGGTTTGATTTGGCCCACCCTCTAAGACGAACCGTTACTCTGATTCGGGCGAAGCCCGAATGGAGGCAACTGGTTGGACTGGAGAGCGAAAGTGGAGTTATTCGAACAGATTCGCCGAGAGTATGAGTTTGGGATCGGGACGATCGCGGGTGTAGCCAAGAAAGTGGGAGTGCACCGACGGATGGTGCGCGAAGCGATCAGGAGCGCGTTGCCCAAGCCGCGGAAGAAGACCAATCGCCCAAAATGGAAGCTAAAAGTAGCGGTGGAGTTTATCGATGCGATCCTGGAAGGCGACCGGAAGGCCCCGCGCAAGCAGCGCCACACCGCACATCGCATCTGGACGCGGATGCAGCATGAGCTAGCGGATTGTGCGATCGCCGAGCGGACGGTGCGCGAGTACGTGCACGAGCGAAAGATCGCACTGGGATTTATGGTGCGGGAGACTTGCGTACCCCAGAGTTACACCTGGGGAGTGGAAGCACAGATTGACTGGTACGAGGCCTCGGCGGATCTCGCCGGCGAGCGAATCCAACTGCAGGTGTTTGGGATGCGCAGCATGGCCAGCGGAGGGGCGTTCCACTGCGCCTACCTGCATGCGACGCAGCAAGCGTTTCTGGAAGCGCACGAGCTGGCATTCGCCTACTTTGGTGGTGTGTTCCGAAAACTCCGTTACGACAACCTGGCGTCTGCGGTGAAGAAGATCCTGCGGGGATCGCGGCGGGAAGAGACGGCGCGATTCGTGGCCTTCCGATCGCATTGGCGGTTCGAAGCGGAGTTCTGTACGCCGGCCGAGGCCCACGAGAAGGGCGGCATCGAAGGAGAAGCCGGATACTTTCGGCGCAACCATTGGGTGCCGGTACCGAAAGCAGCGGATATCGCTGAACGGAACCGGCAGCTGTTGGAAGATTGCCAACAGGACGAACAGCGTTTGATCGGGGGACGTGGACAGACGGTGGGAGCTGGCATGGTGATCGAACGTGAGCACCTTTTACCTTTGGTCAGCGAAGGCGCGGACTTGGCGCAAACCAGCTTCCCGACCGTGAACGGTCTGGGTTGTGTGAAGGTGTTGACCAACAGTTACTCGGTGCCGTTGCCGGCGGGCACGCAGGTACAAGCCAAGGCTTACGCCAGCAGCATCGAGCTGTGGCATGCCGGCCGATGCGTGGCCCGGCATGAACGTTGTTATCGGCGCCAGCAACAGATCCTCGATCTCGAGCATTACCTGGATGTGCTGTATCGAAAGCCCGGTGCCCTGGCGGGATCGAAGCCGCTGGAGCAGAGGCGTCAGGCCGGTCTGTGGCCGCCCAGCTTCGACCGGATGTGGGAAGCACTGGTGGAACGTCAGGGAAAGCAGAGCGGGACCAGGCAGATGATCGAACTGCTCAAGCTGTCGCAGAAACATGGGCATGAGAAGTTTCAGAAGGCGGTGGAAACAGCTCTGTCCAGCAGTTGCTATGATTCCGCGGCCATTCAACACTTGTTGAGTGCCGAGGATCTGCGACACCCAGCGTGCGAAGCCATCGACATCGGTGTGCTGGAGCGGTACGCGCGGCCCATGCCGGCCATGCTTGAATACGATCAGCTTCTCACCTCGGGAGGCGGGCAATGAGTAACCCGATGGTGCAGTTGCAAGAGGCCACGATCAAAGCGCAGTGCAAGAGTCTGCGGATGCCGATGGTGGCCTCGCAGTTCGGCAAGCTGGCGGAGCAGGCGATTCGCGAGAAGCAGAGCCATATCGGATATCTCGAAGCACTCTTGTTGGCCGAAATCGAAGAGCGGGAACGCAACACGATTGACCGCCGAATCCGGGAAGCTCATCTGCCGCGAGTGAAAACGCTGGAAGAGTTTGACTACACGCAGTCGCCGAATGTGACGGCGGCGAAGATGCGTGACTTGGCCGAAGGTGGCTACATCGGCCGGGCTGAACCGGTGCTGTTTATCGGCGAATGCGGCACGGGTAAGACACATCTGCTCACTGGACTCTGCGTGGCGGCCTGCCGGCAGAAGCGGCGGGTACGATTTACCACCGCGGCCGGTCTGGTCAACGAACTGGTAGAGGCCAAGCATCAGTTACAGCTTCGCCGCGTGATGGCCCGCTGGAGCCGCTACGATCTGATTGCCATCGACGAAGTTGGATACGTGCCGTTGGCCGAGGTCGGCGCCGAGTTCCTGTTTCAGGTGGTGGCCGAGCGCGCCGAGAAGGCCGCAGTGGTGCTCACCACGAACCTGCCATTTTCCGAGTGGACGCAAGTCATCCCGAACCCGCGACTCTGCAAAGCACTGCTGGATCGAATCACCGATCGCGCTCATATCCTCGAGACGGGAACCGAATCCTATCGCTTCCGCCGAACCGCGGAAAAGCAGAAGAAGGGAGCCAAGACCCCATGACGCAGGGCAAGCTGTGGAAATGACGGTCCGTGGAAAGCCTGGAAAACCAAAATCAGGTTTTCCACTCTTTCCACCGCCCTTGGAAATCGCTTCGCGATTCCCACATTCCCACAGCTTCGACGACTGCCTATATAAGGTGAGGCAAAAACAGCCTTACTGATGAATCAATGACTTAGGGTGGGCCAAATTAAACCGCCGAAGTGGGCCAAGTGAACTTGCCAAACGCATGCGCGGGTAAAGAGCTTCCCTCCCCACTCGTGCAACTTGTCCAACGTTGGAAAACGGCGCGTCGGGTTGCGACTATTCTGGTCGGGGAAAATTCCGTGGCCGACATCTAGAGACAAAGAACTTTCGTCCCAATCCAATTGAATAAATTATCCCCGGCCTGGGGCGGCTTTGATACATCGCCGCTATAGTAGATTTCGCGCGGCATTGCGTGCAATGCATAGACCCGACTACTCCAGCAAGGCAATGGCGGCGTCGAGTCGTTTCAACTTGGTCGTTGTAGTTTCTGGCTTGCGGATTCGGTCTAGAAGTACCTGCCCTTCCGGGTTTGCAGAACCTAAGTGCGAGGGATTACGTTGGTCAGGTCCGCAATCGGGGCCACTGAGAACCAAGAACCCGCAGGGGGGACTTTGATTCTCAGTGACAGCCCCGACCAGCCGCTACCCATTGAGGGGCGACGACACGGTCATCGACCAGAGCGCAAATGCAAATATCAGGGCCGTTCTCTGAATTGTCACAAGAACGTTAGTATGCACAAGCCTTGCAGATTGACAAGATGAGAGGATAGCTGTCGAAGGTAGTTGCAGCCATCGAAGACTGACTGCCACACAAATCAGACCGACAACTCTCGACACAATCCGCACATTCCCTCCTGCCCTGGGCAGGCTCTGGGCTAAAGCAAGTTCCGATTGTTCGAGCATATTTGACGTAATATCGTCATTCCACCAAGAACCCTCAGTCTCTCCCTGTTGGTAGAGTCGAGAACAGGCGCAGTGGCTGTAGCCTCTCGGTGGCTTGTGGGCTGGGCTTTCGCTTTCGCCGCCTCAATCCGGTTTGACCTGGCTCTGTTTCCTGTTCCCGCTCATCGAACCGGACAGGCGGAGTTACCGCATCCGGCTCTCGGAAAAGACTCACGATGTTATGTGTGACGCCGCCTGCAACTTCTGAGCACAACTCGGGGTGGCTAGACTCATCGTCAATGTGCGACCTGTAAAGCTGTTGAAAAAGATTGTCTGACAAAGGGAGGTGAACCGATCAGACCGTGCGTCCCATCGCACGTAGCCTACGAGGTAGGGCGGGGAGGCAACAATCCGTCCGAAGCCCTCGGACAATGTACCCACAACCGCAAGGTTGGCACCGGAACCGTGAGGCAAAGGTGCATCTGCCAGCATAGAGGTGGAGAGGGCCTAGGCTTGATAGCACCGGTCAGAATACACAAACGCTCGTAAGCGTCGTCATGAGTAGAGAACCTAATATGCTGAGCGGTTCTTCTGGCCGTGGGCACGGGGAGTATTGGCTGCCCCGTCATGGGCAAACCACACAGCCGGCGTGGAGAGCGGACCTAAACTATCGCGTCTTTGCAACGGAACAGAGTAAATCCGTATCGCTCCCGGCGAAAGGGAAGGTACATCGCAAGATGGACTGACGGCGGTGCGGACAGCAGATCAGGGAGAAAGCGAAGGCTTCTCTGTAATGGAGGAGATACCGGTTGCGTTTATGCATGGCAACATCACCGGACGCGAAAGCGGGCAGACTTCCCTGCGGTACTTCACGCGAGAGAACTTGGCTATTCGGCTTATGAGACAAAGCAGATGACAACAGCGCAAGCTGCTGGTGCGGTTTCAAGCAAAGCGGCGGAGTGGTATGCCATCGATTGGCAAACCATCCACCGCCATGTTCGCCGACTCCAAGTGCGTATCGCGCAGGCGACGAAGCAAGGCAGATGGGGCAAGGTGCGAGCCTTGCAACGCCTGCTGACCCACTCCTACAACGGCAAGGCTCTTGCCGTTCGACGAGTGACGGAAAACGATGGCAAGAAAACCCCCGGTGTGGACCAAGAAATCTGGGACACGCCCGAGAAGAAAACACAGGCAGTCCATGAACTCAAGCGCAGGGGCTATCAACCTCAGCCTCTCCGACGCGTCTATATCCCCAAGTCGGACGGCAAAACGATGCGCCCGCTCGGAATCCCCACAATGAAGGACAGAGCGATGCAAGCCATCCACTTGCTCGCGCTGGATCCCGTTGTGGAAACCACTGCTGACAAAAACTCGTACGGGTTTCGTCAGCGGCGATCCTGTGCGGACGCGATCCAACAATGCTTCAATGCACTGAGGGTCGCAACCACGCAATGGATTTTAGAAGGCGATATCAAAAGCTGTTTCGATGAGATCTCCCACGATTGGCTCTTGGCTCACGTTCCCATGGACCGGGCCATCCTCCAAAAGTGGTTGAAAGCCGGGTATATGGAGAAACACGTCCTTCACGAAACGACGGAAGGAACGCCCCAGGGGGGAATTATTTCCGCAGCGCTCGCTAACCGTGCGCTGGACGGCTTGGAGCGAGTACTCAGAGAAAAATACCCAAGTAGAACTCGCCTCAAGTCGCTTGGAGATAAACTTCCCTCCCTGAATTTCATCCGTTATGCGGACGACTTCATCATCACCAGTAAATCGAAAGAGCTACTGGAAAGGGAAATCAAACCCCTCGTCGAGCAATTTTTGCAAAAGCGAGGACTTGAGCTTTCTCCCACGAAGACAGTCATCACGCACGTGGAAAAGGGCTTTGATTTTCTTGGACAAAACGTGCGCAGATACCCTAACGGGAAACTGCTCATCAAACCTTCCAAGAAGAACGTCAAGACCTTCCTAGAAGGCGTCCGAAGGACAATCAAAGCCGCGCTGGGCTCTTCTGCCGCCGCTCTGATCGAGGAACTCAACCCCAAGATACGAGGTTGGGCCAATTATCATCGGCACGTGGTGAGCAAACGCATGTTCACCTACGTGGATCACGCTATCTTCTCTCGTCTGTGGCGATGGGCACGACGACGGCACCGAAACAAAAACCCGCGCTGGATCAAAGAAAAATACTTTGAGCGGCATCGGGACAGGGATTGGTCCTTCGTCGGGGAAACGTACGATCACCAGGGGCAGCCGTATAAAGTCCGGTTGTTATTAGCTGCCCATACCCCCATCCAACGACATGTCAAGGTTAAAAGCGACGCGAACCCCTACGATCCTGCCTATGACACCTACTTCGAGAAACGCGAAGCGGATCACATGCGGGACACGTTCCGAGGCTCTCGTATTCTTCGTTATCTCTGGCATGAACAACGTGGTCTCTGTCCGGCATGCAAGACTAAAATCACCCGCATCACGGGATGGCGCTTGCACTCCTGCGTCCCCCGCGTCATGGGTGGTTCGACCAGTGCCGAGAACCGCGTCTTACTTCATCCCGAGTGCCATGACAGGGTTCACCGCCTGCGTCTTTCTGTCTCCAAACCGCGTCTCCCTCAACGAGGCGCTCGAAGTGCTTGAGCCGGATGACGGGAAACTGTCACGTCCGGTTCTTAGAGGGCCGGCTCCCAGCAATGGGATCCGGCTACTCGATCCCCATGCCCTGCGTTGCTTCTTGCGTCCGTCTTTAACTCAGGCCCCTTCCCTCCGCCGGAGTTACCCGGCCTCTTCGGTGTCGGGTCGGAGGAGGCGCGCTCACGCGCTAGCCTCCGTCCGCCGCTCAAACTGTACATGCAGGTTTCCCGCATACAGCTTTCACGAAGATTCGTATCGAGATGCCAAGGAAGGAATTAACCCGATTAAGTTGACAAGCCCGTGCTCGCGATAAAGCGTCGTCTCGGACAGCTGTTTCCAGCCGCCGTTTCTCCAACGCTTGTACCGATGCGACCGGATCCGTCGCACAATCCAACCATCGAGGCGGTGGAAGAGCTTGCGAACGTGGGCGCGTTTGTAATACTCGCCCCATCCCCGCAACAGCGGGTTAAGTTCCGCTATCAGCTCCTTGGTCTTCAGAGGTATCCTCCGTTTGGTTCGCTGCCGCACCTGGTCCATGAAACGACGGATCGATTTCTCCTTGGGATACGCGTACAGCGCACCCTGTCGAGTCTGACTACGAATCTTGCTCTCGGGTAGATTGAGTTTCCTCTTCCCGCGCTTGATTTTGTAGCCAAGGAACTCGAAGCCGTCCCGGGCATGAACGATCCGCGTCTTCTGCGGATGTAATTCCACGCCCAGTTGTTTCAGGATTCGGCCAGCCGCCTCCACTGCGGCTCGTGCCTCTGCTGCCGATTTGCAGGTGATCACCCAATCATCGGCGTACCTCGTCAGCTGATATCCTCTCAGCCGCATCTCCCGATCAAACGGCGTCAGAAGTATGTTACTGAGCGTGGGCGAAACCACGCCCCTTACACAAAAGGTAATTTCCAGTTCGAAAGGACAGTCACGGGTTGGCGAGCAAGGTACCCGATTCTTGACCTTCGTCTTAAAAAGTAATATTCTTATGACAGATGACGCGTTCGACCAAAGCGGAAAGGGCTCGGCAGCTAAACGCCGCTCGTGGCCTATGCCAGCGTCATGTTGCTTTGCCCGAGGCGGTACAGCGCTTGTCACGCGAGTTCGATCTGTCGGAGCGTCAAGCATATCGGTACCTGGAGGAAGCCTCCCAGCTCGATCGGCCGGTCGAAGTCCCCGAGCCAACAGTGCCGATCACGTTGAAGCTTCCGCCGAGCACGGTGGAACGGCTGCGGAAGTACGCGAGAAGCAGAGGCCTGACCATGGGAGCGATCGTGACCGGCGCGTTGAACGCGTTTCTGGGTGCTCTAAAAAAGCATGGCTGAGCCGCGCCCCAAAAGCGGCCCACTGCAAATCCACGTTGCCTATTCGTTTGATCGCCTGCTCGAGTCCAAACTCGCGCAGGCCTACGATATTCTGGTGCCCCGTCGGGAGCGCCCCGTCGGTGGGCGCGTAAAGGAGTTCGATGATGATGAGGATGACGGCAATCTACGCGCGGGTCTCGTCCGAGCAGCAGCGCGAGGAGAACACGATCGCGAGCCAGACGGCGTCGCTGATCGAGTTCGCCCAGGCCCACGATCTGGAGGTGCCCAAAGAGTGGGTCTTCGAAGATGAAGGCTATAGTGGAGCGACGCTCGAGCGCCCGGGCCTGGAGCGTGTGCGGGACCTCGCCGCCGAGGGGCAAATCCAGGTAGTGCTCGCTTACTCGCCGGATCGCCTGAGCCGCAAGTACGCGTACCAGATCCTGTTGATCGAGGAGCTCGCCCGCCAGGGAGTCGAGACGCTGTTTGTTAAAGCGCCGCAGGGTGCCAGCGCGGAAGATCAACTGCTGGTGCAGTTCCAGGGCATGATCGCCGAATACGAGCGGGCGCAGATCCTGGAGCGATCGCGTCGCGGTAAGCGACATCGGGCCCACTCGGGCGAGGTCAGTGTGATGAGCGGTGCTCCGTATGGCTACTGCTATATCCGCAAGACCGACGAGGCGCCCGCCGCGTACACCGTGCTTGAAGCCGAGGCTCGCGTGGTGCACCACATATATGAGATGTACACGGTGGAGGGACTCAGCATCGGCGAGATTACTCGGCGGATCAACGCCCAGGGCATCCCAACTCGCAAGGCAAGCGCCCGCTGGGAACGTTCGACTGTCTGGGCGGTGCTGCGCAACCCCGCCTATCGCGGTGTCGCGTGTTTCGGCAAGACGCGCGCCTCTTCTCGGACGCGCGTGATCCGCCCCCAGCGTCGGCGAGGTGTGACTACGCCCAGCATGACGGCAGGCCACGAACGTCCGCGCGAAGAGTGGATCGAGATCCCCGTGCCCGCCCTGGTAAGCCAAGATCGCTTCGTTCGTGCCCAGGAACTTCTCCAGGAGAACAAAATACGATCGCGCCGTCGCACCATCGAGCCGAGTGTCGTGCAGGGGCTAGTCAGCTGTCAGAAGTGCGGCTACGCCTTCTCGCGCGTGTCGACGCGCACGAGCGCGCGCAAGATCCACTACTACAAATGTATCGGCTCCGATAGCTGGCGGAAACTGGGCGGTCCTATTTGCAACAACCGCCGCCTTGTCCGACAGGATCTCCTCGATCAGATCGTTTGGGCGGAGGTGATCCGACTGCTGGAAGACCCGACCCTGATTCAGCAGGAACTGGACCGCCGGCTGGCAGCCGCGCGCTCGTGCGATCCGACCCAAAAACGTGAGCAGAGTCTGCAGAGGGAGTTGACGCATGTTGGCAAAGGCGTGGAACGACTTCTCAATGCCTACCAGGAAGCACTCTTGTCGATCGAGCAGTTGCGCGAGCGCATGCCTGCGCTGCGCCAGCGTGAACAGACGCTTCGTGCTGAGCTGCAGGCGATCGCTGACCAGGCCAACGATCGGGCAGCCTTCCTGCGACTGGCGGAGACTCTCACGGCGTTCCTCACCCGCCTGCGCAGTGCGGCTGAGACGCTTAATGTCACGGAGCGCCAGCGAATCGTACGGCTCGTGGTCAAAGATGTCCTGGTGGGGGACGACACCATAACCATTCGTCACAGCATCCCAGTCCCGTCGGGCCCCCCACAAAACGGCGGTTCGCCGCCAAGTCGGCCAGACGGCCAAAGTTACCTTTTGCGTAAGGGGAGTGATCTCTCCCGCGCTCGCTAACTGCGCGTTGGACGGCCTTGAACGACTCTTGCGGGAAAAATACCCAGCAGGAAAACGTCTCAAGTCCCTTGGAGGTGAGAAGCCTTGTGTCAATCTCGTCCGTTACGCGGATGACTTCGTCATCACCAGCAAATCGAAAGAATTACTGGAAGGAGAAATCAAGCCCCTGGTCGAGCATTTTCTGCAAGAACGAGGTCTTGAACTCTCTCCGAAGAAGACCGTCATTACGCACGTGGAGCACGGCTTTGATTTCCTCGGACAAAACGTGCGCAGATATCCTAACGGGAAACTGCTCATCAAGCCTTCCAAGAAGAATGTTAAAACCTTCCTGGATGGTATCCGACGAACCATCAAAGCTGCACATGGCGTGTCTGCCGCCGACTTGATCGATCAACTCAACCCAAAGATTCGCGGTTGGGCCAACTATCATCGGCACGTGGTGAGCAAACGCACGTTCGGACGCGTCGATTACTCCATCTTCTCAAGTCTGTGGAAATGGGCACGACGAAGGCACCCGAACAAAAGCCCGCGCTGGTTCAAACCGAAATACTTTGCCCAGCGCGGGAATCGGGACTGGTCCTTCTTCGGTGAAACCTGCGATGACGAAGGACAGACAAATAAAGTCTGGCTGCACTACGCCAAGAGCACTCCCATCCAACGGCACGTCAAGGTCAAAGGCGAAGCCAACCCGTACGATCCAACCTATGAAACCTACTTCGAAGAACGGGAAGGGGCTCACATGCTGGAAACGTTTCGGGGTAC
>Ga0137403_10009495_pt1 | contig 10812 bp, 8 predicted proteins | sample CZOMad2_1_16fung_FD_122057 | JGI IMG/M metagenome (GOLD analysis project Ga0137403, IMG submission 122057) | Vadose zone soil fungal communities from Angelo Coast Range Reserve, California, USA - CZOMad2_1_16fungal (Hybrid Assembly) | ecosystem: Environmental > Terrestrial > Soil > Vadose zone... | reverse complement strand
AGAGCCCGCCTAGCACGACGCCAAGGAAGAGGCTCAGCGTCACGCCGCACAGCCCGATCGTGAGCGAGATGCGCGTGCCGTACATGAGCCGCGACCACATGTCGCGTCCCTGGACGTCCGTGCCCAGCAGAAAGATCGTCTTCTCCGCGTCGAGGCCTCCGTCGACGCCGATCAGATGACGCGTCATCGGGATCACGCCGAGGAATCGATACTCGAACCCCTGGGCGAAGAGCCTGATCGGGATCTTCTGGTCGGGGTCGGCTCGATACAAGCGCTTGAAGGTCTCGGGGTCGCGGGCGCCCTTGACGGCGTAGACGTGAGGGCGAAATCGCCCGCCGTCGAACCAGTGGACGGGCTGCGGGGGCATCAGCGAGCGCTGCGCCTCGGAGGCGTTGGGGTCGGCGTACGCGAGGAAGTCCGCGCCCAGGACGACCAGATAGAAGCCGGCGACGACGATGCCGCTGGCGACAGCGACGCGGTGCTTGTGGAACCGCCACCACATGAGCTGCCACTGCGAGGCCACGAAGATGCGCTGGTCCTCCGCGGCGGCGACGGTGCTCGGCCCGATCGCTACCTCGGGCGTGGCCATCAGGTGTCCTCGAGCCGGATGCGCGGGTCGACCCACACGAGGAGAATGTCGGAGATCAGCGTGCCGATCACCGTCATCACCCCCAGCAGGAGCACGATCGTCCCCGCCAGGAACATGTCCTGCGCGATGAGGGCTTTCAGCAGGAGCGGCCCGACAGTCGGCAATCCCAGGACGATTGACACGATGATGCTCCCCGACACGATGTAGGGCAGGGTGTAGCCGATCGTGCTCGCAAACGGGTTGAGGGCGAGCCGCACCGGGTATTTCAAGATCACCCGGGCCTCGGACAGGCCCTTCGAGCGTGCCGTGACGACGTACGGCTTGCGCAGCTCGTCGAGGAGATTCGCCCGCATGATGCGGATCTGCTGCGCGGTGCCCGCCAATCCCAAGATCAGCGCGGGGATCGGCAGATGTTTGAACAGGTCCCAGACTTTCGCCTGGCTCCAAGGAGCGTCCTGCAACTCCGGGGTGAACAGTCCGCCGATGTGGGCGTTGAACAGCGTGAACCCTAGATAGAGGATCACGAGGGCGAGGAGGAAGTTCGGCACGGCGAGCCCGATGAAGCCGATGAACGTCGCGACGTAGTCCCCCACCGAGTACTGGCGGACCGCGGAGTAGATGCCGATGGGCAGCGCCAGTACCCAGGTCAGAAGCAGCGCCGCCACCGAGACCACGACCGTCAGCCACAGCCGATCGCCGATCACCTCGGTGACGGGCCGGCGCCACTCCATGGAGAAGCCGAAATCGCCCTGGACGACCAGCTCCATCCACTTGAGGTACTGCACGTAGATCGGCTGGCCCAGGCCGTACTGGATCCGGAGGTTCTGCGCCTCCTCGTCGCTGACCACGCTGCCCATGGACGCCATCTGGGCGATGTAGGAGGTGACGTAGTCCCCCGGCGGCAGCTGGATGATCGCGAACGCCAGGGCGGAGATCGCCCAGACCGTGAACACCGCGAGGAGGGCGCGACGTCCGATGTACGCCAGCAACGCCGCGCCCTCCTCCTCGGCCTACTTCCAGTAGAACGTCACCGGCCGCGAGATCCCCGGGGTCTTACCGTCCGGACTGTTGTACTGGCGCGAGGGGATGTTGCCCATGTTCGTCTTGACCACGCGCACGCCCATCGAGGCCGGGCCCATGCCGATCACGCCGATGATGTAGACCTCCTCGGCGGCGATCTTCCAGACATCCTTGCCGAGCTGGATCCGCTCTTTCTCCGGCACGCCGAAGGCCTTCTTCCACTTCTCCATCAGCTCCTTCATCCGCGGCTCGGGCTCCTTGCCCTGCGCGCCGGCGGAGTGGAACCACTTGACGTACAGCGGCCCCGAGGAGGCGACGGCGGCGAGCTCGAAGGGGAACACGTGGAGCGGGAAGGTGAAGAGGTGCTCGCTGCCGTCGTTGTTCCACGCGCCGAGCTGCTGCTCGTTGGCGGCCGTGCGCTTGAGGGCCAGGCTGCGCTCGACCTCCTGCACCTGGAGGTCGATGCCGATCTTCTTCCACTGCTCGCGGATCATCTCGGAGATCTGCGTGTACTGGACGAACTGGCCGCCGAGCGTCATGATCTCGATGCGCAGCCGGCCCTTGCCATCCGCGCGCAGGCGGTAACCCTGCGCGTCTTTCTTGGCCAGCCCGATCTTGTCGAGCATCTCGTTGGCCTTCCGGACGTCGAGCGTGGCCCACATCTTCCGGTACTGCGGCCCGGGATTGTACTTGTTGTTGTCGGCGGGCACCACCGAGCTCGGCGTGCCCGTCCCGAGCCAGAAGGTCTCGTTGATCTGGTCGCGGTCGATCCCGAGCGCGAGCGCGCGCCGGAAGTCGGCGGTGTTGAACCACTTCGCGATCTCCGGGTCGGCGTCGTAGTTCAGGTTGAACTTGATGATCATGTCGCCGCCGTAGTCGCCGGGGTCCAGATAGACCTTGTAGCCGCCCCTGGCCTGGTTCTCGATGAACACGGGCAGCTTGCCGAGGTCGATGTGCCGCTGCTGGAAGTCGTACTCGCCCGCGACCGCGCGGAGATTGAGCACTTCGAGGTTCTCGGCGAGCGTCAGCACCACGCGGTCGATGTAGGGGAGCTGGTTGCCCGCCGTGTCCACGAAGACGCTGTACGGGTTGCGCTCCAGCGTCCACGTCGGCGTGTTGCTCGGCGTCACCGTCTTCCACGCCGAGAGCACCGGCAGCTCGGGGTTCAGCGCCCAGTCGTTCTTGAAGAGGAACATCCGCACCCACGAGTCGAATTTCTCGTCCTTGACCTTCTTGTCCAGCTCGCCCTGCGAGACGTACTTAGGATGGAACTGCTTCAGGTAGTGCGCGGGCGCGAAGCCGCCCAGGCCCCGGTACGCGCTCCACTGGCCGCCGAGGTCGGTGGAGCCAGCCAGCACGTCGGGCAGCATGTAGTAGGGCTCGGGGAACTTGAAGCGCACCGTATGGGTGTCGACCTTCTCGATCACGCCCTGCTTGCCGTTGATGGCCATGGCTGCCGACGGCGTGGGCACGAGATCCTTGTTGCGATAAACGTCCTCGAACCAGAACACGAAGTCGTCGGCGGTGAAGGGCTTGCCGTCGCTCCACTTCATGCCGCGCCGCAGGTGCAGGAGCCACGAGCGCCCGCCGTCCTGCATCTCGAGGCCCTTGGCGAGGTTCGGCATGGCCTTGTCGCCGGTGTAGTCCCAGAACATCAGGTGATCTGGACCCGAGCAGCAGCGGAAGCCGTTCCAGAAGTCGGCCGGGCCCGTGAAGCCGCCGCGCCATGTGCCGCCGTACTTGCCGATGGACTGCAGGGGCTTGATCACCAGCGGATCCTGCCCGATGCGCTCGGCCACCGGCGGCAGCTTGCCCGCCTTGACCTGCTCGGCGAGCTGCGGCGCCTCCTTGAACGTCTTGGGGAACTTCGCGGGGTCGGTGATGACCTCCGGACCTTCCAGCTTGCCGATCAAGGCGCTCTTGCTCTGCGCGAGCGCGCCGGCGGCGATGACGACGCTGAGCGCCCCCACCACGAGCGCGGCCGTGAGTCGGGATCGAAGCGTCCGTAGCCGCGGTGTGCGCCGAAGCTCGGTCATGAGGCGTCCCCCTTTGAATCGGGCCTCGCTGGGGCCCGGCCCGTTGAGCGCCCGATTATCGTGATATTCCCGCGACAAGTCCAGGCACCCCGGCAATCAGTGGAAATGGACGCCGCCGTCGATGTTGAGGACCTGGCCGGTGACGCTGTCGGCGCGGCAGAAGGCGACGACCTGGGCCGCGACGTCTTCGACCGCGGTGGAGCGCTGGAGCACGGCCAGACGGCGCGTGCTCTCAACCACCTCGGCGGGCAGGCGGGCCGCCATGCGCGTGCCCTCCATCAGCCCGGGGGCCACGCAGTTCACCGTCACGTCGGGAGCGAGGGCGACGGCGAGGCACCGCGTGAGGTGAATCAGCCCGGCCTTGCTGACCGCGTAGGCGATGCTGCTGCCGGCCGGACGCAGGCCGGCCACCGACGCGACGTTCACGATCCGCCCCGCGCCGCGCGCACGGAGGTGACGGGCGGCGGCTCGCGCCAGGAGGAACGGGCCGCGCAGGTTCACGTCGTTGATGCGGTCCCAGAGATCGACGGTCATCCCCTCGAGGTCGCGAAAGGGGACGCCGGTGTTCCAGCCGGCGTTGTTGACGAGCACGTCGAGCCGGCCGAGCGCCGCCGCCGCCTCGTCCACCGCGGGCGCGATGGCGGCCGGATCGCTCTGGTCGAGCTGGATCATCGCCGTCCGCCGCCCGCGCTTCTCGACCTGGCGGCACGTCTCGCTCGCGCCCTCGCGATACCCGACCCACGTGACGGCCACGTCGGCGCCGGCTCCGGCGAGCGCGACGGCGATGGCGCGCCCGAGGTCACCGGAGCCGCCGGTGACCAGCGCGCCGCAGCCGGTCAGCTCCACGCGCTCAGCTCATCGGCGCGAGCGGCGCCACGCCGAGCTCGCGCGTGCACTCGCCGAACCACTGGAGCACTTCCTTGTGCAGCGGGATGCCCTTGGCGCGGCGCTTCTGCAGCTCCTCGGCCTCCGACAGCCCGGGATAGAGGACGCGCTCCTGCCCGGGCGCCGGCGGCGCCGTCCGGAGCGTCTCGAGCATCCGGTCCATCGTGTCCTTGAACTGCTCGACGTCGGTGAACGCCTCGATGTTGTACGCGGCGAAGTGATTCTTCGATCCGCCGCCGGGGGCGAGCATCGTGGGCAGCGCACCGGCGAGCACGGTGGAGAGGACCTCGGCCATGAGGGCGAAGCCGTAGCCCTTGTGCGAGCCCTGCTCGCGCGTGCCGCCGAGCGGCAGCTGGTGATACTCGTCGCGGTCGAAGACGGGCTTTTCCTCCGTGATCGGATTGCCCTCCTTGTCCGTGACCCAGCCGGGCAGCAGCGGCGAGCCCAGCCGGATGGCCAGGCGGATCTTGTTGCCGGCGATCGCCGAGGTCGCGGCGTCGAAGAGCATCGGCGCCTCGCGGCGCGCGGGCGCCGCCACGGCGATCGGGTTGGTGCCCAGCATCGGCTTCGCCGCGAAGGTGGGCACCACGCTCAGGCCGGCGCCGGTGAAGCAGACGCCGACCATGTTCTGCTGCGCGGCCTGCATCGCGAAGTGGCCGATCGCGCCGAAGTGGCCGCTGTTGTACACGGTGACCACGCCGACGCCGACGGTGCGCGCCTTGTCGATGGCCAGGCGCATCGCCTTCGGTCCGACGATGATGCCGAGCCGCCGCTCGGCGTCGATCACCGCCGTCCCCGGCGACTCGCGGACGATCCGCCAGCCGGGCCGCGGGTCGAGCTTGCCGGCCTTGTAATCGCGCACGTACGCGCGGAGCATGTTCGACACGCCGTGCGTCTCGACGCCGCGCAGGTCGGTCATCGTCAGCACGTCCGCCGCGTCCGCGGCATCGTCGGGGCTCACGCCGAGCTTCTCGAAGATCTGGGTCACCGTGCGGCGCAGCGCGGCTTCCGAGACCAGGACCTGGTCCTTCTGGGGTACCTTGAAGCGCTCGAGAATCATGGCCGACTCCTTCCCGCGCTGGAGGATACACCGCCCTTGACCACGTGAGGCATGCCGGCTAGGGTCTGGCATCGCCGAGCGGGAGGAGACACCCATGGGCAGACTCGCAGGCAAGGTCGCACTGGTCAGCGGCGGCGCGCGCGGGCAGGGCGCCGCCGAGACGCAGCTGTTCGTCCGCGAAGGAGCGGCCGTCGTGTTCGGGGACGTCCTCGATGACGAGGGCAAGAAGGTCGAGGCGGCGATCCGGGCCTCGGGGGGCCAGGCGACCTATGTGCACCTGAACGTGACCCAGGAAGTGGACTGGCGAGCGGCCGTGGCCACGGCGGTGCAGACGTACGGCAAGCTCGACGTGCTGGTCAACAACGCCGGCATTCTGTTCCGCGCGAGGATCGAGGACACGACCGAAGCCGACTGGGACCGCATCATGGCGGTCAACGTCAAGGGCGTCTTCCTGGGAACGAAGTGTGCGATCCCCGCCATGCGACGGGCCGGCGGCGGCTCCATCATCAACATCTCGTCGACGGCCGGCCTGGTCGGCAGCCCGGGAGAGACGGCGGCGTACACCGCCACCAAGGGTGCCGTGCGGCTGTTCACCAAGGCGACGGCCATCCAGCACGCCAAGGACCACATCCGCTGTAACTCGGTTCACCCCGGACCGATCGCCACCGACATGATCAAGGACATGCTGGACAACCGTGCGGCCTGGGAGCAGCGCCTACGCCGTCTGCCCATGGGCCGCGTCGGCACTGCGGACGAGGTGGCCTACGGCGTCCTGTACCTCGCGTCGGACGAAGCGTCCTACGTGACGGGCAGCGAGCTGGTCATCGACGGCGGGACGACGGCCGAGTGATGACGCTCGACAAGGCTCCGCTCGTCCAGATGCTGCGCACCATGATCCTGATCCGGGAGTTCGACGAGCGGGCCATCCAGCTGCGGCTCGGCGGCAAGATCTACGGCGCGGTGCATCCCTATGTGGGCCAGGAGGCCGTCGCGGTCGGGGTCTGCGCGCAGCTGTCGGTGACGGATCGCGTGACGAGCACGCACCGGGGCCACGGCCACTGCATCGCCAAGGGCGCCGACATCCGCCGGATGATGGCCGAGCTGTTCGGCCGGGTCGACGGCTACTGCAAGGGCAAGGGCGGCTCCATGCACATCGCCGACTTCGCGGTGGGCATGCTGGGCGCCAACGGCATCGTGGGCGGTGGGCTGCCCATCGCGTGCGGCGCCGCGCTCGCCGGCCAGCTCGAGGGCAAGAGCGCCGTGACGGTGTGCTTCTTCGGCGACGGCGCCGCGGCCGAGGGCGAGTTCCACGAGTCGCTGAACATCGCCTCGCTCTGGAAGCTCCCCCTCGTGTTCGTCTGTGAGAACAACCAGTACGCGGCGAACAATCCCGTCGGCGTCCAGCATCCGCGCGTCGACATCGCGGCCCATGCGGCCGCGTACGACATGCCGGGCGTCGTCGTCGATGGTAACGACGTGCTCGCCGTTCACGCGGCCACCGAGGACGCCGTGAGGCGCGCCCGCGCCGGCGAGGGGCCGAGCCTGCTCGAGTGCAAGACGTATCGCTGGCACTTTCACGCCATGCGGGCGGCCCGCCCCCCGGAGACGCGTCCCGCCGAGGAGATCGCGTCGTGGAAGGCCGCCGATCCCATCGCCCGCCTGGAGCAGCACATGGTCGGCCGCGCCCTGCTCTCACCGGACGAGCTTCGGACCCTCCGAGACCGGGTGACCGCCGCGCTCGACGAGGCCGTCGCCTTCGCGGACGCCAGTCCCTTCCCCGATCCCAAAGACCTGATGGCCGACATGTTCGCGCAGTAGGAGCCAGCCATGCGCGAGATCACGTTCCAGAAAGCGCTCGAGGAGGCCGTGGCCGAGGAGATGCGGCGCGACCCGCGGGTCATCACCATGGGAACGGACTTCACCGGCGACCCCATCAAGGAGTTCGGCGCGGCGCGAGTGCGCTTCACGCCGATCTCCGAGGCGGTGCTGACGGGCATGGGCCTCGGCGCGGCCGGCTGTGGCGTCCGCCCCATCGTCAACTGGCGGATGGTGACGTTCTCGTTCGTGGCGATGGATCAAGTCGTCAACCAGGCGAGCAAGATCCGCTACATGTTCGGCGGGCAGGCGGACTTCCCCGTGACGTACCGCTGTTCGACCGGCGGCGGCATCGGGCTCGCCGCCCAGCACTCGCAGAGCCCCTATTCGATGTGGATGCACCTCGCCGGACTCAAGATCATCCTGCCGTCGACACCGGCGGACGCCAAGGGGCTGCTCAAGAGCGCCATCCGAGACAACAACCCCGTGGTCTCCTTCGAGTGCAGCCGGCTCGCGACGCTCACGGGTCCCGTGCCGGACGGCGACCATGTCGTGCCGATCGGCGTGGCGGAGGTGAAGCGGACGGGGACGGACGTGACCATCGTGGCCCTCGCCTACTATGTCGGCGAGTCGCTCGCGGTGGCCGACGAGCTGGCGCGCGAGGGCGTCTCGAGCGAGGTGCTCGATCCGCGGACGCTCGTCCCGATGGACGTCGAGACGCTGCGCGCCTCGGTGCAGAAGACGGGCCGGCTCGTGATCGTGGACGAGGCGCCGGCGACGTGCTCGGCGGCCGCCGAGATCGCCGCGCTGATCGTCGAGGACCCCGACACCTTTCGCGCGTTGAAGGCTCCGGTGCGACGGGTCTGCGCGATGCCCGTTCCCGTGCCCTATAGCCCGCCGCTCGAGCAGGCCGCGCTGCCGAGCCGGGACGACATCAAGGCGGCCGTCCACGGCGTCCTGAAGGAGTCCAGATGACCCACGTGCGGTTCCGGCCGTTCGCTCCGCTGCTCGTTCTGGTCTCGGCACTGCTCCTGGCGGCGGAAGCAGGCGCCTTCCAGCTCTTCCGAACGGACGAGGCGACCATCGCCGACATCCAGGCGGCCCTGAAGGCCCGCACGCTCACCTGTCGGGCGCTGGTCCAGATGTACCTCGACCGCATCGAGGCGTACGACAAGAAGGGGCCGGCCCTGAACGCGATCGTCGCCATCAACGCCGAGGCGCTGAAGACCGCCGACGCGCTCGACGTCAAGTACGCCCGGTCCGGCCCGACCGGCCCGCTCCACTGTGTGCCGATCATCGTGAAAGACAACTACGACACGGTGGACATGCCGACCTCGGCCGGGTCGCTCTCTCTGAAGGGATCGATTCCCCCGCGGGACGCCTTCCAGGTCCGCAAGCTGCGCGAGGCCGGCGCCATCATGCTGGTGAAGACCAATATGGCGGAGTTCGCTTTCGACCCGTTCGAGACGGTCGGCTCTCTGCTGCCCGGCTACACGAGGAACCCCTACGCGCTCGAACGCGTCACCGCGGGCTCGAGCGGCGGGACCGCGGCGGCGGTGGCGGCGAACTTCGGCGCCGTCGGGCTGGGGACCGACACGGGGAATTCCATTCGCGGGCCGGCCTCCCACACGAGTCTGGTCGGCATCCGCTCGACGATGGGGCTCACCAGTCGCGACGGAATCGTCCCGCTCTTCCTCGACAAGGACATCGGCGGCCCCATGGCGCGAACGGTGACTGATGCCGTGGCCATCTTCGACGTGATCGCCGGGTACGACCCTGCCGATCCGGTCACGGCGGCCAGCCAGGGCAAGCGGCCGGACAGTTACATGAAGTCCCTCGTCAAGGACGGCCTGCAGGGCGTGCGACTGGGAGTCGTCCGTCAGCTCTTCACGCCGCAGGCCACCGATCCCGAGGTGATGAAGCGCATGGAGCAGGCCCTGGTCGACCTGCAGCGGCAGGGGGCCCAGATCGTCGACGCGTTCCGCGTCGCGGAGATCGACGATATCCCCCTGGCGACACTCTTCTGCCGCCGCTTCAAGTTCGACATCAACGACTACCTGGCCCGGCTCGGGCCCAATGCGCCGGTGAAGAGCCTCGAGGAGATCATCAAGTCCACGAAGTTCCACCCCTCGATCGAAAAACGGCTGATCGATCGGCAGGCCGAGCCCCCGTTGGCCGAGAACCAGTGGTGCATCCAGGCTTCGGAGAATACGCGGCGGCTACGCGACGCGGTGCAGAAGGCGATGGACGACGCCAAGGTCGACGCTCTCATCTACCCCACGTGGGCGTTCCCGCCGCGCATGATCGGCGACCTGAACACGCCCCACGGCAACAACAGCCCCCGGCTGTCGCCGCCGACAGGCTTCCCGGCCATCACGGTGCCGATGGGCTTCGTGCGCGACAACTTGCCAGTCGGCCTTCAAGTATTCGGCCGGGCGTGGAGCGAGCCGACGCTCATCAAGATCGTCTATGGATACGAGCAGGCCACACGCCACCGCCGTCCGCCCGCGAGCACGCCGCCGCTCCCCGCGCAGCCGTGAGCGGACTCTGTTGAATATCTGCGCGCGCAGCGGAAACCGGCGTTCTACTCTCGCGTTGGCGGTGGCCGTGCTGCTTACTTCCTTGGGATGCGTCCGTGCGCAGGAAACAGTAGGCTCGAAAGCGCTGTCGGTGGCGCTCCCGCGCATCGAGGCGAATCGGAACCTCTCGCCCGCGGGTCAGCTGCGGAACGGCGTTCTCACGGTCCATCTCGAAATCCGCGAAGGCGACTGGTATCCGGAAGCGGAAACAGGACCGCCCGTCGTCGTTCAGGCGTTTGCAGAAGAAGGCCGTGCGCTTCAGATCCCTGGCCCGCTTATCCGTGTACCCGAAGGCACGGAGGTTCGAGCCACCGTGCGCAATGTGCTCGCCAAGGGCACCGCGCGCGTGTATGGCCTGCGCGGGCGGCCGGCCGGCGCCAAGGAGCCGCTCGAGATTTCAGCCGGCGAAATTCGCGAGGCTCGTTTCACGTTGACCGCGCCGGGCACGTACTACTACTGGGCCACGACCACGGACCAACCCCTCGCGCGTCGGTTCGACGTAGATAGCCAGCTGTCGGGCGCGCTCATCGTGGATCGGCCGGGAGAAGCCGTCGCTGACCGCGTGTTCGTCATGGGGCTCTGGCTCGACCGCGGCGCAACGGGCGCCTCGCCGCGCAATGGCCGACAAATCGCCGTGATCAATGGCAAGTCGTGGCCGTATACCGAGCGGCTGACGTACGACGTCGGCCAGCCGGTTCGCTGGCACTGGATCAACGCCTCGTTTTTCGACCATCCCATGCACCTGCACGGCGCCTACTTTCTCGTGAGGAGTGAAGGCGATGGCGAAGGCGACGTCGCCCTCCCGGCCGAGAAACAGAGGCTGGTCGT
>Ga0137403_10009494_pt1 | contig 10813 bp, 10 predicted proteins | sample CZOMad2_1_16fung_FD_122057 | JGI IMG/M metagenome (GOLD analysis project Ga0137403, IMG submission 122057) | Vadose zone soil fungal communities from Angelo Coast Range Reserve, California, USA - CZOMad2_1_16fungal (Hybrid Assembly) | ecosystem: Environmental > Terrestrial > Soil > Vadose zone... | reverse complement strand
CGTCTTGAACGACACCAAAGTGATCAAGGCACGGCTACAGGGCGTCAAGGAGTCGGGGGGCAAGGTCGACGCCCTGATCGAACGCATCCTGAGCCCGCGCCGTGCATTGGCAATGTTGAGGACGAGCCACACGCCCAGGCCCGGACAGAAAATCCAATTCGGTGATTTTGCGCAGGCCACGATCATCGAGCGCCAGGGAGAGTTCTTTCTTTTGGAGTTCGGCGACCACGTAGCCGGGGTACTCGAGCGCCTCGGCGAAGTGCCGCTCCCGCCCTACATCGAGCGCCGCGCCGAAAGCGGCGACGAGGCGCGCTACCAGACCGTTTACGCGCGCGTGCCGGGAGCCGTGGCAGCGCCCACGGCCGGTCTGCATTTCGATGAGGAACTGATGGAGCGCCTTGCAGGAATCGGCGTGCGATTCGCCTATATCACTCTGCACGTCGGTGCCGGCACTTTCCAGCCGGTTCGGGTGGAAGATGTCGAACAGCACGTGATGCATGGCGAGCGCTATGAGATTCCCGCTGAAACCGCGCAGGCGGTTGCAGAAACGCGTACCGGAGGCGGGCGAGTTACCGCGGTCGGGACCACCAGCCTGCGCGCGCTCGAGTCGGCGGCACGTTCGGGCAAGTTGATTTCCGGCGGCGGGGAGACCCGTCTTTTCATCCGTCCGGGCTACGGCTTCAAGGTCGCGGACCGCCTGCTCACCAACTTTCACCTGCCGCGGTCCACGCTGCTCGTGCTGGTCTGTGCCTTCGCCGGAACCGAGCTTGTCCGGCGCGCTTATCGCCACGCGGTCGACAGCCGCTACCGCTTCTTCAGCTATGGCGACGCCATGCTGCTCGAACGCCCGCTGCGACAATCCCGCGATGCTTGAATTCGACGTGCTGAAGACCGAGGGCCACGCGCGCCGCGGCCGCCTCACGCTCAACCACGGCGTGGTCGAGACGCCGGTGTTCATGCCGGTCGGCACCTACGGCACCGTAAAGGCGATGACGCCCGAAGAGTTGCAGGATCTCGGCAGCCAGATCGTGCTCGGCAACACCTTTCACCTGTGGCTGCGGCCGGGCACCGACGTGATCGCGGCCCATGATGGCCTGCACCGTTTCATGGGCTGGCAGCGGCCGCTGCTTACCGACTCGGGCGGCTTTCAGGTGTTCTCACTGGGCGCGCTGCGCAAGATCGGTGAAGATGGCGTGCGGTTCGCCTCTCCGATCAACGGCGATCGGTTGCTGCTGACGCCCGAAGAGTCGATGCGCATCCAGCACGTGCTCAACGCCGACGTCACGATGGTGTTCGACGAATGCACGCCGTACCGGATCAACGATCGTCCCGCCACCGCGGCCGAGGCCGCCGCCTCGATGCAACTGTCGTTGCGCTGGGCGCGCCGTTCGCGCGAGGAGTTCGACCGGCTGCAGAACCGCAATGCGCTGTTCGGCATCGTGCAAGGCGGAATGTTCGAGCACCTGCGCGACGCGTCGCTTGCCGGCCTGACGGAACTCGGCTTTCATGGTTATGCGATCGGCGGTCTCTCGGTCGGCGAGCCGAAAGAAGAGATGCAACGCGTGCTGGCGCACGTGGCGCCGCGCTTGCCACCGCAAGCTCCACGTTACCTGATGGGCGTCGGCACACCCGAGGATCTGCTCGACGGCATGATGATGGGTGTCGACATGTTCGACTGCGTGCTGCCCACGCGCAACGCGCGCAACGGCTGGCTGTTCACGAGCGCAGGTGACGTCAAGATCCGCAACAGCCGGTACCGCGATGACACGCAGCCGCTGGATCCGAACTGCGCCTGTTCGACGTGCCGCGGATACACGCGCGCCTACCTGCATCATCTACAACGGGTCAACGAGATCCTCGGCGCGCGCCTGAACACGATCCACAACCTGCACTATTACCTCGACCTGATGCGGCAGGCACGGGCCGCGATCGAAGCGGGCGCTTTTGCGGCTTTTGCCGATGGAACACGGGCGCGGCGGCGCGGTCGGATCGAGTGAAGCAAGCGGCGCCGCCTCTCTCCATTGCCTCTCTATAATCCGCCGCTCCACGCACTCCGGAGTCCCTCCATGTTCCTTATTTCCGACGCACTCGCGCAGTCCGCACCGGCGGCCTCAGGGGGAGTGGAGTCGATGCTGACTACGATCGGCCCAATGGTGCTGATCTTCGTCGTCTTTTACTTTCTGCTCATCCGGCCTCAGACCAAACGCCAGAAGGACCATAAGTCGATGGTCGAAACATTGGGCAAGGGCGACGAGGTGCTGACCTCCGGCGGCATGATCGGCAAGATCACCGAGCTGACCGACCAGTACATGACGGTGCAGGTGGCCACGGTCGACGGCAAACCGGTCGAGATCTCGATGCAGCGCGGCGCCGTGCAGACGCTGCTGCCCAAGGGAACGATGAAGTCGATTTGATCGGCGGCGCCGCCGTCGGTCAGCCCACCTGGTCACGCCATGAATCGTTACGCGCTTTGGCAGTACCTCATCATCGTGGTCGCCCTGATTTTCGGCGTCCTGTACACGGTGCCGAATTTCTTCGGCGAAGCACCAGCGGTCCAGGTGTCCTCGCAGAAACCCACCATCAAGGTCGACACGGCGATGCGCGATCGCATCGAGACCACGCTGCGTGGCGCCAACATCACATTCGACAGCGCGACCTTCGAGACGGTCGGTCTTAACGCCACCGTACGGGTGCGCCTGGCCGACCCCGACACGCAGTTGAAGGTGAAGGACACGCTCGAACACGCGCTCAACCCCGATCCGAAGGATCCGACCTACGTCGTCGCGCTCAACCTGGTCCCGCGCACGCCAAAGTGGCTGGTGAGCATCCATGCGTTGCCGATGTACCTGGGACTTGACCTGCGTGGAGGCGTGCACTTCCTGATGCAGGTCGACATGAAAGAGGCGGTCGAAAAGCGTGTCGAGTCGATCGCCGGTGACCTGCGCACCCTGCTACGCGACAAGTCGATCCGTCACGGCGGCATGAACCGCTTGGGCAACACGCTCGAAATCCGGTTTCGCGATGACGAGACGCGCAAGCGCGCCGAGGAGATCATCCGCGATGCGAACCGCGACCTGGTTTTGCGCGAGGAAGGCGAAGGCTCGGACCTGCGCCTCATCGCGACCCTGTCGCCGGCCGCGATCAGGAACGTGCAGAACTATGCGCTGAAGCAGAACATCACCACACTGCACAACCGGATCAACGAACTGGGTGTGAGCGAGCCGGTGATCCAGCAGCAGGGCTCCGACCGCGTGGTGGTGCAGTTGCCCGGCGTGCAGGACACGGCGCAGGCGAAGAAGATCCTGGGGCGCACCGCTACGTTGGAAGTGCGGCTGTTGTGCGAGTCGCCCGAAGATCTTTCCGCGCTCGCGTCCGGCGCGGTCCCATTCGGCTGCGAGCGTTACACAGACCGCAACGGCCAGGTCTTGTTGACCAAGCGCCAGGTGATATTGACGGGTGAAAACCTGACCGACGCGCAAGCCGGCTTCGACAACCAGACGCAGGAGCCGGCGGTGCATCTCACGCTGGACGCCAAGGGCGCGCGCATCTTCCGCGACGTGACACGCGAGAACGTCGGCAAGCGCATGGCGATCCTGCTGTTCGAAAAAGGCAAGGGCGAAGTCGTCACCGCGCCGGTGATCCGCACCGAGATCGGCGGCGGGCGGGTGCAGATCTCGGGCCGCATGACGACGCAGGAAGCCAATGACGTGGCGCTGCTGCTGCGCGCCGGATCGCTCGCGGCGCCGATGGAGATCATCGAGGAACGCACGATCGGTCCCAGCCTGGGCGCCGACAACATCGCGCGCGGCTTCCACTCGACGTGGGTCGGTTTCTCCGTGATCGCCATTTTCATGATGCTTTATTACGGACTGTTCGGCGTCGTCTCCGTGATCGCGCTGTCGTTCAACCTGATGCTGCTGGTCGCACTGCTTTCGGTGCTGCAGGCAACGCTCACCCTGCCCGGCATCGCCGCCATTGCACTGACGCTTGGCATGGCGATCGATGCCAACGTGCTGATCAACGAACGCGTGCGCGAGGAGTTGCGCAACGGCAGGCCGCCGCAGCAGGCGATCTATGAAGGCTACGAAAAGGCCTTCAACACGATTCTGGACTCGAACATCACCACGCTGATCGCAGGGCTTGCGCTGCTGCTGTTCGGTTCCGGTCCGGTGCGCGGCTTTGCCGTCGTGCACTGCCTGGGCATCCTCACCTCGATCTTCACCGCGGTGTTCGTATCGCGCGCAATCATCAACCTGATCTACGGCACGCGTAAGAAGCTGGCGCGAGTGAGCATCGGGCAGGTGTGGCGGCCGGATACGGGCGGGGATAAAGCGGTGGCGGGGGCGAAGTGAAGCGGCATGTAGCTGACTCAGGGCCCGACAACGGTGCCCCCACCCCTTCCCCCTCCCCCGCTGGGGCGGAGGAGGGGAAATGTTGTGAGCGCGCGCAGCGCGCGCGCTGAATAGGGATCCCGCATGGAATTCTTCCGCATCCGCCGCACGATTCCTTTCATGCGGTATTCGCTGATCCTGAACGGGATCTCGCTGGTGTCGTTCCTGGTCGCAGTCGGTTTTCTCGCCTTCAGCGGGCTGAACCTCTCGATCGAGTTCACCGGTGGCGCAGTGCTCGAGGTCAACTATCCGAACACCGCCAATCTCGAGAAGATTCGCGCCACGATCGAAGCGAAGGGTTGGGGCGAGTCGCAGGTGCAGAACTTCGGCACCTCGCGCGACGTGCTGATCCGGTTGCCGGTCAAGTCCGGCGCCAACGCAGGCCAGCAGGCCGATCAGGTCATGGACGCGTTGAAGGCGGCCGATCCCGGGGTCGAGCGGCGCCGGGTCGAGTTCGTCGGACCGCAGGTAGGCAGCGAACTCGCGCAGGATGGCGCGGTGGCGCTGCTGATCGTGGTGATCGGCATCATGATCTATCTCGCGTTCCGCTTCGAATGGAAGTTCTCGGTCGCAGCGATCATCGCCAATTTGCACGACGTCGTGCTCGTGGTCGGCATGTTCGCGATCTTCCGTTGGGAGTTTTCGTTGCCGGTGCTGGCCGCTGTGCTCGCGGTACTGGGCTACTCGGTCAACGAGTCGGTGATCATCTTCGACCGGGTGCGCGAACACTTCAAGAAGATGCGCAAGGCAAGCGTGACCGAGGTGATCGATTCCGCCATCACCGCCACCATCTCGCGCACCATCATCACCCACGGATGCACGCTCAGCATGACGTTGTCGATGCTGTTCCTCGGTGGACCCGCGCTGCACTACTTCGCGCTGGCGCTCACCATCGGCATCATGTTCGGCATTTATTCGTCGGTGTTCGTTGCGGCCGCGATCGCGATGTACCTCGGCGTCAAGCGTGAGGACCTGGTCAAGCCGCAAAAGAAGGAAGAGCAACAGGTGGTTCCGTGATCCGTATCTGGGACCTGCCGACGCGGCTGTTCCATTGGATCCTGGTGTTGCTGGTCTCTTTTTCGATCGTGTCGGCCAAGATCGGCGGCAACTGGATCGACTGGCACATGCGCAGCGGCTATTGCATCCTGACGCTGGTGCTGTTCCGGATCATGTGGGGGTTTGCCGGCTCGCATCACGCGCGGTTTGCCAACTTCGTGCGTCCGCCACGTGCAGTGCTTTCGTATCTGAATGAGATGCGCAACGGTAGCGCGTCTGCACAGGCGGGTCACAATCCGCTCGGCGCGCTGTCGGTAGTCGCGGTGCTTGCGGTGTTGTTGCTGCAGGCATCCACGGGCCTTTTTGCCAACGATTCGATTGCGAGCGAAGGGCCGCTCGCGAAGCTGGTCTCGAGTGGCACCAGCGATCGCCTGACGCTCATCCACAAGATCAACCAGTACGTCATCTTCACGCTGATCGCCCTGCACCTCGTAGCGGTTGCGTACTACTACTTCGCCAAGCGCGAAAACCTGGTGCTGCCGATGTTTACGGGCGACAAACCCGGCGCCGGATTCGTCTCGTCCAACGACGGCTTGGGCCTGCGCATCCGCGCGGCCATCCTGCTGGCGATCGCCGCTGCCGTCGCGACTTACGTCGTCACGCGCTAAAACAAAACGCCGCCAACATGGCGGCGTTTTCGCCTTCGGCGCGTCTTGCCGCGCTATAGATCCTTGCGATAGTCGTCATGGCACGCCTTGCACGCCTTGCCAGCTTCCCCGAACTGGGCGCGGATCGCAGCGATGTCGCCTGCCTTCGCCACCGTGTTGAGTTTGGCCACCTCGCCTTGCATCTTTTCCGCGAGCGACTTGATCTTGTCCGTGTCCTTGAACACCTCCGGCTTGGCGCGCGTCGGTGGCGTGCCACCGGTTTCCGAGCCCGGAATGAAAGCTTCGTAGGGCAACTTGGACATCACTTCGACCAGTGCTGCACTGGACTGGATCACCTGCAGATTGGGCGACCCCGACTTCAACTGTGCGTTGATGCGACCGAAGTTGTTGCCCATCAGAACGAACGCCGCCTGCCGATAGCGGATGGCATCTTCCGGTTTGTTGAATTGCGCATACGCGGGCGCACCCAGCGTCACGAGACCTCCTGCCACGGCGAGCAAGCAAAGCGTTTTCTTCATGTATCCCCTCCGGTTGTCGACGGCCGGGCACTGGTCCCGGTTGGTGCACAAACAAGCACGCGGCGCGCATTATTCCAGCGCGCGCCCCGGCCGCATTATTCCGGCGCATCGCTGCGCGCCGATCCCGCTGATCCGTCAGCGCCCCAACGAGGTCGCTTGAGCGTCAGCAGCGTCGCGCAAGCTCCGCCGCCTTGCCCACGTACGTCGCCGGGGTCAACGCGAGCAGCGCCTTGCGCTCGGCATCGGCAAGGGGCAGCGTCGCAATGAACGCATGCAGCGCATCGCGCGTGATCGCCTTGCCGCGCGTCAGTTCTTTCAGCCGTTCATAGGGCTCGGGCACGCCGAACCGGCGCATGACGGTCTGTACCGCCTCGGCAAGCACTTCCCACGCATCATCGAGATCCGCTGCGAGTGCCGCCTCGTTCACCTCGAGCTTGGCGAGGCCGCGCTCGGTTGCCTGGTACGCAACCAGGCAGTGACCGAACGCCACGCCGAGGTTGCGCAGCACGGTCGAGTCCGAAAGATCGCGCTGCCAGCGTGAAACCGGAAGTTTCTCCGCAAAATGGCGCAGCAGCGCGTTGGCGATGCCGAGATTGCCTTCCGAGTTCTCGAAGTCGATCGGGTTGACCTTGTGCGGCATGGTCGAGGATCCGATCTCGCCTTGCTTGAGCTTCTGCTTGAAGTAGCCGAGCGCGATATAGCCCCAGAGGTCGCGATCGAGGTCGAGCAGAACCACGTTCGCAAACGCGATCGCATCGAACAATTCGGCCATGTAGTCGTGCGGCTCGATCTGGGTCGTGTGCTCGTTGAAGACCAGGCCCAGATCCTCGATGATCCGCCGTGCGAACGCCTCCCAATCGACTGCCGGCGCACCGGCCAGGTGCGCATTGAAATTTCCGACCGCGCCGTTCATCTTGGCGCGCAGCGGCACCCGCGCGATCCTCTCGATGGCATTGGCGAGACGCACGGCGAAGTTCGCCAGTTCCTTGCCGACCGTGGTCGGAGTCGCGGGCTGGCCATGCGTGCGAGCCAGCATCGGCAGAGCGGCGTAGAGGTGCGCAAGCGCGCGCACCTGGCCATGCAGGGTGCGCAGTGCTGCCAGCAGCAATTCGCGCCCGCGCGCAAGCATCAGCGCGTGGGCGGTGTTGTTGATGTCTTCCGACGTACAGGCAAAGTGCACGAATTCGGCCGCATGGTGCAGTTCCTCCATGCCCTGCCCCGCGCTCTTGATCCAGTATTCCACCGCCTTGACATCGTGGTTCGTGCGCGCCTCGATCGCCTTGATCTGCTCGCAGTCGGCGGGCGTGAAATCGCGCACCATCGCACGCAGGCGCTCCAACGCTGCGGGCGCAAGCGGCGGCAGTTCGGGCAACCCGAGCGTCGACAGGCGCACCAGCCATTCGATCTCGACCCGCAGGCGCTCGCGCATGAACGCGAACTCGGAGAACACGTCGCGCAGTGCGGCCGTCTGTTGACCGTAGCGGCCATCGAGCGGGGAAATCGCGGTGAGTTGCGAGAGCGGCGGGACTGGTTGCGCCATGCAGGCAGAACAAACTGCGCAGTGAAGGATGTTCGCGAGCCAGTCTAGCATCGGGTAGGTCGTGTTCATGCGACGCGCGCCCAACCGCGACACGAGTGCTGCGACCCTGGATATACTGCCCAGCCTCACAGAGTAAAAAGCCCAGGGCGCCACCCGGCCCGCCAAAGATCGTGTCGAAAACCCTGCGCCTGATCGGCTCCCTGACCAGCCCGTACGTGCGCAAGGTGCGCATCGTGATGACGGAAAAACACATCGAGTGCCACCTCGAACTCGAAGACGTCTGGTCACCCGGGACCACGATCGGCAACTCCAATCCGCTCGGCAAGGTGCCGTGCCTGATCATGGAAGACGGTGGCGCGGTGTTCGATTCGCGTGTAATCGTCGAGTACCTGGACACCACTTCGCCGGTCGCCCGACTGATCCCGTCGGAAGGCCGGCAACGGGTTGAAGTGCGCACCTGGGAAGCGCTCTCCGACGGTGTGCTCGATGCCGCCGTCGGCGTGCGCCTGGAGCAGACGCAGCGCGATCCGGCGCATCAGTCGCAAAAGTGGATGGATCGGCAGATGGCCAAGGTGCACGCCGGCGTTGCCGCGATGAACCGCGGGCTCGCCGACAAAGCCTGGTGCAATGGGCACACCTACTCGCTCGCCGATATCGCGGTCGGCTGTGCGCTGGGTTATCTCGACTACCGCTTTGCGCAGATCGACTGGCGCAGCCCCTACCCGCTGCTCGCGAAGCATTTCGAGAAACTCTCGGCACGCCAGAGCTTCATCGACACCGTACCGCGCAGCGCCTAGGCAAGCGTATTGAAACCCCGGGTTCTGATCATCGGTGGCGGCGTGATCGGTGCGGCCGCAGCCTGTTTTCTCGCGCGCGATTTCGGCGTGCACGCCGTGGTTATCGAGCGCGATCCCGCCTATCGCGTCGCCTCGAGCGCGCTGTCCGCAAGTTCGATCCGGCAGCAGTTCTCAGCCGAAATCAATATCCGCCTGTCGCAGCACAGCCTGCACTTCCTGCGCCGTATTGGTGAGGAACTCGAGGTCGACGGCGAGCGGCCCCAGATAGGACTGACAGAGCCGGGTTACTTGTTTCTCGCTACCGCTGCCGGGCAAGCGACGCTGGCCGCGAATCATGCAGTGCAGGCGCGTTGTGGCGCCGACGTTGTCTTGCTCAGCGTCGCCGAGTTGAAAGCTCGCTTTACCTGGCTCGAAGTCGGCGACCTTGCGGCGGCGAGCCTCGGCTGCAGCGGTGAAGGGTGGTTCGACGGCTACAGTGTTCTGCAGGCATTCCGGCGCAAAGCGATCGCGCTCGGCGCGCGGTTTGTCGCCAAGGAAGTGCGCCAACTTCGCGTGCGCGGCGCGGCGGTCTCAGCCGTGTTGGACGACGGTGAGTGCATCAGTGCGGATGCAACGCTGATTGCCGCCGGAGCGTGGAGCGCCCCACTCGCGGCACAGCTGGGCTTCGACCTGCCGGTTGGACCACGCAAGCGCGACGTGTTCGTATTCGATTCCCCCGCCCGCCTGCCGGGTTGTCCGCTGGTGATCGATCCGAGCGGATTCTGGTTTCGCCCCGAGGGCCGCGGTTTTATCGCCGGCGCGCCGCCGCGCGGCGAGGATCGCGACGGTGTGCCGCTGGAAGACATCGACCACGCGCTGTTCGACGAAGTGATCTGGCCCGCTCTTGCGGCCCGAGTTCCAGCGTTCGAAGCGGTGCGCGTGACGCGCGCCTGGGCAGGTTATTACGAGTACAACCGCTTCGATCAGAACGGGCTGGTCGGCAGGCTGCCCGGATGCGACAACGTGTTCGTTGCATGTGGGTTTTCCGGCCATGGAATGCAACACGCACCCGCCGTCGGCCGTGCAATTGCGGAGTTGATCGCGTCTGGTAGCTACAAGACGCTCGACCTGGCGCCGCTGGCGCCGGCACGTATTGCCGCGAACGCGCCGCTGCGCGAACGCAACGTGATCTAGCTCTGCTTTGTCATCCTGAGCCGAAGGCGAAGGATCTCGGTCACGCCGTCGCCGAGATCCCTCGCTCCGCTCGGGATGACAATAATGGCGGGTTAGTCCTTTTTGCCGCTCTCCGCCACCCAGTCGCCGCTCTTGCCCCCGTGTTTTTCGAGCAGGCGCACGCCCTCGATCACCATGCCGCGGTCGACCGCCTTGCACATGTCGTAGATCGTCAGCAACCCGACCTGAACCGCGGTCAACGCCTCCATCTCCACCCCGGTCTGGCCGCGCGTTTCCGTGCGTGCGATGCACGTCACTGCCGAATTTCCCTCGTCAAGCTCGAAGTCCACCGCGACCCTCGTCAGCGCGATCGGATGGCACAGCGGGATCAACTCGGCCGTGCGTTTTGCGCCCTGGATTGCGGCGATGCGGGCCACGCCCAGCACGTCGCCTTTTTTTGCACCGCCATCGCGCACCAGGGCGAATGTGCCGGGCAGCATGCGGATGCGGCCGGTCGCCACGGCGATGCGGGCAGTGACGGCCTTGGCGCCGACGTCGACCATGTGGGCCTCTCCAGCCGCGTCAAAATGGGTCAATTTGCTCATGTCACTTCCAGTTACGTTCGCACCGCGTCGGCCGCCGGATCGGACGGGAACGAACCAGCGTCGCGTCTATCATACAAACGCACCCTTTGACTTGCTGCGTCGCCGCCAGGCTGCCCGCCGTACCGTGAATCGATCCTTGTTGCGTG
>Ga0137403_10009492_pt1 | contig 10814 bp, 13 predicted proteins | sample CZOMad2_1_16fung_FD_122057 | JGI IMG/M metagenome (GOLD analysis project Ga0137403, IMG submission 122057) | Vadose zone soil fungal communities from Angelo Coast Range Reserve, California, USA - CZOMad2_1_16fungal (Hybrid Assembly) | ecosystem: Environmental > Terrestrial > Soil > Vadose zone... | reverse complement strand
CGCCTTGTGGCAGGGTCCAAACCCGCAAGCCAACTCTTTTTCAGACCTCAACCATCAAACCCGTGAGACGGCATTGAATAAATGTGTACTATTCCTTTACCCCCAAATCCGGGGATGTAATGGATTGGGTAGTTGAATCGCTCATGTAGCGCCTGCGCGAATATGTGACATCCTCCTTTGGTGAACAGTGTAACATCATCGGAATTAAGGAGGCTCTTGTGGCGTTCGATTCGCTCTTCGAGCGAGTGTTCCGTCGCGCTTGATGCCCTCGTTGGATTGTCGTTATTCATGCCGGTGCTCGCCACAGATTTTTCTGTGCCTTGTGTTATGGAAACAGACCTGCCGTTTTTTTCAAGCGCCATCGCGGTCCCGGATTACCCGAACCGCTCCCAAGTGATTCAACCCTGTGGCTCTCCTACTACTTGACCGCTGGGAGCACCGGGTTCAACATGCCCCCATCAGCGGAAATCACTTTGAGCACCTTTCGTGAAGCCAAGGTGTTTTCAAAGCGGACCCAATTCCAGATTTGAAACGGCATAATCTGATTATGGACCACTTATCTACAGATGACCGGGAATGGAAACAAAAGGCGTCGGAACTTGCCAAGAAGCGTGGCACGTTTGACGTGCATGATTTGAACAGCAAAGGGGACACAACATTTGTCATTGAACTGGCGAGGAAACATTCGTGCCCTCTTACCATTCATTTCAACGACAAGTCGCTGGGGCGTGCAGGATTTCGCCCTGTAATCTGAGACTGACTTTTCAATCCCCCCCTTTCTGACAAATTCTGACAAAGTTTCCGACCGTATAAAAAATCCGAAAGGTTCCTTCCCCTCTTGACACCTTTTTTGGATTAGGAAAACTTTCAGAAATAGGTAACAGAAGCCCTATGTTCATTGAGCGTTTTGAGCGTGTGTTGACCCACTGAAAACCCTTGTTGAATAAGGGAAATATAAAAAACCGACTCTTAATCAATTGGTTGAAGGTTCGAGTCCTTCCCGGGGCACCAGTTTCGCTTTACCGGTCTCTCATTCGTTTTCGAATACTTCTTCTCTCCAGGCCTTTCTGCGGGCCCGCATGCGTCGGCGCCGGCGCATTTCGAGATAGAGAATCACGGCAAAAAGCAGAAGCAATAAGAGAAGCCATAACCACCAGAGGCTATGGGTAACTGGGTGCTGAGCTGTCGCTAGAACGGGGGCTGGGACCGAATTGTTGGATTCCTGGATGGCTGGTTTTGGCGGCGTCACGGGAGGCAGATTCGTGGAAAAATTTGTTCTTTTATCCCTCGGCAGTTGTTGCGGTGCACTGGCCATCAAGACTTCTGATCTTTGGGAGCTCGGGTTAGCGACTAAGACTGATGGCTGCATTCCAGGACCGCCGCTGCCACTGGAAATCCCCGACGGCGAGGGATTGGCAGAGGGAGGGCCAGGCGGGGATTTCGCAGATGGCACTACTAGTTCTACTATTTGTCCGGGAACTGTATTGGCGGCGATGGCCATGAGGTCCTTCACTCCTTCGACGCTGCCGTCGGCGAAGAGCAAGTTTCCCTTATAGCGGTGCAGGCCAGCGGTCCAATAAAGGAATTGGTTTGGGCCAAGCTGCATCGTCGCGTTGCGGCGGGCATAGTCATTGGTGACGTTTCGATCGCCGGCCAGGATGGTTCGTGGTCGAAGATAGTCTGCCTTGACGCCAACAAAGAAGCTGACGTTTTCGTTTTGCAAGGCGGCGAAGCTGTTGGTCGGCAACCGGTCGTCAGCGGGACAAACGAGCACGCGCGGCGTCGCCAGTTCCGCCGCAAGTGTCTGAAAATGGCGGAAAGCAAAGTAGAAATCGTTAGTGGCTTTAAGGCCATTCTGGACATACTCCAGAGAACCGCCGAGCTGCGCCGGGACGGCCATGGGGAAGGCGTTGTTGTGATCATGGGCGAACATGTGAAACGCCAGGCCGATCTGGCGAAGATTGTTCGTGCATTGAATGCGCTGTGCCCGAGCCTTGCCCTGGCTGAGCACAGGCAAAAGCAGCGACGCCAAAATGGCGATGATCGCGATGACAGTGAGCAGCTCGATAAGGGTAAAGGCGCCAGTTTCGTCGCAGGAGCTGGAGCGCTTAACCGTAACGCTGCAGTTAGAAATGGCGGTCGCCCTCACCCCGTCCCTCTCCCCCAGGGAGAGGGAGAAGCTTTCGCCAGTCTTTCGACAACCACTGAACCGTGACTCATTCCACAGTGGCCAAATGGTCCTCCCTCTCCCCGGGGGCGAGACTTTACGCTCATCCCATGGATAGGGCTTAGCGGCTATGATTTCGCGCGTTGGGTCGGGTATCGCCCTTGAGTGCATTTGCAAGCCTTAAGGAATTGCCAAACGATTGGTGGCCGTGCCGGATTGGGCAAATACGATGCGCAGCCGAGGCGAGGTCACCTGCCGCACGCTGCCATCGGCAAGGGCGATGTTCCCATTGTTATTATGCCTCGGCCGAAACCAGGTCACCGCAGTGTTGGTCCACACTTGCAGGAGGCCATGCGGTACGGGTCGTCCGCTGATCGCAAGGTTTCTGTCGCCGGACAAAAGTCGGTCAGGAAAAGTGTCATCCTGGGCGTCCAGTGCGGCGAAATAACTTAGATTGAAATCATTGGTGAAAGGCACGGAATTGAGCGTCCCGGACCCTATGGTGAACGTGTTTGCCACGATGCGATTTCGATCGTTCTCCTCCGGACAGAAGAGAATCTTTGGCGTGCTCAATTCATTAGACATGACCTGGAATGCCACGAAGGCAGTTCCGGTGCTGACGATTTCCATGGCCCCGCCATTTGTCACAGAAACGTGCATGGGGAATTTGTCGTTATTATCCAATGACCAAGTGCGAAAAGCGAGCCCAATTTGCTTGAGATTGTTCGTGCAGTTGATTCTCCCTGTGCAGTGGCTGGGCCTGGCCAGGCTTGGCAGGATGATGGCTGCCAGGATCGCAAGACAGGCAACCACGATTAACAACTCGACAACAGTGAATGCCTCGGCAGCGTGTTTTCGATCCGCTTTCATTTGGGTTGAAAGGTGGAGCTGCATACCCATTCTTCAGCATCAGGGATGCCATCGCGTTTTTGTGAGGCGAAACGACACGATTTGAACAATCTGTGCGGGATTTCCACGCATTTCGCGCAATTTTCACGCATGCAGAAGGATCTGGACTGACATGACACGACGGGAAAAACAGACCGGACCGCGAGCCGAGGACGGCTCGCGGCACCGACGCGTGCCAAGGCAGACTCAAAGACTTGCCAGCCAGCAGTACAGCCGATAGACGTAATGAGTGACCGCCAGGCCTGCGTGAATATGAGAACAATGCCACGGCAGAGTTGGAGCTCTGCGCTCTGCCGACAACTATTGACCGTTACCGATAGCCAATAGCCCGACGCTCAATTTGATTGACGACATTCGACTGAATGAATTTTTCCATTTGTAACGAAATATTCCGGGACTGGAAAATTGAGGACGTTTTCGCCTTCGCCGCGAAACTGGGGTATGGCGGTGTGGAGATCGCGCCGTTCACTTTGGCTAATTCTGTTACCGAGGTTTCACCTGCCGAGCGGCACAGGATTCGTGAAGCCGCCGCGCGAAACAAAATTGAAATCGCCGGCATCCATTGGGTGCTGGTCAAACCCGAAGGACTTTACATCAACCACCCTGAGAGCAGCATCCGCGTGCGCACGGCGCGTTATTTCTGCGACCTCGTGGATTTTTGCGCTGACCTGGGTGGCAAAGTGATGGTGGTAGGTTCACCCAAACAACGCAACGTGATGTCCGGTGTCTCGCCCGAGCAAGCGACCGAATGGGCAGTGGAGACTTTTCGAAGCGCTGTCGCCCAAGCCGAGCAGCGCGAGGTTATGATTTGTTTCGAGCCACTGGCCCCGGCGGAAACGAATTTTATCAACACGGCGCGGGACGCGATTGAATTTGTGCGGCGGTTGCTCTCGCCCAACTTCCAAATCATTCTCGATGTAAAGGCAATGTGCTCCGAATCCAAATCGATTCCGCAGATCATCTGCGAATCGTGGCCGCACTTTGCTCATTTTCACGCGAACGACAAGAACCTGAAGGGACCGGGCTTTGGTGAGGTTGATTTCAAACCGATTGGCGCAGCGTTGAAGGAGGTTGGCTATAGCGGTTTTGTTTCGGTCGAGGTATTCAATTTCGATGAAGGCGCTGAAGTGATTGCGACGAAGAGCTTGGAATACCTGCGAAGCGCATTTGCTTAGAAAGCGATCAATGAAGTCCGAAGGTCGAAATCCGAAACCCGAAAGCCGAAGCTAGCCTGCCGACGGAGTTTGCATTGGCGGCGAACCTTCGCCAATCTTCTCCCGAATCGCTGCCAGTAACTGTTCATTATCGATTGGCTTTTGGAAGAATGCCGCTGCCCCGGCCGCTTCGGAACGTGATTTGTACTGTTCTGGAGAGCCGCCAGTGATAATAAAGACCGGAATGTTTTTTGCTTCGTCCATGCGCTGGACCCAGCCCATAATCAGGAAGCCATCCCAGGCAACACCGCCGCCAGCTCCCACGTCCGGCGGAAAGGAAATGTCGAGCAGGATCAGGTCGGGTTTTTCCCGGCGGATAGTGCTTACTGCCGTTGCGCCGTCGCCGGCTTCGAGCACGTGGTACCCGCTGGCTTTCAGCTTCATGGACAGAGTCTTTCGGATGATCATACTATCATCGACGACCAAAATCTTTTTTTGAGCCATAATCGTTTGCGAGTTGATTACCGAAGCCGGGAGAGGCATCATGAAATCCCGATGCGGCTGTGATTGAGTCTGGGTGTTCATTATTGTATTTAATCCTACGACGCTGTTATATCAATATTCCAGTCTTCTCGCAATATACATCTATCCAGCATTTGTACGGAAAACCAGCCAAGGGTTTCCCCGAGGCGGACGAGTCTCTGTGAAAATGAATTAGCTGGCGGCTGCAGGCCAAAGGGCGGGATCATTCTAACCATGGCAGAGCAATTTTTCATTCCGGGGGAGCAACGGGCGGAGAAGGTGAAAGAACTATTCACGATTGTCGCGCGGCGCTACGACTTGATCAACGATCTACAGAGCTTTGGCTTGCACCGCTATTGGAAACGGCGCGTTATCCAGTTCGCGCGCCCGCAGCCAGGCGATAAGGCGCTCGATGTCTGCTGCGGTACGGGTGATTTGGCCCTCGGATTGGCCTGCCGCGGAGTTCAAACTATCGGACTGGATTTCAACGAAGAGATGTTGCGGGTTGCCGCGTCGAAAGCGCAGAAGGCAAAAATGGGGAAAGCGATCCACTTCGTCAACGGTGACGCCGAAGCGGTCCATTTTCCGAACGACTCCTTCGATATCGTGACCATTGGGTATGGTTTGAGAAATTTGAGGAGCTGGGAGACTGGCCTTCTTGAGATGCAGCGTGTTGCAAAACCGGGAGGAAGACTCGTCGCACTGGAATTCGGCAAACCGGCCAATCCAGTTTGGCGCAGCCTTTACTTTGGTTATCTCAGACTTTTTGTGCCTTTGCTCGGCCGCGTGTTCTGCGGCAATGCCGGCGCATATGCCTACATTCTCGAGTCACTGAAGCATTATCCGGCGCAGGAGGGAGTTGCCGCAAAAATGCGGGATTTTGGACTACGGGATGTCCGCATCATTAGCCTGCTCAGAGGGGTGATGAGTATTAACTATGGGGTCAAGGGTTGATTGTTTTCGAGCTCGTATCCCAGTGCCAGGAAAGATCCATGAGTAAGATTAGGAGCAAGAGCAAGAGCAAGAGCAAGAGGAAGAACAAGACAAAACTCATTGCAACCGCGACGAGCTCATGGCCAGACTGGGGCGGTGAATTTCCGCCAGAAAATCATTTCCTGGGATAAATTGCCGGAATGGCGCGCCGCGATGCGCGCATCGGCAAGGAAACTAGTCGTCACTAACGGCTGTTTTGACCTTCTGCACGCCGGCCACGTCAGGTATCTCGAAGGAGCACGCAATCAAGGCGACGTCCTACTGATCGGGGTGAATGGGGATCAGTCTGTCAGGGAATTGAAAGGGCCCGGGCGGCCGCTCAATGGAGAAACTGATCGGGCGATAGTCCTGGCCGCGCTGGAAAGCGTCGATGCGGTTTGCATCTTCGCGGAGCCCACGGCCTTGCGGTTCCTGTCGGTAGCGCAACCCGATGTTTACGTAAAGGGTGGTGATTACACAGTGCAAACGCTTAACCAGGATGAACGCCGGTTAATCGAACAAGCCGGCGGCAGGATTGTGATTATTCCGTTCGTGCAAGGAAAATCCACGACCGCGCTGATGAACAAGATGGCCGGCTTATAGAACAGGTGAGAAGCAGATGGATTGGAAACTCAGGGAGCGTCGGGTATCAGCCCTTGCTTTTTTCGCCAACACAATCGCGAACAAGTGGAGTAATGACACCATGTCAGCCATCACTTTCTTATTGTTTGCCGGGGAGTTTCGGTTCATAAACACGCGCCTTAAGTAATGCGTTTCCTGATGCTTAACTGGCGCGATCCCAGCAACCCGAAATCGGGAGGCGCTGAACGCGTCACGCTGGCGTACTTGGGAGCTCTCAAACAACGTGGCCATGAGGTGTACTGGTTTGCCAATGAATTCGCAGGATGCACTCCCGAGGAAGTGATCCAGGGGGTGAGCATAGTCCGTGGCGGAGGCCAGGGAACATCTGTCCTGGAAGGGATTCGTTGGTATCGCCGGCAAAAGCCTTTCGACCTGGTCATCGATCAGCACCATGGCATCCCTTGGTTTGCGCCGTGGTGGTGCCGAACCAATTGTATCTCGTACCTCCATGAAGTGTTGGGACCAATCTGGAGCGCCTTTTATTCCTGGCCTATTAGCATGATTGGTCAGTGGCAGGAAAGGGGCATGCATTGGCTATACAGAAACATTCCATTCTGGACGGGATCTGAATCCACGCAGCGGGCACTGCATGGCCGCGGGGTGCAAAATGTCACGGTAATTCATTATGGAATCGACCTCGTGCCGCTGGCGGAACTTGAGAGCAAACCGCTACGGCAGCCTGTGCAACTGATAGCCGTTTCTCGCCTGGCTCCCAACAAACGAATCGACCATGCCATTCAAGCGTTAAGAATTCTTTTCCGGCGAGGCATCGGTGCCCACTTGACTATCGTGGGCGCGGGAGAAACGGAGGCGCAGCTCATGCAACTCGCCAACCAGCCGGATCTCGCCGGGCATGTGACTTTTCGCGGAGCGCTCTCGGAGGCAGATAAGAATGCTGAGCTTCGGCGGGCTCATCTGTTGATTCATACTTCGATTCGCGAGGGTTGGGGCTTGAATGTGCTCGAGGCAAACGCCTTGGGAACTCCGGCTGTCGTTTATCCGGTGGACGGTTTGGTGGATGCGACGCTGCACGAGCAAACGGGCATTGTGACCCGGGAAGAAACGCCCGAATCGGTTGCCGAAGGGGTTCTTTCCCTGCTGAAGCGGCCCGAAACCTATCAGGAATTCCGCGAAAAAGCGCGCGATCGCACGAGAGCGTTTCATTGGGATCAAATCCTTCCGCTTGCTTGTGATTGGCTGGAAAAGCAAGCCGCCAAACCAAGGCGCTGAACCCAAATTACCTTGTCTTAAAAGACAGCTTAATCAAAGCTCTCTCCCGCATATGCCAAAGAAAGCTTTGATAACTGGAATCACTGGCCAGGATGGTTCGTATTTGACGGAATTCCTGCTCGGGAAAGGCTATGAGGTTCATGGGATTGTTCGCCGGGCAAGCACGTTCAATCGTGGCCGTCTGGACGCTGTTTGGTCAGACCCACACCTGAGTCACACCCGGCTATTTCTTCATTACGGGGACCTCAGCGATTCCGGTTCGTTGACGCGTCTGTTGGTCCAAATCCAGCCCGATGAGATTTACAATCTCGCAGCTCAAAGCCACGTCCGCGTCAGCTTTGATAATCCCGAATACACCATGGACGTCAATGCGACCGGCACGTTGCGTTTGCTTGAGGCCCTGCGTGATTCCGAATTGAAGCCGAGATTCTACCAGGCTTCCTCCAGCGAAATGTACGGCAAAGTCATGGAGGTCCCGCAAACCGAGACGACGCCTTTCTATCCGCGAAGTCCTTATGGTGTTTCGAAGGTAGCGGCCTATTGGGCAACGATTAATTACCGCGAATCGTACGGCATGCATGCGAGCAATGGAATTCTGTTTAACCACGAATCGCCTCGTCGCGGCGAGGGTTTCGTCACGCGCAAGATCACCCGGGCCGTGGCCCATATCGTGGCGGGGCTCGAGGAAAAACTTTACCTGGGTAATCTGGATGCCAAGCGCGATTGGGGTTATGCCCGGGAGTACGTGGAAGCTATGTGGCAAATGCTCCAGCAAAACGAACCCGGCGAGTACGTGATCGCCACCGGTGAAACACATTCAGTGCGGGAATTCCTCGAGGAAGCGTTCGGCCAGGTGGGGCTGGATTGGGAAAAATACGTCGCCATTGATCCGCGATACCTCCGCCCGACGGAAGTGGACTTGCTCGTAGGTGACGCTAGCAAAGCGCAGCGCCATCTTGGCTGGAAACCCGCTACCACGTTTAAGAGCCTGGTCAAACTTATGGTCCAGGCGGACATCGATCTGCTCAAAGCGCATCAGGAAGGCCGAATCAAGGTTCCGTCTTGACCGATGCCCCGCGCGCTCATTACCGGTATCTCCGGGCAGGACGGTTCGTACCTGGCCGAACTCCTGCTCGAAAAGAAATATGAGGTTCACGGGATAGTCCGCCCGACAAGCGATTGCTTCCGGCTCAAGCATCTGCTCGACAATCCTGAGATACACAATCGGCGGCTATTTTTGCATCAAAGCGATTTGACCAATCCGGGCACAACCGCAGCAATCCTGGGCGACACCTCTCCCGACGAGCTTTATCACCTTGCCGGACAAAGCCATGTCGGACTCAGCTTTGAAATGGTGGAGTCAACTTGTGAGATGACCGCGCTAGGCACCTTGCGTCTCCTCGAGATTATGCGCCACCTGAAGAAACGGCCACGGCTTTTCCATGCCTCGTCCAGTGAGGTTTTCGGCCAACCGGCAAGCACGCCGCAGGACGAAAACACGCCCTTCCGACCAGTCACACCCTATGGTTGCGCCAAGACATTCGCGACGCAAATGGTCTGCATTTATCGGCAGACTTTCGGCCTCTTTGCCTCAAACGGGATTCTTTACAATCACGAGTCGCCTCGCCGGGGCGCGGATTTCGTTACTGCAAAGATTTGCTCGGCCGCGGCGGCCATCAAACAGGGAACGCAACGGGAACTGGCGCTGGGCAGCCTGACAGCTCAACGCGATTGGGGCGATGCGCGCGACTTCGTGAAGGGTATGTGGCTGGTCTTGCAGCATCCCATCGCCGAAGATTTTGTGTTTGCCACAGGTGAACTCCACAGTGTCCAGGAGATTGTAGAAATTGCCTTTGCCGCCGTTGATCTTGACTGGCGGAAATATGTGAAACAGGATCCAGGGTTGTTGCGGCCGAATGAGCCCGCGAGATTGCTGGGAAATGCCGCGAAGGCCCAACGGTTGCTTCACTGGCGGGCCACTTCCAATCTCCCAAAACTCATAACGGAAATGACCAAGGCCAACCTCACAAAAGGGGTGTCGGAAAGCTATTCGGGGCTCAACAGCTGATTACGTGGCGCGAGGGCACAGCCTACAACGCCGTTGCGAGCCGTTGGGCAACCCATGGATAGGTCAGTTGGATACCGGTCCTAAGATCGAATTGCGAACGCCAACCGATCGAGTAGATACGGTCGTTGCTGAAATTGCGGGATTGGACTCCGACCGGACCAGTGACGGATTTGATTTTGATGTGCTTGCCCGCCACGGAAGCAACGGTATCGACCAACTCCTTGACCGAGACGTACTGAGGACAGCCGATATTCACCGCACCTTCAAGGTCCGAATGCATGAGCCGAAAAATTCCGTCCACCATATCATCCACGTAAGTGTAGGAGCGCACGGCGCTACCATCACCCCAGATCTCAACGATCCCGTTATTGGAGGCAGCGGCAATTTTGCGGCAAATCGCGGCAGGCGCCTTTTCTCTGCCTCCACGCCAGGTGCCCTCAGGACCATAACAGTTCTGAAACCGCGCAATTCGTACTTTCATGCCATAGCGCCTCCCATACGCTTGAGCCACCCTCTCAGAGTAAAGCTTTTCCCAGCCATATTCGTTATCGGGGTTGGCGGGAACTGCTTCAGACTCGCGCATCTCCGGTTCTCCAGGTTTCATGTCGCGGTACACGCAAGCCGAAGAGGAATAAAAGTATGCCTGAACGCCTATCCGGGCCGCCGCATCAGTCATGTGGACATTAATGAGGACACTGTTGTGCATGATTTCACATTCAGCTGAGTGAATGAAACCCATGCCCCCCATGTCCGCCGCCAATTGATACACTTCATCAGGCAAGCCGCCATCCGGCAAAGTCAGAGCTGCCTGGCAATTCTTCTCATCGCGCAGATCGAGCAATCGAAAATCATCAGCCAATGTCCTGGAAAACTCTGGTTCCTTGATATCCACGCCTCGCACCCAGTAACCCTCTCGCTTGAGGCGCTTTACGAGATGGCTGCCGATGAAGCCTCCGGCACCGCACACCACTGCTTTTTTCATGGTCGTCAAATTTCAAAATGGATTCATATTAACTAATCCGCAAAACTCCCCAGCAACTCTGGCGGTGCAACAGTCGCCGTCCCGATCTTGCCTACAACGATGCCTGCGGCATGGTTAGAAATGATCGCTGCCTCGCGCCGAGATGCTCCGGAGGCTATAGCCAGGGTG
>Ga0137403_10009490_pt1 | contig 10816 bp, 5 predicted proteins | sample CZOMad2_1_16fung_FD_122057 | JGI IMG/M metagenome (GOLD analysis project Ga0137403, IMG submission 122057) | Vadose zone soil fungal communities from Angelo Coast Range Reserve, California, USA - CZOMad2_1_16fungal (Hybrid Assembly) | ecosystem: Environmental > Terrestrial > Soil > Vadose zone... | reverse complement strand
ACCGCTCCAGGCATTGTCGAGCGCGATGCTGGCGGATTCATCACCCGTATCACACTTGCAAATCAAAACCTCGGTTCTCAAGAGGCTCGCGGGTTTGACTTCGGCCTTTACTACCAGAGGCCAACGCAGTGGGGGACCTTCACTTCGCAGACTCAAGTAACCTACCTGGATGAATTCCTCTTCCCGCAGTTCATCTTCGCGGAGTTCGGGCCAGGGCCGGGCAACCTAGCCGGCAGAACCACGGACCCAGGTCTCTCGAATGAAGGTTGGTATAAATGGAAAGGTAATTCCAGCCTCGAGTGGACATGGAAAGGCTTCGATCTCGTTACCATCGTGCGCTTCATCGACGGATTCAACGAATTTACGCCAAACCTTCACCAGCACTGGGTTCACCAGACCTGGACCATCGACGGTCTGCTTTCCTATGACTTCACCGCCCTGCTTCCAGTCGAGGAACAGCCTGTGCCCGGCTATTCCAAGAGCCCGAAAGACTTCGTTCGCGGCAAGGACGGTGCGCCTCTGGAAAAGGCTGTGGCTCAGACCAGCAACTACGGTCGTACCGTATGGGACCATCTGCTGCGAGGCACAATCATTACTATCGGATGCAATAACATTTTCGGTCAGGACCCGCCGAAGGCATTCGGGGAAGGCGGAAACGGCGTCGGTTATCCCGGATTCACTTACGATGCCACTGGCCGGTTCGTTTACGGCCGCCTAACGAAGAAATTCTAACACTGACGTTTAGTGAGGTCTGCGGAGAGGCAGTGGCAGCAGCTATTGCCTCTCTTGCTTTGGTCAGGAGGAGACCATCGTCATCGCTTCAATAACTTGCACACCGCAACTTTCCGGGTGTAGTTTTTGTTTGTGAAGATTCCGATAGTGAAAAGCGCTGCGATTCTCATTGCGACCAGCATGGCCGCGGGAACGGTGCTTGCCGACCCCACGGCCAACCAAGCTCCAAAACATAAGCAAAAAGTTGAAGAGCGGACTGTTTTCGTTACCGGTTCGCTTATCCCACAACGTATTAAACTGCAGCCGATCGGCACGACGACGGTTTCGCCGCTTCGAATTATTGACCGCCACGAAATCGACTGGACCGGGCGGCAGACGACAGCTGGCGCTTTCGTCGTCGATCCTTCGGTTCGTATAATCGGTCATTAATCTTCGACCGCTAAGCAGGTGAGCGCCGGATCGCCGTTCAATTAAAAACTTTAGCCGCCAGGACTAGGCGCCTTCCCGTTGACAGCGACCTTAGCTGGTGGTGCCTCGATTGGCCGTTGGCCTTTAGCCTTCAGCGAATCGTTTAATGCAGGCAACTGTTGGGCGAGCAATTGGTCGAATTGTTTTGTCACGTCGTCCAGTTCGCGTTTGAGCGTGTCGATGTAAGCGATCTGGTAGGCGGCTGGTTTTCCTTCGTAGCTGAGAATTGCTCCGTAAAGCTGGTCGGTGTGCTCACGCAAACGTTCTTCGCCTGTGATTGCGCCGCCTTCGGTCGTGGCGACAATTTTCTTTCGCACCGCATCGACTTTTCCGTCGAAATCCGAGATCTGTTTGCGAAGCTGATCGCCTTCCGGCAATGCGGCACCCGTCTGAGCAAGCGCCTGTCGCAAGCCGATAATCCGACTCATGAGCGCACTTTCGTCCCCAAACAAGGCAACAACGCGCATCGCCGCATCGAACTGCGCCTTGCGATCAGCCGAGCTGAATTTCGCCCGGCGATCAAGACCGACCGACAGTTTCGTATCGTAAACCTTGCCTGCCTTCGTTAGGCGGACCGTGTAATCACCGGGCACGAGCCGCGGGCCGCGTATTCCCGCAACGGCAATTTGCGCAGCAGGCGGCACACGGGGCGGTTTTGCCCGCATCGTCCACATCACCCGATTCAACCCCGGTCGTTTGCTGGCTGGCAATTCATCGATCACGCGCCCGGATGAATCCAAAATTTCGAGTTTCATTTTCCCAAACAAATGTCGCTCCCGCTGGTAGTAATTGATCACGGCGGCGTCAGGCGGATTATCGCCAACAAAAACGGCCTCGCCATTGGCCCACCCGCCCTGGCCTTCGATGCGCTGCTGGACCGGGCGTGCAGAAACAAACGCAACGCCTTGCTTCAACAAATCCGGAGTCAACGCGCGCAACGGTGTGATGTCGTCAATAATCCAGATCCCGCGGCCGTGGGTCGCCAGAACAAGTTCGTTGTCGCGCGGTTGAATCGCCAGATCGCGTACGGCAACGGCCGGGAAATGGTTGCCTTTAAATTGCGCCCAGCTTTTTCCTCCGTCGATCGAGACCCAAAGTCCGAACTCGGTACCGAGAAAAAGAAGATCAGGCTTAACCAAGTCCTCCTTGATGACGTGCGCGTAACCGCGAACGCTTTTCGGGTCCTGGGGTGTAACCAGCGGCGTCCAAGTTTTGCCGTAATCAGTTGTCTTAAAAACGTACGGCTCCATGTCGCCAAAAGTATGCCGATCAAACGCGGCATAAGCCGTGCCGGGATTGAAATTGCTGGCCTGGACCCAGTTCACCCATGAGTTTTTAGGCAAGCCGGGAATGTTGCCGACGACATTGGTCCACGTCTTACCGCCGTCCCGCGTGAGCTGGAGATTGCCGTCGTCGGTCCCGACCCAGATCAACCCCTTCTGTTTGGGCGATTCGCTGATGGAATAAATCGTGGTGTGCATTTCGGCCGACGAATTGTCCACCGTCACTCCGCCCGATTGTTCCTGCTTCTGTTTTTCCGGATCGTTGGTGGTCAGGTCCGGCGAAATACGTTCCCATGTCTGGCCGTGATCGCGTGAGCGGAACAGGAATTGCGCGCCGGTGTAGATTGTTCCCTTCTCGTTAGGCGAAAGCGCGATCGGCGTATTCCAGTTGAACCGGAGCTTCTCATTGTAATTTGGCCGGGGCTTGATGTTGCGAGCTTCATGTGTGTTTCGATTTACGCGTCCGATTTCCCCGCCCTGATACTCGGCATAGATGTAATTTGCATCAGCCGGATCCTCGAACATCCAAAACCCATCGCCATTGTACATGTTTTCCCAACGATGATTGGTGATGCCACCGGGGTACTGCGAGTCGCCTACCCACGAGCTGTTATCCTGCAAACCACCATAAACGCGGTACGGATCGTTATTGTCCACGCTTACGTGGTAAAATTGCGATACCGGCAGGTTTTCGCCTTTCCACCATTTGCTGCCGCCGTTGTAGGAGTACCACATTCCGCCGTCGTCTCCCACGAACACCACCTGGGAATTGGTTGGATCGATCCACACGTCGTGGCAGTCGCCGTGCGCGCCCTGAAAACCGCCCACGACCGCAAAGCTTTTCCCTCCGTCTTCGCTCATAATGAGTGCTCCGTCGGTCTTGAACAGGCGGTCCGGATTTTTGGGATCAACCACCAGGTTCGCGAAGTAGAACGGTCGCCAGACCATCCACTGGCTTTTATCGCGCTTCTCCCATGTCGCGCCGCCGTCATCGGAAACAAACAACGCGCTCTCGGGCGACTCGACAAACGCGTAAACGCGTTGCGATTTCGATGGCGCGATCGCCACCGCCAAACGTCCATACGGTTTCTTTGGAAAACCTTTGTTAGCCTGCTCCGTAATCTCCGTCCAAGTTTTGCCACCATCTGTCGAACGGAACAATCCACTAGCTGACGGCGCCGTCGGAATTGCGCCTCCCGAGCGGTATTCCCAGCCTTTCCGCCGGAAATCCCACATCGCGGCAAACATGATATCGGGATTGCTCGGGTCAATCTCGACATCGGTGCAACCTGTCGAAAGATTCGCCCCTTTGAGGACTTGCTGCCACGTTTTGCCGCCGTCCGTCGTTTTGTACAGACCGCGGTCGGGCGAATCGCTCCACAACGCGCCGGGAACTGCGGCGAACACTGTGTCGCTGTTTCTTGGATCAACCGTAATCCGTGAGATGCGCTCCGATTTCTCCAAGCCAGCGCGCGACCATGTTTCGCCGCCATCGGTGGACTTATAGATTCCATCGCCAATGGACACGCTGTTGCGCGTCCACGATTCACCAGTGCCGACCCAAACGTTTTTCGAATTCTTCGGGTCGAGCGCGAGGGCGCCGATCGATTGCACTGCTTGTTCGTCAAATATCGGGCGATACCGCGTTCCGCTGTCGTCGGATTTCCAAACGCCGCCACTGGCCGCACCCACAAAGAGCGTGATCTTGCCCGATGGCTCGTGCACTCCTGCGATGCACGAGATCCGTCCGCTCATTGCCGCTGAGCCGATGTTGCGCGCGCCGAGCCCGGAAATGCTCGCCGAACCAAATGGAGCGTCAGCTGCGTAAACAGGAATGGCGCAAAGAAAAAGCGATGCGAGAACGCATCGCACTTCAACTCCGAAAGCTTTCGCGAGTCCAACAGCATTAGGTGCGAAATTCATAGAGGTTCTACTTCGGTTTTGCGAAAGCTCAGCGTTGTGGCTGAGGGATACTGATTTGGCCGGGGAAATGAAATATCGTGTCATCCACCGGCACATTGGCTTCGACTTTGTCGATAACGACCACTTGCTTGTCGGGCGCGCCTTTGCGTCCGACCTCGATTGAAGTCGGAACAAACACGCCGCCTGCTTGTTCATAATCGCCGAGATCCGTCTCGACTTCTTCGTACGCACCGTGTCGCACTCGTTGCGTCACGATTCGGATCTCAAGAAAGTGGTCAGGATCCAAATAGACAAAACTGACATCCCCGTTTTTTCGCACGACTTTCAGTTTGTGCGCGGGCGTCCCGTCGACGTCCTCGGTCCCGAGATACTCAACAGCGCTCCCTTTCGCCTTCCAATCGGCCAACGGGCCATCGATCTCGGTATCTTCCACCAGCGCTTTCACATCATCAGCGGACATGCGCTCCGGATCTTTGCGTCCGAAAAATGGTGAAACCTTCCAGCCTTCTTTGCCGTCATAGGCCTCGATCTGCGTCATCCCCTGGAGCGAAGCCTCGGTGCGCGCTTCATCGGGCCGCTTCTTTGTTTGTAGGTATCCAAGTTCGATCTGCCCCTGTACCTGCACCAGTAACTTGCCGGTTGCCCGGAGCGTTTGGAGGCTTTTCAGCGCGGTCGCGCCACCCTTGGCTTCGATGTTCTTGGTGACGAGTTCATCGACCGTCGGTTGATTCGTGCCCTGCGCGAAAATTGCCGGAGTGCTGATCGCCGCAACGATGAGAGAAATTACGAAACGTAAATGCATATGAAGTTTCGGAGGTAGATATGAGACAGCGAAGTGCCACGGATATTCAAACGAAGTCGAAACGCAAGCGCTTCGAGAAGTAAAAAAACTCGAATCAACGACGACAACCGCGACCACGAATAAGCGATCATTCTCATGGAGCAATTACTCGTGCCGCAAAGCAACCATCGGGTCGAGATGCATCGCGCGACGCGCTGCAAAGTAACTGGCGAACAATGCCGCGCTACTGAGCGCGACTAAGACAATCGCGTACGTCAAGGGATCGTGGGTGGTGACGCCGTAGAGCTGTGTGGCGATCAGGTTCGCGAATGGAATTGCAACGAGAAATCCGAGCACCATGCCTGTCGCAACGAGACGAAAACCCTCGCTCATAATCATCTGCAAAATCCCGAGCCGGCTTGCGCCGAGCGCCATCCGCACTCCTATCTCGCGTGTGCGTTGCTCGATCCCATAGGCAATCACCGCATACAGCGCAGCCGCAGCCAGGAGCAATGCAGTCACGGCAAATACTCCAACAAGTGACAGGCTGAAACGGCGCGCCGCAAGCGCACCACCCATCACTTGTTCCATGCTACGAATGTTCGTCGCCGGAATGGTTGGGTCGAGATTGCGGATCTCCTTTCGCACCGCTGTCTCGAGGGACATTGGCGGCATGCTCGTCCGGAAAACCAAAAATGAGGTGCTGCGCAGCCACGGCACGGCTTCAGGGATGACCTGTCGCCACGGAAGGTAAATGTCGAAGGTCGGCTGCACCTCGAGCTTTTCCTGTTTCACATCGCCAACCACGCCGACGATCTGAACAGGACGCGGATCACCGTCCGAGTCGTCGATCAGAAGTCGCTGGCCAAGCGGCGAACCGTCAGAGAAAAGTTTGCGCGCGAGCGGAGCGCTAACCAGCGCGACTGCCGTACGATTCGCGTCATCCTCTTCGGCGAAATCGCGCCCGCTTAGCAGCGGAATGCGCATCGCCGAAATATATCCTGGTGTGACGATTCGATAATTTGCTCTCGGAGTGTCTTCACGCTTCGAAGGCGGGCGATCCGGCAGGGTAAAATTAATACTGGAATGACCGCCGCCTAACGGAAGCAGCGAGACAATGCCGACACTTTCCACGCCGGGAATATTCGTCAGGCGCGGCAGAAACTTGTCCACCAGCCTAACGACCGAAGCGCGGTCAGGATAACTGTCCGTCGAAAGCGAAAGGCGCACCGTCAACACGCCATGCGAATCGAATCCGGGTTTTTCCCTGGTGAGTTGGGCGAAGCTGCGCAGGAAGAGGCCAGCACTCGCCAGCAACACCAGCGCAAGCGCAACCTGTGCCGTCACCAGCAACCGCCGGAGACGCGATTGCGCGCTGCCACCCGCCTCACCGCGTCCTGAGGCAAGCGCGTCCCGCAAATCTATGCGCGAGAGCAACCACGCGGGCGCCAGACCACAAATAAGCGTCGCGACAACGGCCACGCCTGCGGTGAATAGCAGAACGCGCACATCAATTGTTACACCGTTCGCGCGTGGCAAATCTGCTGGCACGAACCGAACCAAAATATCTGAACCCCAGAGGGCGAGAAGAAAACCGATTAGGCTACCCACCACGGCCAGCACTGCACTTTCCGTGAACAACAGACGGACCAGCTGGCTGCGAGCCGCACCGAGCGCGGCGCGGACGGCAAGGTCGCGTTGCCGACCTGCAGCGCGCGCGAGCGAGAGGCTCGCGAGATTGGCGCACGCGATCAACAGCAGTGCCGCAACTGCGCCCAGGATCGTGATTAGCATCGGACGCACGTTCCCAACGATCTCGTCGCTTAGCGGCAGCACGCTGACGCCTGTACTGCCAACGTTACCCTCTGGAAATTTGCGACGGATATCCTGCCGAATCGCATCCAACTCGGCACGGCCTTGCGCCGGAGTTACACCAGGTTTCAGTCGGCCCACGAAACGCAGGAAGTGAACAGACGTGCGGATTTTCCTGCGCGAATCACCCTCTGGTTGCAGCGGAACCACGACGTCACTTTCGAAATTGGGGAGAGCGAAATCCGGTGGCAACACGCCGACGATGACGCGCGGCTCGCCATTTAAGTTCACACTGCGTCCGACTATGTCCTGCTTGGCGTAACGTCGCGACCATAACCCGTAGCTGATCATCGCGATCGGCGCGGCGTTCAGCGCATCGTCTTCGGCGACGAACGCGCGACCACGCAGCGGCCGAACGCCGAGAAGCTGGAAGATATTCGCCGAGAGCCGTAATCCCTGGACGCGCTCCGGCTCGCCGGAGTCGACGAGATTGGCATTATAAGTCCCGACTGCGGCCAGTCCGTCGAAAAAAGTGTTCTGGTCGCGATAGTCGCAAAACTCCGGAAGCGAAAACGGGGCGCGCGGATTGGTTGGCAATTCAGATGAAATCCAAACGAGCCGATCCGGGTGGCTGAAAGCGAACGGACGGAGAAGCACTGTGTTGACGACGGAAAAAATCGCGACGTTTGCACCGATCCCAAGCGCTAGCGTCAGGACCGAAACAAAGGTGAATCCCGGTGATTTGCGGAGCTGGCGCAGAGCGAATTTCAGGTCGTGCATATCACTCGGCGCGTAGCGCCTGAATCGGATCAACCTGTGTAGCCCGTCGCGCTGGAAGCAGGCATGCAATCATTGCCACCAAAACTAGAACAATTGCCGTTGCGAAAAGCAGCGTTGGATTGTGCGGTGAGATTTGGTAGAGCTGCGTCCTCAGCAAGCGGCCGAGCGCAAGCGCAGCGGCAATGCCACTGGCGAGTCCTATTACGACTGGCATCATGCCCTGGCCAAAAACGAGCTTGAGGACATCCGCAGTTTGGGCACCGAGCGCAATGCGTACACCAATTTCGCCTGTGCGTTGAGCAACGCTGTAAGCGACTGCGCCGTAAATCCCCACCGCTGCCAAAAGCAACGCAACTCCGGCAAACAAGCCCAACAGGATCATCATTAAGCGCGCCTGGCCGAGTGCCTGCGCCACGACCGCATCCATGCTCTGCGGGACCGCAATCGCCAAACCAGGATTGACCTTGCTCAACGCCGATTGCACGAGCTTCGTCACCGCATCGGTATTTAGTGTGCTGAGCACCGCCACGTTAGCGAATGGAAAGTTTTCCTGCGACCATGGCCGGTAAAACTCCATGCCCGGCTCTTCTTTGATCCGGGTCGAGCGAATGTCGCCGACCACGCCCACGATCTCGCACGGCGTCCCGCCACTTGTCACCAGCAATGTTTTGCCAATTGGATTTTCGTTCGGAAAAACTTTCCTGGCGCCGGTCTGACTGATCAACACGACGTTTTGCCTCTCGGCCGTGTCATGCTCGTTGAATTCGCGCCCAGCGAGAAGCGGGATACCCCACGTCTTCAAGAAGTCCGGCGCCACATCGTGACTCGGCGCACTCGGGCGTTGCTCCACGGGCGGCAGATCGCGATCGCTACGCGCGTACAGCGTTCGGTTGCCGCCATTCAACGGAATGTCCCCGCTCACTGTCGCGTTCTGAACGCCAGGCACATCGTGCAGCGCGTTGAGGACCTGCTCGACGAGATGCTGACGCGATGCCGCATCGGGATACTGAGCAGTCGGCAACGTGATCGCCCCGGTCCAGAGATGTTGTGAGCGGAACCCGAGATTCTGCTCACTCAACCGCATAAAGCTGGCGATCAACAGACCCGCGCCCGCGAGCAGTGTTACGGAAAGCGCCACTTGCGCGCCGACGAGAATCTTGCGCAACCGTTGTTGCCGCACGCTGCCGCTGGTTCCGCGGCCCCCCTCTTTCAATCCGTCAACGAGGTCCGCGCGCGAGGCTTGCATCGCTGGATAAACACCCATGAGCAATCCGGTCAAAATCGACAATCCGATCGTGAAAACGAGAACCTCCAGCGAAAGACTGGTGGCGATGTTCCCTTCGAGCGGAAGAAAATTGGACGCCATTTTTGGCACAAGCGGAACTAACCGCCACGCTACGAATGCACCGACGGCGCCCGCGATGATGCTCACAAGCAAGCTTTCGAAGACGAAGAGACGAATGATGCCGGCACGGGAAGCACCGATCGCCATCCGCAACGCGATTTCGCGACGGCGTCCGCTGAAACGAACCAGCAACAAATTAGCGACATTGCTGCACGCGATGAGCAAAACAAAGGTGACGGCAGCGAACAGCGTGATGAAACCTGCGCGGAAATTTTCGGTCACGTCTTCCGGCAGCGTTTTCACCGTCGTCGTGAATCCGCTGTCGATCTTGTTCGTGTATTGTGCGCGATAACTTTGATCGAGCGACGGAAGCGCTGCTTTCACCTGCTTGAGCGTGATGTTTGGCTTCATTCGGCCGATCACGCGCAGAAAGCTCGTGCCGCGCATCATTCGTTCATACGAAAATCCCGGAAGCTGGAACGGCTTCGTGGTCCAGACCTCCGCGATTGGATTCGCGCCGAACCAGGTCGCCGGCATGTTCGGCAGCACGCCTACGATCGTGTGCGGGGTGCCGTCGAGCGTGATGCTGCGCCCGATCACGTTTAGATCGCCGCCAAGACGTTTCTGCCAAAAATTCTTCGTCACCACTGCGACATCGGCGCCCTCTTCTTCCTGCGGCAAGAAGTGGCGTCCAAGAATCGGATGCACCCCGAGCAGGTCAAAATAGTTCGCGGTCAATCGCCCGCCAAAGACCTGCACCGGATCTCCAAGATCGGTGAGTGTAAAGAGGAAGAAATTTTCTGCAGCTAACCCGTCGAACACAGTTTGGCCGTCGCGAAAATGCTGGTAACGCGGTGCCGATACGCCGATGTCCTCCAGATCACGCGATTTGTCGCCGCCGAAAAGATGGACAACGCGCGATGGCTCTTTGAACGGCAGGCCACGCAGGAATAGATCGTTGATCAGACTGAAAATCGCGGTGTTCAACCCGATTCCAATCGCAAGCGTGATAATGGCAAGCGCTGAGAATCCGGGCGATTTGCGCAGCTGGCGAAGAGCGAACCTTAGATCGTTCATGTTATTCGGTCCGCAATGCTTGAATTGGATCGACGCGCGTGGCGCGGCGCGCGGGGAGCAGACACGCGAGCAGCGCAGCCGCGCCGAGGATTACGAGTGTCGCGCTGAGCAGAAGCGGATTGTAAGCTGAGACTTGATAAAGCTGGGATGCAAGCAATCGCGCGAGCGCAAGCGCCGCCGCTAATCCGGCGATCAAGCCAACGACCACTGGTTTCATCCCCTGCGCCATGACCAGTCGCAATACATCCATGGTTTGCGCGCCAAGCGCCATGCGCACGCCAATTTCGCCGGTGCGTTGCTCGACCGTGTAAGCGACTGCGCCGTAAATCCCGATGCTGGCGAGGAGCAAGGCGACTCCGGCAAAAATTCCGAGCAACCACATCATCAAACGCGCTTGCCCGAGCGCTCGCGCGACGACCGCGTCCATGGTTTGTGGCACTGCAATCGCCAGACCTGGATTCACTTTCGTAAGCGCGGACTGCACCAGCTTGGTCACCGCATCCACTTTTAGATTGCTGCGGACGGTGATGTTAACGAGTGGAAAATTATATTGCGCCCACGGCCGATAAAATTCCATACCCGGCGCCTCGGCCACCTGCAGTGAGCGCACATCGC
>Ga0137403_10009489_pt1 | contig 10817 bp, 6 predicted proteins | sample CZOMad2_1_16fung_FD_122057 | JGI IMG/M metagenome (GOLD analysis project Ga0137403, IMG submission 122057) | Vadose zone soil fungal communities from Angelo Coast Range Reserve, California, USA - CZOMad2_1_16fungal (Hybrid Assembly) | ecosystem: Environmental > Terrestrial > Soil > Vadose zone... | reverse complement strand
CAGTTCTCGAACACGGTCTCGGTGACCGACCCGGTCGATAACAAGCTCCTCGGCGTGATCAGGTTGGGGGACCCACAGCCCGGCAATTTCAGCCCGCTCTACAAGGGTCAGGTTCTCGTCCATGGGCTGGGCTATTCGCCCGATCATCGGACGCTGGCGGTGGTTTCGATCGGATCGAATTCCGTGACCTTCATCGACACGGCCACGAATGCCGTGAAGCATGCGAAGGCGGGCAACGTGTGGATTCGCGCGTTGTAATCTTTTGGTGGCCCATTGGCCTGAGCCGAGGAGGCGAACCTCCAGATTCGGTCACGGGGGGCGCGTGTCCGGTGGCTGGTAGTGATTGTGCCAGTATTGCTGCCAGAGATTCTCCAGGCGCACTATTTCGACATGGGCATCGGCGAAACTCATGGCGATGCCACCCGGAAGTTTTTGTCCTGCAGGAACATTCCTTGGAGCGGACCTTGGACTGCCGATAAGATGCCTCGCAATTGTGCAACGGCCCATGCGGCCGCTATCGACGGTCCGATCACCCGTGAACAGATTCCTTGCGGGGTGGCTCTTGGCGTCCGGCCATAAATCCGGCCACATGGCGTCCATGAAAAATGGGGTCTTCGAGGGAGCAGTAATCGCCGTGTCTCTTAAGAAATAGAGACTTTTGTCCGAAAACCACTGATTAGCCCCTTCCCATTTGTATAGCCAACTGTTCATACCGTAACTGCCCGAGTAGTTGGTTTTTGTGTCGGTCCAAAACCACGCTGTGGCCGCGTCCCCCTCTGTGATTCCGGGTGGTTTAGGAATCCGTTCCGGCGCGTCCGGGCAAATCCGGATCGCACCCACGCGAGCGTAATGAGTGATCAAGGTTTCCATCCAAAGCGAACCGACTGCGCCGTAAGCGATGGTTCCCGGTGATGCACCCGTTTCATTCTGATACATGAAGGCGGCGGTGGTCAATTGCTTCAGGTTGCTGACGCAGTTGATTTGATGGGCCTTCTGTTTTGCTCTTGAGAGGGCTGGCAAGAGCATTGCGGCAAGAATCGCGATGATCGCGATGACTACCAGCAATTCAATCAGAGTGAAGGCGTTTTTCGATGAACCTTTCGCCGGGTGTACCGAAAAGACCTCCTCCCTCGCTGAGCCTATGGAGGGCAGGCCAGCGCTCCCCCTCCAAAGGAGGGAACGAGAAGACCACGGCGCTGTTGAGGGTCATGGTGGCGCATTCCGCGCAAAATTTATGAGGCGATTTCTCACCGCACCCTCACGCGGAAGAATTTCTTCGCACCTGTCGGTGGAAATGTGTAAGGGGACGTATTGATATTTGTTGTGTACGGTCCGCTTAAGTCATTGGCCTCCAGAAGGCTGCCTTGCGGCCAAGTCAATTGCAAGTTGCCACCGACCTTCTGAATGACCAGCGGCGGGACGACCGCGGTCTGGTAAAGATTGAGCACCGCGGCGGGAGTGAAGGCATAATTGAACACCGCTACTTCATCGATTACTCCGTTGAAGACCCGAGAATCAGGGGTATTGCCTTGGCTGCCAATTTGCCCGTTTCCAGCCCACACTTCGCTCGTATGAGCAATAGGATTCACTGCTGTGTTCAAGGTGCCATTGGTGCCGACGTACAAAGTAGCTTTCGTTGGCTCAATGACCACGGCCACAAACGACCATTGGTTCGACGGGATTACCAGGCCGGACACGAACGTGTAGGTCGAGGAACCATTCCACCAATAGATCAATTGGCCAGCGTTACCGCTGAAGTCTCCGCCGAAGGCCATACCCGCACCCTCAGAACTGATCAGCAAACCGGCGTAATCAGCCTGGGCACCGTTCGGATAGACCCAGGCGGTCATAGTCGCCGTGTTGGTATTGAGATTTAAAGCCGGGATTGTCACCCATGTCGGGGTGGTGTTATCACCAAGGCCGGTGGTCTGAATCCCATGATTGGTGGAGGCAAATCCAGGGAACGCGGTCGGGCGGGGGCCGACGATTCCGTTGAACCCGTTCGACGAACCAGCTTCGTATTTCCCAATAAGCCCGCCCACATAGTCATACGCTGGAGGGTTGGTTGCAGGATTAGCAATCTCATCCAGCCGCCAGTGGGCGATCGGATTGTTTGCCAATACGCTGTAAGCGTAGGTGCCGGGCGCAGGAGCTTCCACCACGGTCAGTATCGCCGGAGCGCTCGTGACCGAGTTGCCGGAACTGGCCGAGTTCGTCACCACGAGGCTATAAGCACCCGAATCCCCCACGCTCACGCTGCTAGTGGTCAGAGAATCGGTCAGGGCGCCGGATACATTGCCGCCGTTCGCGACGTTGACACCGTTTTTCCTCCACTGGTAAGTCAGCGGCGAACTGCCGATGGCAATCGCTGCAAAATGCGCCGTTTGCCCTGCGTACAGTCCGCTGGATACCGGTTGTTTCACAATGGCTGGCGGTCTGACCTGGATCGAACCCAAGCCGGAACCGTAGAGGACATTGATTTCATCAAACGTGAGCGACCGCTTGAAGACTGCGACGTCGTCGATTGAGCCATTGAAGACTCGAGAATTAGAGCCGCGCCCGGGTTGGTGGCCAATTTGCCCGGTTGCACCAAACGCCTCGTTCTGATGAGGCGTAAAATCCACCGCTGCTTTCAAGGTACCGTTAGTGCCGAGGTACAAAGTGGCTCTGGTTGGCTCAATGACCACGGCCATAAACGACCATTGGTTCGGTGGAATCACCAAGCCGGAGACGAATGTATAGGTCGAGCCACTCCACCAGTAAATCAACTGGCCGGCGTTGCCGCTGAAATCGCCACCATAAGCGAGACCAGCGTTGCCGCTACCGCTCTCGAACAGACCGCAGTAGTCGGCTTGGTCGCCGTTCGGGTAGATCCAACCGGTCATCGTCACTCTGTTGGTGTCGAGGTACAATGGCGGCAAAGTTACCCACGTAGGTGTGGTGGTGATATCACCAAAGCCGGTGGCGACTGCATCGTTGGTGGAGGGAAATCCTGGAAATGCGCCCGGTCGCGGACCTACGATGCCATTGAAACCGTTTGAGGCGCCAACTTCGTAGTTTCCGGTAAAACCCCCTGCGAAGTCGTAAGCCGGCGGGTTCGTGGCGGGATTGCTTGTCTCATCCACTCGCCAGAAAGCGATCGGATTATTAGTTAACACGGTGTCTCCAAAGCTGCCAGGCGCGGGAGCCGCAATGACCGTTAGTGTCGCGGGTGCGCTGGTCACGGTGTTGCCGGAACTGGCTGAGTTTGTCACTACCAGGGTGTAATCACCTGCATTGCCTGAGACGATGTTAGCGATGGTCAGGGAGTCGGTGAGTGCGCCGGAGATGCCCCCCCCATCACTAATATTCGCGCCGTTCTTTCGCCATTGGTAAACAAGCGTCGGAGTACCAGTAGCTTTGGCCGAGATTTGCGCAGTTCTTCCCACATAAAGCGCCACAGACTTCGGTTGGATATTAAAACGAGGGGCCAAAGGCGTCGCGGCAGCGGTCAGCGCGACCACAAACACTCGGTCGCCTGCGCGTTCGGTCAGAGTAGTGTTGCCCAAGCCGTAGCCGTAAAGATTCGCAGCCACCCCGGTGGAGTAGGCGGTCCCCCCCGCATAGGCATTGGTGTTGGAAGTGCCGTCCGTCTCCCAATAGTGGTCACCAACGCTCGTTGCGCCGACATCGAACCCGTAAGTCGTGTTGGGGTTAAGGACGACTGGTGTAGCAAAAGTGAAGGTGATATACCGGCCCGAACCGGGTAGAAGGGCGCAACAGCCATTATCCTTGAAGTTGCAAGTTGCACAATCAGTCACGTCCTCTGGCACAAAAGCAGTCTCTTCAGCCAGGACGGTCAATGCGCTGCCAGACGGCTTAGCAATGCGGATATGGTAAGTCATATCTGGAACGAAAGCATAAGTGTCGTACGCGACTTGTTTCAGCGTGACTGCCGTCAGAGCATACCCATTGGCGTTGCCGCCGGTAATGAATGTCTGACCCTGGGCCGGTCGGCCATTGTCAATGTACACAAAGTTACCACCCTGGTCATCGACACTCCCACCCACGTTGTTTGTTCTATCAGCGGCATTTGTCAGTTGTGAAATGTCGTTCACTCCGAGTGCTGGCGCTGTAGTGCTGAAGGAGGCGGTGGCGGCATGGACGGAGCCGGTGACAGCGACAACAAACACCAGCCCGGATGCCAGCACAAGCAGCCGCCTTAAGGGGAATGATTTTGCTGCGTAAAGGCCAAAGAGGGAGAGGAACATTTTCATAGGAGCAGGGATTGACTTGGGGGTTTATCTGTTCGGTCTATTCTGTTTCGGCGGCCAATTCACTCGTAGATGCAATCAACTCGGCGTAGTGGCCGGACCGACCGAGTGAGAGCTTTGGAAAAACATAGTTTATCGTGGGGTCTCTGGCTACTACCCGTTCGAGTAGGTAGGCACTCTTAGTCAAGGTGCAGGATTCCGCGCTGAAGCGCGGCAGTGGCGGCCTCGGTGCGGTCGCCGGCCTGCAATTTGCCAAGGATGCTTTTGACATGGAATTTCGCGGTATTTTCTGTGAAACCCAACAAGTCAGCGATTTCCTTGTTGCTCAGCCCTTTGACCAGGAACTGTAGCACCTCGGTCTCACGAGGAGTGAGCTCTGAGCCGGGTGTATGCTCAGAGAGTCGGCGCGCGATTTGCGGCGGGATATGACGCTGGCCCGCGTGAACGGCTTGGATCGCGCGGGCCAATTCTTCGCCGAGGACGCTTTTGAGCAGATAACCACAAGCCCCGGCTTGGAATGCGCGGTAAACATCTTCATCAGTGTCGAAGGTGGAAATGATGATGATTCTGGCATCTGGAAATTCTTCACGCAAAGCCGCGGTGGCCTCGATGCCATTGAAGTCCGGGAGCCGCACGTCCATCAGAACAACATCCGGCAGATGCCGGCGATATAGTTCGATGGCCTGGGCGCCAGTGCTGGCTTCGGCTACCACCACCAAATCGGGCGACATCTTGATGGTCGTAAGCAGCCCTATGCGAACGATGAAATGATCATCGACGATCAGAATGCGGATTTTTCTCTTCATGAAACGGTGGCCAGCTTTGGTTTGAAACTTATGACACACCAGAAATTGTGACTACTACCCGTTCGGGTAGGCGGACGAATGGCTCTGCACCTTCGTGATCAGAGGCACGGTCACGTTAATCCTTGTTCCCGAACCTGGGGTGCTGAGGACGGTAATCATTCCACCAATTTTTTCGGCCCGCTCACGCATGCCTAATAAGCCGAAGTGACCAGCCTCGCTGGAAGTAGAATTCTCGGCCTCAAACCCAACGCCGTCGTCCTGGATCGAAAGGTGGACAGATTGCGGTTCGTACCGCAGCTCCAGTCGAATGATTTTGCTCTGAGCATGCTTAACTGCGTTGGTCGTGGCTTCCTGTCCGATACGCAGAAGATGACCTTCAATCCGGCTTGGTAATTGACAGGGAGTGCCGGAAATCTCGAGCCCAATTTGCACCGGTGAGCCGTTCTTCACCTGGCCTTTCATTTCTGTCAACGCCATGGCAAGATCGCCCTGCTCCAAAGCGCAGGTACGCAAGTTCCAAACGGAGCGTCGGGCCTCTTCGTGACTATGCCGAATCATGGAGCGGGCCATTCCTAAGATTTGAAGCGGCTCGGCCGGGACACTCGAAACTGATAGCATGCTTGTGGCCGCGTCCAACTGCATCCCGATGCCCACGAGCGCCTGTTCCAGAGTATCATGGAACTCGCGAGCAATTCTGGTTCGTTCCTCCAAAATGGTTTCGCGTTGGACCTTCTGGCGGATGATTTCCGTTTGCATGTTTACCCGACGCCGCAACGTCATCACCCAGGCCATGGCCACGACTAATACGAGACTCACGCCACTGAGAAGCCAGAGCACACGGCGGAGTGTCCACCAGGGAGGCTGCGCCAGGACCGTGACGCTCGCGGGAGAATGCACCAGAAGCTCAAATGAATCGATGGTGCGGCCGGCTGCCAGGTTCCCACCATGCCCATCAAAGACTCCGGTCAATTGCAGGCGGCTGCCTGGAGGGATTGGCTTCATAAAAGTGGTTCCACCATCGAGGCGGGCCATGAATCTGCGCAGTCCTGCTTGTAACTCCAGAGTCTGTGGATTTTCGCCGCCGCTCATGTGGAGTAATTCTGCGTCGATCTGGACGAGCGTCGAATCGTTTTCGCCAAGAAAGAAGTTCTCGGGGAGCAGCTTCTTGGGTGGCGGCAAAACGGAACTGCCGATCTTGCGTGCGACTGCTTCGCGCAAAAACGGCGAAGGCCCAGTCACGTTCGGAAAGCCTACCACTTCCGCCAAATCCCCAACTTGCAACTCGGCGGCTTGTTTGAGGAGAAAGCGCAAGCCATTCGTGCCGTCGATGAGCTGGTATTCGCCGGCACGCTCCGCGAGAATCTGACCGGACACCTTGACTCGTTGCAAGGCGCTGGCTTGAGGATCAAAGAGGAGCAATTCCCATACGCGCTTTTGGGGTATGGCGAACAGGTCCAATGGCGCTGACTGCTCGATAGTCACCGCGGGAGCGATAAGGCGAATTTCACCGACTTTGACCTGGTGGGTATCACCGTCCCAGACAGCGAATAGGCAGCCTCGGAACCGAACCAGTGAGTCTTCCCAGCTGGCGATTGTATCGTCGGCTATTCTCGAAAGCGCGACGCGCATTTTGCCGCCGTGCGTAAGTAGCGTGATGCCATTAGTGTGAACGGCGGTAACGAGGCCTTGGATTTCCACGTATTGGGTATCCAGACTGCCGTTGATCAATTGATCCCATGCGGGATGAATTGGTTGTGGTAGCGGAGCTTCTCCAAGTCGTGTGATTCGCTGGCTGTGAACGCAGGGCGCGAAGTAGCCTGGTTGAGTGATGCCCTCGACCTCGAGGATTTCACCGAGTCGCGGAAATGGGCCAAGGGCAGGACTGAGGCCATCGATATAAATCCCGCGAGTCGAATCATGAAGGACGACGGCCAGGGCTTCCGGCAATAAGCAGGTCACCACGCCGCGGATTACCGCGCGATGGCCGCGGTCAGCTTCCTCGCGTGTCAGCCGATGAATCTGCTCGGCCGTTCTTAGAAGCCGAAGCGGGCTTTCAATCGCAAGTGGAGAGGGCCGGTTGGTGAGTACCGTTTCCGCGGCCTCAGGCCGGATCGAGCCTGCCGCCATCGTCCCGACACAAAGAAGGAACCATCGCCAGACAATGAAGGAACTGGAACTCATGCACAACTTCCGGGGTTGCCCGATCACAACGCTACCACAAATTCATGCATGAGAAAAGCAATTAGAAAATCGGCGCTGTTTGCAAAGCTCAGATCACACACGCAACGCATGTAGTTCGGTTTATTCATTGGTCGAGTTTGTCACTCAGGGCTTCAATCAGCTTTTTTCCCTTTTCCAAAGCTTCAGTCATCTTCGGCACGTCATACTTCCGTTTCGCGTAATCCTGGTCTCCAATGAACTGGCTAAGATGACTTTCCAATTCGTTCATCAGCTTCCTTGCTCGCTCATTGGATGCTCCGTGTGTCGCCTCTCTGAGAATGGCTATTTTCTCATAGTCGGCGATGCCCTCTCTCAGCTTTTCAAACCTCACGCTACTGTTCCCTCCGGGGTAGACTAAAAAGCAATCTCCCGCCGGCCACAGGGTGTGCCGGGCATCTCGAATCGAGTCAGCCGGCCAGGCATCATAGGCCCAGCGCAAAAACCCGTTGTACCCGCGGGCAGCCGCATACCAACCGATGTACCGGCCTTCCACCGGAGCTGAAAAAACAAAATTATTCGGCTGAGGCGGGTTGCAGCATACATAGTAACTGGTGGTGAATCCGCCCGCCGCGCGTTCCTGCATCTCCTTCATATCGGGCTCCCGGGTGATGATAGCTGAATAATCGTCAAGCAGCGACGACAACTCAGGATGCCAGTCCCCGGCATAGGTTATTTTCCAGTCTTTTGAATTCTGTTTTATGACCTTTGCCGCGGCGACAGTCAGCTCAAGAGGGTTCTCGTTTATGCCCAGATAAGTCTTTTCGAACCAGCCTTTTTTCAATAAATGATCCCTTAGATCGTCCAGAAAGAGATTCCAGAACGCTTTGAACTGTTCCGATTTCGGGGACCATTCTTCAGAAATGTAGTTGCCCGATCTTTCATCCAGGTACCGAAAACGGTTAGCCCACGGGATCGGTGTATAAATGGTTATCGCTCGATCAACGCCGGCCTCTGTGGCGAGTTTGACATACTGATCAAATATGGAGTAGTCGAACTTCCACGAACCTGCGGACGTCTTAACCCAGTCAATCATCGTGCCTTCCAGCACAAAAGAGTTGTCCGACCAGGGAGAATGCACCGCATAAGTTGTGATGTACTTGCCGCCGGACTCCGCGTAGAGTTTAAGATGCGTTCTCAGCAGAGCCTTATGTTCCTCCGACCAGGGCTGTACGTGGAAGTACGAGGCCACCGCCCAGGGATTCTGCCACAGGTCGAGCCGGAACTTCCAATCGCGTGGATTGGGAAGGGTCCTTTTCTGAACATGAATTCTTAACTGCAAAGTTGCGCTTTCCTCTAGTGCCTTAACCTGGAGCGCGCCCCTATAATCGCCGGCTTCAGCCGTGGCGGGAAGGTCGATCGAGAGCCAAACTGGCCGGAGTGTCCGACCCGGAAGCGCAAATCTTTCGAAACTCTCGAGGCGATCCGGCATTAAGTACGCCGCGTGGTTGGTAACCTCACAACCGAAGGCCGTTGCCTGATAGGGGAAATTGGAAAGAACATAACGAACCAATCTGAGTCTGATTCGTTCCTTATCGATGAGCGCGTCTTTGTCACCCTTGAGATCGCTCGCCTGGAAACGCAGCTGCTCCTGGGAATTAGATGACCAGACCAGTAACTGGGCGTTCAAGCGTTCTCCTCTCCAACCGCTCGCACTCCAGACTTCTGTTTCCTGCTTCAATGCAGGCACTTCGCATCTCAGATACAGTTCATCAGTCGAACCGAATGCCACGTGCAATCCCATTTTCTGCTTCGTCCAACTGGCCGGATCTGTGCTGGTATCAAAAGCGTACTCGGCTTGATAGTGCGGCTGTAATGTTGGAAGTTTTTCGAGATCGACCTCCCCCCTTTTCAGTGCATCCGCCGCAGAGCCGCTCGAAGCGCCGAATAACCACAAAATCAGCATGGTCATTTTCATGATCGTCTCGTCTGTAATCGGGCAAGGCTTAAGATAGCAGCTCTTCCTGCGATCTCGATCCTCAAATTCCAGAGCGGCATCCTCCTCGAAAGGTGCCGGGGTCGGATAAACTTTATTCACAAGTGGTATTGAATCGATCTTAAGTATTTACTTTGTTGAGACTGATTTGAGATAAGGTGAGAAGCCGCTGAGTCAAATGTAAAGGCTGTCATGCTCCGCATTCATGAAACGAGTCGCATTCTTCCATTCTTCAAACCGTTTCCGTTGACCACCTTGCCCTTGATCTACCACCGTGAACATCATTTTCCCTACACGAGCTACGGCGATACAGAAGCCACTCCTGTTCCCCTTGCGTTCCGCATGGTGATCCTTGAAAATGAATCTCTGCGTGTCGAGGTAGCACCTGAATTAGGTGGACGAGTCTATCGTCTCTACGATAAACGAATCGAGCGCGAAATTCTCTTCAGCAATCCGGTCGTGAAACCGGTGCGGATCCTTCCAATCTGGGCATTCATTTCCGGCGGAATTGAATTCAACTTTCCCATCGCACACTCGCCCACTTCGATTGCGGAAGTCGGCTGCACGACCGGGCAGACGGGCGACTATGGCTTTGTTCGCGTTGGCGAACGCGAAGCCCGCACCGGCATGGAATGGGTGGTGGAATTGGGCCTCGTTGAGGGTGTCCCGGCACTGGTCCAGCGAACGGCGCTCCGCAACCGCTCCGGCGCGGATCATCCGTGGATGCTGTGGAGCATCGGCGCGGTCCGCTCGACTGAGCATACAGAGTTCGTGCATCCACCACATCGCGTGCTCGTCCACGACGACCGGTTGACGGATCGGAACTGGCCCGGCGACGGTCTGAATTGGGACCGGAACTTTCGACAAATGACCGCTTTGTTTTGGAAACCGGGGGGGGCGCCACGCTTTGGCGTGTTCCATCACGACTTGGGTTTCGGCCTCATGCACCTTGCTGATCCGACTCAATTGCCCGGAAAAAAAGTGTGGACCTATGGCCATGGCCAACATCGACAATGGGGCGAAGCTACGACGGTCGGCGGCGTTTCGTATGCGGAGATCGAGAGCGGTCCGCTCAATGATCAGAGCGAGAAGCCGCTGTTCCCAAATGGTGTGGAGCACCGCTATGAGGAAATGTGGATACCATTACACACGCGCGATGCGTTTGAAGGTGTCGATTGGCCGAAGCTGGCGCTGCCGCCAATGTCCGAGCCATGGCTCGGCTGGGCGCATTCGCCCTGGCAGCGTGAGTGGGAAGATTTTCGCAATGGCGAGGCGCCGCTTCCCCGGTCCATGGTGCCAACAGGCCTCGATCTCGCGCCCGCGTTGCGCAGTGAACTCAGCCGGGGTAACCACTCAACTGCCGAACCACTTGCGCTCTGGCTGGCTTTTCATAGCCAGCCTGAAGAAGCGTTGCTACTTGTGAAAAACGCGCGCGATCCTTACTTGCAGCGGATAGCTGGATTGATTCTCTGGAAGGGAATGAACGACCCAGCGCGTGCCCTGGTCCACCTCGAGGCGGGGCCGCTCGATCACCCAGTCGCGGTCGCCGAACTTGACGAATTGTATGTGGCAATGGGCTTGACGGACCGACGCTCTGGATTACTG
>Ga0137403_10009488_pt1 | contig 10817 bp, 10 predicted proteins | sample CZOMad2_1_16fung_FD_122057 | JGI IMG/M metagenome (GOLD analysis project Ga0137403, IMG submission 122057) | Vadose zone soil fungal communities from Angelo Coast Range Reserve, California, USA - CZOMad2_1_16fungal (Hybrid Assembly) | ecosystem: Environmental > Terrestrial > Soil > Vadose zone... | reverse complement strand
CTATCGGCAAATCTGAGCTCGGGCATGGACTTGGCCTGGGACGATCCCCTTCAAACCAGCTTCGCCAAGTTGTTGCAATCGCAGCGGCCTGGTGTCGCAAGCGCCGCGCTGCCGCTCATCGTTCGCTGGGATAAAGCCGGCGCGCTGGCGGATCTCTTGCATCAGGTAATAACAGCCGTCGCGCTGGCTCAAGCTGGGAAAAACAATCGCATCGATTTCATCGTGAAAACAATGGAACTTGACCTGGGCATGCATCTCACAGAGCGAGTCGTGCCAGGGCACGAATTCATATCCGGGGGGAAGGGGTGGAACGGGTCGAGCTTGAACTAGCTCGATCTCCATCTTGTAGCGCTTGAAATAGGTGACGGTCATGAGTTGGTCACATGGCGCTGCAAACGACAGGCCGGAAGCGTCAGAATTCTAGCATCGTGGCGAGGCAGGGTCAATTTGGTGTATATGATCGGCATCGCGGCGAACAAGGCCTATTATTTCGCGCTAACCAAAAGTATCACCTGGGATTATGTGTTGGTGGAGGTCTCCAAGGACGCGTCAAGCTGGACCATTCTGCGCATGATGTCGCCCGAATCCGGAATGGGGCTTTGCAAGAAAGATCAAGACGGGTTTCAGCCGCAGGAATGCTGGCGCAGAATTCCCCTTCAGAGCATCGCCGGGACGGATGAGATGCGTTTCCAGGATTGGGGACTGTCATGGAAGGTTTCAAAAGATGCGTGCGCGCCGGATCCGGTGCCGCAATAAGATGTTTTATTACGTCGACGTAATAAAACATCAATGTTTCAAACGCGTTTCCAGGTTCCGCAAACAGCGGATGGGAAGCCCGCGGATGCTTGCGCGTCGAGGGCAACTCCGTATACTTTGTACTGCAAAGTATAGTTGGGGGCAAGCATGACACACCTGAACAATCCATTTGCGAAACTCGTCGCCGCGGCGGCCGTGGCGCTGCTTGCGCAGCCTGCCCATGCCGGCGGTCCATTCGGAATCGATCATGAGCTGGCGCTCGATCAGAACGGCATTTGGGCGCGCAAGTATCAGAACGCACTCGAGACCAGCGTGGTGGCTTTTGAAGTAGCCGGGAGCCTGTGGTTTGGGAACGACAACGAGCTCGGTCATACGCTGTGGCAGACGGTCGACTCCTCGGTGATTTCAGGCGTCGGCGCCCAGTTGCTGAAATACGGATTCGGCCGGGCTCGGCCCAGCCAAGGCGACAATCCCAATGCATGGTTCAAGGGGAGCCATTACCAAAGTTTCCCGAGCGGCGAGGTGACTCTGCAGGCGAGTTTCGTGACACCTTTCATCGCGAATTACGCGCGGCAAAATCCCTGGGTCTGGTCTCTCGAAATTCTGCCGGTGTACGATGGACTGGCACGCTTGAAGAGTCACGCCCATTGGCAATCGGATGTCATCGCGGGTTGGGCACTGGGTACGGCGGTCGGATATTGGAGCACGACGCGAAGTACACCGATTTCCGTTGAGATTCTACCGCGCGGCTTGTCCGTCGGGTTTTACAAGCGGTTTTAGAATTTGCGCGGCAGAATGAGAGGCCCGTCCCTGTGTCAATGCGAGTGAATGTAAATGAGAATCAGTCTGCAACTGAGCGGCTTGAGCGTTGGTTATTACGAGCGATTTTAAAATTTACACGGCAGAATACGGAGCCTTTCACTGTGACAATTCGAGCGCGACGAAATGCGAATCATTCAGCGACTGAACATTTTGGCGGTAATTCTGTTGTCGTTGGGATACGCATCCGTTGCTCGGGCGCAGACGGATGAGATTCAGGTGTACGACGCCGAGATCGCCGCGCCGGGTGTTTTCAATTTAACCTGGCACAACAATTACATTTCGAGCGGCAGCAGCACGCCGAGCTTTCCCGGCGCCATCGTGCCGGACAAATCGCTCAACGGCGTGACCGAATGGGCCTACGGGGTCGCCCCCTGGTTCGAAGCGGGATTGTACTTTCCGTTGTATTCGATGACTCGCGACAACAGCGTTCTATACAATGGATTCAAACTGAGGGCTCTCTTCGTTTCCCCGGACGCGGCCAATCGCGACGTTTTCTACGGCGTCAATTTCGAATTCAGCTTCAACACCGCACACTGGAACGAACGGCGCTACACGTCGGAAATCCGCCCGATCATCGGTACTCACGTCGGCCGCTTCGATTTCATTTTCAACCCCATCGTCGACAATTCTTACACCGGAGTTTCCAACTTTGAATTCGTGCCCGCTACTCGCGTGGCCATGAAGGTCTCCGATATTTTCAAGGTGGCGCTCGAGGAGTACGACGACTTTGGCCGCGTGAGCCATTTTCTTCCCGCGTCCAAACAGTCGCACCAATTGTTCTCGGTGGTCGATCTACACACTCGACGGCTCGACATCGAATTCGGATTGGGAGCCGGCCTGACCAGCGCTTCGGATCATCGGGTCTTCAAACTGATTTTGATCAAGGACTTTTGATACAGTCCTTTCGGCGGCGAGATACGCGCTTCGGTTGTGTCAAACATAGGCCCCGGAGATATGGGTCGCCAACACTCCGATGACGCTATGGATCTTTTCGACCAGCTGCACAACCGCGCCTCGCGTACTCTGAGATTAGCGGTTTTCATTGACACCGTGTCAATAATTATCTATCGTTCAGTTCATGTCCTACATTACCCAACGCCGTGGAGAGGAAAAGGAGCGCCGCCGCGCCGAGATTCTCGATGCCGCAGAAGCGTTATATGCCAAGAAGGGCTGGGACGCTCTGACGGTTGACCAGGTGGCCCGCAGCGCGCGTCTGTCGCGTGCCCTGGTCTACGTCTATTTCCGCGACAAGGAGGAGTTGCTATTCGCCATCGGCGAACGCGCCATGCGCCTGCTGCGCGATCGCTTCATCGAAGCCGCCGCGGGCCATGCACCGGGGATGGACAAGGTTGAGGCAATCGGTCGAGCCTATATGGGTTATGCCTATGAATTTCCTCATTATTTCGACTTCTGTACACGTTTTCAGGCACATTCGGTTTCCATCGATCCGGGATCACACGAGGGCGCGTGCCGCGCCGCGGGAGATGAAGCCATCGGCGTCGTCGTACAGGCCATCGAGGCCGGTATTCGCGATGGCAGCATTCGCTCCGATATCGGTCAGCCGGTGTTGTTCGCGACCACCTTGTGGGCATTCACGCACGGCATTATTCAGCTGGCCATGGCCAAGGGCAGCGACCTGGCGAGGTTCGGAATCGCCATCCCGGAATTCAGCAACTACGCATTTGGGCTGATACGTACGGTCGCGCAAAACACAGTTTCTCAGCCGCCGTCCGGCTGAGATTTTTTTTGGTCAGGAGTTGACACATGTCTATTTTATATACAAGTGACTTTATTTCGCTCCGCGCGGCACCCTGGGCCGTTTTCGCACTGCTGGCGCTCGGCGCCTGCCATCGGCAGGCACCGTCCGCCGCGCCGCCGGCGCTCGTCTTAGCATCGCCCGTGCATTCCTATTCCGGTATCGGAGCGGGCGAGAGCATTCGTTATCCTGTGGAAGCGGCCGCGCGCTACTCGAACGCCATGTCGTTCCGTGTTGCCGGCAAGCTGATCGAGCGCAACGTGCGGCTGGGCGCTTCCGTTCACAAGGGACAGGTGGTCGCTCGTCTCGACCCCGTGGACGCTCAGAAACAGGCGGCGAGCGCGAAGGCCGCGTTCGACGCCGCGGAACACCGGCTGGTCTTTGCGAAGCAGCAGCTGGATCGCGATCAAGCGCAATTCGCGCAGAATCTGATCGCCGTCAATCAATTGGAACAAACACAGGATGCTTACGCAGCGGCATTGGCCGAGCATGAGCAGTCGGCTGCGCAACTCGTCGTGGCGCGCAACAATCTGCAATACAACACGCTGGCTGCCGACCACGATGGATTGATCACCAGCGAAAATGCGGACACGGGTCAGGTCGTTTCCGCGGGACAGGCCGTCTACGGACTCGCTTGGACGGGGGACACGGACGTCATCCTCGATGCTGCCGCGGGCGACCTGGGCCGGATTGCCGTGGGCCAGGCAGCGAGCGTGATTTTTCCGGCGTTGCCGGGCCGCCGCTTCGAGGCGCGCGTGCGCGAAGTGGCGCCTGCGGCCGATCCGCAAAGCCGTACCTATCGTGTCAAGCTTACGCTGGCTGAGCCCGGACCCGCGGTTCGATTCGGCATGACCGGCGACGCGACGTTGTCGCGCGTTGCAACCGCGGGCAACACGGCTCGCGAAGCGCCGGTCTTCAAGGTTCCGGCAACCGCCATTTTCCATCATGGCAAGGACCCGGCGGTCTGGGTCATTCGTCCGAGTGATTCGACCCTGGAGCTGCGGCCCGTGACCGTCGGCAGCTACAGCGAGCGCGGCACTCTCGTCACGAGAGGTTTGAAGGACGGCGACAACGTAGTGCTGGCCGGCGTGCATACGGTCTTTGCGGGCCAACGGGTGAAGCAGGCCAGGCCCCTGTTCGACGGTGAAGGCGAGGGCGACGTTGCGGAGCAGGCCGCGGCAAGCACCGTGGGGAGCTCCGCCAACGCGGCGGCCGGGCGATGAGCGACGGCTTCAATCTGTCGAGCTGGACGCTTCGGCATCAAGCGCTGGTGATTTTCATCCTCGCGCTGGTCACGCTGTTCGGCGTGCTCTCGTACGGCAGGCTGGCGCAGTCCGAGGATCCACCGTTCACCTTCAAAGTCATGGTGATCCGCACGCTCTGGCCCGGCGCGACCGCACGCCAGGTTCAGGAAGAAGTGACCGATCGGATCGCCCGCAAGCTGCAGGAGACGCCGGACGTCGACTTTCTACGCAGCTATTCGCGGCCGGGAGAGTCGACGCTGTTCTTCACCATCAAGGACGCGGCGCCGCCGTCGCAGGTTCCGGACACGTGGTACCAGGTTCGCAAGAAAGTCGGCGACATCGCCTATACGCTGCCTTCGGGAGTTCAAGGGCCTTACTTCAACGACGAGTTCGGCGATGTCTATACCGACCTCTATGCTCTGGAGGGTGACGGCTTCTCGCCCGCGCAGTTGCACGACTACGCCGAACGCCTGCGCACCGAGCTGCTGCGCGTGCCGGACGTCAACAAGGTCGACTTCATCGCCGACCAAGAGCAGCGCGTCTATGTCGAGATCGCGAACGCGCAGCTGGCGAAGCTCGGCCTGACGCCGCAGCAGATCGCCGATGCGGTCGATGCGCAAAATTCGGTGTCGGGCGCGGGGCTGTTCACGACCGCGGATGACCGGGTCTACGTTCGTCCGAGCGGTCAGTTCCCGGACGTCGAGAAGCTGGCAGATACGTTGATTCGAGTGAACGGCCGCGTCATCCGTCTCGGCGACATCGCAGACATCAAGCGCGGATACACGGATCCGCCGAGCGAATACATGCGCTTCGGCGGCCGAGCCGTTCTCGGGATCGGCGTCACGATGGCGCCGTCGGGCGACGTCATCGCGCTCGGCAAGAAGCTCGAAGCGGAAACCGCGCGCCTGCGAGCCTCGCTTCCCGCCGGACTCGAGCTCAAGGAAGTGGCAAGCATGCCCCGCGCGGTCGGGCATTCGATCGACGACTTCGTAGAGGCCGTCGCCGAAGCGATCGCCATCGTGCTGGTGGTCAGCTTGATCAGTCTCGGTTTTCGCACCGGAATGGTGGTGGTGATCTCGATCCCGCTGGTATTGGCGGCGACCACGCTCTGCATGTATCTGTTCCACATCGGTCTGCACAAGGTATCGCTGGGCACGCTCATCCTTGCGCTCGGCCTGCTGGTCGATGATGCCATCATCGCCGTCGAAACCATGGCCGTGAAGCTCGAGCAGGGCTACGACCGGCTGCATGCGGCCGCGTTCGCCTACACCAGCACGGCGTTCCCCATGCTCACCGGCACGCTGGTCACGGTCTCGGGCTTCCTGCCGATCGCGCTCGCGAAATCGGCGACCGGCGAGTACACGCGTTCGATCTTCGAGGTGTCGGCGATCGCGCTCCTGTTGTCCTGGCTGGCCGCGGTCGTCGTGATCCCTCTCTTGGGTTATCGCATCTTGTCGGAACATCCGACGCGCCGTGCGTTCGGTTTTCACCGCGACGCGGAGCAAACGGCGAATACGGCGCCTTCCGAGCATCACGATGTGTACGACACTCCGTTTTACCGCCGCCTGCGCGGCTGGATCGGCTGGTGCGTCGACCATCGTGGACGGGTGCTCGGCGTTACGCTGGCGCTGTTCGTGGTGGGATTGGCGGGGTTCACGCTCGTGCCGCAGCAATTCTTCCCGAGCTCGGACCGCCCGGAGCTCCTGATCGATCTGCGCTTGCCGGAAGGCGCATCGCTTGCCGCGACGCTGCGCGAGGCACGGCGCTTCGAGTCCACGCTGGGAAAGCGTCCGGAAATCGATCACTACATCGACTTCGTCGGCGCAGGCGCGCCGCGCTTCTACCTGCCGCTCGATCAACAACTTGCGGCGCCGAACTTTGCACAGTTCGTCGTAACGGCAAAGAGCGTCAAAGACCGCGAAAAGCTCGCCACGGTTCTCGCCGAAGCGCTGCGCACGGATTACTCATCGGTTCGAACGCGGATCAGCCGGCTCGAGAACGGTCCGCCGATCGGCTTTCCGGTCCAGTTCCGCGTCAGCGGGCCGGAGATCGGCACGGTGCGACAGCTGTCGGAGGAAGTTGCCGGGGTCATGCGCGCCAACCCGGACACGACCAATGTGCAGTTCGACTGGGATGAGCCGGCCGAACGTTCGGTGCACTTCGAAGTCGATCAGACCAAGGCGCGCCAGCTCAATATCTCGTCGCGGGATATCGAGAATTATCTGCAGATGTCGCTGACCGGATTCACGATCACGCAGTTCCGCGAGCGCGATAAGCTCATCGGGGTCGACCTGCGGGCGCCGCAGCGCGACCGCGTCGATCCGTCGCAGATCGAGCGCTTAGGCGTCCCGTCGCAGGACGGCACAGCCGTGCCGCTCTCGGCGCTCGGCCGTTTCACCTATGGACTGGAATACGGGGTCGTATGGGAGCGCGATCGACAGCCGACGATCACGGTGCAATCCGACGTGCAGCACAACGCGCAGGGGATCGATGTGACCACGCGAATCGACAAGGCGCTGGGCACACTGCGCCAGCGGCTGCCGGTGGGATACCGTGTCGAGATCGGCGGGGCCGTCGAGGAGAATGCGAAGGCGCAGGGCTCGATCAATGCGCAAATGCCGCTGCTGGCGGTGGCCGTGCTGGTGTTCTTGATGGTTCAGCTGCAGAGCTTCAGCCGCGTAGTGATGGTAGTCCTTACCGCTCCCCTCGGATTGATCGGCGTAGTGATCGCGCTGTTGCTGTTTCGCATGCCGTTCGGGTTCGTGGCCATGCTCGGGACGATCGCGATGTTCGGAATCATCATGCGCAACTCGGTGATCCTCGTGGACCAGATCGAACAGGACATCCATCTGGGGCATAGCCGTATCGATGCCGTGATCGGCGCGACGGTCCGGCGTTTTCGTCCCATTACGCTGACCGCGGCGGCGGCGGTCCTCGCGCTCATTCCGCTGCTGCGCAGTAATTTTTTCGGTCCCATGGCGACCGCGCTGATGGGCGGCATCACGGTGGCAACCGTGCTGACGCTGTTCTATCTGCCGGCGCTGTATGCCTTGTGGTTCCGGGTGCGGCGGGATGAGGCGCCGCGGGAGGTAACGCAATGATGGCGATGAATCGAGCGGGATATCTAGCGGGGTATCTGAAGCGGCCGGCATTGGCGGCGCTCACTTTGACCGCGGCCGCGTGCGGCGCGTTCGGGCCGGATCGCGAGCCGCCCAAAATGCCGTCGCCTGTGCACTACGCGGTGGAGGCACAGCCTGCGCAGCTGCCCCTCGCCGACGGCGTTGCGCAGCGGCTGGATACCGGCACGCGTCCCTTCCCGAAGTGGTGGACGATGTATCAGTCGGATGCCCTCAATGCGTTGGTCGACGAGGGGCTCGCCAAGAGTCCCTCGCTGGCTGCGGCGCAGAGCACGCTCAAGGCCGCGCGCGAAGGCCTGCGCTCGCAGATCGGACAAAACATGCTGCCGAGCGTCGATGTAGGCTTCAGCCCGACGCGCCAACGGGCGCTCGGTCTGCCCATGTTGTCGCGGCAAACGTTCATCTATAACGTCTTCGCCGCGGAAGTGCAGACCTCGTACACCTTCGATTTCTTCGGTGCGGCGGTGCTCGCCGACCGTGCCCTGGCCCGGCAAATTCAGCAGCAGGCCTACCAGCTCGAGTCGACCCGGCGCGCGCTCGCGGCCAATATCGTCGTGGCCACGATCAATGCCGCCTCGCTGCAGGAGCAGGTCGCCGCAACCGAACAACTGGTCGCCCTGGGTGAACAGCGCGCCCGGCAAACGGCTGCGCGCTACCAGCTCGGCAGCGCATCGCGCGACGACATGTTGGCCGCGGAACAGGATGCCGCCAATGCGGCGGCGACGCTGCCGGCATTGCGCGCGCAGGCCGTTGCGGTCCGCCACGCACAGGCTGTGTTGTTGGGACGTACGCCGGATCAGGCGCCCATGCCGTTGACCTTGGACGCGCTGCATCTTCCGGATCGTGTACCCGTCTCCGTTCCGTCCGATCTGCTGCATCAGCGGCCCGACATTCTGGCGGCGGAAGCGGCCGTGCGTGCAACGGCCGATGCGGCCGGCGCGGCCACCGCATCCCTGTTTCCGTCCTTGACGCTGTCGGCGGCGTATGGCCGAGGAGGTTTCGATTGGTCTACCTTCACGTCGCCCGCGGGCGCGATTTGGAGCGTCGGCGCGTCGCTGACGCAGCCGCTATTCCACGGCGGCGCGCTGGTCGCCCGCAAGCATCAGTACGAAGCGACTTACGATGCAGCCGTGGCGCAATACAAGCAGACCGTGCTGGCCGCATTCCAGAATGTCGCGGACACCCTGGTATCGCTCGATGAGGACGCGAACACGCTCGTTCAGGCGCAGCGCGCCACGTCCGCGGCGTACTCCACGCAGCGCGATACCGAGTCGCGATACCGGCTGGGCGCTACCCCGTTCTATGCGACGCTGACGGCAGGGCAGCAGTATCAAAGCGCGAATGTGCAGTACGTTCGCGCGCGCGCGGCCCGGCTTGTCGATACCGCCGCATTGTTCGAGTCCATGGGTGACCCGCCGGTCGCCCGGCAGAAGGACCTGCCGAGTCTATCTCGTCAGCTGTTGCCGGCCGACGATAAAGCCACAGTAGCGGCGCCATCAGCAGCCCTCCCGGCACGACGAGCGCCATGATCAGGTACGGCGCGACACTTCTGAGCTTTGCGACGGCGGCTCCGAGCATCGCCTTACGCCAGCATGGCAAGTTGCAGTACCAGCACGGAAACTCCGGTCGCCGCGACGGCAAGTAGGCCTTGCCCGAGCCGGGTAAAAACTTCGAGTTGGGTGGACATATGCTTGACTCCGTTGGTTGAATCGTTCCGGGAGTAGATTGCGCCCCCTCGCCAATTCACAACAAACGGAGTACCTGACAACTTGTTAAGTAAACCTTAACGGATACAGGTGTGTGGGAGGGGTGTGAGCGCAAGCTCACCCCCTCCCGATCCGACAGTCCCGGCAGACACAGGTCGCTGCTGGTGTGCGCTTACGCCACCACCAGCTTCACGTCGATGTTGCCGCGTGTCGCGTTGGAGTACGGGCAGACGATGTGGGCTTTCTGCACCAGGGCTTCTACCTGCTCGCGCGGCAGGCCGGGCACGCTGATCTTCAGCTCGACTTCGATGCCGAAGCCGGTAGAGATCTGGCCGATGCCGACGCTACCCTCGATCGAGGTCGTCGCCGGCAGGGTGACCTTCTGCTGGCCGGCGACATACTTCAGCGCGCCGAGAAAGCAGGCCGAGTAGCCGGCGGCGAACAACTGCTCGGGGTTGGTGCCAACCTCGCCGGCGCCGCCCATCTCGCGCGGAACGGTCAGCTTCAGGTCGAGCACGTTGTCCGAGGAGACTGCGCGGCCGTCACGGCCACCGGTGGCTTTAGCATGGGCGCGATACAAAACTTTTTCGATAGACATGACTGACTCCTGACTTCATTGCGTGGCGCTTCGGGAATTCATCCGGTCCGCCACGGCGCCGGATGATAGTATAGAGCACGATTAAATCGCGTACGAGTTAGTGGCTCCAAAAACTTTGTCCTGCTGCACACTTGCTGCTGCACTCAGGCGTTCTCCAGCAAGCGGCTGCGCAACCGATCAAGTTGCTGCTTGATTGCCACCAGCTCGTCGACCGTACAGCCGGAGGCGTTGAACAGGCCGTCCTGAACCTCTCCCGCCTTCTGCCGCAGCTCGCGGCCGGCTCGGCTCAGGCTGACGATCACCTGGCGCTCGTCCTCGTGAGCACGGCGGCGGCTGATCAGGCCGAGCGCCTCGATACGCTTGAGCAGCGGGGTCAGCGTGGCGGAGTTCAGGTACAGGCGCTCGCCGATCTCCGATACGGAGACGCCATCGCGCTCCCACAGCACGAGCATCACCAGGTACTGCGGATAAGTCAGCCCCAGTTCACGCAGCAGCTTGCGATAGATCTTAGTCATCGCCAGCGAGGTCGAATACAGCGCGAAGCACACTTGCTCGCCGAGCAGCGGCGAGCCTTTGGGCTTGGCGGAGACGCTGGCGGGTTTGTTCGACATGGAGAGCATATTACATCGTGCGCGATGGAATTGCACGCGATGTAATGAGGCGGCATCGTATCTGATTCAATCCATTGAGATTTCAGTAGTGCCGCGGCAGTGCGGGTCTCCAAAAGGGCGGGTCAAGGCAAATACCGGTAACTACTCGCGCATTCTCCTACAATCTGACAATGCTTCGACGAATTTG
>Ga0137403_10009487_pt1 | contig 10817 bp, 10 predicted proteins | sample CZOMad2_1_16fung_FD_122057 | JGI IMG/M metagenome (GOLD analysis project Ga0137403, IMG submission 122057) | Vadose zone soil fungal communities from Angelo Coast Range Reserve, California, USA - CZOMad2_1_16fungal (Hybrid Assembly) | ecosystem: Environmental > Terrestrial > Soil > Vadose zone... | reverse complement strand
CTTTCGGCTTCGATCAGCTCCACGATCTCCCGGGCGGCATCGGCCGGTCGCTTGAGGCTGGCCGGGTCGGCGTCGGGCACGGCCAGGGCGTGCAGCGGCGTATCCATGTCGCCGGGGTCGATCGCAACTACCCGGATCCCGTGGGCCTCGAGCTCCTGCTCCCAGATCCGGCTCAGGTGCAGCAGCGCCGCCTTGCTCGCGCCGTAGGCACCCCAGCCGGCGTAAGGCGTCACCGCGGCGTCGCTGATGATGTTGACCACGATGGCCGGCCGGCCCTCCCGGGCCGCCGCGCCGAGCGCGCCGAGCAACGCCTTGGTCAGGCGGAACGGCCCGACCAGGTTGGTGGCCAGCGCGGTCTCCAGGTCTTCGCATTCGGTGTCCGCCAGGAGCGCGAGCGGCACCGGGCCGAGGCTGGACGCATTGTTGATGAGCACGTCGAGTCCGCCGAGCGCGGCGGTGATGCGCAGGGCGAGGGGATAGGTCTCATCCTTCCGGGACACGTCGCCGGCGATGCCGTGGGCGCCCGGGTGCTCGCGCGCGACGTCGCGGACCCGTTGGGGCTGCCGGGCGACGAACGCCACGGCGGCGCCGCGATCGCGCAGCGCCTGTACCAGGGCAAGGCCCAGGCCCGAAGTGCCGCCGGTGACGGCGACCCGGAGGCCGACCAATGATCGGGTAGCAATGGTTGTCATGGCCCCAAGCTACAAGTTCAAGTGAACTTGAAGTCAAGAGCCCGGCAGGCTATTCTCCCGGGATGTCGGACCTGCTCACCATCGGGGAGACCGCCCGCCGCAGCGGCGTCGCCGCGTCGGCCCTCCGGTTCTACGAGGACCGGGGCCTGATCAAGTCGGAACGGGCCGGCTCCGGCCACCGGCGCTACCCGCGGGCGGTGCTCCGCCGAATCGCCTTCATTGTCTTTGCCCAGCGGATCGGTCTGACCCTCGTCGAGATCGGTGAGGAGCTGGCCCGGCTGCCGCCTGGTCGGGCGCCGACCGGGCGGGAGTGGTCTCGGCTGTCGCGCACCTGGACCTCGAGGATCGATGAGCGGATCGCGGAGCTCGAGCGCCTCAGGGTCGGCCTGACCGGCTGCATCGGGTGCGGCTGCCTTTCGCTCGAGCGCTGCAGCCTGTCCAACCCGGGGGACCGGGCCGCCCGGCTGGGTCCGGGCCCGCGTTACTGGATCGGCGACCGCGCACCCCGCTGAGCCCAAGGGCGGCTTGACGACTCGACCACGCCAGGACCTGTTTGGTGATCACCGGACATAAGGCGGACTGCACGTGAAGCGATTCGTCGCCTGGCTCAGGTCGGGGACGCCGCTGGCGATCTTCCTCAAGTGCGTTGGCACCGCCAGCGCGCTGATCTCTCTTTTCCTCGGCGCCGTCCAGGTCAAGAACGTGGTCACCAAATGGCGCGCCGGGCAGACCGCCGCGCGCGAGCTCCTGGCCGCGGCCGACTTCAAGCTGAACACGAGGGACTACGCCCAGGCCTGGGTCCTCGCCTCACAGGCGGTGGATTCCTACCCGTCCCTGGCCCCGGCGAAGGCAAAGCAACTCGCCGTCGCGATGGCATGGCTGCGCGATATCAGCAGCGGCAGCGGCGATCCCAGCTTCTCGGCCGTGTCGGACAAGCTGACGCCGGTCCTTCTCCGCGCGGCCAGCCGCACCCAGGGCCGCGAAAAGGCCGACGTGCTGGCCCACCTGGGATGGCTGACGTTTCTGAAGTGGCGAGACGGGGCGCGGAACCTCTCGGTGGCTCAGCCCTATCAGCAGGCGCTGGCGATCGACCCGGGCAATCTCTATGCGCACGCGATGCTGGCGCACTGGCTGCTCTACCCCGGCGGAGGAGAAGGCACGCTCGCGGACGCTCGAGTGCATTTCGCCGCCGCGCTCGCTTCCGCCAAGACCCCGGAAGAGCGACAGTTCGTACGCTCCTGGGAAGCCGCGGCCCTGATGAATCGCGACGAGGAGTTTGCGCCGGAGCTGGTCCGCCTGGCCGCGGCGATGGCGGCGCAGGGCGATACCCTGAGCCCGGCGACCCGCTCGAAGATTCTCTGGTTGGCATACACCCTGCCCGGCTGGCGTGGGCTCGATCACCTGACGGACAGCGTGGCTTTGACCCAGCAGCAGGACGCCTTTCCCTGGCTGACCCACGGGCTCGACGCGGCGGAACGCAATCCTCTATATCGGGGTGTGTTCGCTCGACTCACCGAGCTATCGGGCGACACGGCCGGGGCGGTGCTGCGCTACCAGGCCATCCTGAAGGAATTCCCGGCGCTCCCGGGTAACGCGCGGGCGTACCTTGCCGGCGCGGTCAGGCGCCGCGAGCTGTCCACACGGCGGCCCTGAAAGGCGAACCCACGGGAAGGGAGGCGCAACATGGATGCAGGCCAGACGCTGACGTTCATCGCGCTGGGAGCGTTGCTCGGCGCAGCCGGGCAAGGGGCGCGAACCGTCGTGGGGCTCAAGAAGGAGATCGTGGATGCCCGTGGCGCCGGAAAAACCGTGGGCGAGTGGTTCGACGGCCGGGAGCTCCTGGTCAGCTTCGTTCTCGGTTCGGTCGCCGGCATTCTCGCTGCCATCTGGCAGTACGGGCCCGACGTTCAGATCACCCGGGACCTCTTGCTGGGATTCGCAGGCGCCGGCTATGCCGGTGCGGACTTCATTGGCGGCCTGATGGACAAGTGGACGGCAAAGTGAGTGGGGCTGTGCTCTTGTCGCGATGGCTGGGGGCTGCCGGGCTCCTGGCGGCGTGCGCCGGTGGCGGCGGCAGCGTCCATCTGCCGCCGGCTGCGATCACGGCAGGCACCGTAACTCCGTTACAGCTCGAGCTGACGGCCTGGGGTGCGGGGTGGGGGCGACTCAGCCGGCGCTATCGCGCGCTCGACTGTCATTATTACACAGCGCGGGATACCACGCAGCACGTGGTACCGATGCGGCCCGTGAGTGAAGACCATCGGCGCTTCGTCAGTCAGTGCACGCTGCCACCCCTCGCCCGCGCCGACTCCGCCGTGATCTACTGGTTCACGTTCACGTTTGATGGTCAACCCAACCGGCGGCCAGTTGAAACCGTAGCCATCCGATAGTATGACTTGCGCAGGTCAGCCGAGCCGCTTCTCGAACCAATGATGGGCGTAGGGATCCGCGTTGAACGCAGCCACCTCCCGAAAGCCGACGCTTCGGTACAGAGCAATGGCCTCCTGCAACGCCCGATTGGTCTCGATCTGAAGGGTCGTCAGACCAAGCTCCCCTGCCTGGGTCTCCAGCGCCTCCAGCATCCGTCGGCCAATGCCCAGTCCACGGACTGTGTCGGCAACCCACATGCGCTTGAGCGACCCGACACCAGCCGAGATTGATTTCACCGCGCCACAGGCAACCGACTCCCCGTCCACCGAACCCACCAGGAACGCGCCGCGCGGCGGCATGAAGTCACGATCGTCCGCGGGCAGACTGGCGGCCGGGTCGAACCCGGACTCGAAACGCCGGTCGAGCTCTTCGAAGTATTGGCCCACACACCATCGGGCGGCCGAGCTTGCCGGATCGACCCGCTCGATCTGGAGGCCGGCCGCCTGCAGGAGCCGATGTACCTCCGCCATCGCCGCCACCAGGCGGCTGCGTTGAGCCGAGGTCAGCGAGCTGAGAAGAGCCCCGGCGGCAGCGTCCGAGCGGTCGTTCATCTCCCGCACTTCCCGCCGCCCTGCCGCAGTCTGCCGAGCCTTGCGCACCCGTTGGTCGCCCGCTCCCCGGGTCAGTCGGACCAGACCCTTCTTCTCGAGGGCCCGGACCAGGCGGGTGACGTAGCCGGCATCGAGCCCAAGGCGGCGGCGGAGGTCGCGCAGGTCTGCTCCGTCACGGCCGATCTCGTAGAGCAGGCGTGACTCCCCCAACGGGCGATCGCGCCCGAGGAAGTGATCATCCAAGGCTCCGGCACGCTGGGTGACCATTCGATTGAAGCGCCGGACCTGGGCAATCTCATCGGCCAGCATTCTCTGACTTTAGTCAACTATTCGTGGCCCGGCAAGACCGGCGAGGTGCCCGGCCCGGCCAGCGCTCCCCCCCGGCATTGACTCGACATAGAATACGGCACCCCCAATCGTTCCATGCCGCCCGAATCCGCCGAGAAGGAGACGGAGTGCCAGCCGCACGCCGCGTACTGATGATCGCGCTGGACGCCGCCGACCCGGTCCTGATCGACCGCTGGATCGGCGATGGCACCCTGCCCCACCTGGGTGCCCTGTGCCGCGCCGGAGTGTCGGGGCGGCTCGCCACCTCGGCCCGATACCTGGCGGGCTCTCCCTGGCCCACGTTCTACACCGGCCAGCCCCCTTCCCAGCACGGGCTGTATCACGATTTCCAGTGGCGGCAAGAGACGATGGCGTTCGCCGCGCCGGGGCGCGACTGGCTCTCGGTTTCGCCCTTCTGGCGACACCTGAGCGACCCGCTGTCGGTCATCGCCTGCGACGTGCCCATGGCTCTCGGAGTAGAGCCGTTCAACGGCATCGAGGTGTCGGGCTGGGCGGCGCACGACAAGATCGCACCGCCGGCGTCTCATCCGGCCGACCTGCTGGCCGAGATCAAGCGCCGGTTCGGAGAGTGGCACATCGGGCCGGAGCAGTACGGTCCTTCACCGGTGGCCGAGCTGCTCGCGTTGCGCGATGCGCTGGTCGAAACCACTCGGCGCTCGACCGCTCTCGGACTCTGGCTGCTGGAACGGCCGTGGGATCTCGCCATCGTCGCCTTCGGCGCGCTCCACCGCGGCGGGCATCGGTTGTTCGATCGGTCGAGCATCGCGGGTCCGCTGACGGACGCTCAGGGAGAGAGCTTCGATCGCGGCCTCCGCGACCTCTATGTCGCGTGCGACGCGGCGGTCGGCCATCTGGCGGCCGCGGCCCCTGACGCGGCCGTGATCGCGTTCTCGGCCCACGGCATGATGGCGAACACGTCGCGCGCCGACCTGCTCGACGACATGCTCGCCCGGGTGGTTGCGGGACGCACCGACGCCCGGCCCCGTCGGGGGTTGGTGCGCCGGTTGGGCGAAGCCATCCCGCTCGAATTGCGCCGCGCGCTCGCCCTGCGGGTTCCGGCCGCCTTGCGCAACCGGCTGATGACCCTCTGGTCCGCCGGCGGCATCGCGTGGGAGCGGACCCCGGCGTTCACCCTCCGCGCCGACCTGCAGGGCTACGTCCGAGTCAACCTTCAGGGACGGGAGCAGCGCGGGATGGTGCCGCCCGGCGCGGCCGTCGAGGATCTCTGCGATCGGATCACGGACGGACTCCTCTCGTTTCACGACTCCGCCAGCAAGGAGCCGCTGGTTGCGGCGGTCGAGCGGGTGGAGCGCCTGTACCCCGACGGCGAGCGACGCGACCGGCTCCCGGACCTCGTCGTCCGCTGGAGCGACTCTCCAGCGGGAAGCCACGTCGCCGCCGACTCGGCTCGATTCGGCCGTGTCATCCGCTCGACCCCCGGGCGAATCCCCAACGGTCGCAGCGGCAACCACCGCGGCGAGGGGTTTCTCATCGCCGGCGGCCCCGGGATTCCGACCGGCCTAGCGCTCGCGCCCGGTGCCGACATTCTGGATCTCGCCCCGACCGTCCTGCGCATGCTGGGCACTCGCGCCGCCGTGCCGCTGGCGGGACGGCCGATCCCCGAGCTCTGCGGTCAGTCGTGAGCGCCGTCCGAACCGTCGGGGTCGGCGTAATCGGCTGCGGGGGCATCGGCCGGTGGCACGCGACCAGTCTCCGGCAACTGCCCGGCGTCCGACTGGTGGCGCTGGCCGACCCCGACCGTGCGGCTCGCGATGCCGCCGGGCGCAGCTTCGGGGTACCCGCGCTCGAGTCGGCCGCGGAACTGCTCAAGCGGGGGGACATCGAGCTGGTCTCCATCTGCACCTCCCCCGGCGCGCACGCTGCGCTGATCGAGGCGGCAGCCGTGGCCGGCAAGCACGTTCTGGTCGAGAAGCCGATGGCCACGACGTTGGCCGACGCCGACCGTGCCCTCGCGGTCTGCCGAACCCACCGGGTACAGCTCGGCGTGGTGCACCAGCAGCGCGCGCACTCCTCGGCCCGTGCGCTGTATGAGCTCGTCTCCCGCGGCGCCTTCGGGCGCCTGCTGCTGGCCACCGCCAGCCACACCTGGTTCAAGAGCCAGGCGCAGCTCGAACGCGATGGCTGGCGCTCCGATGTCACGGCCGGCGGCGGCCTGCTGCTGGACCAGGCGGTCCACGCGATCGACCTCCTGGTCTGGTTTCTCGGCCCGGCGGCGTGGGTGAGCGGGGCCACCGCGACTCTAGTCGTCGCGCCGGGCGCCGAGGACACCGCGGTGGTGACCATGGGCTTTGCCGGCGGCGCGCTTGCAGTGCTCGCGGCCGGCGCGGCTACCAACCGGTCGCGCGACGATATTGCACTCGACCTGAGCGGCACCCGCGGTGGCTTCCGACTGGAAGTCCGCGACTACGACGCCGCCGAGATCACGCGCTTGGATCTCGCGGCATCCGACGGGATCCGCGCCCGCTCGCTGTCCCCGGCGGAGATCGAGTCGATGGTTCAATCCGCCGGTGGCCGCTGGCGACTTGGTCCGGCCGCTCCCGTATGGCGGCTGGCGAATCGAATTGCCGGCCCGGGCCGGGGGGTGAACCCGTTTCGCTCGGTGCGCGGGTACCTCCGCCGGCAGGCTGACCGGGTGGCCCAGCTCGAGTGCGAGGAACCGCAGGGCCATGCCGAGGTGCTCGCCCGCATGGCAGCGGCCGTGCGGGGGGAAGCGCCTCCCCTCGTGACCGGCGACGATGCCCGGCGTTCGCTCGAGGTCATCGAGGCGATCCGCCGCTCTCACGCGCTTGCCGGGCAGCGGGTGGAGCTCGAGCCGACGGCGAGCGCGTGAGAGTTCTCCACCTGATCGATCACATGGGTTTAGGCGGCGAGCAGCGCATCCTGCTGGATCTGGTCGAGACCCGGGCGGCCGACATGGAGCTGGCGGTTCGGGCCCTGCGTCGGCGAGACCTGCCTGGCATCCCGGAGCGCATGGCCGCGGCGGGCGTGTCGTACGGGGCCCTGGGCCTCACCCGAGGGAGGCCGCTCGGCATGCTCTCACTCCGGGCACTGGTCCGTCGCGCGCAACCGGACCTGGTGCATCTCCACCTCGAGTACAGCACCCTGATCGGCACGCTGACGGTGCTCTCGTTGCCGGCGCCTCGACCGCTGCTGGTCGCGTCGGTGGCCAATGACCCTCACCGCCAGGCGCTCATGCACCGCTACGGTGGTCGGGTGCTGGCTCCGCGGATCGACCTTCACATCGCCAACTCGGGCGGAATCCGGGACGCCATGCGGCAGGCCTACGGCGGGCTGACCCGTCGGGTCGAGATCGTCGCCCCGGGAATCGACCTGTGCCGGTTCGACGGCTCACGGGTGGATCCGCAGCGGGTCTCCCAGTATCGCCGCGGCGCCGGGCGACTCATCGGCACCGTGGCCCGCCTGGCGCCGCAGAAGGCGATCCACGTTCTGCTGGAGGCCACCCCATTGCTGCTGCGGGAAGATCCGGACACCCGCGTGCTGATCGTCGGCGACGGACCGCTGCGGGGCGTTCTCGAGCGTCAAGCCGGGCGACTCGGCGTGGCCCACGCGGTCACTTTCGCCGGCTATCAGGAGGACGTGGCCGCGGCCTACCACGCAATGGATGTCTTCGTGCTGCCCTCACGCGACGAGGGATACGGCCTGGTGTTCCTCGAGGCGATGGCGGCGGGCGTCCCGATCGTCGGCACCCGCGTGATCGGCAGCGCGGACGCGGTCGAGGACGGCGTCACCGGGCTGCTGGTTCCTTATGCCGACGCGCCGGCGCTGGCTCACGCGGTGCTGCGGATCCTGGGCGAGCCCGCGCTCGCCGGCCGGCTCCGCGCCGCAGCGGCCGACCGGGTCCCCCGGTTCTCGCGTGAGGCCGCGACAGCGCGGGTCGAAGCCCTCTATCGCGATCTCGCGGAGCAGCGCCGTGCCGGCTGACTCGGTATACCAACGCGTCTTCATCCTGGAGCTGTCGGGACCGACGCTCGAGTTTCTCCAGGCGCGCCGCGACTCGCTGCCGAACTTTCGGGCCTTTCTCGATCAGGGAGCCCACGGCAGGCTCCGCGGCCCGCTGCAACCGGTCGCCCCTCAGTCGTTCGCGACCCTGCTGACCGGCCGGAATCCGGGCGCCACGGGGCTCTTCGATTTCTTCAAGTTTCCCGCCGGCGGCTACGACCGGGTGCCCTATGGCACCCACCTGCTCCGCCCGCCCACGTTCTACCAGCAGCTCTCCGACGCCGGGAAGCGAGTGGGGCTGCTGAACGTGCCGCTCACCCATCCGCTTCCGCAGGTGAACGGCTTCGTGGTCTCGGGAGACGAGGGCATCGGCGACGAGTTCGCGTTTCCGCCCGAGCTCGGCCGCCGGCTCCGGGCGGACGGTTACTTCGTGCCGTTCGGCGCCTCGTATTCGCCGGGCCGGGAGCGCGAGATCGCCGACCATTCGATGCAAGTCCTGGCGATGCGCCGGCGGGCCATGCGCTCGCTGTTTGGCGACGGCGACTGGGACTTCGGCATGCTCACGATCCACATGTACGGCGAGCTGCTGCACGCGTTCTGGAAGTTCTACGACCCGGCGCATCCGGACTACCGGCCCGCGTCGGAGATCTTCGGTAGCCGCGATCCACTCCTCGAGGGCCTGGCGACGATTGACGAGATGCTCGGCGAGATCGTCGAGCTGGCCGGGCCTCGCGGGCTGGTTCTATTCCTCGGCGCCTGGGGACACCGGCTCGAGCACTCCAAGGTTCATCTGAATGCAGTGCTCGAGCGCGAGGGCTATCTGCGGTTTCGCGGCGATGCGCGCACCCGGCTGAAGCGTGCGGTGTTTCGCGCGGGGCTATCGGCGGGCACGGCCGAGCGGGCTGCCCATCGGCTGAATCTCTACAAGCTGTTTCACTACCGGCTGGGCCGCGGACAGCGCGCCAAGGTCACGGGGGCGGCGTTCCTCTCGTACCGGGATGTGGACTGGGCCGCCACCCGCGCCGTCGCGATGGGTTATCTCGGACAGGTCTATCTGAACGTGCGAGGCCATCGGCCGCTGGGCCCGATCGCTCCCGACCAGTACCAGGCCGAGCGGGACCGGCTGCAACGCATTCTGGCCGATCTTCGCGACCCTCGCACCGGCCAAGCCATCGTGGAGCGCGTGTTCGCGCGGGAAGAGATCTACCGGGGCGAGGAGCTGGCCAACGCCCCCGACCTCGTGGTCGAGTGGAAACCGGGATACAGCGGCGACGCCGGTCTCTCGGGCGGAGGCAAGGTGGTCACCGCGAGCCCGCCCAACCACTCCAGTGATCACTACAATGAGAGCGTCCTGCTGGCACGGGGAGCGGGAGTCCGCCCGGTCGAGCTCACCGCAACGCTGCAGGATATTGCACCGACAGTGCTTCAGGCGCTCGGTGTGAGCGCTCCGGCCGATCTGGAGGGGAAGGTGCTGCCCCTTTTTGGGTCGCCGTGAGCGGCGGACCCCGTTCCTGCTCTTGCGGGGCCAAGTCGGCGCCATTGATTCCACCTATCCATCATCGAACCACGACTTGAGACTCCTCACCTTGTGCTACGAGTTCCCGCCGCTCGGTGGAGGGGGGGCTCGCGTCGTCGAGGGACTGTCCCGGGAGCTCGTTCGCCAGGGGCACGAGGTCGATGTCGTCACGATGGGATGGCCGGGGCTGCCACGGAGGGAGGAAGTGCACGGCGCGCAGGTCTACCGCGTGCCCTGTATGCGCCGCGCGGCGCACGTGTGCACCGGTCCCGAGGCGAGCACGTACGTCTGGGCGGCACTGCCGGTGGCGCTCGGGCTGGCCCCGCCCGGGGACCTGGCCTCCTATGACTTTCGTGACGCCTCCGATTTTGCCTCATGGTTCTTTCTCATCAGCCAGCTCTCGGAAGGCTTTCGGGTGGCGGCGGGGCTGCTATAAGATGGAGGACTAGGGATGGGTGACTCCGGCGTCTTTGACTTCGGCGGGGTTGTCCATTGGGGGTTCAACCGGCGGAAGATGCCCTGTGCACCTAGACTATTACCTCTGCGGCGGAATACCCCGTCCTGGTCTTTGGCGTACTGTTCGCCGTCTTCGCAGTACTGGAGACAAGTTTGCTTCAGACCGGCGTAAATCTGGTCGGCGGTCTGGCCCTGGACCGGCGGCATCTACAATGCCGACGACGGCCAGACCTACAAAGGCCGGCTGGTGCCCCGCGGCGAGGATGAAGTGGAGGTCCAGGGCTGCGCCGGCTCGTTGTGCGGCTCCGAGGTCTGGACCAGAGCCAAGTAATCAGAACAGAAAATACCGCTGCGCCATCGGCAGCACCTCGGCCGGGGCGCAGGTCAAGAGTTCGCCATCGGCCGTGACTTCGTAGGTTTCCGGATCAACGGTGATGTCGGGGGTGGCAGCGTTGTGCACCATGCTCTTCTTGGAAATATCGCGGGTGTGTTCGACCGCCACGAACTGCTTGTCGACGCCGAGCTTGTTGCGCAATCCGCTCTTGAGCGCGGCCTTCGACACGAACACCATCGATGACGCGGTCAGCGCCTTGCCGAAAGCGCCGAACATCGGCCGGTAGTGCACCGGTTGCGGCGTCGGGATCGAGGCGTTGGGATCGCCCATCTGCGCGGCGACGATCGAACCGCCTTTGATGATGATTTCGGGCTTGACGCCAAAGAACGCCGGCGACCACAGCACGAGATCGGCGAGCTTGCCCTTCTCGACCGACCCGATGTACTTCGACACGCCGTGCGCGATCGCCGGATTGATGGTGTATTTGGCGATGTAGCGTTTGACGCGGA
>Ga0137403_10009486_pt1 | contig 10819 bp, 7 predicted proteins | sample CZOMad2_1_16fung_FD_122057 | JGI IMG/M metagenome (GOLD analysis project Ga0137403, IMG submission 122057) | Vadose zone soil fungal communities from Angelo Coast Range Reserve, California, USA - CZOMad2_1_16fungal (Hybrid Assembly) | ecosystem: Environmental > Terrestrial > Soil > Vadose zone... | reverse complement strand
CTGGCCGGTCACGTCCGCCACCACCGCCTCCGCGAAGTCCGCCGCGTCCTCGGTGGCGTGGAAGACGGTGAAGTCGGTCGCGCCCCGGGCACCGGTCGAATCCACGTTGAGGTGCAGGACCCCGTTGCGCTCGAGCTCGCGCCACGCGTGGTCCGCGTACCACGCCGAACCCGCATAGCGCCCGTGCGAGTGGCCGGACCAGAAGGCCAGGCGCAACCCCCGGCGCAGCGCGCCCCGCTGCCCGCTCAGCAGGCGGGCGACCTCGAGCATGGTGGCGTTGGCGCTGCCATTGTCCATGGCGCCGTGATGCCAGGCATCCACGTGGCCGGAGAAGAGGGTGAAGGCCTCGTCCGCCCCCGCGAGGTGCCCGGTGAGATGCGGGATGGGCATCCACTCGGTGCGCACGCGGGTGACGAGCCGCACGCGGAGCGGACCGGCCTGCAGCCGCGCGCGCAGGCTCTCCGCGTCCACTCTCTTGATCGAGCAGCACGGCAGCTTGGGGATGCGCCACGCGGTCTCCGGCGTGGGGGTGCCCCAGATCGTGGTGACGATCATGTTGTGGAGATGGTCCAGGTTGGTGAAGATCTGGCCCAGGGTGCCCGCTTCCTGCGCGGCCCACGCCTTCGCCGGGGTGGCGAAGTTGTCCACCAGGGCGAGCTTGCCTCGCGCGCCGGCGCGCGCCAGCGTCTCCACGGCGCCGTCGCCGCCGTCCACGAGCTCCACCTCGAGGCCGTCCGGGCCAGTGGAGGCGGAGAACGAATGCGTGAGCGCCCCGATCACGGTGCCGTCGGGCAGGAGCACGCGGGACTCGAGCGGGAGCGAGATGTAGGCCTCGATCAGGCGCCGCTCCACCTCGAGGCCATATCTCTTGAGACAGCCCTCGATGTAGTCGAAGGCGCGGGCCTCACCCGGGCTGCCCGACTCGCGCTCCCAGGTGGCGATCGCGCGGGCGTGGCCCATCAGGGTGTCGGCCGACACCGCGGGGAGGAGTGAGGCCTCCAGCGGATCCTGCCAGCCCCAGTGCGGGCGCTTCATGCGCGCGACCCGCCCGCGAGGGCGACGAGCGGGTCGAGGTTGGCCCAGTCCATCTGACGCCGGCCCTCCTCGAGATCGCGGATCAGCTCGGTGAGCCGGCGGGTCAGCGGCATGTCCACGCCGAGGCTCTCACCCTTCCGGGCCAGCATGCCGAGCTGACCATCCACCTCGGTCTTGCGCTTGCGCACCGCGAGGTCGCGCCAGATGCCGGTCTTGGTCTTGGTGTGGGCGCGGTAGTGTAGGGCGATGGCGCTCATCGCGCGCGCCCGCGCGCTCGCGTCACCGGCCAGCGCGGCGCGATACCAGCCTGGATCGAACTCGTCGAAGGGCTCGACGCGCACCCCGGCCTTGTCGGCCACCGCCAGCCCCTCGCCCACGATGCCCACCAGGGCCTGCTGCACGCCGGGGCTCCGCTCCACGACCTCGTACACGTGGGCGTCGACCACCGCGGTGCCGAAGAGGAGCGCGCCGTAGATGAGCTTGGCCCACTTGTAGCCCCAGATATTGTCGGTGACCGGCGTCTCCTCCACCGCGCTCAGCAGCGCCGCCAGCTCTCGCACCCGCGGGGTGATGCGGCCGTCGAGCTCGCCCAGCACGAAGGCCCCGTGGCCACCGTGGAGGATGCGCCCCGGGGCCACCCAGTCCGCGGCCCAGTTCACCAGGCAGCCGACGGTGCGCGCCGGCCCCACCGCGCGGGCGATCTGCTCCTCGCTGAGCCCGTTCTGCAGCGACACCACGGTGGCACCCGCCGCCAGCTTGGGCACCAGGACGCCGAGCGCGTCCTCCGTGTGATGGCTCTTCACCGCCAGCATCACCAGGTCCAGCTCGGAGCCGAGATCCCGCGCGAGCACCGCGCGCACCCGCGTGGTAGTGGCCTTGCCCTCGCGCTCGACGGTGAGGCCCTGGGCATTGATGGCCTCGACGTGCGGCGCATGGCTGTCCACGAGCAGAACGTCGTGCCCCGCCTGGGCCAGGGCCGCCCCGGTGGTGCCTCCAATCGCGCCAGCGCCGAAGATGGTGATGGTCATGGTGCCCTCCGACCTAACACACGGGGGAGAGGCGGGTCAAGGCGCATCACCCGGCGGGGATCCGGGACCGGCCCGCCCGACGCTCCACGGCGGGCTTCACGGTGGACACGGCCCTCACGGTGATCTACGCGCGGCGCTACTGGCTGGGGTGACGGCCTCCTGGACTATACTCGGTGCGCGACCTCGACGTATCCAGGAGGGCTTCGCAATGGTCAGCCTCGAGTTCCACGGTCCATCCGGTGCCATCGAGGTGAAGCAAGCCCATGCGCCGCGCGTCGGCGCCCTCGCGGGCAAGCGGATCGGCTTCGTCAGCAACGAGCAGTAGCAGCGATAGTCCATCGGAGCGATCCACCACGGCATACTTCACCAGGCTGCCGTTGTAGTCTCGCGGAAACGGCACGACGGACGGAGATTGAGCCAGCCCCTGTCCGATCAACACCCCCGCCACCAGGAACCCCGCGAGAGCCCACGTGGATCACCTCCGCCGCAGATCGCCACCACGTCATTCAGGTCGCCTTTGGCTACTGTCCGCCGTCCACACCCGCACGTCACGGCGCGGCACCGGCAGCTCGATCCGGGCGTCCGTGAGCGCACTGTAGACCGAATCGGCGAGCTGGCTCTGGATCGCCTCCGCATCGCCGAAACGGTCGGTCCACGCTCGCAGCTCGAAATCCAGCGAGTTCTCCCCGAAGCCCAGGAACACCGCTCCCGGCGCCGGCTCATCGATCACCTGCGGGTGCTTCGCCGCCACCCCGGTCAATAGCTCGGTGACCCGCCGGGGCACCGCCCCGTAAGCCACCTTGACCGGCAGAACGATTCTTCGCCGGAGATCGGAGTAGGTCCAGTTGGTGACGGTCTGGGCGATGAGCTGGGAGTTGGGGATGAACACCTCCGCCCCGTCGGCGGTGCGCACCAGGGTGGCGCGGGCTCCAATGTGGCGCACCTCCCCCGACACGCCGGTGATCTGCACGACGTCGCCCACGTGGATCGGGCGCTCGAAGAGCAGGATGAGCCCGGACGCGAAGTTGTTGACCAGGCTCTGCAGTCCCAGGCCCACGCCCACTCCGAGCGCGCCGGCGAGGATGGTCAGCTTGGTCAGGTCCATGCCGAGAGCGGCCAGGGCGAGCGTGAAGCCGCCGAAGACCAGGACATACTGGACCAGGAGGGACAGGGCCAGCGGCAGCCCCTTGGCGAGCTGCACCCGGGGGAACACGTCCTCGGCCAGCAGCAAGCGCACCGCCGCCGACAGCATGAACGACACCCAGATGGTCAGCGCGAAGACCAGCACCTCGCCGGGCGAGATCCGGATAGCGCCCCACCCCCACTGCGTGGTCAGCGCGGTCCGCGCCGCGGACGCGACGCCGGGCAGGAGCGTCAGCGCGTCGAGCGTGGCCGCGATCCAGGCCAGCACGCCGACCCAGCGCAGCACCCGCACGACCCGGCGCTCGAGCACGGCGCGGGCGATCTGGACGGACGCGAGGAATCCGAGCGGCCGGCTTCGGAGGAGCAGGCCGACCAGCCCCTTCGCGACCTGCACCGCGGCCAGGATCGCCAGCCCGAAGTAGGCGCTGCCGAGGGCCCCCCCTCCGACCAGGCGGCCCAGCTCGACGTAGCCGAGCCCGCCGAGGAGGAAGGCGGCCGCGAACGCGCCGAGGAGAAGCCGGCCCACGAACCGCAGGGCGGCCGCCTCCATCGCATCCGCGGAGGGGAGCGTGATCACCTGGCGACGCCGCGCGATCAGGACCCAGAGCGTCGCCGCACTCGCGACCAGCATCTCGCCGAGGAAGATCATGTGCTCGAACAGGGGGGCACTCACGATCACGGATCGGATTGCGTCAACCACGAAGAGCACGCCGAAGACGTAGAGGGCCGCCGCCACGGAGCGGTCGAGCGACGGCCGGATGAGACGGCCGACCGGCACGATCGCGACCAGCGCCACGACGCGCAGCAAGACCGGCGTGGCGTTCGTGTAGATCCACGGCGCCGCGAAGCACGCCAGGACCAGGGCCGAGGAGATCGGGCGCCGGAAGACTCCGATCACCGAGCCGATGCTCGGATCGTCCTTGGTCCATCGGCGGGCGGCCCGGCGGCCCCGCCACAGGAGCGTCACCAGGATCACGAAGAGCAGCGCGTGCAACGGCACGCGGGTGCCGTGCTGCTGGGCCACCTCGGCGACGACCGTCTGCTCCGCGATCCGCACGTCGCGCGCGGCGGCCGCCGCCTGGCCCAGCGCGCCGGCCCAGAGCCCGCGGCTCCACAGCGGCGGGCCGTCCCGCTCGCCCAGGCGGCGTAGTCGATCCGCCCTCACCTGGGCGATCCGGGCCACGGCCTCATCGCCGCGACGCTGGAGCTGGGCGAGCCGGTACTGCGCCACCAGCAGCGCCGAGAGGCGCGTCTCCACCCGGGTGCGCGCGGCGTTGATCCCGGCGAGGATGCCGTCCACCTGATCGAGCACCACCTTGGGCGCGCCCGCGGCCGCGGCGGCCTCGCGCGAGCGGACCCAGCTCTCGCGCAGGCTCGCGAGCCGGCCCCGCTCCTGCTCCACCCGGCTCGTCCACTGGGTCAGCACCTCGTTCCAGGTGCGGAGCTTCGCTCGCGTGGCATCCCAGGTCGCCCCGAGCTGCTCGAGCACCGGGAGCGGCGGCGACGTCTCGAGCGCGGCGCGGGTCTGCTCGAGCCGAATCCGGAGCTCGTCGGAGAGGGCGGGGAGAGCGTCCAGGATCGCCTGGACGTCCTTGCCGGGCGTGGTCGCGGCGTCCAGGTTCTCGAGGAGCGCCCGCACGTCGGCGGCCCGCGCCGCGATCTCGGAAAGCTGAATCGGCTCGCCGCTGTCGGCGGGCGGCTGCCCCGGTCCGGTCTGGGCGTGTCCGGCGCCGGCGGCCAGCAGGACCAGGCCCAGCACGAGGCCGCATCGTCGCACTTGGGGTCAGGTCCCTTACGGGTAGTGCACCAGCTTCGCCTGCATCACGTTGTAGTTCCCGGACTTGAACATCGCGTACCAGCCGGCGAGGAAGAACTCCCACTTGCGGATGAACTCGTCGTCGTAGCCGATCCTCCGGACGTCCGCGAGGTTCCGGTGGAAGCGCGTCCAGCACTCCTCCATGGTGTGGGCATAGTCCTGGCCGAACGCGAGCTGCTCTTCGCACCGCAGGCCGGCCGCCTCGGCCGACACGATGAACGTCCCGACGGAGGGAAACTCGCCGCCCGGGAAGATGTACTTCGAGAAGAAGTTCAGGGTCTTCCCGTTCCTCGGGTCGAATCGGTTGCAGAGCATCGTCTGGATCATCGCCACCCCACCCGGCTTCAGGTACTGCTTGACCTTGCGGAAATGCTCGACCCAGTACCGAGAGCCCACGTGCTCGAAGAAGCCGGTCGACATGACCGAGTCATACGAGCCGGGCATGTTCCGGTAGTCCTCCAGGCGGAGCGTGACCTGCCCGGCGGCGATCTCCTTCTCGTTCAGGTCCCGCGCATACTCGTACTGACGCCGGGACACCGTGCAGCCGGTGACCCGGTAGCCTCGTGAGGCGGCCAGCTTGAGGAAATAGCCCCAGCCGCACCCCATCTCCAGGATGTGCTGGGGCGGCGGGCCGAGCCGGCTCAGGATCCGGTTGTACTTGTTGACCTGGGCCTCGTCGAGCGACATCTCCCTGCCGTCCCACCAGCCACTCGAATACGTCATCATGCGGTCCGTGTACGACTGGTAGAGCTCGGGAGGGTAGTCGTAGGTGGCCGCGATGTTCTTCCGGCTGCCGGCAAAGGAGTTCGTGCTGGCGACCCGGGCGGCCCGCGAGAGCAGCGTGTTCACGAAATCGAATCGCGTCAGCCGGGCGAACTCGTCGCGGTTGCGCTGGCAGAACGTCAGGAAGCTCTTGAGATCGGGGGTCTCCCAGAGATTCGCCATGTACGACTCGCCGAGGCCGATGTCCCCGCGCTTCAGGATCGCATCGATGGCCCGCCAGTCCTTCAGGATGAAGGTCGCCGGTTCGCCTTCACGATCGCCGGTGAAGCGACGCGTGGTTCCCTCCGGCGTCACGACGGTCAGTTGCCCGTACCGCGTCCTGGGAAGAAGATCGAACAGGAGGTTGCGTCGGTTCACGGCCACGGAAGTATAGCAGAAGCGCCGGCAATGTTGACCCCTCGGGACGCGCGGGCTACTCTCATGTTCGCGATGCGCCCTTTTCACGGCGCGCGCGCCGAGGGATTGCGCCATGCTCTGTCCGCGCTGCGAGTACGACACCCCCGCGTCGTCGCGCTTCTGCACCCAGTGCGGCGCGCGGCTCACGCCCTCCTGCGGCTCGTGCGGCGCCGAGCTCGTCGAGGGCGTCCACTTCTGCGGCCGATGCGGGCGGCCGGCGGACGCGAAGCCGACCGGTCAGACTCGCTTCGCCTCGCCCGAGGCGTACACGCCCCGGCACCTCGCGGGGCGAATCCTCACCTCGAAGAGCCCCCTCGAGGGCGAGCGCAAGCAGGTGACCGTCCTGTTCGCCGACCTCCAGGGCTCGCTGGAGCTCCTGGCGGACCGCGATCCCGAGGAGGCGCGCAAGGTCCTCGACCCCGTCCTCGAGCGATTCTGGCTCGGACGTGCCGACGCCGCACTGAGCAGCTAGGCGAGAAGACACCCCCCGCTCCTTCCGCGGCGTGACGGGCGATGCAGGCTGATCGAGCATCGCGAAGGCCATGGTGGGAAGGGCTGTACTCAGCGCAAAGATGGCGCGGCGGCTAAGTTCCAGCGGGTTCACGGATTTGCCGCTGGCACGATGTCTGCGATATGCCGGGTCACCATGATGGCTCGGGTGGCGCGGGCGGCTCGGCGGGCGGTGGCGCGGTTCGTGGCGCGGCAGCTCCGCCGGCGGGTGGCTCGTCTCCGCCGGATCCCGCGTACACGAGCGTAGCGGCTCAGGCTTCCGACGGCCGGGGCCTGAGTCACCAGATTCGGGCATAACTCCCGGGGAAGAGGCGTTCCGCCCTTCCACATCGCCGGACACGCGATCTAACTCCGCCTATTTGCATCCACGTCTCCCTGGTACGGCGCTTGCCTTCCTGCCGTCGGACTCGGCAACGAACGGCAGCCATTTCTAACCGCTTACACGATGGCCAACGGGGGCTCTTGTGGACCGACGGGCGTTCCTGGGTAGCTTGGCTGGCGGCGTTCTCACTGCGGCGTTCGTCGCCGAGGCGCAGCAAGCGAAGAGGCTCTATCGCATCGGCATGATCGAGAGAACCTCACTGGTGACAAATGCCGCCAACGTCGATAGCTTCCGACAAGGGCTGCGGGAGCTCGGGTATGTTGACGGGGACAGTTTCGTCATCGAGTACCGATCGGCCGATGGCCGGGACGTCCGATTCCCAGGCCTGGCGACCGAGCTGGTGCGGCTGAAGGTGGATCTGATCCTGACCAGGGGCACGCCGGCGGCGCTGGCGGCCCAGCAAGCCACCGGAACGATCCCGGTGGTGATTCTCGGGGTTGGCGATCCGGTTGGACAGGGCCTCGTCGCCAGCCTGGCACACCCGGGCCGGAATATCACGGGGCTGAGCGCCGCGGTGACGGAGATCTATCCGAAACGGGTCCAGCTGCTCAGAGAGCTGGTCCCGAGAGCCGCACGGATCGCGGCCCTCATCAATATGAGTAACCCGGCTCTCCCCCCTCAGTGGAAAGAGATCGAGATGGCGGCGCGATCCCTGGGCATCGAGCCCCACCTGCTCGACGTGCGAACGCCGGAGGACCTGGAGCCGGCATTCGATGCTGCGACCAGGCACCGTGCCGACGCGCTCATCGTCGGGCTCGACACCCTCACGCAGGCCAATCAGCGAAGCATCGTCGACCTGGTGGCCAAGCGACGGCTGCCGGCCATCTACGCATCCACGGAGTTTGACGGGGGATTAGTCGTCTACGGAGTGAACTACCCCGAGATGTATCGCCACGCCGCGAGTTTCGCCCACAAGATCTTCAAGGGGGCAACACCCGCCGACCTCCCCGTCGAGGAGCCGACGAAGTTCGAGCTGGTCATCAACCTCAAGACCGCGAAGGCCCTCGGCCTGACGATCCCCCCCTCGCTCCTACTGCGGGCGGATCGGGTGATCCAGTAGGCGGGCGGAGATGGCGGCGATCATGACTCCCGCACCCGAAAAATGTCATCGCAGCGCCCATGGTGGGAAGGCCCTGGCTCAGCGGAAAGACCACCCGGTCCGCTAAGTTCCAGCAGAATCAAGGAATGGGTCGCGGGCACGCTGTGTGCACGAGGCCGATTTGTCATGATCGATCGGGTGGTCTGGGCGGCTCGACGGGCGGTGGAGAGGTTAGCGGCGCGTCGGCTCCGTCGGCGGGTGGCGCGGCTCCGCCGGATGCCGGTGACACGAGCGTAGCGGCTCACTTCAGGTACTCCGCCAGCTTCTCCACGGTGCAGGGTTGGAGGCTGTAGGCGTTGTGGGCCTCGCCGCCGTCCTCCCTTCGCGGTAAACCGGGCCTGAAGGACCACCGCCACGGTGACGGATCCGAACCATTCCCATGGTTTCCGTCACGACCACGTTTTCGCCAATTCGATCCGCAACATGGCCGTAACACGGGCACGCGACTGAAACCCGCAGCCTAAAGTCCCTCGAATAGTCACTCGTCGCCGGTTCAAATCGGGGGCGGGATTTGCAGGATGCTAGGTTGCCGTTCTTCGATCCGTTCATGACCGAGCCGCCGCACTGGCTGCTAGAATGACGGCGCATGGCAAATCTCGAAGAGATCATCGCGGCGGCAGCGAAGGTCTTTCAGACGAAGGGCTATCACGCCGCCACGGTCCAGGACATCGCCGACGCTGTCGGGATCCTCAAGGGCAGCCTCTACCATCATGTGAAGAGCAAGGAAGATCTGCTCTACCTGATCGTCAAGGAACCGATCGCCCGGATATACGAGCGGACGGCCGAGATCGTGGCCAGCGATCTCTCGGCGGGCGAGAAGCTTCGACGCGCGATCCTGGCTCACCTAGAAGCCTTCGATCAACACTACCCTCACCTGTTCGTCTATCTCCGTGAGCGGGAGGAGATGAAGAGCCGGTTCCGCGAGCAGTTCAAGCTCTCGCCGAAGCAGTACGAACGGTCCTGGCAGCAGATCCTGCGTGAGGGCGTGAAGTCCGGCGAGTTCCGGCCGGACCTCGACGTGCAGGTGGTCTCCTACGGCCTGCTCGGGATGCTGAACTGGCTCTACAAGTGGTACGACCCCCGCGGGCGGCTCAGCGTGCGCGAGGTCGCCGACCACTTCTCGACCCTGGCCCTGGCCGGACTCGCTGCTGGGCCGCCTAAAGCACGGCCCTCTCGCAAGCGGCGGGCCTGATCACGCCGCTCCAGCGCCGTCCCCGCTACGCCCCCGCGGCGAGGGGCCCACGGAGGACGCGGCCGGGATGCGCGCCGGTATGCTCCCCGTCGAGCAGCACCACCTGGCCGTTCACGATTGAGGCGTGGAAGCCGGTGGCCTTCTGGCGCAGACGCCGGGCGCCTGCGGGCAGGTCGTTCACCACCTCGGGCATGTCGGGCGCCACGCGGTCGGGATCGAAGACGATCACGTCGGCGGCCAACCCCTCCCGGAGCAGCCCGCGCTCGTGGAGGCCCCAGGCCGACGCCGGCTCGAGACTCAGCATCCGCACGCCCTCCTCCAGCGTCAGGGCCTGGCGGCGGCGCACCCAGTAGGCGAGCACCTGGGTCTGCAGCGACGAGTCCATGATCTGGGAGACGTGCGCGCCGGAATCGGAGAACGTCACCACCGACCGCGGGTGCTTCATCATCTCGAGCACGTCGTCCAGGTTCTCGTTGAACAGCGGCTGGACGAAGAATGCTTTCAGGTCGCGCTCCAGCGCGACCTGGATCAAGGCCTCCACGGGATCGGCGCCACGCTCGCGCGCGATCTCGGCGATCGATCGGTGCGGTCCGCACGGATCCTCCATCAGCATCGTCCATTCGTAGTCGGGCTTCCGCGCTTCGGCGCCGACCACGGGACCGTATTCCGCTTCGGCGGCCGCCTTCACCAGCCGCCGGCGCACGTCGGCGTCGCGCAGCAGCGCGCGCTGCTCGTCGAGCGGCCGCTGGCGCACCTCGCGCCACTCGGGCAGCTGATCGAAGGGCAGCCTGGTCTCGAACGACAGCACGACCGCGAGCGCGCGGCTGTGCACCTGGGCGAACATGCGCCCCCCGGCCCGCGCGGTCTCGTCGAGCATGGCGAAGTACGCGCGCCAGGCGTCCGGCCTGAAGCGCGAGCTGAACATGCCCCACGTGACCGGCACGCCGGTCTCCACGGCCAAATCGCGCAGCCTTTCGAGGTAGTCGCGCTGGCGGTCGGGGTCGCGGCCCGTATCCTCGCCCGCGATCTCGAAGATCCCGGCGCCGAGGTCGCCCATCACCCGCACCAGCTCGCGCACCTCGGCCCACTCGGCGACGCGGCTGGCCACCGGGCGCCGATCCGCCGTCTCGTGGTTGCGGGTCCGCGACGTCGTGAACCCCATCGCGCCCGCGGCCAGCGCGTCCGCCAGCTCGCGCTTCATCACCGCCAGGTCCTCGGCGGTGGCCGGCTCGGAGAAGGCGCGCTCGCCCATGGCGTAGGTGCGCAGCGCCGAGTGGCCGACGTAGCCCGCGTAGTTGATCCCCTTCGGCCAGCGGGCGACGGCGTCGAGGTACTGCGCGTACGTCTCCCACGTCCACTCGATGCCCGCCTGCATCGCCTCGGCGGGGATGTCCTCGGCGCGCTCGAGGTTGCGCACGACCAGGTGCTTCTCGTC
>Ga0137403_10009485_pt1 | contig 10819 bp, 10 predicted proteins | sample CZOMad2_1_16fung_FD_122057 | JGI IMG/M metagenome (GOLD analysis project Ga0137403, IMG submission 122057) | Vadose zone soil fungal communities from Angelo Coast Range Reserve, California, USA - CZOMad2_1_16fungal (Hybrid Assembly) | ecosystem: Environmental > Terrestrial > Soil > Vadose zone... | reverse complement strand
AAAATGCGCGGCACGGTCGAGCGGCTGCAGTCGCTTGAACGGGAAGCGGGGCGCCTGGAACGCCGCGCCGATGTGGCAAAAGGCGATGTCGCGGCCGAAGCGCGTAAGGAACTTCGCACGCGACGTTCGGAGCTAAAGGACATTGAGGAGGCCAGCGAAGTCGGGCTGACCGAGCTGAAGCGCACGCTGACGTTCATTCACCGTGGCGAAGCGGAAGCGGAACAGGCCAAAAAAGAACTGATTGAGGCCAACCTCCGACTGGTCGTATCGATCGCGAAGAAATACACCAATCGCGGATTGCAGTTCCTGGATTTGATTCAGGAAGGCAACATCGGCTTGATGAAGGCCGTGGATAAATTCGAGTGGCGCCGCGGATACAAGTTTTCGACGTATGCGACGTGGTGGATTCGGCAGGCCATCACGCGCGCAATTGCGGACCAGGCGCGCACGATTCGTATTCCGGTGCACATGATCGAAACGATCAACAAGCTGGTGCGCACCAGCCGGCAACTGGTGCAGGAACTGGGTCGCGAGCCGACCAGCGAAGAGATCGCAAAGCGCATGGACATTCCGGTGTCCAAGGTTCGCAAGATCCTGAAAATTGCGCAGGAGCCGATTTCCCTTGAAACACCGATTGGCGAGGAAGAGGATTCGCATCTCGGCGATTTCATCGAGGACAAGGCGGTAGTTTCGCCGTCGGATGCGGTCATCAACCTGAACCTGAAGGAGCAGACGTCTTCGGTGTTGAAGACGCTGACTCCGCGCGAGGAAAAAGTCATCAAGATGCGATTTGGGCTGGACGATGGCAGCGAGCACACGCTAGAAGAAGTGGGCCAATCGTTTGCCGTGACCCGCGAACGTATTCGCCAGATTGAGGCGAAAGCGCTGCGCAAGTTGCGGCACCCTTCGCGTTCGCGAAAATTGCGTGCCTTTCTCGAGGGCCCGTCGCGGGATTATTTATAGAGATAGCGGAAGTGCGGGAGTCGAAACTCGAAATACGAAAAAAAACGCCCCACTCACGGGGCGTTTTTATTTTGCGCCGAACTCGCAATGATTTCCCTGGTCCAACAGATGCACGGCGCGAACCGGCTAGGTTTATGCGGGCTGTCCGAAGGTGATCCAGAATCCGTTGCAATCACGAATGATGAATTCACGCATATCGTAGAAAGTATCGTGAAGGTCTTCGACGATTTGAACTTGGTCTTTAAGGCGTCGGTACAAGTCATCGACGTTGTCCGTCGTTATGTAGAGATCGACCTCGCGACGGTGTTCGGTGCTCGCCCTCCCGCCTATATTGAGCATCAGCTCGCTGTTTCCGAAAGACAACTTCGCCCAGTTGATTTCGCCATCCTCCTCGTTTTGTCGAATTAATTTGAATCCGATTGAGGTGTACCAATCGACCGTAGCGGTAACATCCGGGACGTGCATCATCGGAACGACGGTTTGCGGCATGGTTCACCTGCTGGCGTCTAGTGACAATCTTTCATGAGCCTAGGAGCGGAGGCAGCGTACTAGAATAGTGTTACAGCCGAAAGGGGCACATGCGGACTGCACAGAAAATTGCGGCGACCGGATTGATTGTAGCGTTGGGAGCGGTAGGTTACGGCATTTTTGAATTGGACCATCCGTCGACGGTTTTGGCCAAGAAAAAGGCGGCTGCGGCGCAAGCGGCGCCGGTGGACCAGACGCCGCTGAAGATCGCGCAGCAACTGGCGCAGATGGCCGACACGCCGGAAGAACAAGAGCTTGCGAAAGAGGCGCTGCGGTTGAGCGACTACGAACTGGATTTGTCTTTCAACATTGCGCTGCAGGACGCGGAGGCGCATCCGGCCGAACTTTCCGCCGAAGCAAAGGAAATTCAAGCGCGGCTGCAGAAAGCGCGGAAATTCCAACAAGCGTTACAGGCGCAGGTCGATCAGCTCACCGCGGAAATCGCGAAGGCCAGCGAGGCCAGGAAGGATACGCTGCAGGATCAGCTCGATCTGGCGAAGGCCAACCTCGACGTTGCGACCAACGATGTGGACGATGCGAAGCGCGATTTGACCGATGCGGGCGGAAACGTCCACGACCGCATCGAGAAGATGAAGCAGCAGCACGAAGAAGCGGACAAGGCCCGCGCATCGGCCGAGCAAAAGTTTCCAGACGCAGCGCCTGAAAAGCTTGGCGTGGTGCACGGCGCTCAACAGTGGATGGCGCTGAACGCAAAGAAAAAACTCCTGCTGCGAGCGAAGACGGATGCCGACAATCTGATAGCGTCGTTGACAGAACAACACAACGCGTTATCGGCGCAAATTGACGCGGAAAAATTCAACTCACCTGACCTGGCGGCACACTCGAAACTTTCAGATGCGGTGAGCGGCACAGCTCCCGCCGAGGCGGCAACATCGTCGGTCACGGAGAACGTGCGCAAGACGCGGAGCACGGCGGATGCCAAGGCCGCGCTTGCGACTACAAAGGCAGTTACGGCCGACCAGCGCAATCTGACGAGCCTGGACAAGCGCGTCGATAACGAGAAAGAACTTTCTGAAACATACGGCGAATGGATAGATCTGGTCTCGGATCGTCAGCGAGCGGTGGTGCAACGCGTTTTGATCGGAATGGCAATTGTGTTGGGAATCGCGCTGATCGGAGTTTTCTTCAACACATGGCTGGAGAAGTTGCTGGAAAAGACGAAGCTCGATCGGCGGCAGGTGCAGACACTGCGCGCGACGGCGAGAGTTTCGGTTCAAGTCATTGCGGTGCTTCTGATCTTGCTGGTGATTTTTGGTCCGCCAAGCCAACTCGGTACATTCCTTGGCCTTGCGGGTGCCGGCCTCACCGTCGCGCTGAAGGATTTCATTGTCAGCTTCCTTGGCTGGTTTGTGTTGATGGGGAGGAACGGGATCCGCCTGGGCGATTGGGTTGAAATCAATGGAGTGACGGGCGAAGTTATCGAGATCGGATTGTTTCACACCGTGCTGCTGGAGACTGGAAATTGGGCCGATTCCGGACATCCGACGGGAAGGCGCGTGACGTTTACCAACAACTACGCGATTGAGGGGCACTACTTCAACTTCTCCACGTCAGGGCAGTGGCTATGGGACGAATTGCAGTTGGTACTGCCGACCGCTGAAGATCCTTATCCAGTGATTGAGGCGATTCAGAAGCAAGTGATGGAAGCGACGCACGAAAACGTGAAAGAAGCGGCACGAGAACTGAAGAACGCCGCGGGAAGTCGCGACATCGGAATGTTCAGCGCGGAGCCGTCCATCAATCTGCGGCCAGTGCTCGGTGGAATCGAAATTTCCGTGCGGTACATTACGCAAGCAAATCAGCGGTTTCAGCTACGAACGAAACTGAATCAGGCCGCAGTCGAACTGCTGGGCAGGCGAGGGATTACGGCGACTCCAGTCCCGCCGCCAACACCAACTGCTCCGGCATGATGAACACGGAATTGTTCAACTTTTCGCCGTGAGACGATCTGCAGGTTTATTTTGCGGGGAGCGAAGCGAAATACTGCGCCAGGCTGCCAGTCAGCTGCGCGATTCCCGTATTTACATTTCTTTGCAGCGCCTCCACGACTGCGCTGACCGATTTTTTTTCGACGGGCTCATCGTGAGAATAACTGTCCGTCCACACAACGGTGCCGGCCTTCTGATCGAATAGTTCAAGTTGAACATTGAAGCGCGCTTTGATCCCGGCGGGATCATTCCTTTCGTTCAGCGAAGTGAGATGGCCGCGCAGCAGATAGTCACCGCGCGCGGTGCTGGAGATGCGCTGCACAGACTTGTACTGCCCGGAGCGACGCAGGTGCTCGACCAAAAGCTGTTCAATCATTTCGGTGGGTGGCTCAGTCCAGCGATGGTATTCATCAACGCCCATTTCGACGTCGGTCATGCCGTAGACGACGCGGTCGTCGCGCAAGATGCGCGGCGCACTCAAGCGGCCGACCAGAATCGTGACCGGGAGGCGCGAAGCGTTGGCCTGAGGCGAAACAGGAGCCGCGGTCAGAAAATAGTAACGAGGCGCCCTCGCGGTGGTGCAGCCTGCGGCGATAACGACGAAGAAGATCAGGCAAAAGGCAAGACGTTTCATTCCGTTTCCCCTCAATCCGGCTTCGGAACTTTTCCAGGCTCATGCGCAGGCGGCATTGAGGAGCGCAAGAGCGTGTAAGGGCGCTGCTTTAAGGTTTCCGTGAACTGGCGCAGGTTCTGCGAGGCCTGCCGGAAGTTGTTCAGGATGTCGTCAATGTTTTCGCCGTTCGCGTTCAGCGTGCGATCCAGCTGATCGGTGACATTGTTTGCAGTTTCCAGAACGCGGCGAAGGTCTGCAACGGATTGCCGCAAGTCAGTACGATTTTCCGCGATCGTTCCTTCCAAAGTGTCGATGGTACGTCTTGCGTCGGCGTTCGTTTTCTTCAAGTCTTCAAGCAAAGGTGCCATCCTGGCGCTCGCATCGTCCAGATGCGTGATGGTTGAATGAAGCGGTTGGCGATTTTCTTCAAGCACGCCGCGGACATTGCCGATGCTTGCACTCAAATTGGCGCGGTTCTTGTCATTCAGAACGTCGTTTACGCGAGCGACGGTGACTTGAAGTTCGATAACGCGGTCATTGAGATTGCCCAACAGGATTTTTGCTTGCGGACCAAGCTCGGCAATTTCCGCTTCCAATTCGCCGAAGCCCACATACTCATTCGATTTCAGAATAGAGCCTGCCGGCGCGCGTGGAGCGGCGATCGTTCCCGGAACAATTCCCAGAAAATTGTCGCTGAGCGGGCTGTTGCTGGTGATGGTGGCGGTGCTATCCGTTTTCACGGGAACGTCTGGCTTGACGCGAAAAATGATTTCCATGCGTGTGGTGTCGTGCGCGTCGGTGCGGACGTCCTGGATGCGCCCTACGGGAGGTCCACCCGCGTAGCGAACTTCAGCGCCCGGGCGCAATCCACCGGCATTCTTGAAGAATGCGCGGTACGGCACATCGCCACGATTGAAAAATCCCGTCAGTGAGAAGACAGTCGCGATCAAAAGCCCTGCGGCAATGATAACGAAAGATCCGACAATGGCTTCCTGGCGGCGCGTGGAGGCGGAGTTCATCGGCCTGTCAACCTGCTTATCTCAGGGCTCGCAAGTACAAGCCCTGAAATCCTGTTCATCGCGATTCCTGTCACGACTCGCGCGGAAAGATTGGGGAGTATAACACGATGGGTAAACGGAATTTCATTTGCGCGAGATGCCCCTCGGGAGGCCGAAACAGAAATGCGATTCATTGGCGAGGCCTCGGCACTTCGCCGGTCAGCATCTGCAAATAGTCGATCTCCTGGCTGAGTTCCGGCTCCGCTACACGATCCAGGAATTGGCGGACGCGCGGCTGCGAACTGGCCTGAAGTTCGGTCGGTGTGCCGTTGGCGACGATGTTCCCTTTGTCGAGCAGAACCATGCGGTCAGCAATCAGGAAGGCGCTGGCAAGTTCGTGCGTCACGACGATGATGGTGATGCCGAAGGCTTCCTTTAATTTGAGCAAGAGCTGATCGATTCCGGCGGCGATGATGGGATCGAGGCCGGCAGAGGGCTCGTCGAAAAAAAGAATTTCCGGGTCCATGGCCATCGCGCGGGCCACGGCGGCACGTTTCTTCATTCCGCCGCTGAGCTGCGCCGGCATGTAGTCTTCGTAGCCGCTGAGGCCGACTTCATTCAATTTCAGGCGTACCATGATTTCGATGGTGGCGGGGTCGAGCTGAGTGTGTTCGTGCAGCGGGAGAGCGACATTTTCGCCGACGGTCATGGAGCCGAATAGCGCGCCACTCTGAAACGAGATGCCGATGTGCTGGCGCAGCTCGCGCCACTCTTCGGCCGAAAGCTTTTGCAGATCTTTTCCGCGAACGATGATTTCGCCGCTGGTTGGCGCTTCGAGACCGACGAGTGTGCGCAACAGAGTGCTTTTGCCGGAACCGGAACCGCCCAGGATTACGACGGTTTCGCCCGCGGGAACGTCGAAAGTAATGCCATGAAGAATTTCTCGTTCACCGTAGGCTACGTGGAGATTGCGAATGGAGATCACAGGTTCTTGCCTCGCATTCAGCGGAATTTTATCGGGCGTGGAGTCGTTCGGCATCGCAGTCATGATTTCGCGTTGAGATAGAACAGCGCGGTGAACACCAGATCGACCATCACAACGAGAAAAATCGATTTCACCACCGCGGAGGTTGTGGAACGGCCAACTTCTTCGGCGCCGAGGCCGGTGCGAAGGCCCTCCTGGCAGCCCACAGTAGTAATCACGATTCCAAACATCAAGCTCTTGACGAGACCGGTGACCACGTCGCGAAGCACGAGCGCATCGAGCGTAGCGATGATGTAGGTCTTGAGCGTAAATCCGGCGGCAATGATTCCAAATACCGAGCCGCCGAGAACGCCCATAAAATCAGCCCAGATGGCGAGGCAGGGCATCATCAAGAGCATGGCAAAAAGTTTTGGCGCGACGAGAAAGCGGATGGGGTCGAGCGCCATCGTTTCCATTGCGTCGATCTCCTCGTTGACCTTCATGGTGCCGAGTTCGGCGGCAAAGGAAGAGCCGGAGCGTCCGATGACGAGGATGGCGGTCATAAGCGGACCGAGTTCGCGCGAGACGGAGATGGCCACGGCGCTAGCGACGAACTGCAGCGCTCCGAACTTCCTTAGTTCATAAGCCGCCTGCAATGCCAAAATTGTGCCGATGAAAAACGCGATGAGCGAGAGGATCGGCAGAGCACCGATGCCTACGGCCATCGCTTGGTGGACAGCGCGACCATACGCGAGACGGCGGCGCGAAAACACATCCGTAAACAAAGCCCGTGTCGCGTACGCGCTCAAGCGCGCCAGGCCGCCGATGTAGGCAATCCCGTCGATGGTGGCTGCGCCGATCGTTTGCGGAGAGAGCATTCGTTAGATTTGCTGAATACAGAAAATCCGAAACCGGTTATACATCTCCGCCATTGGAAGTGGCGGAGCCGTAAGCTGGTGGCGCCGGAGCTTCAAGAGCTTCCTGCTCGGTCTGGTGCACTTCGAAAACCCGGAGCAGATGTGTGAGTTCAAGAACGGTTCTCGCGGACCTCGAGAGACCGAAGAGCGCGAAACGCGCGCTAACGTCGCGCGAAGCTTTTAGCCCCTCGACAAGGGATGCCACTCCGGAGCTGTCGATATAAGTCACAGCCAGCATGTTCAGCACAAGGTGCTGAACACCCTTTTCCCGCAATTGGCTGAGAAGGGCTTTGCGAATCTCAGGAGAGTTAAAGAGCGTGATGTCCCCGGTAAGATCGAGGATTGTGATTTCGCCAAGCTGGCGAGCGGAGATTTTCAAAGGGGGTCGTGGTTGCATTAGGCCCATGTTGTGCCAGAGTTTGCGGCCGGATGCAATGTCTTTCGGTTCGCGGTGGGCCTTGTATGCAAAGTGACAAGAAATCAAGTTTGTGATCAATGTCATCGCACCTTGCGATATAGATTCATGGGGGAGGCGAAGTGATGCGGTGTTATTTCGGCGGGCTGCCGGGCCCGCCGGTGGCGCGGACTTGCGGAAGCCGCTCTCTAACGGCTGGAAGTGCCGGAAACGGCGAATGTGGCTCCGTCTGGTACCAATATGCGACCGAATAAAAATTGTCGGAGCGGTGATTTGCGTGACCGTGCTCGATGGTGGCTTTCAACGATTTCGTAAACGGGATCGGCGAATCGAGATGGAAACGATACACGGAAGTGCGGCTTCCGGCCTTCTCATCGCCTTTCACGGGAGCTCCGTAGAGGCCGTACGCGAATGAGTGCGTGCCAAAGCCCCATGCGCCGAGGAAATAATCTTCGGAGCCGGTGCCGTTGATGGATGGCCGCGCCTTGCCGTCGGTTGAGGACCCACGTTCGTCCGCGTCGACGAAGAACATGTCGTCGCCTTCGCCCCACCAGCCGTCCTGATTTTGCAGGATGGACATGGTAACTCCCGCAAATTGTCCGCGGCCGCGAGCTTCCATCCAGACGTAATTGTCTTCACCAGTCAGATTTGGACGATCGTTCACTTTTGGGTCGCCGTTTTCCTTCCAGTCGTTGGTCCAACCTTTTGCAGGAGCGGCTTGACGATACTGTGCGTGAAAGTAAAGCGTTTGAGCGGCCAGCGGTTTGGCGCAGGCGCGGTAGTCAATATTGAAGTAGAAGGAATCCACTTTTTGCGAGCCCTCGTTGGTAACGGTGACGCGTGCGTGTTTTTGGAATGGCATCACGAAGAATGAATTGAGGGCTTTGTCCGCGCCGACAGAAAGCGGGATCGATTGGTAGAGAAAATATTCGCCGAGCCCGAGTCCGAAGAAATCGCCGACAGGTGATTCGACGCTGGGCGAGGATTCGCCGTCCCAATAAATGCGGAGCACCAGCTTTTTCAGATGCAGCTCTTCTGGACTGGCGATGGTGAACCAGACATGAGTGAGAACGCCGGGGCCCGCGTCATCGAGAACGGTAAGCGTCTCGCCGGGAGGGATTGGGCGAGCGTCTGCGTTGCCGCCGTTGCGCGCGTAGCTGGAGGAGCGTTTTTGCGTGTAATCGTGAGTGGATGTCAGATTCCAAAGCGGAGCCGAGGTGTCTAAACAGCTTTGCGCGTCGACGGATTGAGTTAAGCCAAGCAAAAAAGCGGATGAGATCCAGACGGACTTGAGCACCGTACGCCTCCCGATTATGTTCGCAAAAAATGGCTGGCGAGCGGCAGTGTAACACCGGTCCTTAAGAATTTTGTTCGCGCAAAAGGTTGCGAGCGTGGAAAGCGGAAAGCGTCCCCAAGGCGTAAATGAGCGCGAGAAGGGCGAATCCCGCAAAGATGCTGAGTTGTTGTGAAATCCAGCCAAGAGCAAAGCTCATCAGGAGCTGGAGAATGGTGGTGAGAATGGCCATGGCGGATTGCGTCCGCCCCATGAAGTGGCGCGGGACGATCATCATTAGCCCTGCTTGCGCAACCACGCCGGAGAGTGCGCGGAAAAATCCGAAGAGTACTTGAAAAAATACGGCCGCGACGAGCAGGGTAATGAACGGCATCGCCACATGGCCGAGCGCCAGGCCCGCGATGGATAGTGCATAGAGAGTCATGCGAAGGCGCTGCGGGAGTTGCGAGGCCAGCAGTCCGCCGATGATTGCGCCAAGTCCCCAGCCTCCTTCGAGGAAGCCTAAGCCGCGAGCGCCGGCGTGGAGTATGTCCGCCGCGAGGGCCACAAGCAGTATGTTGGCGCTGACGACGCCCGCCATGAGGATAGAGTGCGTGATGCCGAGCGCTCGCACCGTGGGCTGTTTCCGCAGGTATGAGAAACCTTCCTTAAGATCGGAGTAAACCGCGAGGGAAAGTCCGGCTTCGGCGACCTCCGGCATTTCGGCGATTTCGAGAGCCTCAGCGGTTGCTTCGGTGGTGGTGGAAAATTCGCGCGGATACTTTGTGAGGTGTTCGCGCGGCGAAACGTAGCCGCTACGAAGTTTGTACAGGCACCACGCCGACACAAAGTAGGTCAGGCCATCGATGCCAAGAATTCCGGCGATGCCAGCGCCATCGTAGATGAAGCCAACCAACGCTCCGGCGAAGAGCATTCCGGTCTGCACGCCAATCAGGACGGCCGCATTTGCGCCGGTGAACTGGCTTGCGGGCATCACTTCCTGCACCAAGGCGTTCACGTTCGCCCAGTACATCGCGGAACCGGCACCGGTGATGAATGTGATGAGATAGAGATGCCAGAGTTCGAGATGGCCGCGCCAGGCGATGTAAGCCGTGGCTAGAACGGCGACTCCTCGAGCAAAATCGAGAACGATTCCGAGATAGCGGCGATCGTAGCGGTCGATCAGCACGCCGCCAATGAAGGGAATCAGCAAGCCGGGTGCGGTCGCCACGATGACTTGGTAGCTGACCTTGACGGTTGAGTGCGTTAGGGCGAGGATGTGCCAGCTCACTCCGGCGAAGTTCATTCCGCTACCGAACAGGGAGATGAACATTGCGAAGAAGAAGTAGCGGAAGCCGCGCGCAGCCCAGATGAGCGACCAGTCAGTGCGAACGGGAGCCGTGGGAGTAGACGTGGACATGGGACGGTACAGTTTACCGTTTTCGGTAATCCATTTTCAGTCACGAGTTTGCGGTCTGGTTTCAGGTCGCGCCGCGAGAAAGAAATGCCATGGGAAATGAAGTCAAAGGAGCGGTACGGGCCGGAAAAGCGCGGCACCAGGGGAAGGTGCTGCTCGAAACGGACGAGATTATCTTTCGCGGGCCGGACTATCGTCTGAAAATCGCGTTTGGCGAGATCCGCGGAGTGGATGCGGCGAACGGTGAGTTGCGTGTCCAAACCAAAGACGGAGTGAGGACATTTGAGGTGGGACCATCGGCGGAAAAGTGGCGCGAAAAGATTCTGCATCCAAAAACGCGAGCGCAGAAACTCGGCGTGAAAACGGGGACCCTCGTGCGGCTCGTGGGAGAGTTTGACTTAGATTTTGTGAAGGAACTGAAGGTCAGCAAAGTGGAGATTGTTCAAGCAAATGGCTCGGGCGTTTTTGAGAACACGTTCTTCGCCGTAGACGCCAGGAACTCCCTGGCCGCACTCACAAAATATGCAAGGAAAATGAAAGCCGCCGAAGCAATGTGGGTGGTGTATCCAAAAGGGAAAAAGGAAATTACAGAAAACGATGTTTTGAGCACGGGAAGAAAAGCAGGATTGAAAGACATCAAGGTCGTGGGCTTTTCGTCCACGCACACGGCGTTGAAGTTCGTACTGCCCGTTGAAAAACGCTAACGCTCGTATTCCTTTGGATGGCAAGTCCGCCAAACCGATTCCAACTTTGCACGAACGCCCCTAAGATGACCAAGTGAA
>Ga0137403_10009484_pt1 | contig 10820 bp, 6 predicted proteins | sample CZOMad2_1_16fung_FD_122057 | JGI IMG/M metagenome (GOLD analysis project Ga0137403, IMG submission 122057) | Vadose zone soil fungal communities from Angelo Coast Range Reserve, California, USA - CZOMad2_1_16fungal (Hybrid Assembly) | ecosystem: Environmental > Terrestrial > Soil > Vadose zone... | reverse complement strand
TCGGGCCCGAAGCTTACTGTGCCCAAATCGCGTAATAGAACCGGCGTGCCATTCTTGGCGGTGACCGCAACGTTTTCCAGATCGGAGAGCGAGCGTATGTAGCCCAAGCCGCGAATCATGTAACGGGCGCCGCCCATCTCGAGCACTCGTCCGCCGACTTCGTTTGTGCTGGCGCGCACCTTGTCGATGACTGCTGAAAGCGGGATGCCGTAAGCGAGCAGCTTGTTTGGGTCGAGCTTCACCTGATACTGCTTCACGAAGCCGCCGATGGTTGCAACCTCAGCGACACCAGGCACGGTCGCGAGCTGATAACGAAGCTGCCAATCCTGAATGCTTCTGAGGTCGGCGAGGCTGTACTTTTGAGAACGATCCACCAGGGCATACTCGAAGACCCACCCCGCTCCGGTCGCATCCGGCCCGAGAACCGGCTTCGCTTGCGCCGGAAGTCTCCCTTGGATCTGCTGCATGTACTCCAAGACTCTCGACCTGGCCCAATACAGATCAGTCCCGTCCTGAAAGACGACATAGACATAGGAATCGCCCAACATGGTTTGTGCCCGAATAGCCTTGACTCGCGGCGCGGCAAGCAAACTGGTGACGATCGGGTATGTGACCTGGTCCTCGATGACATTCGGTGGTTGCCCTGGCCACGACGTATGCACGATAACTTGTACGTCGGAGATGTCGGGCAGCGCATCCAGTGGGACGTGCTGGATCGACCACAGCCCTCCAACGACGACCAAGATGATTGCGGTGAAAACAAGGAATCTATTGTCAGCGCACCAGTCGATAAGCCGAGAGATCATGGCTACATTCCTCCCGTTGCGCTGACTGTGAGCTGCTTATTGAGCAGCACCTGACCGTTCTGCTTGGCGACGATCGTGACTTGCCACGTGCCGCCTGATCCCAGCTCGCCGCTCGCTTCGTACAGGCCGTTCCCTTTGTCTTCCATGGGGAGGACGGTCCTCATCTCCGCCATGCCCATGCCTGCCATAGCGGGCATGAAGAATGTGACAGTGACTTGCGCGCCGGCGAGCGGCTTTTCGTCTGCACTGCTGAGCTTCACACGGAAAACGTTGTTTCCCTTATGCGGCGGACTCGGTTCGCTCGTCAGTTCGGCGGTTGCTTGCGCCCCGCGGTTCGTCGCGGCCTCTCCTCCCGCCCCTGGCGGTGGAGGCGCAAACGATCCCGCAGCAGCCTGCAACTGGCTCTCGGAATCGATCAGGAAGTTGGCTGAAGTCACTACACGGTCGCCGGCCTTCAGGCCCTCGCGAACCACGTAGAAGTCAGCAGAACGTTCCCCGAACACCACCTCTTTCGGTTCAAGGAATCCGTTTCCGCGATCGATGAACACCAGCTGCTTGGTTCCTGACTGAAGCACAGCCGATGCCGGGACCTGTAAGGCTTTTCCCAACGGCATCTTTAGGACGACATTGACGAACATGCCAGGCTTGAGGAGCAGGCCGGGGTTGGAAAAGACCAGCCGCACTCGAACGGTGCGGGTCGTCATGTCCACGTCCGGCAGCACCTGCTCTACATGACCGCGGAACGATTTACCGGGATACGCATCCACAGTGACTTCTGCCGGATCGCCGGGCTTCACCTTTCCCACATCATTCTGAAATACCTGTGCGTAGACCCATACGGAAGAAAGGTCAGCCACGGTGTACAACTTCGTCTCCGGTTGCACGTACATGTTTGGTAAGACGTTGCGCTCGGTGACATAGCCCGATACCGGCGAGTTGATGGTCAACTCGTCAATCGGCTTCCCGGTCTGCACGATTTTGGCGATCTCAGAATCGGGGACCTCCCACTGTCGCAAACGGTCCTGCGCAGCCGACGCGAGGGAGGCAGCGCCCTCTGACACACCTGTCACCGTGCTGTCCTGCAGTAACTTTTGGTTCTTCAGTGCCAGCAAGTACTCCTGCTGCGTGGCAACTAACTCGGGGCTATAGATTGTGAAAAGAGGTTGACCACGGCTAACGTACTGATAGGTCGCGTTCGCATGCACCTTGCGAATCCAACCGGCAAATCTGGTCTGGACGTACGCCTGTCGGCGCTCGTCCATCTGCACATCCCCAGTGGCGCGAATCTCACTAGCCACCGGGCGCAGTTCAACGGTTCCAAACGTCACACCGATGGCCTGCATGCGTTCCGGGGTCAGCTGGATGGGAGCCGGTTGCGGCTCGGCCAGCTTCATGTCCTGGGCAGGAGCCGAGGATGGATTCGACTCCGTCATTGTCGGTTGCGAAGACCTACTCCGCTTTGAATTCCATACCAGCACCCCTGCCAGCACGACGTTCAGAACTACGGCCGCGATTAATAGTTTGCGATAGTTCATTGCGCACCTCCTGCCAGGCGCTGAAGTCTCGCAATTGCGGACTCGTGCTCCGCGAGTTCCTGCTGATATTCGATCTGCAGTCGCAATACGTCATTGAAGGCAGAAAGCAGCGTCTCAAAGTCCTGCTTGCCTGTTTGATAACCTGCGGTACTCGCCCGGAGCGTCGCCTGGCTTTGCGGAATCAACCCCTCACGGTATATCCGCAGCTGATCTTCGGATGTGCGAATAAACACGATCTGCTTCTGAATCTCCGCTTCGAGCATTCGCTGGGTAGCGTCTAGTTCTGCCTTTGCATGCTGCTTCTTCGCTTCCGCTTCGGCAACCGCCGCCTTCACCCGTCCTGGATTCGGCAGTCTGATTCCAAACGTGGCGATGTAGTAATCACGGAAACTGTCGCCGGTGTGCTGCCACATGTACTGCACGTTGAAGTCGGGCCTGCGTTCTTTCTGGGCCGAAGTGAGAGCCGCTTCTGTTTTCTTGACTTGAGCGGCCCGCAGTTCAAGATCGGGGTTGGAGTTGGAACTGGCCACGCTGGGCATCACCGTGGTTGAGGGAATCTCCGTGACGATGTCAGGAGACCCTTGGTCCCGGTTCAACAGCGACTTCATTTCGGCTTGCCACTGCCCGACCTCGCGGTGGTGCATTGCGATCTCATTCAGGATCTTGGTGTGCTGCAGCTGCGCCTTCAGCACATCCTGCTGCGTCCCTTCGCCGACGCGGTATCGCGATTCGGTGATCTGCTCAATGTCACTGAGCGAGTGGTCATTCTGGTCTAGTAACGAAAGCGTCTGCTGAAGATACGCGAGGCGGAAGTAAGCCACCTTCACGCGTTCGATGACGTCTTGCCGGACGATAGCCGACTGCCGAAAGCTAACCTCAGATTCGCTTTCCGCGACCTTCGCACGCAACCCGCGTTTCCCTGGAAATGGAAGATCCTGCGAGGCTCCCAGCCCGATATACGCAAAGTCACTATTGGAGTAGCCGGCAAATGGACGAGGGCTGCCGACTGACAGGTGCTGAACCGTTAACTCCGTGTCAGGCAAAGCGCCCGCTTGTTTGGCGGCGTATTTGGTCGCATCCCACTGCCGCTCGGCGGCAATGACCTGCGGAGACAACCTACCGGCCTCTTCAACAAGATCTTTAAGGGGCGTAGCTGCTCCTTTGTGAGTGTCTTGCCCGCGCGTCGGCGTTGCCAGCCCGAATATCGGCCCTTGCCCTGCGGAGCTACAAAGTGCCGGAACAAAAAAGAATGCAATGACTGCCAAGAATTTCATGTCCTTCTCCTATGCGTAGAAACACAAATGCGCTGGCGCACGGAATGCGCTGGAGAAGGAATCAGATTCGGAGGATGTTTATGCTTCCGGGCGGCGATTCGGGAGGCGAACCGTCATTACACTTCACTTCTTCGAAGCTCGCTCGCAAGGGCGGCTCTGCGACATTGATCGTAACGGTAGAAAGCAGTACTGAATCTTGCAGATGGAAAGTCTGCGTGAGGATCGCTTTCGCAGGATCCTGCGAGTGGACTGTCTGGTCGCAACAGGAATGTTCTCCCGTGCCCATGTCGCATTTGCCGGCCATTTTCTTGCAGCAGGCCATCTCAGGCTCGGTCATCTGCCGCAAGTCGGCGGCGCAGGCGATGGCTGGCAACAGCGTCCAAACAAACAGGACGGCAGCGGCAAGCCAGCGAGCTGAGGTTCTTGTCACCCTATGAGGCTACACCAGCCAGCAGGTTCTATCAAATTGGTGACATTCCTCGTTTGACAACGTCTGCTCCGAGGTGGCCTAATCTTCAAGATGCAAGTGCACGACAGATCGCGAGCTAAACAGTTCCGCTGGCTGACACTTGCTGTCTCCGTTCTTGTATTGCTCGCCTGCTCTTCGTTCGCTGCTCACGTTGATAAAGCCCGGGGCGACGACGGCAAGGGACACTGCTCGATATGCCTGGGCGCCACCGCTCACATTGTTCAGCCCACGGCAGCGGTTCAAGCGGCACCACAGATAGTCGCCGCCGCATTCACTCCCGATTCCGATCCACTCATCAAGCAAGATAGACTCCCCTCCGCGCTTTACATCCGTCCTCCGCCATCCATCTAACCGCCCTTCGTCGGCGCTGCCGCTGAGTATTGCAAAGCGCCAGTTTGGCCTTTCAGCCATACCAAACAGGGAATGTCGCAGCCTCTAGACTGCGGCAGGTTCAGAGGTAGAACATGAAAATTCTTGTATTTGCGATCAGCTTATTTGCGTCGCAGTGCGTTTGGTCACAGGACCAGGTGCCCGCATCCGCCGCAGCGCTTTCAACGCAGGCCAGCGCTGCCCAGCAATCAACAGACGACAAGGTCAAGGCTCTGGAAGAGCGCGTGATCGCGCTCGAAGGCCAGCTTCGCATGCTGCAAAGCAAACAGCAGCCGGTGGAGCCGGTCATGAACGCGGCTGCCGCTGCGCCAACCACCCAGGCTGCGGCCGCAGAGCAAGCCCAGACCGCTGTAGCGAACACGCACCAGCCGGTATATGGCGGCGCAACCGGACAAGCCAAGGCGCTCAATCCCGACATCAGCTTGATCGGCGACTTTCTCGGCGCTGTCGGCCACAACACTGTCCGTCCGGTCCCCACTTTGGAGATGCATGAGGCCGAGCTCGGCCTGCAAGCCATTATCGATCCCTACGCCCGCGCCGATGTTTTCATCTCCTTCGGCGAACAGGGAGTCAATCTTGAAGAGGGCTATCTCACCTTCACCTCGCTGCCCGGAGGGATCGTTGCGCGTGCAGGCAAGATGCGCGCCGCCTTCGGTAAGGTGAACACGCTGCACAATCACGTGCTGCCGTGGACCGATCGTCCGCTGGTGACAGAGAACCTGGTGGGCGGTGAGGATGGCATCGACGATGCCGGCATCTCCGTCATGCGCGCGTTTCAAGGTCCAAAAGGCCTCTACATCGAAGGCACCGGGCAAGTATTCCGCGGCGACTCCGACGAACTCTTCAAGAGCGTTCGGCGCGAAGATGTCAGCACCGTCGGCCACCTGCGCGCATACAAGGACATCACCGAATCCACCAACCTCGATATCGGCGGTTCGTACTCCCGCGGTCACAACGACGCCGGCCTGCTGCTGCCGCCGCAATTTCAAAACGACTTCGTCACTAACTTGTATGGAGTCGATGCAACGCTTCGCTGGAAGCCGCTGCGCCGCGCCATCTATCACTCATTCGTAGGTCGTACAGAGCTCATATGGAGTGATCGCCAGCAGCTTCCTTCCGCCCAGCACGCTTTCGGCATGTACGCTTCCGGCGACTATCAGCTTGCACGCCGCTGGTTCGTCGGCGCGCGCTACGACCACTCCGAGCGCAGCCGCGAGGCGAGCCTGGTGGACAAAGGGGGGTCGCTGGTGCTGACTTACTGGCCCAGCGAGTTTGCGCAACTTCGCGCCCAATACCGATTTACCAACTATGCAGAAGGACAGAATGCCAACGAACTGCGACTGCAGTTGCAGTTCGCCATGGGTGCCCACGGGGCGCATCCATTTTGATCAGGAGATCATGAATGTTGAATAGATCTAAGTTATTCGCAGTGCTATTGATTTGTGGGTCGGTTCTTACGTCGTCAGCGGAAGCCAAGAAACTCAACGTCATCACCGCCACCACCGATCTGGCCGCGCTGGCGCAGGAAGTCGGCGGTGACAAGATTGACGTCGAGTCCATCGCCAAGGGCTACCAGGATCCGCACTTCGTGGAAGCCAAGCCGAGCTTTCTATTGAAGCTGCGCCACGCCGACCTGCTCGTCGTGGTCGGGCTCGACCTCGAGATCGGCTGGCTGCCTCCGTTGATCACGCAGAGTGGCAATCCCAAGATCCAGCCGGCGTCGTCTGGCTATCTTGACGCCTCTCAGTTCGCCGAGATCCTAGAGAAGCCAGAAGGGCCGGTAAGCCGCGCCATGGGCGACGTTCATCCGCTCGGCAACCCGCATTACTGGCTCGACCCAGACAATGGCCGCCGCATCGCCAAGGGAATCTCCAACAGGCTGGCCGAGATGGATCCCTCCGATGCCGCCTACTTCCAGCAGCGCTTTCAGGATTTCGACAAGCGCCTCACCGCCGCCGAACAGAATTGGGATGCCCAGATGAAGACGTACCGCGGACGCAAGATTGTGACCTACCACAAGTCGTGGCCAAACTTTGCCAAGCACTTCGGGCTTGACGTTGTCGGTTACATCGAACCACGTCCCGGCATTCCTCCGACACCCGGCCACACCATCGATTTGATCCAACAGATGAAGCGCGACAACGTCAAAGTCATCATGGTCGAGCCGTACTTCGACCTCAAGACGCCGAACAACATCGCGAGCGCTACGGGCGGAAGAGTCCTGGTGATGTTGCCATCCGTAGGCGGCGAAAAAGAGGTCACCGATTATTTCAAGCTTTTCGACTATGACATTGCATTGCTGAAGAAAGCTTTTGACGAGACGAAATAAATAGGAGAAAGATGGAGATCCTTCCTTTTTTAGTTTTGCCGTTCTTGGCTAGCCTTATCCTCACTGGCATCCACGCCTACCTCGGCGTGCACGTGGTGGAGCGTGGCGTCATCTTCGTTGACCTTGCGCTGGCGCAGATCGCCGCGCTCGGCGCCACCATCGCCATCCTTGTCGGCATGGACCCGCACGGCACCGGCGCTTACTGGATCAGCCTCGTCTTCACCTTCATGGGCGCGCTGATCTTTTCGTTCGTACGTTCTGCGACGCAGCGCATTCCGCTCGAAGCTATCATCGGCATCACCTACGCCGTCGCGTCGGCGGCGGCGATTCTTGCCATGAGCAAAGCCACCGGGGAGACCGAGCACCTTAAGGACATGCTGGTCGGCAACATCCTCGCCGTCTCCAAAGGAGAAGTCATCAAGACCGCCATCCTGTATGGACTCATCGGATCGTTCCATTACGTCTTCAGGAAGAAGTTCTTACTCATCTCCATCGACCCCAAGGCTGCTGAGGCGCAAGGCATCTCTATCCGCCTGTGGGATTTCCTCTTCTACGCTTCGTTCGGATTCGTCGTCACCTCGTCGGTCGCGATCGCCGGCGTCTTGCTGGTCTTCTGCTATTTGATCGTGCCGTCGGTCGGTGCCATGTTGTTTGCCGATCGCATTGGCAGCCGCCTCGCCATCGGCTGGACCATGGGCACACTGGTCTCAGCGCTTGGCATTTTCCTGTCCGTGCAGATGGACTTGCCCACTGGTGCCGCCATCGTTTGCACCTTTGGCGGGGTGCTGGTGATGATGGCGATCGTGCATCGGCTCACGTTCAAGTACCGCACCCGAACTGCTGTGTCGGGTCACACAAAGGTGGCGTGATCTCTTAATGCAAGCGCAAAACAAGTTCCGGAGCATGCATCTTCGCTGGGCGATGCTTGCGCTTTCTGTTTTCATCCTGTTGTCGTGCACCGTACTGTGCGCGCACATCGATAAAGATTGCGGTGACGGCAACGGGCACTGCTCCATTTGCCTGACTGCGGCCGGGCACAAAGCCACCGTTCAGCCTATCGCCGCTCTTCATGTCTCGCCTGACTTCGTTGTAGCTGCAATCGCGCCCGATTCTGATCCACTCGTTAAGCAAGCGCGCTTCGATTCCTCGCTTTATATCCGCCCTCCACCACTCTCCTAGTCGCCAACGAACTCCATTCAATCCAATCGATGTGAACACTTCCCTAGGAGGAAGCGATGTCATTTTTATATGGACTTTTTCGCCCCGTCTTTGTCATTTCGTTTCTCGTTGTGATCGCAGCTTCATTCGCGACAGCACAGTCCGTCACCGGTACCGTGCAGGATTCCACCGGCGCGGTGGTGCCCGGTGCCAAGATCGAGATCCGCAACCCGGTCAGCGGCCTCATCCGTACGACCAACTCCGACAACGCCGGCAGCTTCACCATCTCTAACCTGCCATTGAACCCGTATCACCTCACCGTCACCGCGACCGGGTTCGCTCCCTTTGCGACAGACGTTGAAGTCCGCTCGAGCGTGCCCGTGGTGGTGAAAGTTCCGCTTGCCGTCCAGTCCGCAGTTCAATCGGTAGACGTGAACGGCGAGGCCGCCGACCTCATCGAGAACACTTCGGTCTTTCACACCGACGTCGACCGTAGCCTCTTCGACAAAGTTCCGTTGGAGAGCCCATCCTCGTCGGTCAGCTCACTGGTAACGCTGACTACTCCCGGTATCGCCGCCGATTCCAACGGACTCTTCCATGGCATGGGAGACCACGCGGAAAATTCGTTCACGGTTGATGGCCAACCCATCACCGACCAGCAGAGCAAAGTCTTCTCCAACCAGATTCCGCTGGACTCGATCCAATCTTTGGAAGTGATCTCCGGTGCCCCGCCCGCCGAGTTCGGCGAAAAGACAAGCGTCGTGATCAACGTGACCACGCGTTCTGGTTTGGGAATGACGACTCCTACCGGCAGCGTCACGGCTTCGTATGGCAGTTTTGGAACCTCGAACTTCGGATTCAACCTGGCCTATGGCGGAAAAAAGTGGGGGAATTTCATCTCTGCGAACGGACTGAACACTGGGCGCTTCCTCGATCCGCCGGAATTTGAGGTCATGCACGACAAAGGCAACGAAGAGAACGTCTTCGATCGCTTCGATTATCAAGCCACCCAGAACGACACCCTTCACTTCAACTTCAACTTCACGCGCTCTTGGTTTCAGAACCCCAATGCATTCGACGACCTGCACATCGGCCAAACCGACCCGTTCGGCAATCCGCTGCCGCAGGCGGATCAGCGCGCCCAGATCAGGACCTTTAACTTCGCGCCTTCATGGAACCACATCCTGAGCCCTTCGTCCGTGTTCACGCTGGGTGCGTTTATACGGAACGACCAATACAACTACTATCCGAGTAATAACCCGTTCGCCGACCTTGGGCCGATTCAGCAGGAGACCGTCGCGCAAGACCGCGGATTGACCAACGCCGGCTTTCGGAGCGACCTTTCGTATGTAAAGGGTATCCACAACGTTAAAGGCGGAATCACCTTCCAGAACACGCATCTCCGCGAAAGTACCAGCTTCGGCATCGTGGATCCCGTACTCAATGCACCCTGCCTTGACGCAACCGGCGCGCCAGTGCCCGGATTCACCGACCCGACACAGTGCGCCGGCTCCGGACTGCTCCCCAACGACAGTACAAATCCAGCTGCAACTTCGCCGTTCCTGCCGTTTCTGGGATGCCACGATTTGACCCGGCCCAACCCTGCTTCGGGCGACGGCTGCGCGGCGTCTAACAGCACGGTGTTCCCCTTCCGTGCCAGCAAAGACATCAAGCTATTCAGTGCTTATCTTCAGGACCAGATCACCTGGCACAACTTTGGCATCAACCTGGGTCTGCGCAACGATTATTACGACGGCTTCGTGACGCACGATGAGGTTCAGCCGCGCGTCCAAGATTTCGGACGACTCATTCGGGAAGGTCCGCTTCACGAGTTCCACGAGCTGTGTGATCGACTGATCATTCGGGGTTTTCTGCTGAGCATAAAGCAAGAAGTTGAGCGATTTGGATGGCTCGTTCTGCAGAAACTGCGAAACACCCTTGCGAATGAGGTCACCCGTCGCGGATTCGGCCGCCGGTGCCTGTGGGAGAATGACCGCGACGGCATCCATTTTTTGGCGTAACTCCGCAATGGATTTGTCCGACGAGTTTAAGCGCTCCGCTTCGGTGAGAGCGCTCTGGGCCTCTTTGAACTGGCCTTTCTGCACATATTCAAAGGCCTGCTGGAAAAGGGATTGTGATTTTTGTCGGGCCGCCGCGCTGACGGTCTGGACGGCCTGGTCGTCGGCAAGCACCTGGGCGCGTTCTTCTTCGAGGGCCTTCGAATCCCGTTTGCGCACCTTATAGAGTTTGATCAAGCGGTCCAGGAGGACGATCCGCTCTTGCAGGGAGATCCCCTGTTCCACCCGTTTGCGGTAGCCTTCCAGCTGGATGTCCAGCTCGTCTTTGGTGCCGGATTCATCCTCGTCCCAGGACCATGCATACGCCCGAGAAGTGAGGGGCGAAGGGAGAAGGGTAAAAGACAGGACAGCCACCATGGCGACGGCCGACCACAGTTTTTTCTCCCCCTTGTTTACTGCCTTCGTTTGCATGTCATTCTCCTTTTTAAGTGTAAAGGGGGTTTGTAAAGTTTTGATAACGCCGCTGTAAAGGCTCTGTAAATTTGTCGGTATTTTCATATCAATTCCTCCTACCGAATCGGAACGTCATCGACAGTTGGTTCGTCCCGAATGTTCCCTTGATACCGGTCAGGGGATAGATCAACGCATAATCGAACTGCAAATTTTCCCAGCGGTAAGAGAAGCCGATGGTGGTGATCTGGTACTGCCGCTGGCCGAACCCGATCCCGCCGCGGATACCGAAACCGCCCTTCATCCAGCGCTCGCCGCCCATGTTCAGGCGGTATTCACTCGTGGTAAATTGGCGCTGCGACAATTCCACATCGACCGCTGAAATCTGGGT
>Ga0137403_10009483_pt1 | contig 10820 bp, 9 predicted proteins | sample CZOMad2_1_16fung_FD_122057 | JGI IMG/M metagenome (GOLD analysis project Ga0137403, IMG submission 122057) | Vadose zone soil fungal communities from Angelo Coast Range Reserve, California, USA - CZOMad2_1_16fungal (Hybrid Assembly) | ecosystem: Environmental > Terrestrial > Soil > Vadose zone... | reverse complement strand
ACAGAGTTTCGTATCGGCGTTCGAAAAGATGGCGAGAAATTCGCGGCACACGCCTGGGTAGAGCGCGACGGCGTTGCAATTGGAGAACCCGAAGCATCGCATTTGCACTTCGCTGCCTTTGCAGAAGAGATGTCCGGGAACGGATCATGAGCGGTTTCGCGTGGCCTCCTAGAAAAGCGCGGATTAGGCTCAGATGTGTTCATGGTCATCGACAACGAGGATGCGTAACCGACTCATCTGGGGAGACAGACCCTGATTTCGCGAGTAAGGTAAAGCTGATTTATGTCGCTGAACGCGCCGGCGGCAATGGCTTGATAGAGCCTTCAACTTCTGACAAGCGGACCTCGGGCCAGACTGCATAGCGGATGAAGGCAAGAGTTAACAGGTGTATTTTTGCGAGAGAGTCCCGACATGCGCCAGCGCATCCTCCCACCGGGCAAACCTTTGGGGGAATTCTTCCTTGATCCGGCGCGCAATACCTTCTAGTGAGGTGTGCCCATCCATCAATTCGAGAACCCTTCGGTCCACCCATCCTTCCTCTGAGATTTGTGGGACATGGTTCGACGCCGCCTTGCGGAGCCGCGCCGGGGAAAAGATGGAACCGTCCAGGATGGATTGGTCAAATCGTGCGATGGTTTTGCAGTTTTCATCCAACGAGCAAACATGGCTGGTCCAGCGCCACACGTAATCGTTTCCGATCAATTTTGCTTCTATTTTGACGCGAACAGATTGACCAATCGACAAAAGAACGGGCCGTTCCCAGGGAAAGTACATCATCCCGTAAATCAATTCGGGTGATCCTGGCGCGTTCGAAAAGTGAATGCCGTCTCCGAGGATCGTGTCGAACCAAAGGGCAATGCCGTGTGCAACGCCAGCGCGCTCGATGGTCCAGGCCACTTCGCCTGCACAGTCTGGACTCTCCACCGTCGTGTAATTAAGAGTCGCCCACAATTGCGGCGTGGCCAGAAGTTGTTCGGGCCTGAACCGTGCTTTTTGGAAACTATTTGCCGCGATCCGGCGCGCTGGACTCAAATCCATATTCAGGCCGCTGTGTTCCCAAGGTCCTACGATTTCCTCGTAGGTTTTCGGCGCGTTGACGACGCCCGCCCAAATTTTGTCCTCTTGAGGGATCAGAATCCCGCCGGGAGCGAGGAAACGGTGGCGTGCATCGATAATGGAAGGGATGTGCAACTGAAAAAAGGGCAGAATCCCACGAAGATCGGACACGATGATGTCAACTTTTGCCTGTAGCATCACTTTCGTGGATAGGTCTTGGATGAATTCGATCCGGTCGCCGCACTGATTGGCAGCGGCATTTTCGCGCGCGACTTGGATAATGTCGCTGGGCTCAATCGCAAAGACACGTCGTGCCCCGAGTTGCGAAGCTAAAATCGCAAAAAATCCCGGTCCCGTGCCGATTTCGAGGACTGTCACGCCTGGCCGGATCGCTTGACGAAGCGCGTTACCGTAAGCGGCCACCCGCATCCGGTCTTCAATCATCTTGCCGTAGGCGGTGAACTCATACATTTCCAGAGCCTTCGCCTACGAAAGTGGTCGAAGTGCAAGACATTACTGCCATCGCATCGTGGGCGATGGCGGCGCATAGACTACTCAGCTGCGAGAGATCGGCTAGAGGGTGCACGCACCGAACCGGCACGGCCCTAACCAAGTCGCCAAGGAGATCGAATTGGTGGCGATGCATGGATCGGTCCAACAGATAGTTCACATAGGTATTCCCTGCAAGTCGAACGAGTGCCTCGGTGCCCCGGACTTCATCAATTTTGGGGGCGGTTAAATGATCCTCGCGCTCGTCCAGAATGAAGATCGCGCCCAAAGGCTTTGGCCCGGAATCAAAGCAGTAGCCTTTCTCAGCGAGAGCCAAGAACCGTTTATTCCAAGTGGGAGATATGCGCGGCAACGCTTCTCGCGAACGAAAGAGTGCGGAAACCGAATCTGGCCACAGATTCACCCGCGGGTATCCGGCCTGAACAAGGAAGTGGTCACCCTCATTGCTCAAGGCAACTACATCCTCGGAAAGCACAGGATATCCGAGACAAGCAAAGCCCGCAGCCGTTGTGGATTTGCCCGCGCCTGGTGCGCCCACAAGCGCAATCGCGTAGGTCCCTACCGAAACCGCGCTGGCATGGAGGCACGTGACTCCACGAAGGCGAAGTACAAATCCGAACACGGGCCCCATGAGATATGTGGCCGCGTCTTCGAGTGTGTAATTCTCGTCCGGCCAGTCCGCCCAGATCTCATTTCCTCTTGTGTTCACGGCAAAGCGGGCTCCGTCGCAGTAGAAAAAACCGAAGTAACCCCCTTTTTCAAGCATTCCAAACCGCAGGATGGGTTGGGAGAGCGCCTCTCGATTCGGGCTACTGTAGGAATACGGAGAGATGACTGGAAGCGAGGCGTCCGGCCATTCCTTCAGCCGAACGCAGACGTCTGGCTCATTTTCGACCGACTCAATAGCGAGGCCAGGAAGAGGCGAACTCGAGGAAAGGCACAATCCATAGGCAAAATGCTTGACGGGCAAGAGGACCTCGCGGCCGCGAACTAGGTAGTCTTACTTGCAGCCTGCGCGTCCTTCGTCATGCCCATACCGACAGAGCCGGTAAGGTCTTGCAACGTGCCGTATATCCGGAGGACGGGTTTCCGAAATGGCCTCTTAAGCGGGATTTCGGGTCTTGGGCTCACTGGTAGGTTTCTCCGCTAAACATTTATAACTCAATGCCGAACGGGAATGCAACCAGTTGTTCAAACTGAGAGGCCTCAGATTGATCCAAGCCGTCCACGAATCCGTTTCGCCCATGACCTTAGGGATACGCTCTCGGCACACAAAAGGCTCAAGCTCCGGAACCGGCTTGAATCTGTCCACCCATCCTGAATCCGGCTGCTTTAGAAGAGCGACCAAGGGGTCCGCAAGCAATGGTGATTTGCGTCGATTTCGAATCTCGGCCGGCAGCGCATCGGATTCCGGTTCGCGGAGCAATTGCTTGTCGGAGCACCAGGGCAAAGCGGGGAGGCTTAGCAAGAAACTCACCAACCGAATATCAAAAAAGGGGTGGACGACTTCGATGGGCACTCGCGTCACGCCCGCATCGTAGAACTCAAACAGGTTTGGCCAGTCCTTGGAAGTTATCGCCTCATATGCTTCCGGACGGACGGCTGCCACTGTGCTGGCGGGCCGGTTCATCGATTCCCATCGGTCGCGCAGGTCAAGCCGTTTTTCCAAATCCTCGTTAAGCCAACCAGGGTATGACGGCAATTGACCTTGCGGCTTAAACCAGAGCCGCCACCGAGTCCGGAGATATAGCCGCGAGAGACGCCCCTCTGCTGTGAGATATCTCATCGCGTCCGCCAGAGCGCGGCCGTACTGCTTTTTCGTAAGTAAGTTACGGAAGTGCTCGGAGAGGAAACAGGAGAGCCCCGGATCAGCGCCAAGGCCAGTGAGTGCTACCCTGCACTGAAAGGCCATTTGGCGCAGTTGACCCAGGGTGGAGGCTCCCCAGAGCCAATGCACAGGTTCCGGATATCGGTGTCGTGTTACGCCCCACCTGTCGAAAAGCGTGCAGTCGTCGGCCGAGCGGAATTCAATCGGGATCTGTAAGTATTTCGCCGCGAGCGAGGCGTAGTAGCGCTCTTCGTGTGGAATAAGATGGTCGTAGACCTCAGTATAGGCTCGCAAGCAAGAGGCCCTTCCTGTGCGCGACAAGACCCGCCTGGCACTGGCCGCCACCTTGGTTGAATCGAGGCCTCCGCTCATCAGCACACCTGCGAAGTCCGCCCTTAAGCGGTCACTGACAGCGCCATCCAATAATTCGAGAAAGTGCTCGACGCATTCGTCTTTCCGGTTGGGTCGGATCGGTGCGGGGGCTGGAAGTGTCCAGTAGCGGTGAGTCGAAATGTTCCCGTTCGTGACCTCCAGCGTGTGCGCTGGCGGGAGCCGGTGGATGTCGCGAAAAGCAGTGGACTCAACGTCTTGGGGGAAATCGAAAAGGAGGAAATCTGCAATTGCCAGATTGTTCAGCGCGTCAGAAACCGCGGGATGCAATCTGGTGCATTCGAGTACATTACTGAACACCAGGGAAGCGCCGACGCGCGCGTAGAAAAAGGGTTTGATGCCGAATTGGTCGCGTGCACAAAAAAGTCGCCCGGCCGAACGATGCCATATCGCGAAGACAAAATCGCCGAGTATGTGGTCGACGCAAGAAACTCCCCAGACGTGATACGCGTAAAGAATCAGTTGAGTGTCGGTAGATTCGCGAGGAACCACGCGCCCGGCGGCGCGCAGTTTCTGAATCAACTCCCCGCGCGCGTCCACCCGTGCGTCGGCTGTTATCCAGGTATCTTCGTCAAAGTTTGCCGGCTGCTGTTCACCTTCTGCCTCGAGTGCGGACGCGAGCAAAGCATGGCCGAGCCCCACGGCGCCATCGACCCAAACTTGTTGCCGGTTAGGACCGCGAAAAGCCAGAAACTGTGCCATGGCCTTAAGTCGGTCGCGGTCCACCGGAGAACCATCCAAGTTCAGGATGCCAGCGATCCCGCTCAACGCGCCCCCTTGCACGCCGCAGCGATATCTTGATCAAACGGCGCATAATCGTTGCGGACTTCTTGGCCGTCATTCACGACGGTTGATCCGATCTCCACCCACGCATGCGCTTCGAAACCGCCCGCGGTGTTGCGGACGCCGACGCCTGATTTGCAGGGGTGGCTCCGTCGTCGGAGAAGCCACCACAACACCCAGGCGCGCCGCGCGGCGGGCTTCACTGATTCGTTCGGGCCTGACCTCGGCGCCGGAACCAGGCGGCCCGGCAAGAAAGAGAAGATCCTGCCGGTGACAGTAGGAGAGTATCCGGAGGGCCGTTCTGGTCAGGGGTACGGATACCAACGCCCCAAATACGATGCCACGCTCGGCTGCTGTGAGCTGGAGGAATCTCCGCCACTTACCCATCATGAACCTCGATCAAATCGTTGTGGCATAATTTCGCCAGCAACTCTTCCAGATCCTTGCGGATTTCAGCAGGCTCCGCCGCGTATCCCGGCTAAAGCGCTTCGAACGCTGTCTGCACCGACTCAGAAGTGGTTCAGTGGGTCCACATGTGAGTGCCAACCTCGTCCAGGCCGTAATAGCAGGCGTTGTTTAGGTTCAGACGAATCAACTCCCCTTCAATTTCCCTCACCAGCACATGATCCGGCCGCGAAACACGCGCCGCAAAGGGAATGGGCAGCGTCGGAGTGCCTGGTGATTTCAAGTGAGCTCCTATCTCGCTGATTCCAGGCGCGCGAAACATCAAGCGCGCGCTGTCTAGACCCCGCCCAAATCAGCCTTGCGTGTCAACGATGTCATACAGGCCAATGACAATTCTCGTTCGGCGCGGAGATCCATTTCTTGCCCCAGTCAAAAGTGAAAACCGCTGCTCTCACTAACCGACCTTCGCATCTTGGGAGAAGCAGCTTCGGGCATTCTATCGGCTTCCTCACACACTGGCAATTCCACGTGCGACAAGCAAGACACTAACCACATTTACTACCATCCACGTCAGAGAAAACCTAAACCCCATCGGTAAATTCCATTCGGAATAGCTTTTCGTCGTCTGCCCTTCCTGCTGAAAACCTGCGCCTGGACCGCGGGATTGTGCCCGGATCACCCGAACTCTCCAGGAAACAAACGCGTAAGTCGTTTGTTTCCTGTCAGCACTGACAAAACGTCCTCACCTGTTCGGAAGTTGGAGACTCTTAGGTACTCCCAAACACTTGGGTTGCAGACCGAGCTGACGACCCGACGTTCTGTGGATCGCTCAAGCGAGTAGTTACAATCCGGTCCATGCGGAGGCGTTCTTGTCGCATGTCAAGGCAAGCATTTTATCGCGTACACTACATCTGGTTCGGAGAGGATGTGTGCAGCCAGTACCGCAATATGCATCGGACTTCCTGGCGCGTGATTGGCCCCTACTGCTGGAGGCATGCTCCCATCCGCGCGACCCTGCGAAAATTTCCGCCTTGGCCGCTGAAATCCGCGATCCGGAGTCGTTCTTTCGGCTCGCGAACGAACACGGCGTAATCGCACACCTTGCGTCGGCTTTCTCAGCCGTTTCTGGTATGGAGATTTCTGCTGGTTTGCTCGATTTGCTCCGCATCCGCCACCGGGCGCAGCTGCTTTCCACTCTTACGCTGACGGCGGAGCTTTTTCGTATGCTTGATCTCCTGCGTCAATCCAGCATCGAATCACTGGTTATAAAGGGTCCTGTCCTGGCAATAAGGGCCCACGGCGATCCGGCAGCGCGTCAGTACGGAGATATCGACGCAATCGTTCGCCACGCAGATATTGCGCGCGCCGCCGAGATTTTTGTTGCTGCAGGGTATGAGTCGCGTGTCCCAGCCGAGACTATCCGTGGCGGAAAAATTCCAGGTCAATATCTTTTTCTCCGCCCGGCAACCAGAGTCATTTTCGAACTGCACACAGAACGCACGCTTCGGTATTTTCCGCTGCCGCTGCCCATCGAGAATTATTTTCGGCACAAGAGCTCGGTGAACGTCGACGGCCATCCCGTTCCCTGTGTCTCCGCCGAGCACGAATTCGTGCTGATCTCGATTCACGGAGCCAAACATTTTTGGGAACGTCTCATGTGGATTTCTGACATCGCTGCGATGGTCTACAACCATCCGGAACTGGATTGGAAGCGTGTTCGCCAAGCTGCGGCTCAGGTAGGCGCGGAACGAATGGTCCGACTGGCGCTGCTCCTTGCGGAGCAGCTACTCGGCGTGGCGGTTCCCGCGGAGATGAAAAGAGACGTAGCGCTCGATTCCGTCTGCCCCAAGCTGGTTCGGGAGATCGAAAGCTGGCTTCCTTACGGAGGTTACGCGGCTCCAACCATTGCACGCCGTGCGGCGTTTCGCTTCCGTATGCGCGGCCGGGCGCTCGATGGCGTCAGTTATCTGACACGGCTTTCTTTTGGCACTACGGAGGAAGACTGGTCGGCCGATGTAGAGGCACCACGCTCACGGATCGCCGAAATTCTGCGCCGGCCCTTGCGTCTTGCAAAAAAATATCGTCGCGAGCCGGACTCTTGACGGCTCCGCACGTGCCCGCTACTTTTGATCCTTTAGTTTCTTCAGCCGATCGATTCCATTTTGATTCTTTGGATCGAGTTCCACCGACTTTTCGTAATTCTCAATCGCGAGATCTTTCTTTCCCGCCGCGGCGTATGCCTCGCCCAGGCTGTCGTAAACGTTTGACGATTGAGGATACTCCTTCACATTTTTTTGGAAAGCGCGTATGGCATCGTCCTTTGCGTCTGCTCGAAGATAGTCGTACCCGATCCCGTTCAAAACACGCTCGTCCGGACGCGCCTTGGGATCGTCCGAGTTCTTCAATTCGTCGTACTTTGCGAGCATCGCGTCCAATCCTTTGAGCTTTGCGAGCATTCCCAATTGCACGAAAGCGGGCCGCGCGTCGGGCTTGTACTTCCAGTTGTATTCCTTCGCCACGCTCCTCATGTATTCCTCGGCCACCAGGATTCCATAATCGGAATTGGCCATCATCGCAATGCCCTGACCGGTGTCAGAATTCATGACCAGTACCGCCTGGAACCCTTCGTCAGCGCCGTCATGGCCGAATTCTCCCGGGCGCTCCCTGCTCAACGCAAATCCAATCCCGAAATCCTTTGATTGTGGCGTTAACATCTCCTGCACTGTTTTTTGTTCCAGTACTCGGTTCGATTTTCCCTGTTTTGAAAGCGCAATTTCGATTGCAAATTTCGCCAGGTCGGTCGGAGTTGTCCACAATCCCGCCGCCGCCATTTCTGGATACACGTGCCATTTTCCGTGCACCGGTTTGCCGTCCGCGTATACCCCGCCGGCAGTCATCGCGGCGCGTGCAGGCGGCAGTGGCTGTTCATAGCTGCTATCGCTCATTGCGATCTTGTCCAGCACCGTTTCTTTCATCAGCACAGGGAACTGTTTGCCGCTCACGTCCATCATCAATTGTTGCTCAATCGTCACGCCGCCTCCGGAATATCGCTCCTCCGTGCCCGGCACAAAATCTACGCGGATCGCGGCTGTGTTTGCTGGTTTCTCGCCGTTGAAAATCTGCTCCAGCGTCGGCACTTTTTCGTTCACGTCGTATCCGGGGAATCCGTGAACGGTCAGACCGGCGCTGTGGCTTGCTAAACGCCGCAACGTCACCTTCTGTTCGCGTGTGAATTCGTTTTCAGGAACCTTCCACGTCTTCAACTTTTCATTTACATTTTCGTCCAGCGAAAGTTTCCCTTTTTGTACAAGTGCCAGCATCCCCGCAGCGGCGACTGGTTTGCTGATCGATCCCGCTTGAAAAAGGGTTTTAGCCGTCACAGGAGTGGTGCCTCCGGGCTCGGTCAGTCCGTACGACTTGGTCCAGGCAATTTTGTAGTCCTCAATCACGGCCACGCTCAGGCCGGGCACGTTGTAGAGCTTCATCAGTTTCTCGATGTCCAGACTTACGGGCGGCTCACCCTTCACACTTTCGATTGCCTCGATCCCGCGCGCGATTCTCTCAATCCGTGCTTCCGTGCTCGCTGACGATTTCGCGCCGCTCGCCAGCGATGATGGTGTCGCGCCAGCCCCGTTTTGCGCCTCGAGCGGTGCATTCACGGCTGCACCGAGTAACATTCCTATCCCTGCCACAACGGCACAGGACACAATCCAGTCTGGTTTCTTCATTTCCACTCCTCCGATTGCTCGCGATCGCTTCATTTCGGGAAACACGAACAGCAATGGCTTGCCATGGCCCCGCTGTTAGGAACGATAGCTCAGCATCATTTGTTCCCGAAGGCAAGACTGCCACAACACCCGGTAGTATCGCTCTAATCGACTGATGAGCCAGCACATTGGCGAAAAACAAAAGGCCTTCCCGGCATTGGGAAGGCCTTTTGTTTCGGCTGGCTAGCTCTGAAAAATTATGAACTATATCTTCGTCCGCATCTCCATCTTGTGAACCGTCTTATGCTTCACCGCTGGAATTTCTATGTCCAGTGTCAAAGCGCTCTTATTTCGCAGCACGCCAAGCTTCGCAGTTTTTCCCTCGCCCGCCGCGGACAATTTCGAGCGCAACTCCGCCAGTCCGCGAATCCGTTCGCCATTCAATGAGGTAATCACGTCACCGGCTTTCACGCCGGCTTTTTCCGCTGCCGACCCGGGATTGACGTCGCGCACCAAAATGCCTTCGCCGTCGGGCGCTCCAAAGTACGAGCCGAGCTGCCCGCTGATGTCTTCCGCATCGATGCCCAATCGCGGACGGTTCATCAACAAATTGCCATTGTCCCACTCGATCGAGGGTACGTCCGGGATTGGGGCGACTTCTGGCATTTCCGGCAGTCGAAAGTTAAACACCTGCGGCATCGCGGTCATCCAGCGTTTGCGGTTTTCCTGCATCTTGCCAAGCGTTGCATTCACTGTCTGCGAGTGTCCATCTCTCCACACTGTCAGTCGCAATGTGCGCCCTGCCGGAGTTTCGCGGATAATTCGCCGGAACTGAACCGTGCCTTCGACAGGCTGGCCGTTGATCTCCGTGACCACGTCGCCGTCCTTCAAGCCGGCCTTCGCGGCGGGACTCTCTTCCAACACTTTTCCGATTACCACGCCGCGTTCCGCGGAGAGCTTCAAATCCTTCGCCTTTTCGGCGGTGACCTCCTGAGTCTCCACTCCCAACCAGCTCCCGCCTTCATCCTCCAATGCCATCTCAAACTCTTGGTTAGCTTCGATCTCTGGACCAGCCGTGACCGCACCCGCCTGCGGGGTCCGCATGATTCTCATGCGCGAAATCGATTTGGGTGGCACAGGCGTAAGCGGTGGCGTAGCCGCCTGCGGGGTGGCTTGCGGGGCGTCCTGCGGCTGTTTGGAAGTGCCCGGCAATGCAATCAGTCCCACGCAGAGGGCCGCAACTCCGCCAGCCAGCAAAATACCTTTGCTATTCATGAAATGTCCTCCTCAGTGCGTTAGACGCGCGTCTTTTCAAACAGTCTTTTTGCACTGAGTGACGACGTCAGCCACCCGCCTTGGCTTTCGCGAGAGAAGCCGTACCGCTTCTGCGATATTCCGTCGTAAAGCGGCAGGACGCTTAGGCGAATCAGGATCGAAAGTCGGACCGAACGCCAGATCGGCTTCGACCTGGCGAGGGCGCATTACAGGATTTTTTGGCCCAGCCCTGAAAGCACCAGCTCGACTCCCAGCAGAGCTGTCCGGTTGTGCTCGTCAATCACTGGATTAATTTCAACCACTTCGAGCGAGGCCATCGCTTCGCTGTCGGCAATCATCTCCATTGCCAGATGGGCCTCGCGATACGTAGCTCCGCCGCGCACCGGCGTTCCGACTCCAGGCGCGTCTGACGGATCGACAAAATCCATGTCCAGCGAAACCGCAATGCCGTCCGTATCATCCATCGCGTACTTCAACGCATCCGCCATCACTTCGCGCATTCCCCGCTCGTCGATGTCCCGCATGGTGAAAACGTGAATGCCGGACTTCTTCACAATCTTGCGTTCCTGAGCATCCAGATCGCGCGCGCCCACGATCACTATGTTTCCAGGCTCGGCCTTCGGTTTGAATCCGCCCAAGTTCACAAGTTCGTCCGCGCCATAGCCCATAATCGCCGCGAGCGGCATCCCGTGTACGTTGCCAGACGGCGAACTCTCCGGCGTATTCATGTCTCCGTGCGCATCCAGCCAGATGTAGCCGATCTGTTTTTTGTCCTTGCGAAAATGAGAAGAAACGCCCGCCGCCACTCCCGCTGCGATGGAGTGGTCTCCGCCGAGCACGAGAGGGAAGAAGCCGGCTTCGAGAGA
>Ga0137403_10009480_pt1 | contig 10822 bp, 6 predicted proteins | sample CZOMad2_1_16fung_FD_122057 | JGI IMG/M metagenome (GOLD analysis project Ga0137403, IMG submission 122057) | Vadose zone soil fungal communities from Angelo Coast Range Reserve, California, USA - CZOMad2_1_16fungal (Hybrid Assembly) | ecosystem: Environmental > Terrestrial > Soil > Vadose zone... | reverse complement strand
ATATGACCGTCCGCTGAGACCGCTGCGGCGCCGGGGCGAGATCCTGCGCATCCGCGAGTTCGGCGGAAAATGGACGGTGACACACAAGGCCAAAGGCAAGGATGGCCGTCACAAGACGCGCAAGGAAACCGAGACGGAAGTGAAAGACGGCAGGAAGCTAGAAGAGATTTTTACCGCACTTGGGTTCAAGCCCGCGTTTCGATACGAGAAATTCCGCAGCGAATGGACCGACGGCGCCGGGCATGTCGTGCTGGACGAGACGCCCATTGGCAACTTCGGCGAGATTGAAGGGCCGCCGCGCTGGATCGACCGCGTCGCGAAGATGCTGGGAATCACGCATGACCTCTACATCACGAAGAGCTATGCGGAGTTGTTCTACGACTGGAAGCGGCGCACGCACGGCCGCGCCAAGAACATGACGTTCTCGGAGATCAAGAAGGCCTGAATCTACGCCGCGGTCCCGTGACACTTCTTGTATTTTTTGCCTGACCCGCAAGGACAAGGATCGTTGCGTCCGACTTTGTCGCCTGAGCGGCGGACCTGGACCACTTCTTCCATCTGTCCTGCGCCGGCCATGCGCGCCTGATCCAGTTCACGGCGCTTCTTGCGCTGGAATTCTTTTTCTATCTCGTCGAGCGAAGTAGCTGGAGGGCGAGCACCGTTGCCGCCGCTGCGGCCTATCGGACCGCCACCTGTTAGTACTGGGCCGGCATCCTCTGGGCCCGCTGCTTCATCGCCACGCCCACCCACGATCTGCATGGAGTAGAGATAGCGTGCGGTGTCTTCCTGGAAGCGCTGCATCATTTCTTCGAACATCTGGAACGACTCGCGCTTGTACTCCACCAGCGGATCTTTCTGCCCGTAGCCGCGCAGGCCGATGCCCTCTTTCAGGTAGTCCATGTTCAGCAGGTGCTCTTTCCACAGCTGGTCGAGCACGCTGAGCATGAGCATGCGCTCGTGATAACGCATGGCCTCGGCGCCGAGCATCTTTTCCTTTTCCTCGTAGCGCGCGCGCAGCATTTCGAATATCTTGTCGCCGAGTTCCTGCCGGTTCAGCGTTGCCAGCTCTTTTTCCGAACCGATATCTACCATGAAGCGGCTGGCGATGTCTTTCTTCAGTCCCTCGTAGTCCCACTCATCAACGTGCTTTTCTTCCGGCGCGTATTGATGGAGCAGGTCGCCCAGCATTCCGGAAACGTAGTCCTCGAGGATGAGGTCCTTCTGATCGACGCCTTCGAGCATCTGGCGGCGCAAGCCGTAGACGGCCTCGCGCTGCTTGTTCATCACGTCGTCGTACTCGAGCAGATGTTTGCGGGCTTCGAAGTTTTGGCCTTCGACAGCTTTCTGCGCGGCTTCGATACGGCGCGTGATCAACCCGGATTCGATGGGAACGCCCTCTTCCATGCCCAATCGTTGCAGCAAGTTCGAAACCCATTCCTTGGCGAAGATGCGCATTAAGTCGTCTTCGAGCGCGAGGTAGAAACGTGACGAACCGGGGTCGCCCTGACGCCCGGCGCGCCCGCGGAGCTGATTGTCGATGCGGCGTGATTCGTGGCGCTCGGTGCCGAGAATGTGCAATCCGCCAAGGCGCACGACTTCGTCGTGCTCCGCGTCGGTTTGCTTCTTGAAATGCGCAAGCATCTCTTCCCAAGCCGGAGTCGGAACCTGGAATTCGCTTCCCTGGTAGTAGAAGTAGGACATGCCGGCGTCGCGGTTGCCATCGACGGCAGGTTGGGCGATTCCCTTCTTCAACGACTCCTGCTTCGCCATGAATTCAGGATTGCCGCCCAGAAGGATGTCGGTGCCGCGGCCCGCCATGTTGGTGGCGATAGTCACCATGTCCTTGCGGCCGGCCTGCGCTACGATCTCAGCTTCTTTCTCGTGATACTTGGCGTTCAGGACGACGTGGCGGATGTTCTTCTTCTTCAGCAGTTCCGATAGCCGCTCCGATTTTTCGATGGACGTGGTACCAACCAGCACGGGCCGACCGTCTGCATTCATTTTCTGAATATCGTCGGAGGCGGCAAAGTATTTTTCGCGCTCGGTGCGGTAGACGATGTCCGGGTTTTCGAGCCGGAGCATCTTCATGTTGGTGGGGATCACCGTGACTTCGAGCTTGTAAATCTTGTGAAACTCGGCGGCTTCCGTCTCTGCGGTTCCGGTCATGCCCGCGAGCTTCTTATACATGCGGAAATAATTCTGGAAGGTGATGGTGGCGAGCGTCTGGTTCTCGCGCTCGATCTTCACGCCTTCCTTGGCTTCGATGGCCTGGTGCAATCCATCGGACCAGCGCCGGCCGGGCATCATGCGCCCGGTGAACTCGTCGACGATGATGACTTCACCGTCTTTCACCACGTACTCGACATCGCGACGATAGAGCGCGTGCGCCTTGATGGCCGTCTCGGTGTGGTGTTTCAGGTCCCAGTTCTCTGGGTCGGCGATGTTGCCGATCCCGAGCATCTTCTCGACCTTTTCCCAGCCCGATTCAGTGACAGTGATGGCTTTGCGCTTTTCGTCGACCGCGTAGTCACCGGTGAAGATCTTCTCGTCCAGCTTCTCGATCTCTTCGCCACGTTCCAGCCGAGAGATGATCGTGTTCACGCGCGCATATTTGTCAGTCGATTCCTCGCTGGCGCCGCTGATGATAAGCGGCGTGCGGGCTTCGTCGATCAGGATGGAGTCAACTTCGTCGACGATGCTGAAGTTATGACCGCGCTGCACGCATTCCTTCAGATCGAACTTCATGTTGTCGCGCAGGTAGTCGAAGCCGAACTCGTTGTTGGTGCCGTAGGTGATGTCGGCGCCGTAGGCGGCGCGGCGCTCTTCGTCGGTCAGGTCATGAACGATCACACCTACGCTCATTCCGAGGAAGTTGTAGAGGCGACCCATCCACTCCGAGTCGCGCTTGGCCAGGTAATCGTTCACGGTGACGACGTGCACGCCGCGACCGGAAAGCGCATTGAGATAAACCGGAAGCGTGGCGACCAGCGTTTTGCCTTCGCCGGTCTTCATTTCGGCGATCTTGCCGGAGTGCAGGACCATGCCGCCGATCAACTGCACATCGAAGTGGCGCATGTTGAGCACGCGTCGGCCGGCTTCGCGTACGACGGCGAAGGCCTCGGGAAGCAGCTCTTCCAGGACCTCATGGAGCGCCGAACGCTGGAGTTCTTCGATCCTGACCGGATCCTCGTAATCGCCGGCGGCTTCGGTCAGCTTTTTCTGCACCCGCGCGCGGAATTCATCGGTCTTGGCGCGCAGGTCGGCGTCCGAGAGCTTCTGCATCTCGGGTTCGAGCGCGCTGATCTGTGTGACCAGGGGCATCAAGCGCTTCACTTCGCGCTCGTTCTTGGTGCCAAACACTTTGGCTATGGCTTTACCGATCAACTTTGTATGTTCCTCGGGGGCAATTGCAGGTTTGAGCAGAGAGAATCGCCCAACAGGAAAGCGTAACACATTGGATGCGGCGTCCTGCCGCGTGGACGCGCCCTCTGCTACTGCGGCCGCTGCGGATTCGGGGCGAGTTGAGCGGGTGGAGGATTCTGCTGCGCGGGCGGATAGATGGTCTGCGGAACTTGCGGTGAAGTGTTCCGATCGCTGGCCGGCAGATTCTGATTTTCCGGCGGAGGTGGCGTGGATTGGGGCTGGTTCGGAGCCGTGACCGGTTGCGTGCTGTTGGAGCTTGGCGGTTCAGGCTGCACCACGCTGTTGTCACGGCGACGCAGGACCACTGGCCCGCCCTGACGACGCTTCTGCTCGAGTGCTGTTTCCATCTGGGAAGAGACTTGTTGCTCGCTAACGGTCGCGACGCCGCCGACGAGCTTGCCTTCTGCGTCGCGACGCGTGGCCACTTCTACTCTGTGGTCGGAGCGCGGCGCCATCTGCGCCTTCTCGTAGTAGAAGCTGGCCGTCTCCTGGTCGCCATCCATCTCGGCCAGGTATCCCATATTGTTCAGAGTGAAGGCATTGTTTGGATCGAGTTTGTAGGCCTGCTCGAAGTATCCGCGCGCTTTATCACGCTCGTTGCGGTTGATGGCGGAGACGCCGCGCAGATTCAGGCGCGCTACGCGGGCCTGCCGATCTTCGCCGTGTCGCATCTCGTCGCGCACCTTCTGCGCATTGTCGGCTGCGACCTCGCTGATGGGCTTGCCGCGCCAGCTCTGGTGCACGGTGACGATGATCTTCTCGCGCGACCCCAACTGCGCGGCTTTGTCGTAGTAGGAGAGCGCCTGTTCCAACTCGCCTTCTTTTTCCTTGGCGAAGCCGAGATTGTTCAGTGTGAACGGATTCTTAGGATCGATGGCGATCGCCTTCGTCAGCAGAACGTCGGCTTCCGGCGCGCGGTCCTTCTGCAGCAGACTGAGCGCCGCCACGTTCATCCGGTTCACTTCCAGGCTATTCTCGCCGGTCTTGCCTGCGACCTGGGCGACGGTCTTTCCCTGAATGTCTTTCGAACTCGACTTGTCGACCAGAGCATCGGAGCTGTTTTCGGCGGAAAGATCGTAGAAGCGGGCAGCGCGGTCAACGTCGCCCTCAAGCTCAGAGATGTAGCCGAGGTTGTTGAGAGTGAATGGATCGTTCGGATCGATCAGGTAAGCCTTGTAGAAAAGCTGCTTAGCCTTCTTGAAATCGCGCTTCTCGATCGCCTTCACGCCATCGCGGTTGTACTGCTGCACCGGGGTCGGCTTCGAGCGCTTGGGGAGCTTCAGACGCAGGTCGGCAGCGTGTCCTAAACCGCAACCAAGGGCGGCCACCATGAAGAGGCGAGAGAAATACCGGATCGAATGGGGATACGCCATGGGAACAGACAGTCCTTTAGAGACCAGCAGCTTGCCTTCATTTGAATGGCAATAGCGCCGTAGAGTTGCCAAGCTTCTCTCTCAGCTTCTCTCAGGCCCTGTGAACCTGGGGTGTGAACCAATGACCAGCAGCTTGCATCTGAGGGTGTGAGGTAAGGCAGGAGTCCTAATGTTCCCCGTCCGCACACTCGCGTTCCTGGTTTTGATGCTCGCCGCCGTTCTGGCGATTGGACAAGCCACAGTCACGCCAGACAAAGCTGCTAAGCCGGCCCAGCCTCCGGCGGCTCAGGCTTCGCAAGCGCCTTCGCAGCCAGAGACCAAGATTTTGATTCCGGAATCGGACGCCGCTGCCGCGAACTCGACGGTGGATTCGAATGACCCATTACTTTCCGTGCCGCCCATGCCGAAGGGCAAAACGACTCTCATCGGCGGACAGGTGCGCAACATCGACCAGATCCGCAATCGTATGGATGTTGACTCCTTCGGCGGCGGACACATGCGCGTCCACTTCGATGAGCGCAGCCACTTCTTCCGCGATGGCGTTGAGACTACGCAGCTGGCCATCCATAAAGGCGACAGAGTTTACGTGGACACGATGCTCGACAACACCCGCGTCTTCGCGCGCAACGTGCGGGTGAATACGGGTGTGACCGCGGCCAACGCCAGCGGGCAGATCACCAACTTCGATACGCGTTCCGGCGCGCTCACGCTGCGCGACCAGATCGCTGCTCGTCCCATCACTTTCATTGTGGACCAGAGCACGAGCCTGGCCGCCGAAAAGAACTCCGGCGTCAGCTCGGTCACGCGCAATGACCTGCGGCCGGGTGCGCTGATCGCGGTGAAGTTTGCGCCGTCGGGCAATCGTGGCATCGCGAAAGAGATCTCGGTGCTCGCGGTTCCCGGCACGGTCTTCACCTTCGTGGGTCGGGTGACCAATCTCGACATGCGCGGCTCGCTCTCGGTCGATAACCAGTCCGACCAAAGGAATTACGACATCCACTTCGACCCGGTCCAGGCTCGGCCTAGCAAGTCCATCGCGGTTGGATCGAGTGTCGTCGTCAAGGCCACCTTTGACGGGCGCAGCTACCAGGCAGAGAGTATTGACGTGCAGTAAGGCCGTTTGGCCGCGCACGAAACGGCTACAATACATCCGTGCAGTCAGACCTGATCTACGACTGGAACACCGTCGAGGGGGCGGCATTCCGCCCGCCCAAGCGCCCGCTGCTGAATGACGAGACGCTGCGTGACGGACTGCAGTCGCCTTCCTGCAAAGACCCCACTATAGAAGAAAAGAAAAAGATCCTGCATTTGATGGGGTCGCTGGGGATCAATTCTCTCAATCTCGGTCTCCCCGGCGCTGGACCGCGCGCAGTCGCCGACGTGACTGCGCTCGCCAACGAGATCGTCCGTTCCAAGCTCAAGATCAAGGCCAACTGCGCCGCGCGCACGCATCAGAATGACATTCGTCCGATTGCTGAGATCGTCCAGAAGACGGGCATGAACATCGAGGCGGCGACCTTCATCGGCTCCAGCCCCATTCGCCGCTACACCGAGAACTGGACCGACGACTTCCTGCTGAAGACCACAGAAGACGCGGTGAAGTTTGCGCGCTCGCTGGGCCTCGACGTGATGTACGTCACCGAAGACACCACGCGATGCGATCCGGCAACCATCAAGCGGCTGTACACCGCAGCGATCGAGAACGGAGCGCGCGCCATCGTGGTCTGCGACACCTGCGGACACGTGACCCCGGCGGGAACATTTGCGCTGATCAGCTTCATCGTTGAGGAAGTCGTAAAGCCTTCGGGCGAAACAATCCGCATCGATTGGCACGGACACAGCGATCGCGGCCTTGCGGTCGCAAATTCCTTTGCCGCTTACGCCGCCGGCGCTGACTGCGTGCACGCCTCCGCGCTCGGGATCGGCGAGCGTGTCGGCAACACCCAGATGGACCAGATGCTGGTCAACCTGAAGCTGAGCGGCGCCGAGCCATGGCGCGATCAGGACCTGACCAATCTTCGCGAATACTGCGAGACGGTTTCGCGGGCTACCTGCGTTCCCATACCTGTGAATTATCCCGTTGTGGGCAGCGATGCATTTCGCACCGCCACCGGAGTGCATGCGGCCGCCATCATCAAAGCGCTCAAGAAGGGTGACGCCGAATTAGCGAATGCCGTTTACTCAGGCGTGCCCGCCCACTTCTTCGGTATGGAGCAGACTGTCGAGATCGGGCCGATGTCGGGCAAGTCGAACGTACTTTTCTGGTTGTCGCAACGCCGAATCGAGGCCGCCGACGACGTAGTCGAACGGATCTACCAGCGCGCCAAGGCTTCCGATCGCGTGCTCACAGAAGCTGAGATCGTGGAATGTTGCGGTAAGGCCGAAGCCACCAGCAACAAGCGGTAGACAATCGCGCTCGTGTACCATCTTCAACGGTGCCAAAGACCAAAGAAAACCCAACAGTCAGCAAGAAACAGCAGGTCGCGGAGGTCGCTTCGCGACGAGATGTCCATGCTGCATTCAGCTGGCTGCGGGCGCACGAACGCGAGATCACCGAAGCGCAGATGGAGTTGGCACGCGTTCCGGCGCCGCCCTTTGGCGAGCAGGCGCGAACGGCGTGGATGCTGAAGAAATTCCGTGAACTTGGACTCGACGACGTCCACGCCGACGAACTGGGCAGCGTCTTTGGCACGCACCGAGGCAGCGGGCGCGAGAAGAAAGTCGTCGCAGTTGCCGCTCACATCGACACCGTCTTCCCTGCCGGTACAGCCATCGAGATCCGCCAAGATAAAGACGGAAAGCTGCACGGCCCCAGCGTCTCCGACAATTCCAGCGGCGTCGCGGCGCTGCTCGCCATCGCTTCGGCACTGGTGAACTGCGACATCGAACATGAACACGACATCGTTTTCATCGGTGACGTGGGCGAAGAGGGCGAAGGCGACCTTCGCGGCATGCGCCACATTTTTTCCGCCGAGCACAAGAAGAAGTGGCGAGATCGCATCGCATACACCGTCGTCGTTGACGGTAACGGGCACGACACCATCGTGAACCAGGCGCTCGGCAGCAAGCGCTTCGAAGTCACCGTCCACGGCAAAGGCGGCCACTCCTGGGCAGATTTCGGCGAACCTAATCCCATCGTCGTCCTTTCACGAGCGCTCGCCGAGTTTTACAAGACCCCCATCTACGACGGACCTGATTCGAAGAGTTCTTACAATGTCGGCGTGATCGGCGGCGGGACTTCGGTGAATTCCATCCCGGAGTCGGCGACCGCGCGCGTCGATGTTCGCTCAACGGTTCCGGCGGAGATCGAGCGCATATCCGAGCAACTTCGCCAATGTGTGGTGCGCGCAGGGATGGACGAGATGATGGTCCCGGCAAGGCAGAAGGGCCAGCGGATCAGCGAACTCAGCCCGGGATCGTTGCGCGTGGAGATCAAGCCGATCGGCGAACGCCCCGCCGGCAAACTTCCGGACGATTGCCGGATCCTCCAGGTTGCGAAGGCAGTGGACTCGCATCTCGGGATCCCTTCGCAGATGCGTTTGGCTTCCACTGACGCGAATATTCCGATCTCGATGGGACTTGAGGCGATCACGTTGGGCTCGGGCGGGTCGGGCGGTGGCGCGCATACATTGAAAGAGTGGTTCGACCCCAAGGGGCGCGAGATTGCGCTGAAGAGGATCCTACTGGTGCTGTTGACTTTGGCTAGTGAGTGAAATTCATTTCGCCGCGGATTTAGGAAACCAAAACCGCAGACGACGCGGGGTATGCAGAGGAAATTTATTTCGCCGCGATTCACGCGGATGAACGCGGATTAAAACAACATGAAATCAATTCTCTTTATTCTGTGCGCGGGGTCGGGTCTGTTTGCTGCTGACAGCAAGCCAGCGGTCGCGGCTCCGGATGTGATTCTATTCAATGCCTCGATCTATCAGGGTGGTCCGGATTCGTCAGGTCCACGCCCGCAGGCACTCGCTATCCGCGATGGCCGCATCGCACAAATTGGAATGGGTGCCGACATCCGCAAACTGGCTGGCCCTAAAACAAAACTTGTCGATCTGCACGCTGCGTTTGTCATGCCCGGCTTCAATGATGCTCACATCCATCTATGGTCGGGTGGGCTCGAGATGCAACACGTGGACCTCGTCAGCGCAACTTCTTTAGAGGACATGAAAGCGCGTATTGCGGCCAAGGCGAAAGAGATTCCGGCGGGCGCATGGATGCAGGGCCGCGGTTGGGACCACACCAAGTGGAAAGATCAACGATTGCCATCACGTCAGGATATAGACGCTGCGACGGGAAATCATCCGGCATTCTTCCCGCGCATTGACGGACACATCGGCGTCGCTAATTCCGCCGCGCTGAAATTTGCCGGCATCGACCGTAACACGCCCGATCCGCAGGGCGGCAAGATCGATCGCGACTCGAACGGGGAGCCGACGGGCATCCTGCGCGAAACTGCCAAGGAGGCTCTGCAAGCAAAAATTCCCGAGCCGGCGATTGCGGAACGTCGCAAGGCTGTGGAGTTGGCGTTAGCTGAAGCGGCGCGCTGGGGGCTCACTTCGATCCAGGAACCGCCGGTGAATCCGCAGGACCCGACCGAGTGGAAATATTTTCTTATCTACGAAGAGTTGGAGAACCAGGGCAAGCTCACGGCGCGCATCACCGAATGGCTGCCGTTTAACGCTCCCCTGAATGTCTTGACCGCCCATCGCGCTCACCATCCAACCGATGATCTGATGCTACACACCGGCGTGCTCAAGGGATATCTAGACGGCTCGCTCGGTTCGCGCACGGCGGCGCTGCTCGCTCCCTACGCCGATGATCCGAAAAACACCGGCATCGTCTACCACCAACAGGACGAGTTGAACCAGATGACCATCGAGCGGGTGCGCGCGGGATTTGGCATCACCTTCCACGCCATCGGCGACCGCGCTTTCACTATGGCCTTGAACGCCTTCGAAGCCGCGGCAAACGATATGAAACAGCGCCACGTCGCTATGGAGAAGCTGCCGCCATTCCACAGCTTCCGTATCGAGCACGCGCAAGTTACCAATCCCGATCTGTTGAAACGCGCCGCAGAACTTGAACTCATCATGTCAATGCAGCCGAGCCATCTGCTGACCGACATGAATTGGGCCGAGCAACGCCTCGGCCCGGAGCGCGCCAAGAATTCCTACGCGTGGAAATCCGCGCTGGAAAACAAACTGCCGCTCGCCTTTGGCACTGACTATCCTGTAGAGCCGCTTACTCCATTCCGTGGGATCTACGCGGCGATCACACGCAGAAATGAAGCCGGCAACAAGGAATATTACCCGCAGGAAAAGTTGACCATCGATCAGGCCATCGCCGCTTACACCAGCGGCTCCGCGTTCGCCGACTTCAGCGACCACGATAAGGGCACGCTCGCGCCGGGCATGCTCGCCGATTTTGTCGTGCTCGATCGCGACATCACCAAGGTGGCGCCGGAGGAACTCCTGAAGACCAAGGTGCTTCGGACCGTAGTGGGCGGAAAAACCGTCTACGAGGCCAAGTGATTTGTCCCGCTCGGTCAAAGCCCACATACTTCTGATCCTGGTCACGCTGGTCTGGGGCGCGACCTTCGCACAGATCAAAGATGTTCTCGATCGCCAGCTCACCTCGGCCATGCTGTTCAATGCCGTCCGCATGACGTTTGCTGCAATGGCGCTGGCATTGTTGTTCGGCTTTCGCGGAAAGTTGCGGAAAATCAAGGCATCAACTCTGCGTGACGGCATCATCGCCGGTGCGTTCCTGTGGGCGGGATACGAATTCCAGACGCAGGGCCTGATCTACACCACGCCTTCGAAGTCTGCGTTTCTCACCGGCGTATCGGTTGTGCTGGTTCCGATCTTCCTGGCGCTCTTTTGGAAAAAGAAAACGAACCATTGGACCGTACTCGGCGTCTCAGCGGCATTTGTCGGGCTATTTTTGATGATGGTCCCTGCCAGCGGAGGCAAGTGGCTAGGCGACCTCGGCAGCGTGAATCGCGGAGACATCATCACCATCGG
>Ga0137403_10009478_pt1 | contig 10824 bp, 7 predicted proteins | sample CZOMad2_1_16fung_FD_122057 | JGI IMG/M metagenome (GOLD analysis project Ga0137403, IMG submission 122057) | Vadose zone soil fungal communities from Angelo Coast Range Reserve, California, USA - CZOMad2_1_16fungal (Hybrid Assembly) | ecosystem: Environmental > Terrestrial > Soil > Vadose zone... | reverse complement strand
ATAGCTGCGCTAGGATCGCGATCTGGTTCGCGGACGCCAACTCCGTCTGAGGCATGGCCCACCTCCGAATTGAGGTGGTGTAGCCGCTCCCGAAGGGCTTTTCCTTAGGGCCGACCTTAAGAATTCTTAAATCACGGCTATCCGCGTGAGGCCCTCTGGCTGTCTTTCAAAGACAACACTGTCGCCCGTCTTCGCGAACCTTGGGCTTGGATCTCGGCCGGAGCAGCAGCAGTCGTAGCTACCGTGACGGTCTACGTCTGACAGTACACTTCGGTTTCGCAGCATCCGGAGGCTATATGAAAGGCAAAACTTCAGCTTGTCTCATCCACCCACTCGGTAGTCGCTTAGAACGTAATCCCGACGTTGCTCGCTCCGATTACAATTCAATCCTTCGACCTATTTCAGTCAGTGAGCTCGAGGGTATCTTGAACCGGTCGACAGCATGCGCGGAATTGCGCGACATGAATGAAAACAATTTGACGCGCCATCTCGATAGCGGATTTCGATGTTTGCCGCTGACGAGGTCGTTGCGCTCGATGTAATAGTTCGCTTCATCCAGGAGCGGCACGCCGTCCTTTTTCGCCTGCGCGAGGACAGCCGGAAGGTTAGGGATCTCGACGAACCCGAAGTGAACAGTTACATGCCAAAAGCCATCGTCGAGCTGTTCTATGCCGACCCGGTCTCCTGATCGAACGCGAGGAACGTCCTCGAAGCGCACTGTCAGGGCAATAACCGTCTTGTGCAGCGATCCCACCCGCTTCACGTAGTTGACGATGACCGGCGGGATCGCTTTGCCAAGCCGGGTGAGAAATACAGAGGTACCCGGAACTCTTACGACGTTGTCGCGGCGAAGGCGCGCGAAGAACTCGCTTGGCTGTTGAGAGTTTGCCGCGTTGCGCCGATGCATCGCAGCAACGCCGTAGTGCCAGGTCGTCATAATGATGAACACCAGACCGCCGAGTGTCAGCGGGATCCAGCCGCCGTCCAATATCTTCAGAAGGTTTGCCGAGAAGAAGGCAAGATCGACCGCCAACAGGATACCCGTGACGGCGGCTGCCTGACAAAGCGTCCACTGCCACCGATTACGCATCACGTGATAGAGCAGCGCCGTCGTCAGGAGCATCGTGGTCGATACAGCCGTCCCGTAAGCTCCGGCAAGACGATCGGAACTTCCAAAACCAGCGGCCAGGGCAACCGTAAGCGCCATCATGCTCCAATTGACGAACGGTACGTAGATCTGTCCGTATTCTTCTGCCGAAGTCTGACGGATCCGCACTCCTGGAAACCAGCCAAGCTGCATGGCCTGCCTCGTCATGGAGAACGAACCGGTAATGATGGCCTGGCTGGCGATGACGGTCGCCAGGGTCGCAAGCGCAACCAACGGATAAATCGTCCAGTTGGGCGCCAGTTTGAAAAATGGGTTTGCTTCCAGGTTAGGAGCTTCCAGGAAATTTCCGATCTGACCGGCGTAATTGAGAACGAGGGCCGGCAGCACAACGCAATACCAGGTAATGCGGATCGGATTTCGTCCGATGTGACCCATGTCAGCGTAAAGGGCTTCACCACCCGTCAATGCCAGAAATACTCCCCCCAGTACGGTGAACCCAAGACATCCGTGACGCATCAGGAGTTGAGCACCATAGACGGGAGTTACGGCAACCAGAACATGTGGGTTATGCACAATACCAACAAGGCCAAGGATCGCGATCGTTGCAAACCAGACGAACATGACCGGTCCGAAGGCCTTTCCGACGACGCCCGTTCCCCGGTGCTGAATTGCAAACAACACTGCCAAAATGACCAGGGCAATCGGCATCGTGTACGGTTTGAACATGCTTGTTGCGACGTTTAGACCTTCCACCGCGCTCAGAACCGAGATAGCGGGCGTAATAATTCCGTCACCGTAAATGAGGGCTGCACCAAGCAAGCCCAGCACGATGAGCGCCCGACCGCGACCAGCCCAATCGGCACCGGTCAATGACATCAGCGCGAGAATTCCACCTTCACCCTGATTGTCGGCGTGCATGACGATAAAACAGTACTTGATTGATACCGTAATGATCAGCGCCCAAAAGATCAGAGATAGCGAGCCGAGTGCTGCCTCCGGCGTGAATTGATCTCCCATGATGTGCACAATTGTCTGCAGCGTATAGAGAGGGCTGGTCCCCAAGTCGCCGTAAACAATCCCAAGCGCCAGAAGCCCAGCCGATGCAGTCCCAGGCCGGGAAAACCCTTTATGAGCTTCTCTAGTTATATTTATCGGGGCGTTCGGTGTGGAAACGGCAGATTTGGACATGTCATCTCCTTCTTCAGGAGATATGCAATGAACACTTTCGGGACCAATAAATCTTTCGATAGGATCAATCGTCCACCGCGAATAGAACAACACTACCTGATGAAAGACTGAAGTCTTTAGCCGTTAATAGGGGAATCTCTAGCCCCGCTTGCTCGAACGCGTCCCAAGCGATTTCTAAAGTTTAATTTAATGGCGTCGGCGGGATTGGCAGACGACAACAGCTTTGCGCACGCAATATCCTAGTGAACTGCAGAAGTATCAGGTTGTGTCGAACATTTCGCCGAAATTCGCCTTCGCACTCTTGCTGCTGCTGGCATCTCCTGCCGCTTCGTGGGCTCGAGCCACGGGATTGGAAGAAACGGAAAGTGTCCCGATCAGTAGTATTCCGCCAGGCCTCCGCTGCCGTCCCGCGCACCAAGCTGTGAATCTTCATGGCCGGTCTCAGAAGAATAAACTCGAATTTAGAAGACCGACGTTCCAGGGCGGCACAGTCTTTGGTCGTCGGCGCGAAATTGTTCGTGTTGCGCATGGGAGCCGGAGAACCGGTGCCTCTGACGACGCAGACGCGCAGGACGGTCGCGAGGATCGAGGCATGCGGCTCGTTAGATAAAATCAAAGGGAAATGCCGGCGTTGTTTGAATAGGAGATCCAGAACGGCACCGATCCGGACCTTCAGGAGCTTGCGCGCCTGTGCACGAGGCGACTATTTCAGATCGGAGCAGAAGGCATGTCGGATAATGCCATTGGCGCCGAGCTTGCGGGCGGCGATACCGAGCAGACCCTAAGGGATGACAATCGGCAAGATCAAATGCCCACGCCCGCGAAGGACCTTGAGCCCGACTCCGGACATAAATATGCGGAAAAGGATAAAGCCGAAGAGGAAAGGCGCAGCAAGCGCCGTCCGCTGGTCGTCGCGGTGGGCATCCTCGTGGTCATCTTGCTTGCTGCGGGTGGACTTTTCTACTGGCTATCGACGCGCGACCTCGAAACCACTGACGACGCTTATACTGACGGACGCGCAATCGCCATTGCGCCGCAAGTTTCAGGCATGGTCGTTTCGCTTGACGTCACAGACAACCAGTTCGTGAAGCAGGGCCAACCACTCATCCATATTGACCCGCGCCAGTACGAGACCGACCGCGAACAAGCCGAAGGAGCACTCGCAACTGCCAAGAGCCAATACGCAGGTCAGCAATTCGGCGCTGAGATCGCCCGCAAGAATTTTCCAGCTCTGCTGGAGCAGGCGCAAGCGCAACTTGCAAACGCCAAGGCGAATTTAACGAAAGCCCAAGCCGACTACGACCGACAACGGTCTCTCTCCAGGCCGGCCACCTCGCAACAAGAGGTCGATGCTGCGACGGCTGCGCTCAAGCAGGCACAGGCACAAGTCATGTTGGCGGAGGCGCAGGTCACTCAGAATTCACCGGTCCCTCAGCGGATCGGTGAGACCGACGCGCAGGTCGGCCAGCTGAAGGGGCAGGTCGAGCAGGCACAAGCAAGGCTCGATCAGGCCAATCTTAACCTGTCGTGGACGGTAGTCGCTGCACCCCAGGACGGCTGGATCACCAGGAGGAACGTGGAGAAAGGTACCTATGTCGCACCCGGCCAACAGATTTTCTCGATCGTGGCGCCGGAAGTCTGGGTGACAGCGAACTTCAAGGAGAGCCAACTCGCTGATATGAGAAAGGGGCAGCCGGTCAAGATCAAGGTGGATGCGTATCCGACGCTCGATCTGCGGGGGCACGTGGATAGCATTCAGCTCGGCTCCGGATCGAAGTTCACAGCGTTCCCGCCTGAGAATGCGACAGGCAACTTCGTTAAGGTGGTGCAGCGCGTTCCGGTCAAGATCGTCATCGATAGCGGCCTGAACCCGAACATCCCGCTGCCGCTCGGGATATCCGTCGAGCCAACGGTGACCGTGAGATGAGCGCCGAAGCCGCAACAGCCGATGCGGACGCGTCTTGGAAACCGCAGCACAATCCGTGGCTGATCGCGATCGCTGTCACGCTTGCAGCGTTCATGGAAGTTCTCGATACGACCATCGTGAACGTGGCGCTGCCGCATATCGCCGGCAGTCTGTCGTCGAGCAGCGACGAGGCCACTTGGGCGCTGACATCATACCTCGTTGCCAACGGCATCGTGTTGACGATCTCTGGCTGGCTGGGTGACCTGCTTGGCCGCAAGCGGTATTTTGTCATCTGCATCGCGATGTTCACAGTCTGCTCGTTTCTCTGCGGCACCGCGAGCAGTCTTACCCAATTGATCATCTATCGGTTGGCCCAGGGTTTCTTCGGCGGCGGATTGCAGCCAAACCAGCAATCCATCATCCTCGATACCTTTCCGCCGGCCAAACGCAGCGCAGCTTTTGGGGTTGCGGCCATCGCCACCGTGGTAGCTCCGGTCCTGGGTCCGACACTTGGCGGCTACATCACCGACCAGGCAAACTGGCGCTGGATATTCTTTCTGAACATCCCGGTCGGCATTATCGCGGTGTTTCTGGTCTCGATGCTGGTCGAAGATCCTCCCTGGGAGAAAAACAAGCGAAGCCGCGGCATCGACTACGTCGGCCTCTCGTTGATCACCCTGGGACTCGGGGCACTCCAGATCATGATGGATCGCGGCGAGGACGAGGCCTGGTTCGAATCCAACTTCATCTGCCTGATGGCGCTTCTGGCCTTCCTCGGCATTCTCGGGGCGATCGGCTGGCTCCTGATCGCGCGGAAGCCGATTGTCAATCTTACCGTGTTCACTGATCGCAATTTCACTGCGGGTTGCATCATGATCGGGGCAACCGGTGCGATCCTCTACGCCAGCGCCGTCGTTATTCCCCAATTTGCGCAGCAGACCCTCAACTACACGGCGACATGGGCCGGACTTGTGCTTTCCCCCGGCGGGATTGCCGTTATCGTACTGATACCTCTCGTCGGCCGGCTGATGACCGTGCTGCAAACGCGCTATGTTATCGCACTTGGCTTTCTGATTATGGGGTGCGCTCTTGTTTTCTCCAGCGGTCTCGCGCCGAACATCGATTTTGGCACGCTCGTGATGATGCGGACATTCCAAACCGCCGCTCTCGCCTTTCTGTTTGTACCGATCAGCACGGTCGCCTATTTAACGCTGCCGCGCGAGCTCAACGGTGATGGCGCCGCATTGTTCGCAATGTTTCGCAACGTGTTCGGCTCAATCGGGATTTCGCTCTCGACGGCAGAAATCACCCAACGCTCGCAGGTTCATCAAACCTATTTGTCGCAATGGGCGAGCCCGTTCCATCAACCCTATCAGGCCCTGATCGCGACCTATGAACAGACGCTGCGGGCGATGGGCCGCGCGGGTGCCGCGGTTCACGACGTTGCGGTCGGGCAAGTCTATCAGGCGTATCGGCTCCAGGCGACCGTGTTGGCGTATTCCGACGTGTTCTATTATTGCGCCATCGTCGCATTTTTCATGGTACCGTTCTGTTTTCTGCTATCGGCGAAAACCGGCGGCGGGCGTCCGCCAGGGGCGCATTGATGCTGTTCCGGGGCAAAAGACGAATTGTCGCTGCGATGATCGCGCCTTTGCTCGCCGCCGGTTGCACTGTCGGACCGAACTTCGCGCCGCCGGATCCGCAGTTGCCGCAGACATCGTTCATGGATGACAAGGGCGTCGCTGTGGCCGATGCACGATTGCCGCCCCCAACCGATCCGGCATGGTGGGCAGCGTTCCGCGACCCGGTCCTGACCGATCTCGCGCGCCGTGTTGCCGACGCCAATCTCGACGTGCGGACCGCGACGATCCGGCTGGCCCAAAGCCGGTTTCAACGTGGCGTAACGGCCGCGGCGGCGTTTCCGTCGATCAATGGCGACGCCAAGTATACCCGGGAACTATACAGCCAGAACGGGATCGTCAGCCTGTTGAGCGGTCTTCTTGGACCGTCGGCAAGCAGCTTCAATCCGGGGGCGCTCAACGAGTACAACGTCGGATTCGATGCGTCATGGGAACTCGATCTCTGGGGCAAGGTCCGCAGGCAGGTCGAAGCCGCCGACGCACAGGTTGATCAGGCCGCGGACCAACGCCGTGATGCGCTTGTCTCAAGCCTCGCCGAACTCGCACGCGACTATATCCAGCTGCGCGGCGTCCAGACGCAGATCAAGATCGCGAATGACAATCTGAAGATTGGCCGCGACATCCTTCAGCTCGTGCAGGAACGGCAACAACGCGGTCTGCAGAATAGCCTAGACGTCGAGAATGCCGCGGCGCAGGTCGAAAGCATTCGCGCGCAGCTGCCGACGCTGCAACAACAGGAATCCCAATACATCAATGCCCTCTGTTTGCTGCTGGACGAGTCGCCCGGAGCATTGCAAGCCGAGCTCCGCCGGCCAAGGCTGGTCCCTCCGGCGCCGCCGCGCGTTCCACTCGGAATTCCTTCCGAACTGGCGCGTCGCCGGCCGGACATTCGTGCGGCTGAGGCGCAGCTGCATGCGGCCACGGCCAATATCGGCGTTGCCGTCGGAGCGTTCTATCCGAGCGTCCAGTTGAACGGCACGGTGGGTTTCGACGCGCTGGATATCAGGAACCTCTGGAAAGGCAGTTCGCTGCAATACATGGTCGGACCGAGCGTAACGCTGCCGATCTTCGCGGGCGGCAAGCTGAAGAGCACCCTCGAACTGCGCGATGCCCAGCAGCAGGAAGCGGCGATCACGTATCACAAGACGGTGCTGCAGGCCTGGCATGACGTCGTCAACGCGCTCGTCGCGTATCGCCTTGAACAGAACCGCCGCGGCAGGCTGAAGGCTCAATCCGAGCATTCCCGCCAGGCACTGGCGCTTGCCCGCACCCGCTATACTGACGGCGTGACGGAGTTTCTCTCGGTACTCGACGCGCAGAGATCGCTGCTACAGGCGGAACAGCAACATGCGACCAGCACGACGAACGTCTCGCTCAATCTCGTTCAGCTCTTTAAAGCGCTCGGCGGCGGATGGGAATTGATGTTTCCGGATTTGCCGGCGAACACCGAGGTCGCGGTCAGCGATCGTGCGGCGAGATGAGTCCGCTTCGCGGCCGCAGCGGATGCTCGATAATCGCATTTTCCGCAAATTGATTAGCCCGGCGAGATCGGCTTCGCCGACCCTTGCCTGGCCGCGACGCCGTTCGCGCCAGGCTTAATGCGGAAGTTTCACCTTGAAGATCGTAAAATGACCGGAGCGCGGCCGATTGTTCTTGAATGCAACTTCCCAAAGATGGGAATCGGCGATGTAGAGGTAGCCGCCGCTGATCGCGAAACCGTCTGCCCAGGAAAGCTTTGATGGATCGCTGGCGAAGACTTTTGAGCGCAACTTATTTCCTGGCGTCATGGTGAGTGAAACCACGGTGCCGTGCTCGAGATCGCCTCCATAAAGCGTGCCGTTTCCATCCATGATAAGACCGCCGCTCAGCACCGAGCTGCCGAGATACTCGACCTTCTTGGCAAGCTCCAAGTCGGAAAGCCTGGCATCGCGCAAGGCCGAGGTCGGCACGCGCCAATAATTATGGTCGGTCAGCGGCCGGTAATAGAGCCAGCGCGCATCCGGAGAAAGCGCGATGCCGTCGGCCTGGATCTCCGTCACCGAGCCGTCAGGCCGCAACGCGACCTCGTTGCCGATCATCAGATGCTGCTTGGGATCGGCGAACGTCGAACGATCGCCGACCAGCACCTGTCTTGCATCGCCCGTCGTCAGATCGAGCACCACCAAGCTGCCCTTGTTCCCTGCATTGGTGAGGTAGGCATAGCCGTGCTCGGTATCGATCCGCAGATCGTTCAAAGAGTCTTTCGCCGAGACCACGCCTTTGAAATCATACTGCCGGATCACGTGGTTGGTCGACAGATCGAACTCGACCAGCTTCGGCGGCAGACGCTCCTGATCGACCTTCGGCAGGGAAGAGTCGAGCGCCCAGAGATGATCCGCTTTGTCGACCCACAGCGCCTGAACAGAGATCCATTGTAACTTGCCATCCCCCTGCTCATTGAAACTGTTCCAGCCGGCGTCGGGATAAGGCGTGGCGGCGCCCGTTTTAGAATCGACCTCGACCATGCTGAAGCGCGAACGGACGATGGAGGATGGTGCCGTCGCGAACACCCTGCCCTCGGCCGAGACGCCGATGCCGACGAGTCGGAAATCATCGCCGAATGCCTTCACGGTTTCCAACGGTGGGCCGATTTTACCGCCATCCTCAGCCGCCGCGGGAGTTGTCGCGAGCACGCCCACCGCGAGAAACATGCTTCCGCAAGCGTGCGCCATCCTAGTTCTCGTTCCCATGATCCGGCGATCCCTTGTCAATCTGCGCCTGTCGCAACCCTGACGGTGTATGTGGCGTCCAGTTACGGTGGAAACAGTCACGAGAGGGACACTGGCGTTCAACGTCGCGTAATCGTGGTCTGCCAGTTTATCTGGGCCGTCGACGCCAATATGCGGTGTCTATTCGCAGGAATGGCGCCGTCCATCATAACCCATGTAGGTTCCGGAAGCTGGATCGTAGGACCGATAGCGCTGGGCGCCGGTGCCATCCGGGCTCATTGCGTATGAGTTTTCGCCCCTGAGCGTGCCGACGCCAACCCCGCCTCCACCGGGCGAGAGCTCACCTTGCTGATCGCAGCCGTTGTAATGGCGGTCGTTGTAGGTGGGCTCCAATCCGCGCGCGCTGCCCGGTCCTGTAGCTCCTCCCATCTCTTGCGCCAAGACCGGCGTAGCAGCCAGCAGGGACACCGCAACACCCAGAACCTTGAGTTTGTGCATTTGCAATCTCCTGAATTGCATTCTCCTCAAGCAAGGAGATGTTAGCAACAGAACCGATAATCCAGCGCGGCATTCCCGCCGCCCAGTCAAGATCGTGTGAGACAGCCCGCAAAAATGAAGCGGAGCACTTGAAGCAAGCGCACCCACTCGTGCGGAGTTTGTGCTCTGGCGGAGGGAGATGGAGTCGGATCAAGCCAGGAGAGTCTTCGCGATCAAGACCGGACGCCTTACCTGAACAAAGACAAAATCACGTGCATCTGATCAGCCGCCGCAGCCATGAGCGCATCATAGTTTGTATGCCCTTGAGCTGCCGCCTTCAAAATACACTCGGCAAGATATGCTTTCACTGCCTGGGTTGACTGTTCCGTTGGCACCTTCGTCATGATGTCTTCAAGAACGCCCCTCATGACCTGGATGAGTTGGGGATCAAATTGCGGCATGCCATTAACTTTCCGATACGGTCTTCAACCCTCAAGGGCGCATTGCGCTATCTGCACCGCACCAGCGGCATGCTCGTCCAAGCGAGCGACCTCTGTCTGCGCGAACATTAGCCACCAAGGATCTTCGAGGACGGGAGGGTCAACGGCTCCGAATCGTAGCGCACTCAGAACAAGACGTCCTGTCCGGCCAATTAATTCTTGTTCATCTGGTGTACGTTGCGGCGCAATTCTCCGGCTTTAAATTCGTGGAAAACAGAGCGGGACCACGAGCTGGCACCTACTCGTGCTCTTCGGAGACGCGAATCCCGATCATGCAACATTTCCAGTGAACCGAAGTACCGAATTCATAACGGCGTTCGCTGAACCGCCCATCAGCCGTGAAATGAAGTCGGCATTGGCCTATTGCCGATTGGGTAATTCACCGAGCATGACGGAAAGCATCTTCGATTCTCCGTTTCGGAAAATATCCAGTTTGGCCGAACTGCCGGGAGCCATTGCTGCTACCTTGCGGGCAAGGTCACGGGAATCTTTGACCGGCGTGCCGTTAAGTGCGGTGATGACATCGCCGGATTGAATGCCTGCCTTTGCCGCTGGACTTCCACTCTGCGGCTCGTCCACCATTACACCTTCGGTGTTCTTCATTCTGAGGCTGTCGGCGATGCCCTTCGTTACAGGCTGAATCTGGACACCCAGCCATCCGCGCGTCACGACTCCCTTGTCTTTGAGCTCGGCAACAACCGTCTTCGCTGTCTGCGCAGGGACGTCAAAGCCTATGCCGACCGAACCGCCGGAAGGCGAGTAGATCGCGGTGTTGACCCCTATCACCTTGCCATTCGTGTCGAATGCGGGACCGCCGGAATTGCCTTTATTGATCGGCGCATCGATCTGAATGTAGTTGTCATAAGGGCCTGAGCCGATATCGCGTCCCTGCGCGGATACGATGCCGGCGGTAACCGTGCCGCCAAGACCGAACGGATTGCCGACGGCCACGACCCAATCGCCAACGCGCGGTGCGCCGTCTGCGAAATTCGCGTACGCGAAGCTGGATTTTCCGTCGACTTTGATGAGTGCGAGGTCAGTCTTGGGGTCTGTGCCAATGACTTTGGCCTTGTAGGTCGTGCCGTCATCGGTCGTGACCTGAACAGACCGGGCATGATCAACCACGTGATTGTTGGTCACGGCATAACCGTCAGGTGAGATGAAGAAGCCGGAACCGGCGCCGATAACCGTCTGATGGCGCTGGCGCGCGTCTCCTGGCGCTTCGTTGAAACCGAATTGCTGAAAGAATTTTTCAAGCGGGGAACCCGGCGTGGGAGTCGGATTGTCTTCCTCATTC
>Ga0137403_10009477_pt1 | contig 10824 bp, 10 predicted proteins | sample CZOMad2_1_16fung_FD_122057 | JGI IMG/M metagenome (GOLD analysis project Ga0137403, IMG submission 122057) | Vadose zone soil fungal communities from Angelo Coast Range Reserve, California, USA - CZOMad2_1_16fungal (Hybrid Assembly) | ecosystem: Environmental > Terrestrial > Soil > Vadose zone... | reverse complement strand
CAAATCAGCATCGCGCGCGACAAACCTAGCGTCCGCCAAGCGTCAATCCTTCGATGCGGACCGTCGGTGCGTTGACGCCGTAGCGGAATTCCAGATTGTTGGCGGGCACCAGCGACTTGAAGATCTCGAACAGGTGGCCTGCGATCGTCACTTCGCTCACCGGATGGGTGAGCTTGCCGTTCTCGATCCAGAAACCGGACGCGCCGCGGCTGTAGTCGCCGGTGACGCCGTTGACGCCGGAGCCGATCAAATCGGTGACGTAGAAGCCCTGCTTGATGTCGCTCATCAGCTCGGTCGGCGTGGCCTCGCCGGCTTCGAGATGCAGGTTGTAAGGCCCCGGCGACGGCGACGAGGAGACGCCGCGGTGAGCGTGGCCGGTCGTCGCAAGTCCCAGCTCCCGCGCGGTCGCCGAATCCAATAGCCAGGAGGTCAACACGCCCTCGTCGATGATGGCGAGCTTCTTGACCTGGACGCCCTCGGCGTCGAACGACTGCGAGCGCAATCCGCGCCGGCGCAACGGATCGTCGATGATGCGGATGTTCTTGGCAAACAATTGCGCGCCGAGACGATCCTTCAGGAAACTGGTCTTGCGGGCGATCGAGGCGCCGTTGATCGCGCCGACGAGATGGCCGACCAGCGAGCCCGCCACGCGGGGATCGAACACCACGGGCACCTTGCAGGTCTCGGCCTTGCGCGGATTGGCGCGCGCCACCGCACGCTCGGCCGCGATGCGGCCGACGCGCTCCGGCGATTCCAGGTCGGACGCATGCGGCGCCGACGTAAAGTCGTAGTCGCGCTCCATGCCGGTGCCTTCACCGGAGATCGCGGTCATCGAGATGCCCTGGCTCGAGCGCAGATAAGAGCCGTGAAAGCCGGTGCTGGTCACCAGCACCATGCCGCCGATGCCGGCGGAGGCCGACGCGCCGCCCGACTTGGAGACGCCCTTCACCGCAAGCGCGGCGGCTTCGGCTTCCTGCGCCCGCCGCTCGAGCTCGGCGATTGTGGGAACCACGGGATCGAGCAGATCGAGATCCGGAAATTCACGGGTCAACAGCGACGGATCGGCGAGACCGACATATTTGTCGTCGGGCGCCACCCGCGCCATGGCGACCGCGCGCTCGGCCAATCTGGCAACGCCGTCGCCACTGATATCGTTGGTCGACACCACCGCCTGACGCTGCCCGACCAGGACCCGCAATCCGACATCGTCGCCCTCGGAGCGTTCGGACTCTTCGACGCGGCCGTCGCGGACCTCAACCCCTTGCGACACGCCGCGAACCGCGACCGCGTCGGCGGCATCCGCGCCCGCGCGCTTGGCCGCTTCGACGAGACGCTGCGCGAGCGTGCTCAGCGCGGTCTGGTCGAACAGATCGGCATGGGCATTTTTCGCCGCAAGCGGGGACGCGATTGATGGTGAAGAGTTCACGAACAAAATCCCTGATTTCGAAGAAGGGGCCGGCGCAACGCAGCAAACTCACCAGATGTGCCTGATCCGCGTGGACTTCAAGCGTTTTTGCAAGGCGGGACGCGTAAGAATTTCGACATTCCGGCAAGGTCTCGTCAATCATGTGAGCCAAGGTCTTGTCAATCATGCCGGCAAGTCCACGGTCGGTGAGATCGGATTAACCAGCCTTTTTAAGTCAAAACGGACACGCCGCGGCTAAGGTCTTGCGTATCGACCGGGAACATAATTCCGGCGGGGAGACCAAAGCCGTGAGGCGTCAAATAGCAACAAGCGGGATCAATCCCGCCGGGTCGGGCCGCGTCCTGCGGCTCGACCCTCTTTCTCTGCCCATCAGCTTCCATGCGCACGACACCCGCGCGGATGGCGGCGTGCGGCAAATCGAGCTTCACCGCGAACGTGTCGTGCTGCGCCGTGCCGTGCAGGGCATGCGCATGTCCGTGAATCTCCGCGTCAGCGATTTTCTCGGCGTCGCGCTGCGCGGCATCGACGAAGCGCAGATGCTGGTGCTCCAGCACCGTGATCCTTCATTGACGATTCCCCTGTGCGTCAGCGCCGACCGCGACGACATCGCGAGCGCCTGGCTGATGTGGAGCGAATTGTTCGGGCTTCCGCAATTGACCGACGACGAGGCCAGCGAACCCGCAGCCCGGCGCCGGCGCCGTAATGCGATCTGGTCAAGGCGGCCGAAATTTCTGGTGCGACGGCGCGCCGGCGATCTGCTCAATTCCGCGAGCATCCATCAGGGCGAGCGCGAGATCATCGCGCGGGATTAAGGCATCCGCTTATTTGTTTGAGCGCGATCTTTCTCGGAAAACCGGCATGCACTTTTCCGGATCATGCTCCAGCGCGTAGGGTGGGCAAAGGCGCTCTTGCGCCGTGCCCACCATCACCGTTGCCGCGAGTAAGGAAGTTGGTGGGCACGCTTTCGCTTTGCCCACCCTACATGCTGGCGCGCATCACGGCATCGACCAACAAGCCCGCGAACAACAGCAGTCCTGCGTCGCGGTTGGATTTGAACACGCGCAGGCACAGCGCGGCATCGTCGATCCGAAGACGGCTGATCTGCCAGACGAGATGCGCCGCGAACGCGGCCAGTCCGATCCAGGCCGCAAGCTGCGCGCCCGCGAGCGCCAGCGTCACGCCGATCAAGAGCACGGCCAGACCGTAGAACAGCATCAGCGCCTGATGGGTGCGCGCGCCGAACAGGCGCGCCGTCGACTTGATGCCGATCAGCGCATCATCCTCGGCGTCCTGGTGGGCGTAGATGGTGTCGTAGCCGATCACCCAGGCGATCGAACCCGCATACAAGACGAGCGCGGTCGCGTCGATCCGTCCGAACGTCACCGCAAATCCCATCAGCGCGCCCCAGGAGAAGGCCAGGCCGAGCACGATCTGCGGCCACCAGGTGATCCGCTTCATGAACGGATAGATGGCGACGATCAGAAGCGAAGCGACGCCGGTCGCGACCGCGAAGCGGTTGAACTGCAGCAGGACCGCAAGCCCGACCAAGGCCTGCGCGACCAGGAAGATCATCGCCTGCGCGACGCTGACCTGGCCCGCGGGGATCGGCCGCGACCGCGTGCGCTCGACCTTGGCATCGAGGTCGCGATCGGTGATGTCGTTCCAGGTGCAGCCGGCGCCGCGCATCACGAAGGCGCCGAGAAAGAACAGCGCGATCTCGATCGGCAATCGGGACATGTCGCGCGCGACTGAGGCGGCGAGCGCCGCCGACCACCAGCATGGCAACAGCAGCAGCCACGATCCGATCGGCCGGTCGAGGCGGGCGAGCCGCAGATAAGGCCGCGACCACCGCGGCGCGCGGGTGTCGACCCAGTTGCCGGTTGCATCGGCAACGCGCGCCGCCGCGTCACTCATGGCGGCAGGATCGGGCAAGACATCATCGGGCAAGGCATCATCGCGCCAGCACGTTGCCGTTCAGCGTATCGAACGTGCTGCCGCCCTTCCGCGAGGCGGTCGCCTCCGGAACCGACGCCGAGGATCCCAGCACCTCGCTCAGGCTCGGTCCGGCCGGTCCGCGCTGCTGGACCTGCTTCGCCACGGCGCAGACTTTGGCCTGCAAGCCTTCGGTGTTCTTGTGGCCGGTCTTCAACTGCTCGGCGATCTGCGGCGGGATTCCGCAATCGGCCGAATGCTTTTCGACATATCTGATCATGTTGGTTTCGGCCTGGCCGAAACTTGTGATCAGCTTGCAGGCTTCGTCGGGCTGCGCATGCCGATCGCTCGCCGCCTTGATCAGCTTGCCGCGCTTCTCCGCCTCTTCGCGCAGTGGCATGAACTGCTTCATGCATTGATCGCCCGCGCCGCCGCCCTGCGGCGCCGCGGGCGGACGTTCGAACGCCGTTCCGGTGACCGGCGCGGCACCGGCGGCCGGGAACGAGCTGGAAGGAGCGCGGACGCCCGCGCTTGGGGCTGCGCCATTGACCGGCGGAAACGGCGAGGCACTGCTCGGGGCCTGCCCCGGCAGCGGTGCAGGGAACGCGCTTTGCGCCCCGGCCTGACCGGCATGAACGGAAACGATGGCCAGCGTGAGCGGCACCAGCAGACGGCGGATGATCAAGGTTGTCTCTCCGGCAAGGTCCAACGGGTGGTCCCCCACCTCTTCACCCATGGAAGCGCGATATTCTGGTGAGGCCCTTTTACGATTCCTGCCGTTCCTTAACAACCCGTGGAATTTGGCGGGAGCGCGGCGCGGCGCCACATTGCGGGGTAATATTAGGGCACAATTTCAAGCCTTTGGGGTAAAAAGGCCGCCAGAACGGAAACTTGATAAGTTCGCAATGCCAAAATTCGACTTTCGCGCGCCCCGGCTGTTTGTCGACGCCCCGCTTGGTTCCGGCCAGACGGTCGCGCTCGAGCGTGAGCAGAGCAACTATCTCGGCAACGTGCTGCGGCTTTCGGCCGGCGAGACCATCCTCGTCTTTAACGGGCGCGATGGCGAATGGCAGGCCGCCATCGCGGGCCGCAAGCGGCCGGATCAGCTCGGCATCGTCGCGCAGACCAGGCCGCAGGATCGCCTGCCCGACCTCACTTACGCCTTCGCGCCGCTCAAGCACGCCCGCCTCGACTACATGGTGCAGAAGGCGGTCGAGATGGGAGCCTCGATCCTGCAGCCGGTGCTGACCCGCCACACCCAGGTGTCGCGGGTGAATGGCGAGCGGATGCGCGCCAACGTCGTCGAGGCGGCGGAGCAGTGCGGCATCCTCAGCCTCGCCGAAGTCGCCGAGCCGGTTCCACTGGAGCGTTTTCTTGCGCAACGCGATCCGCAGCGCCTCCTGGTGTTCTGCGACGAGGCCGCCGAGGCCACGGGTCCCCTGCAGGCGCTGCAGGCCGGAGCGGCTGGCTCGCCCGGGACTGATGTCCTGATCGGCCCCGAAGGCGGATTTGCGGAGGAGGAGCGCGATATCCTGCTACGGCAGCCGCAAATCTTAAGACTTTCCCTAGGACCGCGGATCCTGCGGGCCGATACCGCCGCGGTGGCAGCACTGGCGCTGGTCCAGGTCACCCTTGGCGACTGGGCCCGAATCACCAGCACCAATCACCAGCAAGTGAAGGGGGCCTAGCGGCCTGTTAAGCCACTTCCAAGCCATTTGGCCGATCCCTGTCGAAACCGCCCCCAGGCCATGCTAAGGGGCTGCGCCAGCTTAAGCTTTGGAACCGGACCTCCGGACTATTGGACCTCAGATGACCCCACCGGCCGCCCCAGATGGAGCCGCGACAGCATCCGCCACATGGGCGGACGCGCTGTTGTTGTCGTTCGCCCAGGCAGGCTATCTGCGGGCCGAACCGGCGATCCTGCAGCCGTCCGAACCGTTCCTGGATCTGTCCGGCGAGGACATCCGCAAGAGCCTGTACCTGACCACGGACCCGAGCGGCGAGGAACTCTGCCTGCGGCCCGACCTCACCATTCCCGTGGCGCGCGACTATCTCGCCTCCCCGCGCGCCGGCCGGCCCGCCGGCTTCAGCTATCTCGGCCCGGTGTTCCGCTATCGCGGCAACCAGGCCAGTGAATTCCTGCAGGCCGGCGTCGAATCCTTCGGCCGCCAGGACCGCGCCGCGGCGGATGCCGAGATGCTCGCCCTCGCGCTCGAAGCCACTGCCGCGTTCGGCGTCAGCGATGTCGAAATCCGGACCGGCGATGTCGCGCTGTTCAACGCGCTGATCGACGCGCTCGGCCTCTATCCGGTCTGGCGGCGGCGGCTGGTCAAGGACTTCAACCGCAAGATCAACCTGGCAGAGGATATCGAGCGGCTGACGCTCGCGACCGCGCCCGGCCGCAACGAATATGAAGGCGTGCTCGCAGCGCTCGCCGGCTCCGACCGCAAGGCCGCCCTGGCGCTCGTCACCGACCTGATGTCGATCGCCGGCGCCAGCACGCTCGGCGGGCGCACGGTGTCGGAGATCGCCGACCGCTTCCTCGAACAGTCGACCTTGAAGGCCGGCGCGCTGCCGCGCGACGCGCTCGCCATCATCAAGCGCTTCCTGGCGATCTCCGGCGATCCCGACGACGCGGTCGCGCAGTTGCGCGCGCTCGCCGAGGACGCCAAGCTCAACATCACCGCGGCGATCGACCTGTTCGAAAGCCGGGTCGGCTTCATGGCCGCGCGCGGCATCGCGATCGGCAACACCCGCTTTTCGACGGCGTTCGGACGCGGGCTCGACTACTACACCGGCTTCGAGTTCGAGCTGCACGGCAAGGGCAACGGCGTCGAGCCGCTGGTGGCGGGCGGACGCTACGACGGCCTGATGACGCAGCTCGGCGCCGCGACACCGATTCCCGCCGTCGGATTCTCGGTCTGGGTCGAAGCGCTCACGAACATCGGCCAGGCGCGCGACCTTTCGAACGGAGGACGGTCATGAGCGCGCCCTTCGTCGTCGCCGTTCCCTCCAAGGGCCGTTTGCAGGAGAACGCGGAAGCCTTCTTCACCCATGCCGGCCTGACATTGGCGAAGCCGCGCGGCGCCCGCGAATATCGCGGCACCATGATGGGCTATGACAATGTCGAGATCGCCTATCTGTCGGCGAGCGAGATCGCCTCGCAGCTTGCAAGCGGCGCCGTGCATCTCGGCATCACCGGCGAAGACCTCGTTCGCGAGACCATCACGGATGCCGACAAGCGCGTTCTTCTGATCGACAGTCTCGGCTTCGGCAGCGCCAACGTCGTGGTTGCAGTGCCGCAGGCCTGGATCGATGTCCGCACCATGGCGGATCTCGACGACGTCACCACGGGCTTTCGCGAACAGCATAATCGCCGCATGCGGGTGGCGACCAAATACATCAATCTCACCCGGACGTTCTTCGCCTCGCACGGCATCGTCGACTACCGTATCGTCGAAAGCGCCGGTGCGACCGAGGGCGCGCCTGCGGTCGGCACCGCCGAAATGATCGTCGACATCACTACGACCGGCGCGACGCTCGCGGCCAACGGGCTGAAGGTGCTCGACGACGGCGTGATCCTGCGCAGCCAGGCCAACCTCGTGGCCTCGCGCGAGGCCGACTGGTCGGCCGAGGCGCGCGAGACCGCCCGCATCATCCTCGACCACATCGCCTCCCGCGCGCGGGCCAGGAAATACCGCGAGGTCCGCACCCGCTTTGCTGGATGCGATGCAGCACTGCTGGCCGAAGCCCATAACCGTTTCGGCGTGGTCTCGCCGTTCGGCGGCCCGACGTCGTCGGGCATGGTTACGCTGCACTGCCCACCGGCGCAGCTCTATGCGCTTGGCAGCTTCCTTCGCGCGCATGGCGCCGAAACCGTGTCGGTCGCGTCCCTCGACTATGTGCTCGACCGGGAAAATCCGCTCTTCGGCAAACTCAAGGCGTTCCTGGGCAGGTGAAAGCGGCGGCTGTTCATCCTGGCGACAGCTAGCAACGAGTAGCATATGCTGTTTTGGCCCCCTTGTTTGGGCCTCTTGGAACCTGATCGATGATGCTGGGTACGGATGTTTCGAGCCTGACCACCACCGCGGCAACGGCCGCGGCGCAGGGATTGTCGATCGTCGTCCCCGTGTACAACGAGGCGGCGGGGCTGGAGCTGCTGCACCGGCGGCTGAACGATCTCGCGACGATCCTGCGGCAACGCTACCGGTTGGCTTGCGAAGTCGTCTATGTCGACGACGGCTCGACCGATGCAACGCTGGACGTCGCGCGAAAACTCAAGCCCGATGCGCTCGATATTCAAGTGGTCTCGCTGTCGCGCAATTTCGGCAAGGAAGCCGCGCTGATGGCGGGACTGGATCACGCCCGGCGCGGCGCGCTGTTGTTCATGGACGGCGACGGCCAGCATCCGCCCGACCTCGTGCAGCAGCTCGTCGGCCACTGGATCAATGGCGGCTACGACGTCGTCTACACCGCGAAAGCGCATCGCGACAATGAACCGTTTCTGCGGCGTTTTGCCGTGCACGGTTTCTACGCGCTGATCAATTGGGGCGCGCGGCAGAAGATCCCCGAAGACGCCGGCGACTTCCGGCTGCTGTCGCCCCGCGCGGCCGCCGCGCTGCGGCAGCTTCCCGAGCGCAACCGTTTCTTCAAGGGCCTCGCAAGCTGGATCGGCTTCCGCCAGATCCGCGTCGACTATGAGCCCGCCCCGCGCACCCACGGCGTCACCACCTTCAGCTTCATGCGGCTGCTCGGCCTATCGATCGAGGGCTTGACATCGTTCTCGGTGGCGCCGCTGCGCTTTGCGAGCCTGCTCGGCGTGCTGCTGGCGTCGGCGGCCTTCCTGTTCGGCCTTTCGATCCTGTGGGAAGTCTTTACCACCGGAAAGCAGGTTCCCGGCTATCCCTCGCTCGTGATCGGCCTGATGACGATCGGCGGCGTCCAGCTCATCATGATCGGCATCGTCGGCGAATATATCGGCAAGATCCTGTCCGAGCTGAAGGCGCGCCCGATCTATTTCGTGGCTGAGCACAGCCAGAAGAACGCCGAGGCGGACCAGGACGCAAGCGCCAGCGAAAGGACCGCTGCCGAATGAACGCCGCCGCGCCGCGGCGTATCTGGTTGTGCGCCGACGATTACGGGATCAGCCCGGGCGTCAATCGCGCGATTCGCGACCTGATCGAGCGCGGCCGCCTCAACGCGACCTCGGTGATGGTGGTCGGCCCCGCGATCGGCCGCGACGAGGTCGACGCGCTGCGAAGCGCGGCCAGCAACAGCCCGCGTTGCGCGATCGGCCTGCACGTGACGCTGACAGCGCCGTTTCGGCCGCTCACGATGCATTTTCGCCCGCTCGATGGCGGCATGTTCTTCAGCTTTCCAAGACTGCTGCGTGCCGGCTTTGCGCGCCGGCTCGATCCCGAAATCTTTCAAGCTGAACTGAAGGTACAGCTTGCGGCCTTCGGCGAGATGTTCGGCCGCGCTCCGGATTTCGTCGACGGCCACCAGCACGTCCAGCTCTATCCGCAGGTGCGCGACGCCTTTCTGGCGGCGGTGAAGGACGCAGCCCCCTCCGCCTGGGTCCGGCAGGGCGGCCGAAACGGATCATTGGCCCGAAGGCTCGGCGCCCCCAAGGCGCTGCTGCTCGATGCCCTGAGCGCGCAATTCCGCCGCCGCGCCGCGCGCGCCGAGCTCGCCTTCAATCCCGGATTTGCCGGCGCCTACGATTTTTCGCGGCAGCCCGATTTCGGCGGCCTGATGCAGCAATTCCTCGACGGGCTGCCGGAGCATGGCCTCGTGATGTGCCATCCGGGCTTCGTCGATGAGACCCTGGTCAGCCTCGACCCGCTGACGGCGCAGCGCGAACGCGAGCACGCCTTCCTGGGCGGCGGCGACTTTCCCCGCCTTCTGGCCGCGAACAACGTGACTTTGGATTAGCATTTGGGATTAGCATTTGGGATTAGCATTTGACCTGAAAATGGGCCCGCAAGTGAGCCCGCAAGCCTCTGAGCCCACAAGCCTCTGAGCCCACAAGCCTCTGAGCCCACAAGCCTCGGGGCGTCTTGTCGCATACGTAAATTTAATTCTGCCGGGACGTTACCGGCGCCACAAAGCTCCCCTACATGTTGGCCGCGCGCAAAAGCGCGACGGAGACGAGCCATGACACCGCAAGAACGCCAATTGGTTGACGACCTTTTCGACCGGCTTTCCCAAGTGGAAAACGCCCCGCGCGACCCGGACGCCGCCGCGGCGATCGAGCAAGGCCTGCGCAAGGCGCCCAATGCCATCTACGCCCTGGTGCAGACCGTCCTGCTGCAGGACGAGGCGCTCAAGCGCGCCAATAGCCGCATCCAGGAACTGGAACAGGCCCGCGCTCCCGAGCAGAGCCAGTCCGGCGGTTTTCTCGATTCCATGCGCGATACGATCTTCGGCCAGAACCAGTCGCACGGTTCGGTGCCGAACGTCCCCCCACCGGTTCCCAATCGTCCGGTCTGGAACAGCGGCCAGGTGCTGCAGCAGTCGCAGGGGCCCGGCTCGTATGATCAGGGCCGCTATGACCAAGGCCCTTACGGTCAAGGCTCTTATGGTCAAGGCTCGTACGGTCAAGGCTATGCCGGCGGCCAGCCTTATGGCGGCCCCCAATCGCCGTTCGGTGGCGGTGGCGGCTCCTTCCTCGGCACCGCAGCCGCGGCCGCGGCCGGCATGGTTGGCGGATCGCTCCTGCTCAACGGCATCCGCGGGATGATGGGCGGCGGCCACCATCAGGCGTTTGGCGACACCAGCACAACTCAGGATCGGGCCGCGAGCCCGTGGAGCGATCAGTCCAACAGTTCGCTGGCGCGCGACGCCGGCATCAACGACATCGGCACGGGACATGGTCAGGCCGATGACGGCCGACGGACGGGCCTGCTCGACCAGGCGTCGAATAACGATGACGACCGGGACGACATGGATATGGATTCCGACGATTTCGGCGGCGATAACGACAGCGACAGCGCGTAAACGTTTCGGAGCCTTCAAAAACAAATCGGCCGCTCAACAAGCGGCCGATTTTTTTAATGGCCGAGGCGATGATCAGAGCACGATGACGCGCGCCCCGACATTGACGCGGCCGTAGAGATCGATCACGTCGTCATTGCGCATCCGGATGCAGCCCGACGAGACGTTGGTGCCGATGGTCCAGGGCTCGTTGGAGCCGTGAATGCGGTAGAGCGAGGAGCCGAGATACATCGCGCGCGCGCCGAGCGGATTCTCCGGGCCGCCCTCCATGTGCCGCGGCAGGTCGGGGCGCCGCACCAGCATTTCCGGCGGCGGCGTCCAATCCGGCCATTCCTTCTTCGCCGAAATCGTCTTCACGCCGGACCAGGTGAATCCCGGGCGTCCGACGCCGATGCCATAGCGCAACGCCTTGCCGTCGCCCTGCACCAGGAACAGGAACTTGTTCGGCGTATCGATGACGATGGTGCCGG
>Ga0137403_10009475_pt1 | contig 10826 bp, 10 predicted proteins | sample CZOMad2_1_16fung_FD_122057 | JGI IMG/M metagenome (GOLD analysis project Ga0137403, IMG submission 122057) | Vadose zone soil fungal communities from Angelo Coast Range Reserve, California, USA - CZOMad2_1_16fungal (Hybrid Assembly) | ecosystem: Environmental > Terrestrial > Soil > Vadose zone... | reverse complement strand
TTGGCGACGCTGCCGGTCGCGCTCAGATCATTGCTCTTTTGCAGCCCGCTACTGTGGTTGCGCCAGGCCCTGGACGCGTTGTCGACGTCGATAAAATTGGAACTTCCGTGCGCCAGGGCGGCTTGATCGCGAAAATAAATGACGGACAGCGTACGACCGAAATTCGCACGCCGATCACTGGCCGTATTCGTTCGCTTTCTGTTGCGACGGGAGTTGCTGTCGCGGCCGGCGCGGAAGTTGCCACCATCGATCCCGGCTCAGAGCAAGTCTGGGAAGCGCTGCGCGCGCTCTATCTCGTGGGCCAACTCGAGGATCTGCCAGCGATCCGCGCTTACGAGCGCAACGTTCCCGAAATCCCCGACCGCCTCCGCGAGCAGGCCCTGCTCACCGAAAAAGCCATCCAGTCTCGCGCCAAGTAATCCGATTGGCGCAGTAGGCTGCGCCGCGACAACGGAGTCGGGCTCACCGAAAAAACAATTTTGTCTCGCGCCAAATAATCCGATTAGCGCGGTATGCTCCGCCATTATATTCGACTGGCGCAGCATGCTGCGCCGCTACAACGGAATCGGGTAGCTTGGCCACTGGGAACGCGTATGTTTGAGCGGTCCCGCTTTAATAGCTCATCGCGCCGACTACTTTTTCGACTTCGGCGATGTCTACCATAACTATGGCATCCCAGGGGCAGCCGTCCAGGAAGGATCCGTCGGGGCCTTTGCTTAGGCATTTCTTGCATCCGATGCACAGGATGGGATCGATCTGGATGCGCCCAAACGGATAATTATCTTCGTCGGGCACCCAGAACATGCAGTCTTCCACCGGGCAATACTCCACGCACGCGGGCGAACCGGCACAGCCGGTGCAGCACTCGGTGATGACAGCAAGTTCTTTGGGTTTTTTCTTGCGCGCGGTGGTGATGCCTTTGGAGCGAGGCTCGTGCTTTTGCTCGTCGGGCACCATCCCGGGGGCTTTCGCTGCTTCACGCTCGGCGGCCATGGGCCTCGGGTATCCTCTTGGTCACCATCGTTTTATCACACATGTACTGAACAGGGTAGCTTCACGGTCCCCGCTGGCATCCGGTGCTTCAGGTGACTTGGCCCGCCTTTATCCCACGCGCGTGCACGGGAAACGCTTCCCGATGTTCGTGCGATAGTAGTCATCTCGCGAGGGCGCGTGCATGAATTCGTCATACATCTTGGTGGGAACATTGAAGAATTCGTAAACGCCGCCATTCGAGAATTTTAGTTCGAGGGTGCCACGACTGTCTGCATCTTCGTGGTATCCGACTTCGAGTATGCCTTGCGAGGAAACCGGGATCCGATTCATTTTGTTGAGAGCCCCCTTTCGTTGCGGCGACTCTTCCCGCGGCCGGTTTTGGGGACCGTCCGGTCACAGCCATTGTCTTTACCCTAGTGTTCGGCCTAATCTCCCTGGGCTGTGCAGCGCGATTCGTCGCCCGAATAATGCTCCAACAGCCGGATTCTATTCCAAAGTTTCGTTCGTAACTATCGAATTCTTTGATTCCTCTGAAGAAGCTGCCGCCACCTGGGCGGGCGTGACTGAGTCGGTGGTTAACCATAATTTGGATGCCACACCCCGGGGTTTTGTATAGATGTGAATACAAAGAGGTTGCGGAAAAAGGGATTTGTAAATGAATGAAAACAGAGATGTTGCAAATCGATGCGCGACGAGGAGGGATTTGTAAGTTGATGAAAATAAAGGGGCGACAAAAAAGGCAAATGGTAACGCAGAGGCCCGCCTGAAGAACGGGCAGGCGCGGAGGACGCGGAGATGTCGCAGAGGTACCCCCCACCCCCCTGCGTTTTGCACAAAGAGTCCGCAAGCTATTGAAAAGAAAGGACGGGAGTTGCAAAAAGAGCGGCAAGAGAGAATAAGAGTGCGCAAGCTTATGAGAATAGAGGATTTGTCACGGAGGCGACTAACACGAGGAAGAAGCGGCTGAAATGGCGCAGAGGCGAGGGTCAAGCGGAAGGAGAAATCGATAGGGAGCGTTGACGGTTGCATCGTGGTTGGCGAACGCTAGGTGGACGGTCAGTGGCTCGGCGCAGGTTCTTCTCGCTTCGCGTCGATTCGCCTCGAAAGGGGCGAGCAAGTAAGTCGCAGCGTCTTAGGTGCGTGCCTAGGCTACGGTATGGGGTACGCGGGGACAACTGGTCGGATGGACGGTTTGGGTGCAGGTGGACGAATTCAGTGAGATGCACAGACGTCCCTAAGAAATGACGCGAGCCGTACCAAGGATGCGGATTCCCTGGATAGGTCGCCCCAGCCAAAAAGAACTTGACCCGCTCCGAATGCATACCCAACTGGCAGCCTCGCATCATAGGCGCTAGAACTGCGCGAGCCGGGGAGGTAGCTTGTCGCCCCAATGTAGAAAGTCCCAGGCGGGCTGATGTTTGTCGAGGCCTGGGGACTCGCTCCAGATCGACCTGGACCTGCGAAGGCCGGCGGTGGTCAACCCACGGCCATCTATGAATGTCACAATCCAAATCTTCTTGGTCGAGTTCACGATGATCGCGTCCATGGCATCCCGAACAGTTGGATTGTCCAATTCCACCGTGATTTTTGGTTCGATATCTCCGCCAACACTAATTCCTGCATAGGCCGGTGGAGTTATGAGGTTGTGTAACTTGAGTGAAGCCAACTCAGAATATTGGTTATGAACAGCGAAGGACTTGAGTCTGATGGCTAGGAAATTCTGTCGTTCGGGGATTGATGGCAAAGAAATATGCGCAACGTCGTTGCTAAGTTCGAGTTGATAACCAGGTTGCGAGTTTACAATCGCTCGGAGAATCTCCTGGACCGTGGTGTCCTTCCAAGCGAGATTGCGCTGGGCCGACGCTGCCGGTGTATCGATCCACGCAATTCCCATGGGTATCTCAAAGTCTGAGCTGACGCGGACCAAGGCTTCAACGAAATTAAGAACGCCCAGGTTGTAATTTTCCACATGCTTGCTTAATCTGGAATTGAGGTCGACGGGCATTGGCACACCGCGGGCGGGAGATGCATCCGCAAGATAGAAAGCAAATAGTATTGTAAGAATCTTACCGTGCATATTGTGCCTCACTGACCATTGACCAATACTCTTTCACAATAAATCGATATGTGTTGCACGATGTTATTTGCGGCGATGTGCCACGTCTGATCTACGAGTGAGGGCCCGCCTGTGGTGCACGCGCCGTTGGAAAAGCACACCGGTGAACAAGCGCCTAGAGCTTGCTCTTGAAATTGTCCCGACGAATTCGTGAACTTATTGCATGGACCTGTATTGTTGTTGCTCGGACCGCATGTCGTTAGGTAGCCACCGAGTCGATCGATGTTGAGGGGATCGGGGTTAGTTGCAGCGAATGAATCCCAATACGACATGACGGCGTTGATGGGCTGCGGGGGAGACGCCTGGTCGTTAACTTGGTAGGTAAAATTTGTTGTTGTACCGCACGCACCTGTGGCGCACAGCCCCTCGGACCCTGTTTTCGGCGTCGCTATTGAAAGGTTTGCTGGGATCTGAACATAGAAGTCTTTCGCGTTCGTTGTTTGTCCAGAGACCGTGATGCTTATGGCGCCCACGTTGTTCCCAGGGGTTGCGCTGCTCGATACGACTAGGTCGAGCACGATCCTGGTGTCGGTAAACGTGGTTTCGTTGGCTACCTGAATTGCAGCCGGAGTATTCACGTGGCCCCCGGTGAATCCCACACCGGTGATCGTGACGGAAGAGGTGGTGGCCCCGATGAGGCCGCGTGATGGTGACACGCTTATGATCCCGGTGATGGTGCCGGGGGCGCCGTCGGTCCAACCCTCGGTGCTACAAGCATCGGGGCAATAGTTTGCCGGCAGGTCCGCGTAAGCTTGGCCGCTGAATTGGCCGGGGCTGACGCCTGTGAAAGCTCCCACAGTCGAACCGCTAGGCTGAGCCACTTGAATATTGCTGCTGGTCCAGGAGGACTGCAGCGTGTAGTCAATCCAGGCGCCATTTGACGAGAGCCCCCAAGAGCTAAACTGAGTATCCTGTCCGACTGGCGCGGTGCTCCGGTCGGCTTGGACTCGAAAAGCAGTGAAATTATTACAATAGGGACAATGTCCGCCGCATGTAGCAGTTGAAACGTTGAAGATTCCGACGCTGACGCCGACATTGACCCACTGCGGATCGGGCGAGGCCGGGGAAAGCACGGCGGTGCCATGCAGAGTGCCGGGCGGGATTTTGTGTCCGTCGGAGTCTGGCTGCTGCATCATGATCGTCTCGCTCACGTTGAACATCATAGAGCCGCCGGCCTTAAGTTGCACGGGAACCTTGTACTGGCCGCCATCGAAGAAGAGCGTGACCCAGAAATCCTGGTCTTTTTCGTCCAGATTGAGAAGGCTAATCATGGTGTCGTTCCCATTGGAGACGTCCCAGTCTTTCAGCGACATGCCCAGGTTTTTGCCTACGCCCTTCATTATGATCTCGAAAACGTAACTCTTGGTCTGGTCGATGCTTCCGCTGGCCATAATCACGTCGCGCGGGTGGCCCTGATACGAGAAGACCAGATTGATCATGCCGCTAGAGTTTGGCAGGCCATGCTCAGCCGCGAATTCTTTCGGCGTCCAATGTCTTGCCTCTCGCGCAGCTAGGGTCAACGTCTTCAGCGGCGCTTTAACAACATCTGAGCCTTGCATGTAGTAAAGGGTTGGATTGATCAGAACGGGTCGCGGGGTGGTGTTGCGTAGAGCCAAATAGATGCCGAACTGAGTACTGGCCGGGAACTTCATCATCGGATCGGGCGCTCCGAGCATGAGTCCAACGCTAGAGTAAGAGACGTTGGAGGCCTTACTGTTGGGTTCGGATGGCGCTGTAACAAATGGGATTTGAGCGGAATAACCTTCGCGTGGATTTTCCAGGCCGCCCGCCACGACAACATCATTTTCGGCACCATTGTAAGTTACTCGGATTCCGCCGGAGGAGCCGTCAACGCCTTCGAGCACGTCAACGTTGCTTGTTTCATTGGGTTGTAAGTGGATCATCCTTTCGCTCTCGAACGCGCCATAGTTGGAAAGGACCTGAACTTGGACGTTCACCGGATGCTGCGCGACGTTGACGAGAGCCAAAAACCCTTTTACGCCAGAGTCTTCCCGCCACCATAGGCCTTCTTGAACGGTAGCAGCGGCACCGTGTTTTGCGGCCATCTTCGCCATTGTCATCTTCGGACTGCGGAGCTCAAAACCGAAATTGAGGCTGCGCTTGGCGTCTCGATTCACAACTTCAGCGCTGGCCGCACCGGACCAGTGCCAAACGTATTTCACGGCTGCGCTGCCGTATTCCGTGAAATGGCCTCTCATTTGCTCGGGCGCTGCGGCGATAGCGGAACGGATATCGATGGAAGAGACGCCCGCCGGCGTGAGCGTGACTGCGGGTAAGTCGTACTCGGTATGATCGGCAGCATAAAGGACTGGCGTGACCGAGAGTTCCATGCTCTCCATGATATTCGAGATGACCAGCATTGGCTGGAACGTGTGGTCGGTGCGCCAGTAGCCACCGACCATGCGTTGCTCGGCGAGGGGAGTCGCGTAGCCCGACGGTGGTGTCGGGCTAGGGGCGCGCTTTGGTCCCGTGTTCTGGGACGCCGCCTGAACATTTGAGGAGCGGGTAGGTGCAGGCTCGAAGGTTGCCGCGATTAGCAGGCCAGCCATGAAAATTGCGATGCTACCGTTAGAAGCGAAGAGACGCGATGAACACGCATGTAGCCTCCGGGGCAAAGAGACTCTGGTCAAGAAATGCGTGGTGCGGGGCCGAACGGCGACGGGGTATAAAGCGCGCTAGTTTTATATTCGGATATGTTAAATCGCAATACAGTATTTTATGTACATCAGGCTTTTCCCACAGAAATGGAACAAGCTCTCTGCGCAGATTAGGCGGAAGTCACCAAACGTGCCTAACAGAGTGCGCAATTAGCTCTTATGGGTCGGAGCTAAGGCGAAGAGGTGATTCGGTACTGCTACGACTCGGGTACCAGGGAATTTGGTGCTGTTGGCCCATCGAAATGGGCTGAGGATCAATCTAACATTCGAGCGTCCGCGTATCTGACCGACCTCAGGGGCCTCGAATGATTTCCACTATAGTTTTGTTGTTGGCTTTGCCGGCGATGGGGCAGGGGTGTCCGCATGAAGGGGCTGATCATCGCATGTTTGGGCGGGTGGGCTGCCACATTCAGCGGAAGATGACGATTGAAAAGGCGCGGCCTCCGCGAACGATTTGGTCGATTCGGGTGTTGAAGGTTTCGGTGAAGATTGATCCGCGGCATCCGCACCTGCTGGTGGAATGGCCGGCGCGAGCTCGAAAGTTGTGGCGATTCCGGATGGGCTATCGGTGGGACGCCAATGCGCAGGCTTATATTTTTCCTTCGCTGGCGTTTAAGAAGGTGGATGGGCCGATGGCGGAGTATCAGAAGGATAAAAGCAAATCCATTCAGACGGACAAGGCCAAACAGGATCGTCGAAAACAGGGCGACGAACGGGCGCTCTCCGTTCAAGTCGAAGAGCCGGCCGCCCTCCGTGGCACAGGGCAAGCGGAAAGCCAGCGCTACACGGAATAAAGCAAAACCATGGGTCAATTTGGTAGAGACCTTCTCGATTGGGGCGCAGCAGTGCTGCGCCCCTACGGGGACTTGCGTTGAGCCCTTCAGTTTACGGACTGCGTTAGAACTGCGGATATGCTCGGGTTAAAGCCGGTGCTGCCGTTATAGGTTACGGTGATGGAATGGGAACCGGTGGTCAGAGTTGATGTTGTGAAAGCTGCTTTGCCGCTGGTCAGCGCGACCGTTCCCATTATTACGGTGCCGTTCTTGAACGTTGCTGAGCCGGTTGGCGTGCCGGTGGTAGAAGACTTTACCGTAGCCGTAAAGGTTACCGCGGTGCCGTGCGTTGCCGGATTCAGCGACGAAACGACAGTGGTCGAGGTGGCAGCTTTGCTGGTTACAAAAGTGAGGACCGGCGACGTGCTGCCGGTGAAGTTCACACTGCCGTTGTAGACGGCGGTGAGTGAGTGGGTTCCTACCGTTAGGCTCCGGGTCGTGATTTTGGCCTTGCCGAGGCTGAGCGGGCCAGTTTCGATTACCGCAGAGCCATTCTTAAAGGTCACGGTGCCGGTGGGTGTGCCGGAGGTAGCGGACTTCACAGCGGCATAGAACGCCACCGCTTGGCCGTATCGCGACGCGTAAGGCGAGGATGTAAGGGCGATGGACGTGCCCGCCTTGGTGATTGACTCCGTCAAGATCGGCGAGTTGCTGGCGGCGAAGTGAGTATCGCCGTTGTAGGTGGCGACGATGGAGTGGGACTGCGCTGCTAAGGTTGCGCTGGTGAAGGAGGCGGAAGTTCCCGTTAGCGCGACCGTTGCCAGCGTTGCGGCGCCATCCTTGAAAGTGATGGTTCCGGTCGGGGTTCCTGACGTCGCGGGATGAACCGTGGCAGTAAAGGTCACTGATTTTCCGTAGACGGACGGATTCGCTGACGAAACAAGGGAAGTGGTAGTAGGCGCGGAGGTGATCGTGGCGGAAGCTTGCGCGGAATTGGGACTTTCTCCGCTCGCGTTAATGGCGGTGACGACGTAATAGTTTGCGCCCGGAGCGGTATGGGTGTCGGTGTAGCTGCTGGCGGTCAAGATCGGCGGAGGTGCAATAACGGTGTACGGCCCGCCGGACGTGGTGCTGTGCTTGACGCTGTAACGAATCGGTCCGGACTGCGTGCTCCAGCTAAGCTGCACCTGGCCGGCGGATGTGGCGGTTGCGCTTACGTTGATCGGTGCCGGGGGCGCTGGACGCGCGCGATAGCAGCCTTGCACAAAATAATAATCGCCGTAGATCAGCGAAGTGTCGACGCCGGATTTTCCGGGGAAATTGGCGGTCCCATGCAACAGGATGCCATCGGTGGCGACGCGGTCGCCGAGATAGGCGGTAGATGACAGCGAGGAAAGAATATTCAGCGCGGCAGTGCGATAGCGGGTGCTATCGGCTTGCAGCGTGACCTGAGTGCTCAGATCAAGAAGGCCGGAGGCGGCGATGGCAGCTGCGGAGGAATCACGCGGGGCGGTGCCGCTCTGCGAGAAGTCCCAGTAGGGAACGAAGTCGGGAGGCAGATGGTTGATGAAATAGTCGGCGAGCTGCTGAGCGGTAGCGAGGAATGATGCGCTAGTGGCCGCGGGGACGTTCGGGTCATTTTTGGTGTAGCGGTAAACCATGGTGAAGCCGTTCAATCCCCAAGCTTGGCCGCGCGACCAAGTGGTGTCGGCGCGGGCGCCTTGGGCGGTGAATTTGCTAAACACGGTGCCGTCGGTGTTGTAGTCGACGACGTGAAAGGTGCTGCCATCGGCGCGAACGTGATTCTGCATCGTTTTGACGGCGTGGCTGATGGCCATGGTGCGCCAGGCCGGGTTCCCGCCGTTTTGCGCGGCGAAGAGCAGCAGCTCGAGGTTCATCATGTTGTCGATGATGACGGTGATGTGGCTGTCGTAAGTGGGCCACGATTCGATGACGCCTGTGCCGGGCGTGGGGAAGGCGCGCCAGAGGTTGGTGGCCATGGCGTTGGCCGCGGTCTGGATGACAGTCATGTCGGCAGGATCGCGGCCGATGCGATAGGAGTTCCCGTAGGTGCCGAGAATCTTGAAGCCGATGTCGTGGTCGGGGGCGTTCACGTCTTGCGATTGCATGCTAGCGGTCTGGGCTTGCGCGCGGGTGAGCCAGGAGCTGCTCAAAGTCTTTTCGTACATGATCCAGAGTTCGCCGGGGAAGAAGCCGCTGGTCCAATAGCTCGGCGCGGCGAGATTCCACTCATTTCCGATACCAGGATTGGTGCTCACCGGAAATTGCGATGTGCTGGTGTAAGCGAGGGTATCGGTTAGCTGGCCTTCCGCCAAGGCTATAGCTTGATCGCTGCAGCCGGCGGATTGCGCTTCGACCTTACGGGTCGTGAATCGTACGACGATTAGCACTACACAAAATAGAAGGACGCCAGCGCCAGCGAGTTTTCTCATTGCTAATCTCGCACCTCGGTGCTCGCCAGAAGAGAGACGGAGAAAAATGCCGAAGAGCGGAAGCGGAATCGAGCGCTAAAATCTTAGCACACGCGTCTCAGCCGCGCGGAGAAGGTAATTCTCGCTGGACGAGAATTCGTAGACCTTGGCCACGCCGCGGGCTGCCTCCCCGATGGAACTCACGACGCGTGCCGATCCTCCAGTACCAGGAGTGGCTCTCTGTAAAGCTCTCAGGAGCCCGCCGATTGGGTGCGTGGTTGGAAACTGGCCAGTGCTTGCGCCTCATCCTCGAACGTCGGAATTGTGTTTAGCAGGTGAAACACAGTCAGCACTTCCAGCACGCGGCCGCACGGGCAAAGCAATTTCAGGTCGCCGCCCTGCCGTTGCAGAGAAACGTACGTCGCTACGATCACGCTGATCCCGGAACTGTCTACTTGCGTCAGGTTTACCAGATTCAGCAAAAGTCTGCGCACGCCGCCAGCGGTCAATTTCCGCAATTGCTTGCCGAGCAACTCGCTCGACCCATCATCGATGGTCGACCTTCCGCGAAGGTCGAGTACGGTGACATCACCGATTTCCCGGATTGCGATCTGCAGGCCCACAACGCCCCTCGTGAAATGTTCCTTTTCGGCGCCAGATTTTTCCCTAATTCCTTCTCCCGCCAAGAGAAACTTATCGTGATTATAATCCTCTTCGTGGACGCGTTGTCTGTATTGATTCGCCTCGCACCCCAACCCATAGCAAACAGATCGCAAAGAGCTAGGTCGCACCTTCACCCTCCGATTCATGGGAGACGCGCCCGCTCTCAAGAATACGTTTCCGCTTCCAGGAAATATCAACTTCACCGTTGTTGCGCAGTCGTGGGATCAATCGTCTTGCTGATCTCCGTAATCTTGGTGGCCGGAAATCCACTGAGTTCCGCGTGCCGCCGGATAACCGCCTCGTCTTTAGCCAGATACACACAGAACGTCTTGTCGGCAGTAACAAAGGATTCGTTCCATTGGATATCCGGTGCCAGCTGACGCAATGCCTGGTTGGACTTGGCCGCGGCTTCTCGTATTTGTACCCACTCCAAAGTGCCGACTTTCGGGATATCTCGCTCGATTAGATATTTCTTCACAGGTTCCTCCTCAGATTTTTCCTAGACTAGTGAATTGCATTCGATGCACCAACAATAGGCGCGTATCGCTCTTGCCACAACATGGCAGATATGCCATTGTGCATAGGTGATTCAGCCACGAACTACCCGGCGATTCCGAGGAGCCTCCCGTTGATCGACGTCACAGTCCTGCTTCTTGACGGCACCTTCTCCTCCACCGCCGTCGGTCCCATGGAAGTCTTCCGTCATGCTGGCTCGCTGTGGAACGTTCTCACCGGAAAGCGGCCGGCACCGCACTTCGAAGTGACCACTGCATCGGCGGATGGACGCGCGGTCTGCTGTGACGGTCAAATCCGCATCCGCCCCAACGCGGCAATCGCAGCCATCCGCAAGACCGATCTCATCTTCATCCCCACCACTGGACTAAGTCTGGATGATGTGGTCGAGCGCAATGCGCCGGTTATCCCGTGGCTGCGGCGCTGGCACAAGCGGGGAGCGGCCATCGCCAGTGTCTGCTCGGGCGTGGGTCTCACTGCGGCTACCGGCATGCTGGACGGCAAACGCGCCACCACTCACTGGGGTTTGGCCGAGCGCTTCCGCGAAAAGTATCCCAGGGTAAAGTGGATGCCGGAATTGATGGTCACCGAGGACAGCGGCTTTTACTGCGGCGGTGGCGTGCACGCGGCGCTCGATCTCAGCCTATATCTGGTCGAG
>Ga0137403_10009474_pt1 | contig 10826 bp, 10 predicted proteins | sample CZOMad2_1_16fung_FD_122057 | JGI IMG/M metagenome (GOLD analysis project Ga0137403, IMG submission 122057) | Vadose zone soil fungal communities from Angelo Coast Range Reserve, California, USA - CZOMad2_1_16fungal (Hybrid Assembly) | ecosystem: Environmental > Terrestrial > Soil > Vadose zone... | reverse complement strand
ACAACCGTAACCGACCAGATGAAAGCCGATTTTTTCCAAGTAGGGAAGCAAACCACTGTCTTTCAAATATTCAGTGACGACACGGGAGCCGGGCGCCAGACTGGTCTTCACCCACGGCTTACTGGTGAGCCCCTTTTCGGCGGCGTTTTTGGCCAAAAGAGCCGCGCCGATCATCACCGACGGATTCGAAGTGTTGGTGCAGCTCGTGATCGCCGAAATCACCACGGAGCCATGACCGAGCTGGAATTTATCGCCGTTCATTTGCACGGCGACATTCTTGTCGGGGCTGCCGCTCTTGATGAGCGACGGCAAAGCTTCTTTGAAAGCCTTCTTGCTTTCAGTCAAGGCAATACGATCCTGCGGTCGCCGTGGTCCCGCAATGCTCGGCACGACGCTCGCGAGGTCGAGTTCCAAGGTATCGCTGAACATCGGATCGGGCGACGCATCCGTGCGGAACATTCCCTGCTCTTTGGCGTAGGTCTCGACGAGCTTGATCAGATCAGAAGCGCGTCCGGTGAGCTCCAAGTAACGCAGCGTCTCGTCATCCACCGGGAAATAGCCGATCGTCGCGCCATACTCCGGCCCCATATTGCCGATGGTGGCGCGGTCGGCAAGGCTCAAGCTCGACAACCCCGGCCCGTAGAACTCGACGAATTTCTCCACGACGCCCTTTTTTCTAAGCATCTGGACGACCGTGAGAACCAAGTCCGTCGCCGTCGCCCCCGCGGGCAGTTTGCCGTGAAGCTTGAAACCGATAACCTCCGGAATGAGCATGATGATCGGCTGGCCGAGCAGCGCGGCCTCCGCTTCGATGCCGCCGACGCCCCAGCCAACGACACCCAAGCCATTGATCATCGTCGTATGCGAGTCGGTGCCGACGACGGTATCGGGATAGGCAATGTGCGCGCCGTCTTTCTTGGCGCGAAAGACCACTGGCGCAAGGTACTCAAGATTGACCTGATGGCAGATCCCGGTATCCGGCGGAATGAGGCGAAAATTATCGAAGGCTTTCTGTCCCCAGCGCAGGAACGCGTAACGCTCGACGTTGCGCCGAAATTCTATCTCTGAGTTCTTCTGCAAGGCGTCCGCCGATCCGAAGTAATCGACTTGGACCGAGTGATCGATGACCAAATCGACCGGCGCCAACGGATTGATCTTCTTGGGATCGCCGCCGAGCCGCTTCATGGCTTCCCGCATCACCGCAAGGTCGACAATGGCCGGTACGCCGGTCAAGTCCTGCATCAACACCCGCGCCGGCATGAACGCGATCTCCTTATCCGGCTTGGCTTTGGGATTCCAGTTGGCTAACGCTTCGATATCGGTTTTGTTAACGTGATGGTTGTCTTCGTGGCGGAGCAGGTTCTCCAAAAGAACCTTCAAAGAAACCGGCAGGCGAGAGACGTTTTTAAAGCCGGCTCGTTCCAGCTGATCGAGCCGAAAGATGTCGTAGCTGTCGTTGCCGACTTTCAACGTCTTTTGCGCGGCGAAACTATCCACAGACTTGTGTGCCATCTAAGACTCCTTGTATATAAGGTTACCGGTGGGTAGACCTATTGTGTAGCAAGGTGAAGGGATAAAGCAACAGGGAGGATCGGGTGGAATACCTGATTACTCTCAATCAGCCAAGCAAGACGGTGGACAGGAAAGGAAAGCTAGATGACAAGACGACGAACTCTAACAATGGCGGTCTTTGCATTGTTGACGCCGATCTTGTGGCACGCTTCGGGCCAAGCGCAACTGACGAAGTTAAACGTTGGCTATAGCGCCATAAGCGGAGATGCCCTACCCGCCTGGATCGCCAAAGACGCGGGGATTTTTGAAAAAAACGGTCTTGACGTTCAGCTAGTCTTTTTCACGGGCGGCACGACGGCGGTCATGGCGTTAGTCTCCGCGGATACGCCGATCGCGCAGTTAGCGGGCGCGGCCGTGGTCAACTCTGTCATGGCAGGATCCGACGCCGCGCTGGTCGTCGGCGGCGTTACGTCGCTCAATTACTATTTAATGGGCCGTCCGGAAATCAAAACCGCAGAGCAGCTCAAAGGCGGCACCGTAGCGATCAGCCGCTTCGGCTCGTCGTCAGATTTCATCGCTCGCTACGCATTGCAAAAAGTCGGCTTGACACCGGGAAAAGACGTGACGATCGTCCAGATTGGCAGCACGACGGCGCGTGTGGATGCCGCCTTGACCGGGCGCGTGCAAGCCACCGTCGTCAACCCGCCGGCGAGCATCATCGCGCAAAAACGCGGCATGACCGTCTTGGCCGATCTCCCCAAACTCGGGTTGGTCTACCAGCACACCAGCGTCGCAACGACGAGAAAATACATTCGCGAGCACCCTGAAATTGTCCGGCGCTATGTCAAGTCGCAGGTCGACGCCGTGCATCGCATTTACACCGACAAAGAAGCGTCGTTGCGAGCTTTGGCGCGGTTCATCGGCCGCACCGTCGAGCGCGACGTACTCGAGAAGACCTGGGAAAATCTGCTCAGCGAAGCGGTTTTGCCGAGAAAACAATATCCGTCGCTCGAGGGTATCAAGACGATCCTGGCGACTGAGTTGAAAGGCAAACCCGGCAAACCCGAGGACTTTGTCGACTCGAGTTTCATCAGGGAGTTGGATCAGAGCGGCTACATCGACGGGCTCTACAAGAAACGCTGATTGAGCTTAGAACTGGGAGTCCTACTGGTGACGCTCGGTTGTACGATTTGACCGGACGCTGGTCTTTACTACCAGATAGATAAAGTACACACTTGAATGGGCCTACTGCGATAGAAATCTAAGGAGGTAAGCTCATGCGTAAACGAATAATCCATCAAGGTACTCAAGACGTCTCGCCTTCGAATCAACAGTGGTTGAACTTGGAAACTCTCGCCGAAATCGAGGTCACATCCGAGGACGCGGCGCATCCGATCGAGTCCGCATTGATACCGAGTGCCGGATCGGGCTGGCGCGCGGTACAACCTGGACAGCAGACGGTCCGTTTGCTATTTGACGAGCCGCAGCGGGTCAGGCGAATACATTTAGTCTTTCAAGAGAATGAGCAGGAGCGCACCCAGCAGTTTGTGCTGCGCTGGTCCTCGGACTGCGGTCAGTCGTATCGGGAGATCGTGCGTCAGCAGTATAATTTCAGCCCTCCCGACACTACCCGAGAACTCGAAGATCTTACTGTTGAGCTCGACGGCTTGACCACACTGGAACTGAATATCATTCCCAATATAAGTGGGGGACTGGCCTGCGCCTCGCTAAATCAGTTGCGTCTTGTGTGATTGGTCATGAGCGGACCTTACGTGAACGCTCGTTCCAGCTGACGCAAGATCCCATCGGGTTCGCGCAACCCGAGTTCCACGATTTGATCGGCGCGCGCTTGAGAATCGCTGTTGGCATAAATGCGCAGTTGTGGCGCGTTGCCCGAGGGCCGGACGTGCACCACGTCGTCGTTCTGGAAATAGACGCGCACGCCGTCGAGCACATTGATTCTTACGATGTCGTCGAAGCCCAGCGCACGCGTGAAGAAACGGCTCAACGTCGCTTGACGTTCCAGCCACTCTTTGCGCGCCGGTTGTGCAAGTCGCGCGGCGGTGTCGCCCGCGCGACTGCGATCAAGTACGAGTCCCGCGCCAGCGAACTCCACGTCGATTGTGCCATCTTCTGGAATCAGTCGAGCGAGAATGGCCTGGCTCGCCGCAACCGGGAAGTTGTCGAGTAGACCGGCGCATCCGAAGCGCGCCGGCAGCCGGTCCCATAACGTGGACAAGCCGATCCCTTGCTCTGCTGCGGCGAACAGATTTGCCAAGATTGGCAAGATCGCATCGCGCGTTGGCAGCGCCGCCAGGGTGCCCGCGCTTAGCGCGATATTGCTGCCGGTCAAAAATCCGCCGTTGGCTTCCCAGCCGAGGATTCGTTCGTGGCTTCCGGCGCCGCGCAATTCGTCGAGGGCGGAGATGACGTAGGGCGAGCCGATTTTAGTCTTTTCGAGTAAAACCCCGCGTTCGCCCATACGTCGTTCGACAGCATCGTTGGCGCTAATGGGAACCGCAGCGGCATCCGCGTTCAGATACTCGGCGACGATGATGCCCAGAAGGTCGCCGGGCAGGAAGCGCACGCGGCGGCCGCCAGGCTTAACCTCGCTGGCAGGCAGAACGGCCGTTACTAATGGCCGATCGGAGTCGCCGTCAGTAGAGACGATGGCATGAGGCGGCCGGCCGCTCGTTTCGGCGGCGACGGCGAACTCCTCCAGACGATCCAGCTGTTCACCCGTGATGTTTTCCGTGTCGATCGGAATGAACGTGTCACTGCGTCCCGCGGTGATCACTTCGGCACCGAGTTCGCGCAGGATACGCGGTAGAATGTCGCGGCCCACCGCCGAATGCTGATACACAAGAACGCGCAAACCGGCGAGGCCGCCGCCAGTAAAGCTGCTCAGATAACGACCGACATAGGCTTCTTCGGCGGCGCGATCCAAGGTTGGCAAGGCCGGCGGGCGCTTGAGCATTCCGGACGCGTCGATTGCCGAGGCGGTTGCGGTCCGGCTGTACTCTTCCGCGCGCACGCGCTCGACCTCACGGGTGATGCCTGCTTCGTCCGCCTTCAAAATCTCGCCGACGGTTTTATTGATTTTAATCCCGTTGCGATCGAATGGGATGTGGCTGCCGGTCACCATCACGCCGGCGCATCTACTGGAGATAGAATGAGATATCAATGCCGGCGTCGGAATCTTGCCGGCGTTCTCCACCTGGAAGCCCGAGTCGATAATCGCTTGGGCGCCAGCGCGCATGATGCGGTCAGTGCTCGGCCGCAAGTCGCCGGCAACGACCACCCTGCTGCCCGGTCGAATATCGCCGATACTTAACAGATACCGCAGCGTTGCTTTGACGTTGATATAAGCTTCGATGTCGGTGATGTCTTTGACTAAACCACGCAGCCCGCTGGTGCCAAACGCCAACGGCACCGGCGCATAGTTGAGAAACGAAATCGTCGGGTCTATTCGTGCTTCGGCCATCGGAATTGTCTACGATAGTTGCAAGCTCTCGCCAGATGATGCGATCGCCCCCGTTAGTGGTATCAGTATAATCCTGAACGATTTTGAAACAATTATCGACTCGCCGGCGGAGATCTGCCGTCGCCCTGGCAATCTATGCAAGATAATTAGAGAAGGTTACGAGTCACGTCTGACTGCCTAACCGAAGTTTTATCGCATCAATTTATGCCGACTTGACAGGAGTTTCTGTCTAATATTGGACAGGTATTGAATAGAATTAACGCACCCAGCTTCCACTCGTTGGAGAATTTTCCGCGACGCGTTTCGTTGGGTAATATCAAAGAATTTTGGCAAACGCTGCAGAAACATCGGCCAATTTCTGCCATACTTACTTTTGTTAATTAGCGCGTGATATCAGCCGATTTTACCGAGTGGCGTGGAGGGCCATAAATATGGCATCGAACGATTGGGATTTTTTGATTTGGCACCGAGCTAGCGATCTGCTGCAGCAAGCAGGGCGGATCCATAGGAACTTTTTGCAAATAGCAGCCGGCGCTCGCTATCGGACATCTCCCGGTAGATCGCCAAGCTGGGAACCTCCCGTTAACGTCGTTGAGACTGATGGGAGCCTTTGGGTGATTTCGGCCATCGCGGGAGTGGCAGTCGAGCGAGTCGATGTACGGCTCGAGGGACACGAACTTATCATTGCAGGCGTACGCCCGCTGCCAAATTGCTGCGATGACGGAGAATTAAAGGTATGGGAGATTCCGCTCGGCCGCTTTGAGCGGCGACTCAGACTCGTGCCAAGCGAACAAGCTTTATCGGTGGGAGAAATTTCTTTTCGAGACGGCCTGCTGATCATCGAGCTAAGGAAACATGCATGAACACTGAAGCAGAAGAAAAGGAATCCGCTAAATCTAAGCAGCGTCTCAATATCCCCGAGGGAGCGTTGGTCATCATACCGATGCGCAACCGGGTGCTCTTCCCCGCCATGATGATGCCGCTTTCGGTTCGTAGCCCGGCCAGGCGCCACGCTGTCGAAGAGGCGGTTCGCCAACAAGTGCCGATTGGATTTGTTGTCCAACGCGATCCGAATATAGAAGTTCCAGAGCCCAAAGACCTTTGCGGAGTCGGCACCGCCGCGGATGTTGTAAGAATGTTTGCTCTGCCGGACGGTCAGCGTCAGGTCCTCGTGCAAGGCCGCCGCCGCTTTGAGATCGGCGAATTCCTCGAGACCGATCCGGTTCTCATCGCGCGCGTCACGATGGTGGAAGAAAAGATACCGCAGACCAAGGAATTCGAGGCGAGAATCTTACATCTGCGTCAAGAAGCAGCCAGAGCCTTGTCGTTATTCCCTGAGCCCATGAACGAGCTGAGAGCGATGATCGAAAGGATTGAAGATCCGTTATCCGTCATCGATATGATCGCTTCCACCTTGGACCTTCCGACCGCCGAGAAACAGGAAATCCTCGGAATACTTGACCCGGAGGCACGCGCCCAAAGGGTTTCAGAAAAGTTGGCGCGGCAGATTGAACTGCTGGAGCTGAGCAAGAAAATCGGCGCTGAAACCAAGGAATCCATGGACAAGTCCCAGCGCCAATATTTCCTGCACGAACAATTAAAGGCAATCCAAAAAGAGCTGGGTGAGACGGATGGGAAAGGTGTCGAAGTTGAAGAACTAAGAAAAAAACTTTACGACGCCAAAATGCCTCCCGAGGTGGAGAAGGAAGCGCTTAAAGAGCTGGCTCGTTTAGAGCGCATTCCCGAGGCGGCGCCGGAACACTCGCTGTTAAGGACTTATTTCGATTGGTTGGTGGAGTTGCCTTGGAGCATTTTTACCGAGGAAGAGATCGACCTGCCGAAGGCGCGCGAGATTCTTGACGCCGACCATTACGGTCTAGAAAAAGTGAAAAAGCGGATCATTGAATTTCTCGCTGTTCGTAAACTCATGCCACATGGAAAAAGCCCGATCCTGTGCTTGGTCGGACCGCCGGGCGTCGGAAAAACCTCCCTTGGACAAAGCATTGCTCGAGCGATGAATCGTAAATTCGTACGCCAAAGTCTAGGCGGCGTCCACGATGAAGCCGATATTCGGGGGCATCGGCGTACCTATGTCGGCGCGCTTCCGGGTAATATCATTCAAGGAATCCGAAAGGCGGGCAGCCGAAACCCCGTCTTCATGCTCGATGAAGTCGACAAGCTCAGCGCGAGCTTTCATGGCGACCCATCCGCTGCCTTGCTGGAGGTCCTGGATCCCTCGCAAAATTCAACCTTTCAGGACCATTATCTCGCAGTGCCCTTCGATCTAAGCCAGGTACTGTTTATCGCGACGGCGAACGTGCTCGATACCGTTCCGGGGCCGCTGCGCGATCGCATGGAAATCTTGGAATTGCCGGGATACATCGAGGAGGATAAATTGGCCATCGCCAAAGGCTACCTCGTTCCTCGGCAGACCGCCGAAAATGGACTGAAACCGGAAAACATTAGTTTCACCGACGAGGCGATTCGGGAAATTATCCGGTCCTACACGCGCGAGGCCGGGGTTCGGCAACTCGAGCGTGAGCTGGGAGCAGTTTGCCGGAGCGTAGCAACGCGCATCGCCGAGGGCTTTAGTGAAACGATCACAGTCACGCCGGAATCTATTCCTGCGTACTTGGGCCCGGAAAAGTTCTTCAACGAGATCGCGCTCCGTACCAGTTTGCCTGGCGTGGCTACGGGCTTGGCCTGGACGCCGTTCGGCGGGGACATTTTATTTGTCGAAGCGACGAAGATGGCGGGAGATGGAAAGTTACTATTGACCGGCCAGCTCGGCGATGTCATGAAAGAAAGCGCGCAGGCCGCTTTGAGTCTTGTCAAATCTCGCGCGGAAACATTGGGAATCGATCCCGATATCTTCAAGAAGAACGATTTGCACATTCATATCCCGGCGGGGGCGATCCCAAAGGATGGTCCGAGCGCTGGAGTCACACTGTTTGTCGCGCTCGTTTCACTGCTGACTGGACGGAGAATTAGTAAAGATGTCGCCATGACCGGCGAGATCAGTCTGCGTGGTTTGGTACTCCCGGTAGGAGGAATCAAAGAGAAGGTACTGGCAGCCAAAAGAGCCGGTATTTCTTGCGTCTTGTTGCCTGAGTTGAACCGAAGAGATATGGAAGAGATTCCAACCTCGGGCCGTGAGGGGATCCGCTTTGAGTTTTTGAAAACCGCGGACCAAGCCTTGCTGCTCGCCCTAGAGCCCGAAGCCCCAGGTGGTTTTTCCCCCGGTGAAAGACTCGCGGCTCGTTCTATTTCCTGACCTACGATCAGTGGGATGGCAGTCGAATCCCGTCCGGGGTGAATCCGCGATGCATGATTTCTCCAATTCGAGCACGCCTACCATCAGATTCGTCCCCGGGTCAGCTGTATTCCCAGCAAAATCGTAACAAGTGCTATTCCGACGAGCAAAAGTAAGTTCGCCACGTCAATTTCCACCTTTCATCTTATTAGAAATTGATCGTCGATGATTTTGGCCACGACATTGCCCGTGGCAGGTAACCCTCAGTGGCACTAAGACGATTTCTTGGCCCCAACCGCGACCAACGCGATCCCGCCCATAAGCATCAATCCGCCCAAGAGAGGAGAGATCGGGATGGTGTTTTGGGTGTCGGCGGTGGCTTGGATGGAGCCAATGTCGATAATTTTCTCGGCGCTTGTGCTGCTGCCTTGATAAGTAAAAGCCACGATACCGAGAAGGATAAAAGCGATCCCAAGAAGCGTTATCGATTTGCTATCCATAAATCCTCGAAAGGGCTAAAAGAATCCGCCTCTGTGAAGGAATTTGATCCCGAAGAGTGCCAGACCAATAATCAGAAAGATTTGTATGAACCCACCAATCATCGTGTAGGACGCGAATACTGCCACTAGGCTCATGATCAAAAGCATTGCAAAGATTGCCGCCAAAAGCATCTTTTAGCTCCTTTTCGGCTCTAGAACGTAAGGAACCGAGGAGTGGAAACCCGTAACTAGATTTAGTCTAAGGATATGCTGACTTGAGAGGGATTACTGTCCAATATTGGACGATGTTTTAAAGAAAGAATCACCCCCAACAAGCCTGCAGACCACTCTAGGCGATCTGAGCGAGGTAATCGGTGAGTTTCTTCTCTTTGATGATGAGAAAGCGATCTCTATTGGTCTCGATCAGCCCCAGGTTGTGGAAGCGCTGCATGAACAAGCTGATCCGCGGTCGCGTCGTGCCCACCATCCCGGACAATTCTTCATGGGAAATCCTTAGCTCGATGCGGATGCTGCGGGGATCCTTCTTGCCCATGGTGCGGGCCAACTGCAACAACGTCTGGCCCAATCGCTGCTCGCTATCCACCGTCACAAGATTAGCGATAACCTGCTGCTGGTCGGCAATGCGCACGGCCAGGTAGCGCACGAAGCCCTCAAACAGCGAGTCGTGGCTTAAACGCCCCAAGAATTGAGAGGAAGGAATCTGCTTCAGCATCGTTTGTTTCATCGCTATCGCTGTTTCAAGGCGCGTGCCTAAGCCGGACAGGCATAACTCGCCGAAAACGTCTCCCGCACTGTGAATGGCCAGCAGGCACTCTTTGCCTTCGGACGAGAGCATGAGCAGTTTGATCTGTCCGCTTTCAATAAAATAGATCATCTCGTCTTGATCGCCACAAGTATAAACGTTCGCGTGTCGCGCGATCTTGACGGCGCGAGAATTCATGGTCTCGCGCACTAATGAATCACGTAGTTGCTGTTTGAACTCGTCGGCTTGAGGAGTCTGTTGAATCGTCATCATGTCTCCTTTCGATGCCCACGATGATTACAACAATGGTCGACTTCCCAGGCGGGCATGGCGGTCATTTATTGCTGGCGCGAAACCCTCGGCGGTTGACGCACGCCAATGACACTACCTCGCTGCCGGCGCTGTGTCCAGGGGGGATGGGATCCAATTCTTAAGCTTTGTTCGCATGTAGTGCGGCTCTAGCCCGAGCGCATCGCAGACAGACACGAAGGAGAAAAGACCGCGAAAATCATCGCTAAAAAACCACTTCTTAGCTTCCCGCGCGCACGGCATAAACCGCGGCTCCGCTTCAACCTGTTTATGAAAGCAGAGAAACGCATCTTCGAGCACGGCGTACATCAATGCCGTCTCGGGGCACACGGCTGCGAGTTTGATTCGAGAGTCGAAGAACTGTTCAGGAAGCAGGCCACCATCGGCGGGCCGCTCATAGGCAGCGGCTCGACGGGCGGACACGAGCTGGCGTGACTGGCGTCGGTGGGTGTTGATCTGCGTGTTATGCATAGCGCTCTCCTAATTGCGAAGCTCTCGCTGGCGATGGCTGATTTGCACCGCACCGGGTGTTTCGAGAATACTCTTCGCTTTTTTGGCTATGTCGTCGGGTTTACCGTGAGCGATGATAATGAACTTGTCAGATATGAGGGCCTTCTCGTATTCCATTATGTTGTACTTCGGAATGCCAATGCTGTGCAGCCCGGCACCCAAAGCACTCAGCCCGCGGACCATCACGGCCCCTTGTAGCGCTCTGACAATCCAACTGACCAGCGGGCCAAAGACTATGACGGGACCGATGCCGGGAATAAAATAGAACGCCGACCCCAACAACAAGCCGGATAATCCGCCGCAAAAATCGCCGAACTGGCACCAGACCTTCATGCGGTCGTCGGCATTGTCGTAGCTAATGACACCCTCCGCGGTATGGTAGTCCTTGCCCACGATCGAGAGTCTGTTCATGTCGAACCCCGAACTCTGGAGTTCTTTGATGGTCGCTTCCACCTCGGCGTGGGAATCGTATACCCTCACGACGGTGTTATTCTCAGCCATGGCTTATCTCCGCTC
>Ga0137403_10009471_pt1 | contig 10828 bp, 8 predicted proteins | sample CZOMad2_1_16fung_FD_122057 | JGI IMG/M metagenome (GOLD analysis project Ga0137403, IMG submission 122057) | Vadose zone soil fungal communities from Angelo Coast Range Reserve, California, USA - CZOMad2_1_16fungal (Hybrid Assembly) | ecosystem: Environmental > Terrestrial > Soil > Vadose zone... | reverse complement strand
ATTAGGAAATGATTTTCCGGCTGTTCTTTGAGGAAAGGTTCCAGTTCGCTGCGCGCCTGTCGCCAACTTTCCTGGGCAGCCGTATGATCGCCGGCGACTTCTTGCGCCCAAGCCAGCCAAAAGCGCAGTTCGCCGTTGTAAAACCCCAACGCTGGGTCAGGCTTGGCCAGTATTTCCTTTAGCCGAGGAATGATTGGTGCATGGCGGCGCTCCAAGATGGTCTGGTAAACCTGTGTTTCCAACGCGTTGGAGTCGTCGGCGTTCGGATGCAGCGGCGCGAGCAATGCAGCCGCACGCGGCAGATCTCCCTCCGCTTGTGCGATAGCCGCCTTTTCCGCCAAAGTATCGACATCGTCCGGTGTGATATTGAGAACCTGATCAAGCTTTCGCAGTGCTTCGGGGAAACGACGGAGATTGATGAACGAAAGAGCGCGCTGAGTGAGTAGGTTAACGTTGCGGGGGTCGAGTCGCTCGGCTTCGTTAAAGTACGACTCACTCCGGTCCCACTCGCCTCGCCTCCGCGCGACATAGGCGAGCGATTCAGGAATGCGGCTGTTATTTGGCAGGAGCTGACGTGCTTGCTCAAAGTAACGCACAGCCGTGTCGTAATCTTTTAGGCAAGAATAGTGGTAATAGCCCTCGGCTAATAGGGCCTCGCTGAGATTGGGTTGAAGCGTGAGCGCGGTTTCGGCTGCCTGCCGTGCCTCTTCCCGGAGGGCGTACGTTGGTTGAAGAGTCTGTGTGAGGTAGCTGCTCGCATCGACGTATGACAGCAGCGCCCAACTCAGGGCGAACTTCGGGTCCAACCGGACCGCCTCTCTGAGATATTTCTGCGCGCCAAGGGCGTTGGCGGGTGTGTTTAACATTTTCAGCGTGTAAGCCAGCCCACGCAGATAGGCATCGTACGCCTCAACGTTGTCCGTCGATTTGGCAGCAATGACTTGTTCTTCCCGACCGCTGAGTTTCGCCTGCAATTGGTCGGCGATGGCTTTGGCTATCTCACTCTCAACCGAGAAGATGTCGACCAGTTTGCGATCAAACGTGTCAGCCCAAAGATTCAAATCATTAGCTGCCTTGATTAATTGCACGTTCACGCGGACGGCGTCGCCGTTCTTCTGAACGCTTCCTTCCAAGATGTGGGCGACACCAAGTTGCCTGGCAATCTCGCTCAGGTTTTCCGGCGCGCTTTTGTAATGTTGCGTGGATGTGCGGGAGATGACCTTCAGATCGGCGATCTTCGATAAGCGCGTTAGGATTTCGTCCTGGACGCCCTCGGCAAAGTAAGCGTTCGCTTTTTCTTCGCTCCGATTTTCGAAAGGAAGCACGGCAATGCTCTTCTCCGGCGCAACCTCGCCTGTAGCACTGCGGAACGGGCGGCGTTCAACAACGAACATTGCAATCACCAGCAGCAATACGCCAATGATAGTGAAATCGAGAATTCGGCCAGTCGCGCGGCGAGCAGATCGCGCTTCGGCTGGATCGAGATCTTCTGTTCGGACAATTCCTTCGGGCGTAAACTCGTAGAGCCAGGCGAGCAGCATCGCGATCGGAAATCCGAGCACGAGCGCAATGATGACGAAGCGCGCTGCCGAGTTTGGAATTTCGAAGAACGGGAAAATCTGCGTCGCGACCTGAGCAAGGAGCCACGCGGTCATTCCGTAAGCGATCGCTGCGCGGTAAACATTCCGCCGCTTTAGTTCGACGAAGAAGTTCGGAAGATTCAATTCCTGTTACTTGTTAGATCCGATCTGCTCCGGACCTGAGAGCAGTTGCTGGAAGTCCGGACGGTTACGGATCGGATCCCAGACCGGGTCAATCTTCAAACGAGCTATGGAAGCTGCGTGACCCGCTGGGATGGAGAGCAAACGTCGAAGTCTCTTAATGGCTTCCTCAGGTGCGCCTGCGCGCGCCTCGATTTGTGCGAGCCCGTTCTGGAAACTTGGACCAGCTAGAGCATCTTTTTCGATGGAGAGCGAATCCGCCGCTTGTCTAGAAAGGCGCAGAGCGTCGGCATTGCGTCCGAGGGCGAGGTAAACCCAAGATAGCTCCGTCATCGCGAGAGTGTCATCCGGCCCCTCTCTGAATCTGGCCTCGTTAATCGAAAACTTGGAGTAACCGATGATGTCGATAAATAAAACGTGTGCAATCTCAAGTTGGATTTCTTTCTTGCTCTCGGCCGACATGTTCCCGTACGAATTGCGATCGCGCCGATACCATCATCCACATTTTCGCACCGCGCGTCGAGCCGATAAGATCGACAGCCGCCCTCGCAAGCGCACCCGGCGGGCAAGCTGTGCGCTCCGCGCGCTGACCGAGAATTTGATCGAGGCAGCCGCGCAGCCATATTCATGGCCTTGAAATGCAAACCTTCATGCGAACTCGAACCGTAGCAATTTTAACCGTAACATTCGCGATCGCAGTTTTCCTCTGGGCGGATCCGCTCGCCGCCCAGCCCTTGGAAGCTTCCGGGGTCACGAGGTGGCCAATGAAGTCTATGCACCATCGGTAACCCCAGCGATCTACCTAGTAAATTTCTTGTTCCTCTACATGGCGAATCCCGACATTGCCGCGTATATGCTGGCATATAGGGCACCCATTCCGCAACCGATCGTCGATTGCCTCGAGCAAAATCCAACGGGCTGTCCCTATGCTTGATTACAGGCGATACTTCGATGAGCAGACTTTCGACAACAGGGAGTGTTTCTGGCCGGACGTGTGTCAGGAGGATCCGAGATGGGCAAGCCTGGCGCCACGGAAGGTCAGACAGACCGAACAGATCAACGCGCCATTGGGAAGGAAGCGGGCCGATCAAATCGCTCACCTCTTGGGCATGGACGAAGGGATGATCCTGACGCCGGCAGAGTACCAGTGTCTGATCGGGACACCTCCGAGAGATCCCGACCGAGAGATTATCTTCCGTTGCATCTATAACCTTACCAACTCGAACGGAAACGCAGCCATTCCCCTCTCCAGCTACGGGCTTAACGTCACTGAGCAGGGAGATGTTCGAAGCGTTTGCGCGCCCGGTGCGCCGTGTCTCGAGTTCAACGATTTGTTTGGGGGGCGCCTGGCAGAAATTGCCGCAGAGTACGGATTCCTGGAGAAGCTTCTGCGCGTGGAGACCGAAACGCCGTTACTTCAGTTCATCGAAGATGGGAATCCCTGCCAAGAGAGTGGCGAACCCGCATGCCTCATCGAGAGCACGTGCGCGGGAAAATGACGCCAGGGAAGAGGGTGCGCCGACTCGAAAGCACCCAACAGCGCGCTCTCTTCGCCGCGTCTTTGGCTGTTCAATTTGATAACCACTATTCACCGGATACATCTCCATTTAGAATTGTAGGGCATGCGCTTCGCCTGCCGCTTCTTCTGATTGGCAAGCGATGCGCTCGCTCTACACAGTACGACTCTGCAACGTAGCGCGCAGTGCATTCACAGAGCGTCGTTACAATCGCGGTGGCAGGTGAATCGTCGCGATCATGCAGCGCGCGCTCCCACCGCCAAGTTCAATGGTAGGGAGTTCAAGCGGTACGAGTCGCGCGTAGCGACTCAATCTTTCGCGTTGTTCTTTAGCCAACGCTCGAGCGGCGCGGCTGGAAAGGACCAGCAGTTTCGCACCATCCTGATTGTGTAGTTCAATGGCATTGCCGGCGAAATTCGCGATCTGATGTGCCGCTAATTCAACGATCTCCTTTTCCGTCGTCTCCAAGCGCGCTCGCACCTGTTGCCGCTCGGCTTTGTTCGGAATCAGCTCCAGACCAACCATCGCGAAGCCCGTTCCGATGCACATCATCACGTTAGTGTGATAGATCGGCTGGCCGTTGGAGCCGATGCTGGTGAAGCTGACTGGCTCGTAGCCGAAATCATCGGCAAAGCGTTGGACCACTTTCGGATTCGAGCGATGTGAGAGCGAGACGTACGCAATTTTGTTCAGATGATCGAATACAAGACTGCCTGTGCCTTCCAAACAGCAACCTTGATCCTCGAACGGCGAGTAATCGATCACCTCGGTGACGCGATAGTGCTTACGCAGTTCCTCCACGATATCCTGCCGACGCTCGCGCCGCCGCAGGGCTGAATACATCGGAAAAAGGGCGATGCGCCCATCGTGATGCGTCGAAAGCCAGTTGTTGGGGAAAACCGCGTCTGGCTTTTCCGGCTCAGCTGTGTCTTCAAAGACATGCACGTTTACCCCGGCCACACGCAGCGTCTGGACGGCTGCGTCGAATTCTTTTCTCGCCACCAGCGTCAACGCATCCGAGCCGCAATTGGCATCACGTTGGAACGCATTATCTACCACTGTTTCCGGATTAGGATAAAACCGGCCTGGGCGGATCATCAGCACCGAACCGGTGCTTTGCGCGTGCGCAACACTTTGGGTCATTGAGTAGCTGCATACTACCCTACTCACCTTGATGCCGCACGTCGCGGGATGCCGCCAAGCGACGACGGAGGGATGAGGTGCTGTCCGGTCAAGGTAATCAAACGTGGCATTACAGACTCTCTTGACTGCGCCGCGCTCCGTCGGGATGACGACGTTTAGTCGCCAAATGAAATATCTACGTCACGCGCAGTGCGAACGATCTCGCCATTCGGCGGAACAAGCTTAAGACGATTGACCGCTTCCGCGATTGGCACGTGACGAACTTTATAGTTTTGGTAACTGACCATCGAGCCAAAGTGGCCTTCATTTGCCAATTGCACAGCCTTGACGCCGAAGCGGGTTGCAAGAATTCGATCCAACGTCGTTGGCGCGCCGCCACGCTGCAGATGACCGAGCACGCAGCAGCGCGTCTCCTTTCCCGTACGTTTTGCAATTTCGCGCGCCACGATTTCGCCAATCCCACCGAGCCGAAACTCGCCTGCTTCAACGTCGCGCTTTACTTGTTCGCCATGTTTTGGTCGCGCGCCTTCGGAAACGACGACGACCGTTCCCAAACAGCCAGCAGCCTCACGCGCCTTGATGACGCCAGCAATCCTGTCGAAATCGAACGGGATTTCGGGAATCAAAATAATATCCGCGCCGCCTGCAATGCCGCCATGCAACGCGATCCAGCCGGCGTGGCGTCCCATCACTTCGACTACCATTACTCGCCTGTGACTGGTCGCGGTGGTGTGTAATCGGTCCAGCGCGTCCACCACCACGTCAACCGCAGAATCGAATCCGAATGTGGTCGCCGTCGCTTCCAGATCGTTGTCGATGGTTTTCGGGACACCGATACAATTGATGCCGGCTTCCTGCAGTTGCTGCGCCGTCACGAGCGAGCCGTCACCCCCTACAATGATTAATGTTTTTACCTGAACCTCGGTCAGTATTTTTTTTGCATCTGCAATTACCTGCGCGGGCACAACGGTGCGATCGCCGGCGCCGGTTTTGGCCACGAAATGGCCGCGATTCGTTGTGCCGATGATGGTGCCGCCCAGCGCCATGATTCCATCAATACTTTTGCGATCGAGAACAACGTGATTGCCGGGCGGAAGAAGCCCTTCAAATCCGTCGCGAAAACCAACGACGTCCCAGCCGAGCTTTTCAGCGGCCAGAACAACTCCCCGCAGCACTGCGTTGAGCCCTGGACAATCGCCACCGCTGGTTAGAACACCAATCCGCGGCTTCATGTTCGGAATTGCGGAATCAGAGCAATTTTTTTGGATCGGCAAACCGACCTGCAGCCGCCCATTGATCGTACAGTTGCCATCCGCGCTGTAACAAGGCTGTGCCTTCACCGAATCGATTCGAGCTGCCGAGCAGCACGACCATTAAATGACGCGGATACACGGTTTCCATCTGCCCCTGACGAACAACCTCCGATTCACGATTCGCATACAGAATTAAACACTGACCCGCTCGCGCTGACTGGCCGGTTTTGACGCCGTCGATGCCCATTTTGCCCAGCAATTCGTTCGTGTTTCGAAGCATGTAATTCAACTGATGACCTGCTCGGTTGAACGAAATCTGGCGTTCCTTTTGTGATACATAAAAACGGAAACTTGCCTTGCTCATTGCATATCGAGTCAGGCGCGCCATGTCTTCCGCTGTTGAACAGGGCACAGGCTTGACCTTGTAATCGATACCGTGCGGATTAACAAAACGCGTGCGCTCCATTTTCAATTGCTTGGCCAGCGCGTTCATCTGAGCGACGAATGCATCTACCGGTGTGAACTTCGAGGAACCCTCGCCAGGCAGGAGCGATCCCAACTGCGAACCGACGTGGTGTGCCAGGGTGTACGCCGCAATGTTATCCGATTGTACAAGGGCTGCGTAGAGAAGATCACGCAACGTGATGCTGTCACCCGGCTGAAAGCCGATGTGGTTTTCGGTTATCCCAACAAACGCCTCTTGCGGAATGGTAACGACCTGATTCACGTCGCCTGATTTCCGCTCCGCCCAATCGAGCACGACGCTCGCCGTTGCGATCTTCGTCAAACTACCAACCTGCAGTTTTTTCCTGGGCTCTTGTTCTTCCAAAATGTAGCCGGTTTGCGCATCGGCGATAACGTACGCCTGCGCCGCGACCGCCGAGCGAACAACGGACGCGCCGATTAAAACGGCAGAGAAAGAAATGAGAAATCGACGTGACAAATACATAGACACCCTCGAACCGCAGCACCTTAATCGGCGCATTCTGATTGGCAAACGTTTCGGGCACTGCGGTGAGGTGGATCGGCTTCTCCGAAGACGATGCAAACACAATCGCCGAAGGCGCAGAAATGCTCCGTAACAGTTAGACGAATAAGCTAGGCGGCAAAGCCGCACATGATTTGCCAACGCGTTGAGGACAACGCGTCCCACCTCAACCCGTTTTCTGCAGTGTTCGCGCGCGACTAATCAGCAAGCGCATAAGAAAATAAATAACAATCGCCGAAGGCACGGCGAGGAAGAGCGAACCGACAAACGCAGGCCAGAAGGTGGGCCAGACGACGCGTGAAAATACATGCCAGTGCATATAATCGCGCAGTCCAAATTGGCGAAAATGCACACGCTGGGCTGGCGGGCGACCGATGCTCCAGCACCCCAAATGGTATTCGGCAAGGTAGAGCGCGGGCATCGCCCAAATCATTACGTCATGCAACGTCACTGCAATCGCAGCGGCGATCTTATTGCAGCGAAAAATCCAAGCGACGGCGATCGACAATAACGTCTTCAACGGATACAGCGGCGTGAAGCCAAAGAAAATTCCGATTGCCGACCCCAGCGCGATGGAATGCGGTGTGTCGGCGATCGTCATCAATGTCATGTGATGGGCGGCAAGCCATCGCTTCAGCCGCGCCAATGGGCCGGGCAATCGCGATTCGTAAACCGGTTCGGCTGTTTGATGTGACTCCTGCGGCTTCAACGTTCATCAACTTGGCAGAAAAACGCAGAACGCCCAACGCCGAACGCCCAACATCGAATCATCGAATGGCGCGTCTCGTTGTTCAGAGGCAGCAATCATGATCTTACTTCATAATTGGAAGTTGGACGTGGAGCGTTGGACGTTTTCTTTCTGATCCTCAGCGCGCTCACTAACGAACTGCTACGAACTAAAACAACTCCAGTGTCTGCGCCGGTGTCTTGACGATTTGGCCTAGCGCTTTGCGCAAGCGAAGTGCCGCGCGCGGCGCGTAATCGAGATTGTTGTTATTGAAAATCACATGCACGTCCCGCGCTCTTCGCGCCAGTTCGTTGCTGCGATTCGCGACCTCTACGATCTCCTCGTCCTTGTAATCATAGTTGAAACGCGAGGCCACCGTCTTGCCGGTGATGTAGGCCTTGGCATTACGCCCATGCAACCGCAGGTACGCGATTTTTGTGTTCGTCACCTCGTCCACATTCGACGGCATCACAGTGAAATGATCCGATGCAGGAGCGTCCACATTCACAAAAATCACACGATGCCTGCGCAGAAAATCGATTGTCGATTCCAATTGATCGCCGATTGCCCAATTGCGGTTTCGGAACTCAATCGCAAGGTCGTAGTCACTCCGCATCTCGATCAACGGCTCCAGTTCGCTCAATTGATGTTTCCGCGGAGAAAACGCCGGCGAAAGTTGCAGGAGTAAAACACCCAGCTTTCGGGCATCGCGAATGATACGGATCGCGCGCAGAAAAGTTTTGAGCAGCGTTTCCTGCAAATCCGGTGTCGATTTCACCTTGCCCTTCGCATCCGTATTTACGCGTCGCTGCAATTCGGGCGGCAACAACTTTGCCGGTGTTGAGTGAAACGAAAACAGTTGGTGCAACTTCACATCAAACGTGAAGTCATCCGGCGTCGTTGCGCACCAGCGCTCAACCATTCGCGGCTCCGGCACGGAATAAAATGTCGAGTTTACCTCGACCAATTCGAAATGCTGCGCGTACCAACCGAGACGCTCCCCCGCCGGCATCTTCTTCGGATACCACCGCTCGACAAAACCGGGGTCCGACCAGCTCGCTGTACCGACAAGAACTTCTCCGCTCACACGTCAACGAAGTCGCGGTCTGAACGAAAGCAAACGCGATTAGTGACGCAGCGCGGAATGAGAGAAAAAGATTGGTTGCGGGGGCTGGATTTGAACCAGCGACCTTCAGGTTATGAGCCTGACGAGCTACCAGGCTGCTCCACCCCGCGTCGTAATTATGTCGATACCGAATTCGAAATCAACTTGAAAGATGATCCTCTCGGATAACTGACATCAGTAATTTGGCTCCAGCGGTAGGATTCGGCGGTTCTTTCCCCTGTGTTCGCTGCGATTGAAACGCAGTTTACCTGGGTAATCAAGCAGACTCTGGTAATACTCGCGCGGGCTTTTTCATTGCGGTTTGCTGGCAATTTTGCTGGCAGTGCTGTCGTTCGGTCAACATCGTTCCGATTAGCGAAGGAAATCAGATACTGTTGCAGGGGAATCACCCAGAAGGAGAGACGCCTCGCAGTGTCTCTTCTATCGGAAGAATTAGCTGTTGAAGTATGAGGCGGGAGAACGAATACAGATATTCTCAATCGTTTTTCTTGTAAGATTTCTCGCACTTGGTTTACCGACCGAGGGCATGATCGTAAATAGTGTTAACGTCCTTCTTCATCTCTGTAGCTAGCGCAGGACTCACTCTGCCGCGGCTGTTCTTGAATCGCAGATGCGCGACATCGGCGTCGAATTGCTTTTTAAGATCGACTAGCACCGGACGGTGCATAGGAAATTTGTCATCGGCAATGGCCTTTTGAAATTTGGCGTTTCCCTCGTTGACTTTGGCGTCGAACGCGGCCGCATTGTAAGGTTTTCCGGATACGGCAAACTCGTCGATGAACGCGAGTTCAAAATTTCGCAGGCTTTCGACCTGCGCTTCGTTTGCTAAAAGTCCTAGCCGTATACTTGCTTGTTCGAAACCTTGGTTGGCCGCTTTTTGAAAAAGCTCCACTGCTTTTGCTAAATCCTTCGGCACGCCCTCTCCATTTTGGTAGAGCAAGCCGAGATTATATTGCGCCTGAGCCTCTCCTTGGTCGGCCGCTTTTTGCAAGAGCTCTACTGCTTTCGCTAAATCCTTCGGCACGCCCTCTCCATCTAGGTAGAGCAAGGCGAGATTAGATTGCGCGGGAGCGTATTCTTGGTCGGCCGCTTTTTGAAAGAGCTGTGCTGCTGCTGCTAAATCCTTAGGTACGCCCTCTCCAGCGTAATACAGCAGGCCGACATCAAACTGTCCGCGGGCGTATCCTAGCGCGGCCGCTTTTTGAAAGAGCTCTACTGCTTTCCGTAAATCCTTACGGACCCCCTCTCCATTTTGGTAGAGCAAGGCGAGATTACACTGCGCGTCAGCGTGTCCCTGGTCAGCCGCTTTTTTATAAAGCTCCGCTGCTTTCCCTAAATTTTTCGGCACGCCGTCGCCTTTTTCGTACCGCGTGCCGAGTATATTCAGTATGGCAGGATCTCGTTGATCGAAGAATTGGGCTTCGTGGCGAGGCCAAACAAGAAAACCGGCGAGTACAAACAGAAATAATAACACTATAGCGCTGACCAGGATCCAGCGCTTACTCGTCCAAATTTTGGGTTTCTTTAAAGCAGCGATCGAAGAGGTCGACTGAACCGGAGGAGTAGCTGGCGTCGCTTGAGTCGATTTCACAGGCGTTGTGGATAGCTCCGCTTTTTCGGCGAAGGACTTTTCGATCGCCTCGATCAGTCGATTCACATCAGGATGGAAACGCGTTTCGCTCAGCTCGATCGCGTTCCTTCGAGAGAGCGATGCTAGCGCTTCTGGAAGTTCCTGCTTCTGCGGCATCTGTGCTCCACCAACGAGGACTGGAATGACGCGGATTTTGCGCTGCAGTGCAGCGATGATTTCCATACGCACAAAATCCCCTTCATCGTCGAGGCGACGCTTACCCGAAGGATCGGTTGCACGCAGCCAATTGGGTCCGATCGCTACGATAGCGATCTCACAAGCGCCGACTTTGCGGTTGATCACTTCCACGAAATCTTCGCCCGGCTCGATTTGGTCGATATCGATGAAGACTTGGTCCTCGCCAAAGTGTGCGGTTAACCGATCGTAAAGGCGACCAGCGTGGGGCGCGGTGTCTTCACGACGATAGTTAATGAAGACCTTCGCGTTCATCTGGCTCGAAGGCAAGGAATGCCAAGCTGGCGGTTATTTTACGGCGGCATGCAAGGCGGCGTCGAGCTTTCCTTTCTGGGTTTCTTTGAGCGGTTCCCCTCTAGCCCTGCGGCAATGCGCAGTTGCCGAAGGCAAGTTCAGAAACAAAATGCAACAGGCGATAGAAAGTTGTTGACGAGCCGCGGCTGTCTCAAGATTTGGCTCCAGCGGTAGGATTCGAACCTACGACCAATCGGTTAACAGCCGACCGCTCTACCACTGAGCTACGCTGGA
>Ga0137403_10009470_pt1 | contig 10829 bp, 10 predicted proteins | sample CZOMad2_1_16fung_FD_122057 | JGI IMG/M metagenome (GOLD analysis project Ga0137403, IMG submission 122057) | Vadose zone soil fungal communities from Angelo Coast Range Reserve, California, USA - CZOMad2_1_16fungal (Hybrid Assembly) | ecosystem: Environmental > Terrestrial > Soil > Vadose zone... | reverse complement strand
ATCTCGGTTCTCATTATATGTCTTTTTATTGGTTCGTACATCGGTGTTCTGGTCCGTTTAATTCAAATTCAGTGACCACGGAGGGTGAGATTGAAGGTTACCGAAAGACTTGTAGCCTGGTCAAAAAGGTCTCGGCTACGAGGCACGCGAAGAAAGCGCGAGTGGAGGCGTACTCTACCAGTACGTTGACACGAGCGCTTCGAGCGCAACGAAGTAGATGGGCCTTTTTCAGCAGGCTCCTTAGGAAATAGAATCGGGTCGACTGGGCAGGCCAAGAAAATACCAGACGACCAAAAGCAAAACGCCGGCAAACTCCGGAAGAGACGGAGAGATATGGAGGAGCCCGCCGGCTAACATGCCGCCGAGCGAAGATCCGATAAACCCGAAAAATGTGTAGACGCCGGTGGCCGTGCCGCGACCGCCCGGTGGAATTCTCTGAGTGAGAAAGGCCGGCAATATGGGTTGATAGAGACTATAGCCGAAGAAAAAGGCGGCGCCGCTCACATAGAGTAAGAAGTCATATTGAGCCCCGACGAGATAGAGCGCGTAACCTAGAGTCGCCGTGAACCAGCCGACAAAAATCGGCAGACGGAAACGGCCTCGTTTCTCCGCGCGCCGCACGTAAGGAAAAACTAACAGGACGCTGGGCAGAAAAATAATCAGGTAAACTTTCCAAAGATCGGCCTTTTCAAGGCCGAGATCCGTCCAGCTGAGCGGATAGGTGAAGAAAAAGAGATTCAGCGCGAATGAGAGAACAAACGTCGCGATGAATATGGGCCGCAACTCGGCGTGTAAGAGAATGGGTTTAACGGCCATCGGTGGCTCTTGCTGTTCGGATTGACGTTTCTGCGGAAACGAAGTGGCAGCGAGAATCATCGCCAAGAAACCAAGCGCGGCCAAAACATAGAAAAGACCACTCAAGCCGATGCTTGCGGCCAATAGGGGACCCCCCAATATGCCGATCATGAACGCCGATCCGATGGCGATCCCGGTGACCGTGAACGCCTGCGTGCGGACGGTTGGTCGGGTGAGGTCGGCTAAAGCGGCCAAGGCGACGGAGCCCACCGCGCCGGTTCCTTGGATCATACGGGCGATGATCAGCTGAAAAATGTTCTGGGCAAGTCCGCACCCAATGCTGCCCAAGCCGAACAGTGCCAGCCCGATAACTAATACCGGCTTGCGCCCCCAGCGGTCACTGGCCCAGCCTAAAGGAATCTGGAATATACACTGCGTAAGAGCATAGATTCCGAAGGCAATACCGGTAAGGCCGATGCTTGCTCCCGGGTAGCGAACGGCATAGGCGCTAAAAATGGGCAGCATAAAAAAGATGCCGAGCAATCGCAGCGCGGAGATGAGACTGACGACTATGACGGGACCGATTTCAGCCCGGGTAAAAGAATGATGACTGTCAACCAAGGGGGAGTGTGCTTTCCGTCGATGTTTAGGTTGCCAAAAAGGATTCATGCTAATTTACACGCTTCAGCCAAAATGGGAAGGGCCGGGCGAGCTTTGTAGGCGATTGCCCCCGGCTCTTTGCCTCCAAAACACCTTATGCCTGTTTCACGATGCGCTGGCAGGTTGGCTCGGCTCTACTGTGCGCAGCATCCGCTGGGAAAGGGGCATCTCGATTCCTTCCGCATCAAAGGCCTTTTTCAATCTTCTCCGGTACTCCCGACCGATGGTAAATTGCTGCAGCGGTTGGGTCTTGAGCCTGGCTTTAATCGTGACCCCAGTGTCCGTGAATCCATCGACCCCGAAAATCTCAATCGGTTCCAACATGGCTGATCTGTACTTCGGCTCAGCGTACATTTCTTCAGCCACGCGGCGCATGACATTGATGACGCGATCCGGATCCTCTTTGTAGGCGACGTTTACGCTGATGACGTAGGCTGACCAGTCCTTGGTCATGTTCGATAACGTTGTAATACCTCCGTTGGGGAAGACGTGGACGACCGCAGCTTCATCACGCAATACGATCGTGCGAAACGAGATTGCTTCCACCAATCCTCCGGTGCCGTTGATAACGGCCACGTCACCAACCCGGACTTGATTTTCGAGGATTAGAAAAAAACCGCTGACGAGATCTTTGACCAGGTTCTGCGCGCCAAAGCCGATGGCCAGACCGACTATACCGGCCCCGGCGAGGACGGGCGTGACATTGACGCCGATCTGTCCCAAGGTCGTCAACACAGCAACAAACCAGACAAGCCCGACGACAATGGTCCACAGAACGCTCACCAGCGTTCGGATTCTCTTCGTCGCGGATCCCGGAATAACTTCTGCGGCAGCCGCGGCACGGATGAGGAGCGTTTCCAGCCGGTTGAACGCGAGGCGCAACAATCGGAGACCTACATAAGCGGCGATAATGATCAAAACAATGCGCAGCGATGCTTTGGCAACATCCACTCCGATATCGATGAGTTTAGGCAAAAATGTCACCGTTGAGTTTCCAAACATTACTGATTCCTCCTTTGTTCGAGTGCGAAATATTGCGGTTAATGACAGTCAGGAATTACGTCCACACCGATTTCCTGGATGGTTTCCTAATACACCTCAAAAAATAAAGAGTGAAGCCATTGTAGATTCTTTCGCCGTTGAATTTTACTCTTGACAACGCCGTCGAAAGCGTTAAGTTCCGGCCAGTCATTTAACGGAGGTCAACCATGGATCGTCGCGGCAGGGCGATTTCTATCTTGCTTTTGGCGTCAACATTGCTTTGGTTCATTAAGAGCGAGGCGGCGACGCTGGAAAAGATCAGGTTTCCGTATTCCCCCATCGCGTGGAACAGTTTGCCCTGGTGGATGGCCAAGGAGGGCGGGTTCTTTGAAAAATATGGCCTCGAGGTGGAAATGAGCTACGAAGGAGCGTCGTCGGTAATAGTTCAGGCGATGTTGGCCGGGGAAGCTAGTTTCGCCGGTTTGGCGGGGCCCGCGGTGGTGTCAAACGTGGTAAACGGCGGCGATGTTATTCAAGTGGCTGCTGTGGTGAAGACATTCACCATTCCGATGTATTCGCAGCCTTCGATCAAGGAGGTCGGCCAATTAAAGGGACAAAAAGTCGGCGTGAGCCGCTTTAACTCGATCTCCCATATCGCCGCGCTCAATATCTTCCAAAAAGCGGGCGTCACCGGCGCGACCATCATCCAGACAGGCGGCATTCCCGAGTCCGCCGCGGCCCTGATGTCGGGCAACGTTGCGGCTGCCATGGTGCCCCCGCCGCAAAGCGTCATGCTTAGAGAAAAAGGCTTTCGTGAACTGGTCAGCGTCAGGCAATTTCGGGAGTGGAATATTCCGGTCGTTGAAAATGGAGTCGCGGCGCGCCGCTCCTACGCGGAGAAAAACCCGAATGTGGTCAAGCGATTTATCCGGGCGGCGTTTGAGGGTATTCGGCAGATTTACGACAACAAAGAGTTGGCCATGAAGACCTTGGCCAAGTATACCAAGCTCACGGATGAAAAGTTGTTGGACGAGAGTTATCGATTTTCCGTGGAAGCCCTTTCAAAAGACGCGTCCATGCCTGCCGAGGCCTTTACGGCTTTGGTGGAGCAGATGGTAAGCCAGAAATCCGTCGATGCCGGCGCCGCGAAAAAAATTCCGGTGTCGGCCTACTACGACAATCGTTATGTAGATGAACTGGAGAAGGAAGGATTCTTCAAGAAGCTTTGGCAGTGATCGATAAGCTATCCGGTTTTGGGTGACTGTCAAGTGAACTCGAAACCAAAGCAAGAACCGAGGCTAAGCCTCCGGTGGCGATAGAAGGGCACGCACATCCTGAAACCAGGGGTCGGCTTCGATCATGTGCAAAAAGTTCGCATGGATAATCCGGGCGACTGACTCAGGGGACGAATTTCTGACCCGGGCGATCACGTCAATAACCTTCTGTACGTCCTTGGGCATACCGACGACGCCGTTTAGCCATTTAAGCCCGCCGGGGTTGTCGGTCTCAGTAAGCAATAGGTGATCCGGAATCTGGCGGCCGATTGCTTGTATTGTTTCGGAATAGGAAACTTCTACGCCGACGGTGAAATAGGCGCCGAATTGAACTAAGGCGCGCAGGATATCCATTGGCCCTGAATACCAGTGAACAATCGCGCGTTGAATGTCATAGCGTTCCAGCAGGTTGAGGATTTCCTTCTCGGCGCCTTTCGTGTGCAGATTGACCATCTTCTTCTGCTCGCGCGCTGCGGCGAGAAAGTATTCCAACACCTTTACTTGTGCGGAATACTGCGAGCTATCTTTCACCCAGTGAAAATCAAGTCCGACTTCGCCGATGGCGGGACTCTGTTCGATGAGGGGGCTCAACTCGCTCAAACGATCGACATATTCCGGAGCCCGCCTGGGATGGATACCGAACGTGGGCAGCACAAGGTCACACTCGTCGCCGATTTCCAGACTGCGCTGATATGACGGCGTGTCCATCGCCACCGCGATGGTAAAAATGTGGTGGGTTCGAATTTCTTTGAGTGCCTCGTTGAGGTCTGGCCCATACTTGTCGAGATGTACGTGAGCGTCAATGAGCATACTTAGCCCATACCAACCCGGCACAACTTCTGTCAATGTTGCTGAGAATGGCGTGGGGGAGTAAAGTCGGGCCATCTTTAACGCGGCATCGCCGGGAATATTTAGGAGGTTCTTATGCGTTTCGGATTTGCACTTCCACAGGTGGGCTCAGCAGTCGGACCGGAGGCGTTGGTTAAAGTCGCGAAACGAGCCGAAGATTTGGGTTTCGACAGCCTTTGGGTCCTTGACCGTATACTCTGGCCGGTCAATCCGCGTGCGCCTTATCCGATCGGTGACGGCTCTCTGCCGGTCAAGTACAAAAGCGTGCTGGACCCGTTGGAGACGTTGACATTTGCCGCCGCGCAGACACGCCGCGTCGCGGTCGGGACCAGCGTCCTCAACCTTCCTTGGTACACCCCCGTCTTGCTCGCGCGACAGCTGACGACACTCGATATCCTGTCTGGCGGACGACTAAAAGTCGGGTTTGGCATCGGATGGTCGCCGGACGAATACGAGGCCGCCGGCGCGATGTGGCAAGAGCGCGGCAAACGCGCCGACGAACTGATCCAAGCCCTCAAGAAAATCTGGACGACCGACCCGGTAGAGTTCCAAGGGAAATATTATCGCATCCCAAAATCCGTCATCGGTCCGAAGCCCGTGCAAAAACCTCATCCGCCGATCTATATGGCGGCCTATACGCCTTCAGCTATGAAGCGCGTTGCAGCTGAGGCCAACGGCTGGTTTCCTGTCGGAATTCCGCTCAGCGGCGTCGGGCCAATGTTCGAGGGGATCAAAGGTATGGCAAAGGAAGCCGGCCGCGATCCTTCCGCGCTGGAACTCATCGTCCGCGCCAACGTCGAAATTCATAACAGTCCCATCCAGAAAGACCGCGTCGACTTTAGCGGCACCCTCGAGCAGATTGCCGAAGACGTGAAAGCAACGCAAAAACTCGGCGCAGCAGAAATTGTCTTTGACGTGCAATTCTCGCCGGGCGTCGAGACGGCCAATGATGTCGCTACGCGGATGGAGCAACTTTGGCGGATAGCGAAGTGAGGCTGATGCTTCGGGAAGGCGTGCAACTTGACGCCCTCGATGTAAGCCGCTAGCGTTGGGCCAAAATTTTGAAGGGTTAAATTGGGTAGCAGGAGGATGCGACATGGGAATCACTCGACGTAATTTTGTCACTCAATTGACCGTCGGCCTTGGCGGCTTGCCCCTTGTGCGCGGAGTAAGCTGGGGTCAAGTAAAAGGAAAGCTGGGCTACATGAAAATTGTCGACAACGCTGCCATGTTCGTGGCCATGGAGAAAGGATTTTTCAAGACGGAAGGCTTGGAACTGGAAACCGTCCCGATGGCAGGCGGCGCCGTGATTGTACAAGGCGTGACTTCCGGCGATCTGCAGATCGGCTGGACCAACGTGATCTCACTTTATCAGGCGCACGTCGAGGGCTTCGATTTCAAACTGATCGCAGGCGGCGCGACGAACGTCAAGGGCAAGGGCGAAAGCCACGCGATCGAAATATTAAAAACCTCGCCCATCAAGGGCGCGAAGGATCTCGAAGGGAAGACCGTCGCGGTCAATACGTTGAACAACATTGTTCACTTGATGGCGATGGCGTGGGTCGATAAGAATGGCGCAAGTTCCAGCAAGGTAAAATTCGTCGAGGTGCCGTTTCCTCAGATGGAGGCAGCTCTGGTCGGGGGAAAGATCGACGCCATCAGCGTCCACGAGCCGTTCGCGACGGCGGCGCTGGAAAAAGGCCAGACGCGCGTGCTTGCGTATCCTTGGGGAGACGTGCTGCCGAAGTTTCTGATCGCCAGTTGGTTCGCTTCGGAGAAATGGATTGTAAAGAACAAAGAAATGGGTCAAGCATTTGTGCGGGCGATCAGTCGGGGGGTTGACTCGATTCACGCGGATCCGGAAGGGAGTCGCGCTGCCATGATAAAGTGGGCCGGTTTGAACCCGGATTTGGCCGGTAAGATCGGATTGCCGGTCTTCGAAAAAGCGATTTCGGAAAAAGATCTCCAAGCGACTATCGACTTGACGCAGAAATACAAGCTTATCTCGCGGTCCATTAAAGCACGGGATGTCATCAGCGACCTGGCGCCGAAGGGTTGAAGGTCATTGCGCTTTCGCAGTTTGGAATTTAAAGCCTGACATGGAGTGATGGAGAATTGGAGTGCAGGAGTGATGGGTTCTACAATACTCCAACACTCCAGTCCGCCACTATTCCAGGATTCCATCTTGCCTGCTGATTAGCCATTCATGCCCATTCTCGAAGTCCAAAGTCTCTCCAAGAGCTATCGCCAAATGGGTGGCGAAACGACAGTGGCGATTGGCAATATCTCTTGCCAGGTCGAAGCGGGAGAGTTTGTTTCCTTCGTCGGGCCTTCCGGTTGCGGCAAGACCACGTTGCTCATGTCCATCGCCGGACTGATCGCTCCCACCGGGGGAGAAATCGTGGTGAAGGGACGTGCGGTCAGCGGTCCGCCGTCCAATCTCGTGCTGGTTTTCCAGGAGTTCAATAAATCGCTCTTTGCCTGGCGCTCTGTGCTGGGCAACGTGCTTTTTGGATTCGATGCGCGTGGAAAGAAGATTCGCGAATCCGAGGGAAAAGCCAAAGCACTCATTGAACTTGTCGGCCTCAAAGGATTTGAGAACCATTATCCTTGGGAGTTGTCCGGCGGTATGCAACAACGTGTGGCGATCGCGCGGGCGCTGGCTTACGAACCGGAGGTGCTATTGATGGATGAGCCGTTTGGTTCGTTGGATGCTTTGACCCGTCTGGAGCTCGAAGACACGCTGCTAAGATTATGGGAAGAACTCGGCACGACGATTCTTTTCATTACCCATGACATCGAAGAAGCCATCTATCTTTCGGATCGGATCTGGGTGCTCAGTCGCCGGCCTTCGGAAATCATTGAGGAACTGCGGATCGACTTCCCCAGACCACGCCAGCAGGTGACGACGCGCGCCGAAGGGCGCTTCATGGAAATCAGAAACCAAATTTATAAACAGATCAGCAACGAAAGCACGACGTGAACGGCTCCGGCAAATTTAATAGGACGGGTTGGCTGGTGTTCGGCCTGTTTCTGTTACTGTGGGAATGCGGCTCTCGCTCGAGCCCGAAACTGCAAGTCTATATACCCCCGGTCAGCCAGATTGTCGTTGCCCTCAGCCACTTGATTGTTTCCGGTCAAGTGACCACGCACCTTTTCACGACGCTGCGCCGCTTCTTGGAAGGTTATCTTCTGGCCGCGGCGATCGCAGTGACCGTTGGAGTTGCCCTCGGTTATTTTCGCTTCGCCCATAGTCTAACGGAGATGCTCATTGAGTTCTTGCGACCCATGCCCTCCGTGGCGATTATTCCCGTGGCAATACTGCTGCTCGGCATCGGCGATTCGATGATCCTGGCGGTGACGGTTTACGCGAGCACCTGGCCGATCTTGGTGAACACCATCGACGGCGTGAGGCATATCGAGCGAACCTTGATCGATACCGGCAGAACCTTTGGCCTGGCCCGCCGGCGCATCCTTTGGCAAATCGTCTTGCCCGCAGCGTCGCCTTATATCGTTACGGGTCTTCGCGTTAGTTTGTCCATCGCTTTGATCCTGGTCACTACGGCGGAAATGATCGCCGGCAACAAAGGTCTTGGCTTTTTCATTCTCGACGAAGAGCGCTCGTTACAGAGCAGCAACATGTACGCCGGGATCATTCTTGTAGCGGTGCTGGGGTACGTGCTCAATCGTCTGTTCGTGGTCCTGCAGGAAAAGGCGATGAAATGGCGTCGCGGTATGGTCGCGAGAGAAGGGGTCTAAATATGCGCGAGTCAAAACTCAACGGGATTTTCTTCTTGCTGGCTTTGCTGCTCGTCTGGGAGCTGGCGGCCCGAGCGGAATGGGTAAACCCGCTTATCGTCCCGGCTGTCAGCAAGATCGTGGGGACGTTTTCAGAATTGCTTTGGTCGGGCCACATACCTGTGCAGATTCTTGCTAGCCTAAAAAGAGCGGCGGTAGGTTACGCTTTGGCGGCGGCGATATTTATCCCGCTGGGAATCTTCATGGGGCTGTTTGACAATATCCGTCGCGCGCTGGAAGTCAGCGTCGAAATGCTGCGGCCGATTCCGCCGCCCGTGGTCATTCCCGCGGCGATGTTATTTTTCGGGTTGGAAGACGAGATGAAGATCTTTGTCATTTTTTTTTCCTGTGCATGGCCGATTCTGCTAAACACCCTCGATGGGGTTAGAAACATCGATCGGGTTCTCTTGCATACGGCCAGGACATTTGGGTTGCCTCAACGAAAGATCATCTGGCAAGTGATCTTACCCGCCAGCTCACCGCAAATCATCACCGGTTTGAGAGTCAGTCTGCCGATCGTGCTCATACTCGTGGTGATTTCCGAGATGGTGGGAAGTACCGATGGGATCGGCTACTTCATTCTGGATGCGCAAAGAAGGTTTAGAGTCGCTCAGATGTATGCCGGGATGCTGGCTCTAGCAATTTTAGGCTACGTTCTAAACCAGCTTTTCAACCTAGCGCACCGATCGCTGCTCGGTTGGCATTGGGGGATGACGAAGAAAATGGAGTAATGGGGGCTCCGGGATTGGAGCATTGGAGTGATGGAGTACTGGAGTGTTGGGATTCCGGAAAAACCATTACTCCACTATTCCAACACTCCATCATTCCATTCCCTCAGACCCTGTGCATCCCTCCGCCTTCCGGCGGTTTAGGCTGGTCGCGTCCCGGTAACCAATCCGCGTCTTTTCGCGGACTGTTGCCTTTCACTTCGAACTTCGCCCGGCCCATATTTTCAAACTCGATCTCAACCGTATCGCCGGGATTCATGGGACGGAGCCCCTCATGAAAAGTGCCGGTGGCGATAAGGTCCCCAGGATTGAGCCGGAGAAATTTTGTCAACCAGGCGATCTGATCAGGAATTTTGTGGGCCATGTATTTGGTGTTGTAGTTTTGTCGTGGCTCGCCGCTGGTCCACGACTTGACGACGACGTTGTGCGGATCCGAAATCTCGTCTTTGGTGATGATCCACGGCCCGCAGGCGCCATGGCTATCCTGGCCCTTCGGAATGAACTGGGTGCGCCGCGCCATGCCGCGCGTTGAAACGTCAAAGAACGGGACATAACCGAAAACGTAATCTAAGGCTTTGGACTCCGGAACGTCTTTGGCCGTCTTGCCGATGACGAAGGCAAATTCCGCTTCCGGCTGGTAGACCACGGCTGCCGGGATGTCTCTCAGTTCGATGGTTCCGCCGGGTCCCACGAGATCGGGCGACTTGTAAAAGTATTCATTGGGCAAACTGTCAGGACTGCGATCGGGTCGATCGACATAATTCACAAAGGCCGCGAGGCACTTGCTCGGTCTCGGAAGCGGGCATAGGAGCTTTACGCTGCTTAACGGTACACCCTCTTGTTCCGCTAAGATCTTTTCGAACCTGCGGCGGTATTTGCGCCAACCCTCGATGATCTCTTCCATCACTCTCTGCGGGCCTTTGGCCTTGCGCGAGCTGACTGTGTCGCTCACATCCACAACCATATTGTCGTTTTTGATTACGCCGATCCGGTCATCGTCGAAGCGAAGAATCTTCAATGTCAAGTCCTCCAGTCGTCGAAATTTGCGCCTATCTTTGCGACAAGGTTAGGCAAATGTCAATCCGAATCCGAGCTTCCTGACGTCACGAAATTACATGCCCTTCGCTAGGTGAGAGGCTTTCCAAACTCGGACGATTGGTGTAAGCGAATCATAGGAGGACAAAATGCTGCTCATCAACAACCAGGAAGTGGAAAAGCTTCTCGATATGAAATCCTGTCTGGAGGCCTTGGAGGACGGCTACGACGATCTGCTTAAAGGCGATGCGGTTTACCGGCCGCGCCTCGACGTTTGGATGCCTTGCGATCGGCCCGACGGTTACTACCGCTGGGGCACGATGGAAGGGGCGAGCCGAAAGATCGGTGTGTTTGCGATTCGGATGAAGTCCGACATTGTTCATTGGCCTAATGGCGACACCGAAGAAAAGTATTGCATGCAGCCGGGAACCTGGTGCGGCTTGGTGATGGTTTTCAGCGTTCGTAACGGCGAGCCGCTGGCGATCATCAATGACGGACTGATCCAGCACATGCGTGTGGGCGCCTGTGCCGGCTTGGGAGCCAAATACCTCGCGCGACAGGATGCTTCGGTCGTCGGTATGTTCGGCTCAGGAGGAATGGCGCGAACTTATTTGGAAGCATTTACTGAAGTACGTAATATCAAGAAGGTCAGAGTCTATAGCCCCACGAAAGCCAACCGGGAAGCATACGCCAGAGAAATGACCGGCAA
>Ga0137403_10009467_pt1 | contig 10830 bp, 12 predicted proteins | sample CZOMad2_1_16fung_FD_122057 | JGI IMG/M metagenome (GOLD analysis project Ga0137403, IMG submission 122057) | Vadose zone soil fungal communities from Angelo Coast Range Reserve, California, USA - CZOMad2_1_16fungal (Hybrid Assembly) | ecosystem: Environmental > Terrestrial > Soil > Vadose zone... | reverse complement strand
CGCCGCAAGGATTCCGGGTCTCTTCGTGGGATGAAGCATTGGACTTTACAGCCAGACGCTTGCGCGAGATTCAAGAAAAATATGGCAAGGATTCCGTGGCCGTCTATGGCGGAGCTTCCCTGATTTCCGAGAAATCCTACCTGCTTGGAAAATTTGCTCGCGTCGCGCTGGCTACTCGCCACATCGATTACAACGGACGACTGTGTATGGTTTCAGCGGCCGCGGCTTACAAGCTGGCGTTTGGCGTCGACCGCAGTCCTTTTCCATGGAGCGATATTCCTAAAGCACAGGTCGTCCTTGTGGCAGGCGCGAATGTTGCGGAATGCGCGCCGATCACTACCGATTATTTGTGGCGGTGCCGCGACGCCGGCGGGAAACTCATCATTGTCGATCCGCGGATGACGCCGATCTGCCGGAACGCGGACATCTATCTTCCTGTTCGGCCGGGCACCGACTTAGCTTTGTACATGGGTTTGCTTCACGTCATTCTGCGCGATGGCTTGGAGCGCCGAGATTTTATTTCAGCGTATACGAGCGGCTTCGAACAAGTTGCGGAATCGGCTCGCGCCTGGGACCCGCGTACTGTTGCGGAAAAGACGGGAGTGCCACCGGAGTCCATCGAGCGCACCGCACGCCTCTTTGCGACGGCCGAACGTGCCATCGTCCTTCATGCGCGCGGTGTCGAGCACCAATCCAAAGGCGTCGAAAACTGTTCGGCACTGATTAACCTGTGCCTTGCGACCGGCAATGTTGGTCGGGAAGGCGCGGGCTGCGCCATGATCACCGGGCAAGGAAATGGGCAAGGTGGCCGTGAACACGGCCAGAAATGCGACCAACTTCCCGGTCAGAGATCCATCAGCGACCCGGAAGCTCGCGCACACACGGCAAAGGTTTGGGGAATTGCCGCTGACGAGATTCCCCAGGCAGGCTATTCCGCTGTAGAGATCATGGAGGCGATTCATCGTGGAGAGATCAAGGCATTGCTATCCGCGTGCTTCAATCCGCTAGTTTCCCTTCCGGATGCCAAGTTCACTAAGGAAGCCTTGGAGAAGCTCGAATTCTTCGGTGTCGTCGATTTCTTCATGTCAGAGACCGCGCATCACGCCGACGTGGTCCTGGCCGGAAGTTTGCAGGAAGAAGAGGAAGGCATCGGCTGCACGGCCGAAGGCCGCGTCATCCATATCCAGAAGGCTGTGGACCCGCCCGGCAACGCTAAAGGCGATAGCTGGATCTATTGCGAACTCGCGAAGCGACTTGGGAAAGGACAATATTTTCCGTACGCTTCGACGAAAGAGATTTACGACGAGCTGCGCGAAGCTTCTCGCGGCGGGCATGCGGACTACTTCGGCATCACCTACGAGAAAATTGACAAGAACATGGGCGTTTTCTGGCCCTGTCCTTCGCTCGATCATCCCGGAACGCCCCGGTTGTTCGAAGATGGGCGCTCGTTTCATCCGGATGGCAAACACCACTTCGTCGTCACCGAGTGGCGCGAAAGTGGAGATCCGGTCTCGTCCGAGTTTCCGATCTATCTCACGACTGGGCGCGTGGTGAGTCAGTATCTCTCAGGTACGCAGACGCGCCGTATCGGCGGCCTCCTCGAGCAGTATCCAAATCCACGGCTGGAAATCCATCCGCGCCTCGCTGAGCAATGTCAGATAAAAGACGGAGATTGGGTGACCCTGACCACGCGCCGGAGCGAGATCACCTTGCAAGCCATGGTTGTGAAGACGATCCGCCCGGACACAGTGTTCATCCCGTACCATTGGCCCGATGGGCGAAGCGCGAACCGGCTGACGCACCGCACGCTCGACCCACGCAGCAAGATTCCCGAATACAAAGTATCCGCGTGCCAGCTCCGACGGGCGGACGGACCGTCCGACTGGGCGCTCTCCTCGCCGGAGCATTCATCCGAATCAAAAAAGGGCAAAGCGTGATGCACGGTTACGAATTCTACGTCGATCCTGCTCGCTGCATCGGCTGCCAGTCGTGCGTCAAAGCCTGCGAGGAATGCGAGACCCATCGCGGCACATCCCTGATCAATTTTGATTTCATTGATCGAGGTGGAACGACGGCAAGCGCGGCTTATGTCTGCTGGCACTGCGAAGAGCCGACGTGCGCAATGGCATGCCCCACGGATGCGATTAAGAAAGGTGACGACGGAATTGTCCAATCATCGTTGAAGCCACGTTGCATCGGCTGCTCGAACTGCGTCCTTGCCTGCCCCTTCGGCATCCCCAAGATCTTTCCGGAATACGAGCAGATGATGAAATGCGATATGTGCTACGACCGCACATCCGTAGGTAAGCGGCCGATGTGTGCGACGGTTTGCCCCAGCCAGGCGCTTTCCTATGTTCGCCCTGAGGAAATTGTCGGGCGGCGGGAGAAGCCAACCAACGTGTTTCAGTTCGGAAACCAGAAGATCGTCACGCGCGTGCACATGATGGTTCCTGCGGAGACGGATTCGGTTTCCCTCGACGTATTGGACTATATGTGGGAGGAGTCGTATGCCGTTTTTGCGCAGTCCCAGTAAGGAGCCGCTCTGGAAAGATGAATTCTCTGTGTTCACCAGCGATGAGCGCTACGTGACACGCCGCCAGTTCACGAAATTTCTTACGCTCACGAGCCTCGGCATGTTCGTCGGCAATCTTTGGATTTTGGCGAAGGCGCATTTCGCCAAGACTCCTTCGTTTCCTTCTGTCGCAGTGGGCGAGGTGGGTGAAATCCCGGTTCGGGGTGTGAAACTCTTCGCCTACCCGACTCCACAGGACCATTGCATCCTGATCCGCACCGGTGAAGAGGAATACGTGGCCTACAGCCAGAAGTGCACACACCTGTCGTGTGCCGTGTACTTTTCGGCGAAGGACGACCGGCTCGAATGTCCCTGCCACCAAGGATTCTTTTCTGTAAAGGATGGCTCGGTCTTGCAAGGTCCTCCACCGCGTCCACTCCCGCAGATCACTCTCGCAAGGGATAGTGCAAGACTCGTTGCGATAGGCGTAAAGAGAAGCTGATATGGCCAATCTCCAACGTTCCAAGCAGCGACGCGGACTCGTGGTCATCGATGCCGCTATGACACTCGTTATCTTTCTCTTAGTTGTCCAAATCTGGCTTCTGAGCGCTACCTTGGAAACTTTCCTTGCAGGTCACACAGTACCAGTTCTCCCGGCCGCAATTTTCTCCGGACTCCTCTTTTTGGGATGCCTGGCTCTGGACCTCTTTGTGACGCGAGTCGACCGAGAGTCGCGCAAACCCTAACAAACCAGAAATGAAAGCGGCTGTCATAAAAACGCCATACGAATCGGATCGACAAGGAGCGCATTCATGATTACCAGACTGCGGTCCTTCATTCTGATTTGTGGTTTATCGCTGCCGATCGTCGTTCGTGCCCAGGGACTAACGATCGCGCCAATCGACCAGGCTTTGGGCAGGTCGGGCCAGATAACAGGCGATGTCTACAGGGTTGGTTTCCCGAGGACGGACCTCTACGATTCTGTGAACGGTGTGGCGATCAGCCAGGACTCGCGCTGGGATCTTCTCGACCCTTACCCCGCACTCGGGACAGCACACTCGGTATAGCTCGATGATCACCGTGGTCCGATACTTTCTCCACGGTAAGTCGCGCACCTCGCGCTGGTAATAGTCATGCGCGTCGCTAAACTTCCTTCCGCATCCCGAACAGATCAGTTTGCGGTTGCCACGCTTCCGTCGCACCCATAAACGCAGCGTCTTGGCGGTCTCATCGATTTCGTGTCGAAACACCCGGTAACCCGGCCAATCCAAAATCCTCGTGAACTCGTTGTCGCGCATTCCGCCGAGTCTAGCCGAACTGCCCCTCTACGGAAACCTGCTCTCCTATTGCGTCTCTACGAATTCCTGCTCAGAGCCGTAAAGGTAACGTTTCGTCGCGCGGCGCTAGTAACTGGAATCAAGAACTCGGCAATATGTGCGACAAGAGTCTTGAATTCGATTGGTTCGAGATAGCTTCTATTCTTTTCCGAGAAGGCGATCCATTGACGGATTTTGTGTACGTCTTCATAGAAATCCAGTGTGAACGCCAGAGGTGTTCCATCCAATGGTAGTTCCGTCCCTCGCCGCTCGAAAGTGTTGTGGATGGCTTCCCTGAGACTCTTGCCGCTGAAGGAAAACGTGCGGGACAGGACTTCCATGTCGTAGAAATCTTTCATTCGACTGTTGGCAATTCCCAACTTGACCATCGCTTCCAGTTTTTCGGCGACAACCGTCTCCCGAAGATACGTGAGCAAACGAGGAGCTGTTGATCCGAGCAGTGTGGGATAGTTGTTTTCGACCGGAGGTGGCGTGACAGCGTCTCCAAAACCGATATCGATCTGAATCGGGATTCTCGCGCGTTCGAGATATGCCGTGAAGCTGACACGCACGCCTTCATAGTCCGCATCCTCAGCAATGCGCTCGGCGGTTACAGTATCTGGATCGAAGCGAAGTCCATCGGGTTCGGTTTCCACTGAACAGAGTTCTCGAAAGATCCGAAAGAACCGCTCCGGTGAGTTTTCTCCACGGGCCAGAAAATCCGCATCGCGGGTCGGGCGGTATTGTTGGCCGGTCCACAACTCAAAAAGAAGCGCACCTTTGAGAACGAAAACGTCATGATAGGCGGAGCAACTGAGTCGGAAGAGAATCCGTTCGAGGCCATATTTGACTAGAATCAAACCAAAATCGGCGTTGCGCTGCCGAGCGATGTTGCGCAGTTTCTCGCGAACGGAAGCCGAGATGTTTTTTGGCGCCGGATTGGTCACTATAGCGACTCTAGATACGGGCGCATGACGTTGGCCACGCGGCAGATTTTGGCAGCAGCCCAGAGCTCATCCATCGTTCCTTTTTTTGACCGCCGACATTCCTTCAATGCTTCGATGGCGACTTCCAGTCCGATCTTGTTCCGGAACTTGAAGCAGTCGGCAACAGTTTTCGCCGGGGTAAAGACGCGGAGCACGGCGCCTGACACTTTGTGTTGCTTCACGCCAAAATGAAGGGCCGCGCCAGACATGCGAATAAGGCGAATCGGAGGTGAGGAAATCTTGGGTGCCCAGGCCTTCTGTTCGATGGCCATCCAGATTTCATGGGGAGACTGCGTTGTGAAATTATGAAAGCGGAGGGCGGACAGCAGGCAGACTATGCCCTTCGGCAGCTGATAGGCTGCCTCTATGAGTGTGAGGTGCTCGTTGCCTGAGAACTCGGGAGAGGTATAAAGGCCACGACGCACTTTTTCGAGAACGCCCTTACGGACCAGCCGACCGAGGTAGTTCCGCGGAACACCCAGTTCACTGGCATCCTTGGTGCGAATAATCTGCCGTTTGGCAGCGAGCTCTATGAGTTTGTCGGTGGGAGAGATACGCATAAAGAGTCCGACGTTATTGTACCAAACTCTTGGTAGATGTAAATAAGTACCTATTAAATGGAACAGCACTTTGGGTACCTAATTCTGGCCGGCGAGCGCTGCACTGGACTAGGCGCAAGAACGAGATCCAGGTTTGTTACTCATGTTACTTTTTTTGGGCACTTTCGATGTCCATAGAAGAGACTGGAGGGCACTGCTGAGACGGATGCGACTGCTGAGACTCGGTCTTAAACGGCAGAAAATGCGGGTTTTACGAATGAAGTAACAGAAAACAAGAGAGTTGTGGAAAAAGGAGCAATATAATCCCCCCCCCCTCTCCGCCGGAACGTAAGTGCTTGAAAATACAGGCCCTTATTTTAGGTGATTTTCCGTGTTACTCAATCTCGGATTTTTGCCCGCATTATTTTACTATTCTGTTAAGTAAAGCTATATGGCAACTATTTAAGAACAAAGGACTTCTGATTCTCATATTTGGGGGTTCGAAGTTTTCCTTCTCCGCACGGCTCAAAACTAACGCTGAGGTAGCTCAGCAGGTTCGCGGCGCAGTGCCATTGGTCGTTGCTTCAGCGATTTGATATCCCAGTTCCTGATCGAATGGCACGCAGCATAGCTCTTTCCGAAAGTCGAGATTGTTTCGTGGCGGCCCGATGAGCCTTCGGTTGTCTGCCGGTGCTAGGTGGAAGCGAGCTGATGATTGAGGAGAAATTCGTCAGCGCTGCGAATTTGCTCTCAGCCCAGCCACTGGGCAAGGTAGTAGGCCAACGCTGGCCACCACGCTCGCAAGCTCTGTCGTTTCGAATTCAAATCCAGCCTATTGAATCTCAATTTCAGCGTACGGAGCGAATCTCTTCTGGCACTCGATTCCGGCTTGGCGCACAGCCTTGAACTCCGCCGAGTCGCGAATCTTATCGAACAGAGGGTCGGAATCAACGTAGGGATAAATACAGAAGCTATGGTCGGTGGCTGCCTGCAATAACCGAATTGCGCCATCTTTGCGATTGAAAAAAGCCTGCATCCCGGCTCCAAAGTACCACGCATCGGTGAACGTAATGTCGCGGAAGCTGGCCTCCGCCTGTCTCGCCGTTGTTGAGCACTTTTCCGTCGATGAGTCCGGCCAGCAATCGCGGATCAGCTCGCGCTGCATGCCCGCAGGGATGGCCTTCAGCTTGGGTAATGCTTCCTCGACTCTTCCTTCACGCAGTAGAATCTGCCCCAACATCATCGTATTGAAATCTCCCGGTGTACGGCTGATCTCCTCAAGCGCTTTGACAAAATCTCCCATATGTACATGAAGCACTACGCAACTCCCCGTGTAGAATTCGGGGTCCAACTGGTGAACAAGTTCGCATTCACGCTCAGCCTGTTTGAGGGCGCCCGCTGCGCGTAGTACCTCGGAGAAAACATCGTGGACCCAGGCAGTGCGCGGACGTTTTCGCGCCAATTCTTGGATTTGCGCGAAGCCCGAGCTCAGGTCTTCGTAAAACGCGCGCCGCTCGATCAGCATGGTCGAGGCGGCTAACAGGTCCGAATCGAGTTCATGTGCTCGCTGCAACGCGGCGACCGTTTTCTCGTACATTTCATCGCCCCCGCCGCCGAAATCGCTGTCATTCGCGTAGTGCAGGCCTAGCGCCAGCCATGCCGGAGCATATCCTGGATCGAGGGCGACCGATTTTTCCAGCATTGCAATGGCCTCGTTATTGCGTGCCACCCTCCAGTACAGGCTGTTCTGGCTACGCAAATACAATTCATACGCCTCCTGGCTTTTGGGCTTTGTCCTCGAGAGTTCTACGTTGGAAACACCAAGCGCCGGCAGAAGTCCCTTCTGCAAAGCAGTGGTAAGCTCCTGGCGCAACGTCAGCAGATCCTTGCTGGTCACCTCGACCGACCCGTGCCATACGATTTCGTCGTTTGCGACGTCCGTGGCTTCGAGTGTCACGCCGACTCGATCGCCTTCCCGCCGGAACCGGCCGGTAATCACGTCGCCGACCCGCAGTTGCTGGCCTGCTTGATGGGGATCCGCTTTCTCGCCGGTGAACTGCTGCGACATGCTGAACGGCCGGATATTCAAGGTCGGCGCGTAGCTGAGCGTGTTAATGACCTCGTCGGGTAGCGCCGTGCTCAGGTAGTCCAAGTAGTCCAATTCGCCATCGCTGGCAATATTTTGGAAAGGAAGCACCGCGACAGTTGCTCGATGCGAAAGGGCTTTGATGCTATGCTCCTTTTCGCTGGACAGAAACCATGCGATTCCGCCCGCAATCATCGCCAGCGCGAGCGCCGACCCAATCCATACGACAAGCAGACTCCGTAGGCGCTTCGTCGGAGGAGCTAGCCATGCATTCCCCTTCCTTTGAAATCGTGACCGTGGGTGGAGGTCTGGGCGCTTCCGCGTTTGCGGGCGCTATGGCCAAAAAGGGAGTGCGCGTTCTGATCCTGGAAAAGGAAACACAATTTAAGGACCGTGTGCGAGGTGAATACATCGTGACCTGGGGAGTGGCCGAGGCGAAAGAGCTGGGCATCGAAGCTGCGCTGCTGAATTCGTGCGGGACAGCAATTCCGTTTGTCGAGATGGGTTACGGGCCTCGCAATCTCATCGAAACGACTGCCCTGCAACTGGCAGGTGTGTCGTTCTTTCACCCGGAGATGCAGGAAACCTTGCTGCAGGAGGCGGAAAGGGCCGGCGCTGAAGTGCGGCGAGGGGTGAGCGTGACGAATGTCCAACCTGGGGCAAATCCATCCGTGATGGTGGCGAACAACGGGCGGGAGGAGCGAATTTTCGCCCGCTTAATTGTCGTGGCGGACGGGCGCGGGTCAGCCGCAAGAAAGTGGGCGGGCTTTTCACTCAAGACAGACGCGCATCCGTTCCACTTTGCGGGTGTGTTGCTGACGGGGGTGTCCGGACGCAGAGACATATGCAATTTCGTTTTCAACCCGGAATTCGGACTGATCGGAGGGCTCGTCCCTCAGAGCAAGGACCGATTCCGCGCCTACCTGGGATACCCGACGGATGGGAGTTTCAGACTGCACGGCGGCGAGAAGTTGGGAGCATTTCTCGCGCAATCGCAGAAGGTCGGACCGATGTTTATAGACTGTTATTCTCAGGCAAAGAGCTTGGGACCGCTGGCAGTGTTCGATGCCGGTTACTTTTGGGTGGACCATCCGTATCGCGACGGCGTCGCGCTGATCGGCGAGGCGGCTGCTGTGAGTGATCCGAGCTTCGGACAGGGGATGGCTTTGACGTTACGCGATGCACGCGTGCTGCGCGATGCGCTGTTGAGCGATTCCCATTGGGATGACGCGGGCCGCAAGTACGCGCGACAGCACGACACCTATTTTCACAACACTCGTACCGTCTGCTGCTGGCTGCGCAGTTTGTTTCAGGAGCAGGGTCCGGAAGCGGACGCGCGCCGACAGAGAGCAATGCCAAAAATTACCGAAGACCTTTCGCGTGTGCCAGATCACTTGTTCGGCGGACCGGAATTGCCGATGGATGAAACGGTGCGGGCGCGGTTCTTCGGCGAGTGCTGAGCGCGACCTCTCTTTTCGCGAATTTGGTAACGTATCGCCCGTTCACGGTCAGGCGGCGAGGGACAGGCTAAACTCTGTGGTACGCGCGGTGCTATCGGGCCCCCGGCGCCATCCGAACGTAACCCCCAACAAATCCCACTCTCCGCTGAGCCTGTAGGTCTTATCTTCCGGTGTCAGCGTAATGTTCGTGCAGTGCTTTGCCAGCTCCGCCTTCGCCCTTGGAATCTCGCTCGTAAGCAGCCCGCTAAGGTCTTTCAATCGGCTAAAAACAAAATCCTCGATCTCTCGCAAAGCGAGCATCAATCCCGCGTCCATCGGACGTAAGAAGTTCCTCACTGATTTCGTCTAGCCAATCGGGGACGCAACGGGTTCGGAACGGCGCATCCAGCCTGCGTCTTCCAGCTCCAGCAACCCGAGAGCGGCACGTGCTCGCTCGGGAGCGTCGAGTCCACTCCAGCCCTTGAGATAAACTTAAGCATCCCGATGGTAGAGAGTCTACCCTATAGGGTAATATCAACCATGGCTCAAGGCCGCGACAAACTCGAACTCCTTCGGGGCATCCGCGGCCAGCATCTTCTGCCGTATCAGGCCACTGAATGCTGATCAGCATCCAATACACGCGAAAGCGTCGCCTCGTCGCGACGTCCCCGCACAATACTCGAGTCTCGGTCCTAAGCTCCGTGACGCCGTCTGCCCGAATACCTACTGCGAAGTTCCATGCCGCCTTCGCGGCTCCCGCAGGGGCGGGCGCACGGAATCGATCTGGGCTAGTGGCCCACAGTTCTCCACGGGCACGCCAAAAGCGAGCCACCGTGCCGACCACGAGTTCTTCTCCAGGCCGCTCCTCAAGCAGAGCGAAGCCTTCCGAGAGCATGCCGTCGAGAGTAAAGCGCTGCCGAAACAGTTCGTCACGGAAGTGACGCCATGTCTCACGCGGTCGCGCCGGAAACGATGGGAGTGCCCGTACTGCGTACAGCGCCCGCGTTATCCCCCAATGGTCGAAGTTAGCGGTCCAGAGGCCTTGCATAGACCCTCGCCGGAGACGCGGCGATGCGCGTGGCATAGCTCGTTCGCACGTCGAACTCGGGCAGTAGTCATCGAGAAGCATGCGACATCCTATCTCTGGATGTAGCTGCAGCAACACCGCAAAAAATGGAGCAGTTTGTAGCGAAAGCAACTCCAATTCAAATCCAAAGCAGGTAAGGCGACAATTTAGTTAGGGCTTAAGTGAACATATCGGTAAGGGAAATATACATCCAAGTGGAATTGGATCGGCGGCTCCCAGGACCGGACTTCGACAAACGGACTCTACTCAGATTGCTTCTACAGTTCGCTGTAGATAGCCCTTACCTACGCCTGCCGAGTGCGCCGTAGGACTGACCAGATCGGATGCGCACTGCATAGGGCGACACCAGCAAGCACCACTCCAGTCATTACAAATGGCGGTCGAGCGGCACGCTCAAGGGAGTCCGCGTGCCACAAGGCGGCCGCACCCGCCACGAACATAAATGGCGTGAGCCAGGTGGCCGCTAGCGCCGTGCGTTGCGACAACCCGCTGATCCATGCGTTCGTGACAGCGCCGATAAACGATAGGAACACTGCAAAGATCGGCATGCGGACAAGCCCCTCCGATGTCGCCTCAAGCATATTTTTCACCAGGAACGCTCCGGGATCGTTCATTCCGCTTGTGGCAGATGTCCGGCTATCTCTCGAAACAGGATTTTGAGAGCAGCCGGAAAAAGATACGAACCGCTCCGTTGTGGGGAGTTCGTTTGCGTCCGCGATTGATGCCTGACGGTGCCTCCCTGACGCTTCTCGAAGCCATCACGCGGCATCGCGGCGAGGCCACCCACATCATCCAGCAATTTGAAAAACTGAAAGTGCCCGACCAGGAAGCCGTCATCGAGTTCTTAAAGTCTCTGTAACCTTAA
>Ga0137403_10009466_pt1 | contig 10832 bp, 10 predicted proteins | sample CZOMad2_1_16fung_FD_122057 | JGI IMG/M metagenome (GOLD analysis project Ga0137403, IMG submission 122057) | Vadose zone soil fungal communities from Angelo Coast Range Reserve, California, USA - CZOMad2_1_16fungal (Hybrid Assembly) | ecosystem: Environmental > Terrestrial > Soil > Vadose zone... | reverse complement strand
CGCTGCGGCACGTCACGCGGAACATCAAGCGCTGGCGCGATGGCGACATGCGGCGGCGGTGGATCGGGCTCGGCCTGTTGCGCGCCGCCGAGCGCTTCCGGCGCATCAAGCGGCATCAAGAGCTGGGCGTGCTCGTGACCGCGCTCGGCGCCGCGAAGGCCGCGGAGCGCGCCGCGTGAGTCATCCTGGCCACCCCCGGCGAAAACGCGAGGGGCACAATGGGCTCACGATCGATCTTCTCGAAGGGGGCCGCTATGTCGGTATCCCCCTCCGCGCCGTGAACTGAGGGTATGATGCCCTGCCGTCGCGCTCTGCCAAGTTCAACAGCGAGCGGGACAACTCCAGAACGTCATCAGCACCTCCATAGACAGACAACCGGCAAGGCCGTACTTGCCCGGGCTGAGATTGCCATAGCCGTTGGCGGCAAAGCCGCCGGGGATCCAGCCGGGCTTGCTCGACGCGATCAGCCACAACGCCGCCGCGGCAGCGATGGCGGCGATGACCTGCGCCACGATGTAGGGGATCACATGACGGTTTGCGCAACGGCCCGCACTCCACAGGCCGAGCGTGACCGCCGGGTTGAAATGGCCGCCCGAAACGTGCCCTACAGCGTATGCCATGGTCAACACAGTCAGGCCGAAGGCGAATGAAACCCCGACAAAGCCGATCCCGAGGCCAGGGAAGGCTGCGGCCAAGACCGCCGCGCCGCAACCGCCCAATACGAGCCAGAAGGTTCCGAGAAATTCCGCGACCATGCGCCGTGACGTATCGATGTCCATAGATCTCCTCACTCTCGCGCCTAGCGTCCGAAGGCGTCGAGCGCTCACAGAATCGGCATGCAATTGAGACCGCCTGTTCTCGTCGGTACTCTAGTGCAGTAGAGGTTCCCACGGTGACCTTCATTCCGCCAATGCTCTGCTCCCGCCTGCCGAGCCCGAGCGTGCTCACCGAGCGCTGTGGCATCGGGCTCTTCGGGGGGTCAGCGTCCGAGTCTGGCACCTTATGTCACGAGAACGGGGCCCATGGAGGGGGCGTGCCGGTAACAGTTACGAAAGCAAAGGGGCGGACCGCGAACACGGGTTCAGATCCAGCTCAAGCATCTGTCACCGAGATTGTCACCCACGTCCCGCAACACGACGCTATTGGTCGAAACATGGCGCTACTGCGACCGTGTGCCGTCGATATCGCAACTAGCTGAGAAGGCGAGAGATGCCGTCGGTTGAGGTTGAGAACTGTCAATCCAGAGGTCGCGGGTTCAAGTCCCGTCGAGCCCGCCATTAAATCAACGCGATGCAAGGGGGCGGCTTCGGCCGCCCCCTTCGTTTGTGCGGGATTTGTGCGGAAACACCTCACCGCTTCGTCCTCCGGGCCTGTCCGATGTCGGCCACGCTGCTGGCCGGAGCTTGTTTGATTGACGTTTGGGTCTTCTCCAGCGCCCGCTCGATATCAGCCTCTCCCACGATCCGGTAGCGACGGTATACCGAGTCGGCCTTGGAGGACACGGACGGCGCGCCGGTTGAGAACCAGCGACCCGCCTCCTGGAGAGACTACGTCTCCCTAGCTCGCACCGGGGATCCGCGAACGTCGGATAGCAAGGAAGGGTAATGCTGGTAATGCCGGACACGCCGCTAGGCAACGGCGTTTGCATGGTGGAGGAACCGGGCTCTCACCCGTCTGCGAGGAGCCGAGTGAGGCCGACACCTCTCGGGCGCAGCATCCTTCAAGCCTTCACGTAGTCCCATTAGGGCCCGCCGATACATCACTCAATCACCTGATCGGCTCGCAGCAATAGAGGCGGAGGATCGCCAGGCCTCAAAAATCTGGTCGCTAGGTTAGATAGGAGACTTTCCTTGACCAGGTTTGCTCGCCAGACTAAGCTCGCGGGACCTGACCGACCGCTCCCGCCCAGATTCGCGGGGAGGTTCCGGCATGCAGTGTCCGCGTTGCCACGCTGAGAACCGTGAAGGCCGCCGTTTCTGCGGGGAGTGCGGTCTCTCCTTGGTCCTCGCGTGCGCGTCTTGCGGTTTCGTCAATGAAGGCAGCGAGAAGTTCTGCGGCGGCTGCGGTGCGCCGACGGCCGGTGCCACCGCGGCTCCCGAGGGCCGATTCGGCCCACCGGAGTCCTACACCCCGAGGCATCTCGTCGAGAAGATCCTCACCTCGAAGAATGCCCTCGAAGGGGAGCGCAGGCAGGTGACAGTGCTCTTCGCCGATCTGAAGGGCTCGATGGAACTACTCGCCGACCGCGACCCAGAAGAAGCCCGCAAGCTCCTCGATCCCGTCCTCGAACACATGATGGAGGCCGTCCACCGCTACGAGGGTACGGTGAACCAGGTCATGGGCGACGGCATCATGGCGCTCTTCGGCGCGCCGCTTGCCCACGAGGACCATGCTGTGCGCGCCTGCAATGCCGCGCTGCGAATGCAGGAATCGGTGAAACGGTATGCCGAGAGCGTGCTCCGCTCGCACGGGATCACCATACGAATCCGTGTGGGGCTGAATTCCGGGGAAATAGTCGTTCGTGCGATCGGCAACGACCTTCATATGGACTACACGGCGGTGGGGCAGACGACACACCTGGCGGCCCGGATGGAACAGCTTGCTGACCCGCGAAGTGTTCTCCTGACAGCCATGACTGAGAATGGGGTTTGAGTTATCTACGCTCTCCAACGGTGATGGACCACACAGGAGGTCGAACATGAGCCACCAGCCAACCCCACCACGGGAAGCGTCGATCCACTCGGCGGTCAAGTGGTCCCTCACCCGCCGCGAGTGGCTCGCGGGGAGCGTCTCGGCGGCTGCGCTCGTTGCCGCGGCCGGGTCAACGCCGTTGACTCCGCGTGTCGCGTTCGGCCAGGCGCCGAAGCGCGGCGGCACGCTCACGCTGCGCCTCTGGGACCCACCGCATTGGGACCCGTATCTCATCATCGCTTTCAAGACACAAATCCCCTACACGTTCACCCATAGCCGGCTGCTCAAGCACCGGGCCGGGCCCGCCATCCAACCCGGCACCTTCCCCCTCGAGGGTGACCTGGCCGAATCCTGGAGCCAGTCTGATGAAAAGACCTACGTCTTCAAGCTGCGCCGCGGCGTGCGATTTCATCCGAAACCGCCGGTGAACGGGCGCGAGCTGACCGCCGAGGACGTGGTGTATTCGGTCGAACGCTTTCGCACGCTCGCGGGAAACCCGCAGGCGTACATGCTCGGCGCCGTCGACAGGGTCGAGGCGCTCGACCGCTACACGGTCAAGTTCACCGTCAAGGAGCCTTTCGCCTGGTTCCTCGATATGCTCGCCAACCCTATGACGCTGGCCATCGTCGCGCGGGAGTGCGTGGAGAAATTCGGTGATCTCAAGAAGGCCGAGGCTACCGTCGGCACCGGCCCGTGGATGTTCGAGAGCTATCGGCCCAATGTCGGTTACACCCTAATCCGCAATCCGAACTACTTCCTCGCTGGGCTTCCCTATATCGACCGGATCGAGGCTGTCGTCGACGAGGACAATGCGTCGCGCTTGGCCGCCTTCCTGGCGGGCAAGTACGATCTCGGTTGGGAGTTCCCAGGCTCGATCAACCAGACCGACTGGATCCAGCTCAAAGACCAGCTCCCGCGCCGGCGCCCCAACCTCCAGAAGACCGAGTTCCCGACCAATGTCGCCACCAAGATCATCGTGAGGACCGATAAGGCGCCCTTCTCCGACGTGCGGGTGCGCCGCGCCATGTCTCACGCCGTCAACCGCCAAGGGATCATCGACGCCGTCGCGGAGGGCGTCGGTGTCGTGAATGCCGCGGTGCCGGCCGCGCTCAGGGAGTGGGCGCTCCCCGTCGACCAACTCGGCGACGGCTCGCGCTACTACAAGTTCGATCCTGTCGAGGCGCGCCGTCTGCTGGCCGACGCCGGCTATCCCCGCGGATTCTCCACCGTCATGGACTTTCACACCTTCGGTTCCACCTTGCTGGTGGACGCCATGCAGCTCATCCTCAAAGACCTCAAGTCGGTGGGGATCGACGTGAAGCTGAACCAGAAGGAGTACGGAGCCTTCATATCCAGCACCGCTGTCGGCAACTACGAGGGCATCTACTACGGGCCGGCCACGCCCTTCCTCGATCCTGACAGCTACCTGTATACCAGCTTCTATCCCGGACATCCGCGGAACATCGGAAAGATCAACGACCCGGTGCTCACCGATCTCTTGGTGCGCCAGCGCCGTCTCCAGGATCCCGCCAAACGCCGGCAGGTGATCCACGACATACAGCGTCTGGTGGCCAGCCAGCAGTATTTCATGGAGATCTTCTCGGTGGTGCTCAACTTCGTCTGGGACGGCGCGCTGAGGAACTACGGCCCCAACCTCGGCTACGATTACGGCGGCCGCCTGCTTTCGGCGTGGCTCGACCGGTGAAGAGCACCTCCAAGCGAACGGCGACGCTCATGTCCGAGGCGAGGCCGCGTCAGGCGCGCTTGAAAGCCTGATCGACGATGTCGACGCCCACGAGCTCGCTCCACGCCTGCAGCAGCCGCCCGACGATCGGTCCTGGCGTGCCGTCCCCGAGCGCCAGCCCGTTGACCTTGACGACGGGGAGCAGGCAGTAGGTGGACGCGGTGAGCATCGCCTCCTCGGCCTGGTAGAGGTCGAATTGTGTGAAGGCGCCCTCGTCCGTCTCCAGACCGAGCTTCTCGGCGAGCTCGACGGCGGTGAGGAGGCTGACCCCGGTGAGGTGCGTCCGGCGCTGCGGGATCCGCAGCACGCCGTTGGAGATGAACAGGAAGTCCGAGCCGCTGCTCTCGGCGATGTTGCCGTCGGTGTCCAGCATGAGCGCGAACGCGTGGGGATCCGCCGCCTTGGCCTCGAACTCGGCCTGGAAGTGATTCATCTTGTTCGACACCTTCGCACGGGGCGACACCGACTCCGGCGGCGTGCGCCGGGTGGCGGTAACGATGACGGGCGCGCCGGTGCGATAGTAGCGGGCGTGGGTCGCGAAGGCGAGCGGCATGCAGTACGCGGTCACCGTCGGCGTGGCGCTCTCGCCGGGCGAATAGATGCCGCCCACGAGGCCGCGGCTGGCCTGCATGGTGAGAATGTAGTCGCCGTCGGCCGCTTGGCGCGCCGGCTCGTTGCGGCGCACGACCTCCTCACAGAGGGCGGTGATCGCGACCCTGTCGAGGCGCGGGTCGATGCGGGCGTAGCGCAGCGAGCGGAAGAAGCGCTCGACGTGCTCGTGCAGTTTGAACAGGCGCCCGTTGAAGGTGCGGGTGGCGTCGTAGACGGCGTCGCCCCAGCGGAAACCGCGATCGAGCACCGAGACCTTCGCGTCCCGCTCGCTGACGTAGTCGCCGTTCAGGTAGACGAAACGCTCTGCCATGGGCGGACTCCCTTTTCGTTGAGGATCAACGCACGCGGCGCAGGAATTCCTTGAGGCCCGGGTCCTTCGGCCGGTCGAGGATGTCGGCCGGCGAGCCCAGCTCGACAATCGCGCCCTCCGCGAGATAGGCGATGCGGTGCGCGACCTCGCGGGCGAAGCCGAGGGCGTGGGTCACCAGCACCATCATGATGCGGTCGGACAGAAGCGAGCGGATGACGTCCTCGACCTCGCCCACCAGCTCGGGGTCGAGCGCGGAGGTGATCTCGTCCAGGAGCAGCACCTTGGGGCGCATGGCCAGCGCGCGGGCGATGGCCACGCGCTGCTGCTGCCCGCCGGAGAGCTGCGCGGGATAGGCCGACATCTTTGCCTCGAGCCCGACCCGCGCGAGCAGGCGCCGGCCGAGCGCCTCCGCCTCGGCGGTGGACACACGCTGCGCGAAGCGCGGCCCGAGGAGGACGTTGTCGAGCACGGTCATGTGCGGGAACAGGTTGTACTGCTGGAACACGATGCCCATCTGCTGGCGCATGCGGCGTGCCTCAACCTCGCTCACGCGGCGCCGGACGCCGTCGGGCGTCGCGCGGTACCAGAGATCCTCGCCGTCGAGCCGGATCTCGCCTGTGTCGTACTCCTCGAGGAAGTTGATGCAGCGCAGGAGCGTGGTCTTGCCGCAGCCGCTGCGGCCGATGAGCGCTACCACCTCACCGTCGGCGATGTCGAGGTCGATCCCGCGCAGCACGCGGGCCGTGCCGAACGACTTCTGCAACCCGCGGACGACGATCACGCGCGTTCCCCCGCGAAGCCCTTCAGGGCCAAGTGCCGCTCGAACAGCCGGCCCAGGCGGTCGATGCCGAAGCACATCACGAAGTAGAACGCGGCGGCCAGACCGAGAATGGTGAAGACTGCGAACGTGCGCTCGATGATCTCGCGTGCGGCCAGCGTCAGCTCCCACACGCTGATGATCGACAGCACCGACGACGCCTTGACCGTCATGACGCACACGTTGACGTACGGCGGTAGCGTGTAGCGTGTGACCAGCGGCGCCACGATCTTCCGGAACAAGGGGAGCGGCGGCAGCCCCAGGCTCCGCGCCGACTCCCACTGTGGGCGCGGGATGGCGAGCACGCCCCCACGGAAGACCTCCGCGAGGAGCGCGCCCGTGTAGACGATGAGCACCAACGTGCCCGCGATGTAGGGGCCGGTACGCAGGTCCAGCGCGGGCATGGCGTAGAAGACCAGCAGGGCCAGCACGAGGAGCGGCGTGCCGCGGACAACATAGACGTAGACGCGGTAGGCGGCCCGCACGACCGCAAACCGCGAGAAGGCGAGGGCGGCGAGCAGGACAGCGAGCAGGGTGCCGCCGACGATTGCCACTGCCGCGAGCAGCAGCGAGACGGCGGCGCCTTGTGCCAGGAGCGCGAGACTACCGGGCGGCATCACCGGCGCTCCATCCTACCGCCACCGCACGGCGCGATGGGTAACCCGGAAGAGGACCTCGGTGCCAGACACGAGAAGCAGATAGAGCAGGGCGACGACGATGAATGCCTCGTACGCCGCGCCCGTTTGCTCCGTCAACAGCTTGGCCTGCATCGTGAGCTCCGTGATGCTGATCGCGGACAAAAGCGAGGTGTCCTTGAGCAGGAGGACCGTCTGGTTGCCGAGGGCCGGGATCGAGTAGACCAGCACCTGCGGCAGCACGACCTTCCGGAACGTGCTCCAGGGCGCCAGCCCGATACTGCGCGCGGCGTCGAACTGGACGCGGTCGATCGCGTTCACGCTTCCGCGCAGGATCTCCGAGATGTACGCGCCGTTCTGGAGGATGAGGGCAAGGCCGCCGCAGACCACGGCCGGCCACGGCAGGCCGATCATCGGGAAGGCGAAGTAGATGAGATAGATCGGCAGGAGCACCGGGGTGTTGCGGAAGAGCTGGACGTAGGCGTCCACGCCGCGGGCGCCCCAGCGCCCCGCCGACAGGCGGATGAGCAGCAGCGCGCAACCCCAGATGAGCGCCCCGCACGCCGCGCCCACCGCGGTGACGGCCGTCCATCCCAGAGCTGTGAGATAGGTGGGCCCGTAGATCGCCACCCACCGGCCGAAGTTCACCGCGGGCGACCCCCTGAGGGCGCCCCGCGGGAATCGCGCCGTCGCGTGGGACGCACCGGATCACCCGCTCACTGCTGGAGGTAGAACTTCTGCGGCGGCGGGTTCTTGCCGAACCACTTCTGATAGATCTCGCTGTACTGCGGATACCACGAGCCCGTGCGCATCTCGGCCACCGCGGTGTCGAGCCACAGCCACCACTTGAAGTCGCCCGGCTTCAGGAAAATCCCGTTGTTCTGCGAGGCACCGAGCAGACCGGAAAGTACTTCCATCTCGTCCTTGTTCTGCGCCGCCCAGTACTCGGCCGACGGCGTGTCGATCTGTAGAGCGTTGGCGCGCCCACTCTTCACGGCGAGGAACTGCGCCGACGGCGTGTCGAAGGTCAGGGTCTTCGTCTTGGGGAAGAAGCGCTTGGCCCGGTCCGCCATCTGTGGGTTGTTCAGGTTGGCGATCGTGTACTTGTCCTGGTCGAGGTCCTTCACTGATTTGATCCCGCTCTTCTTGCTGACGAGCACGGAGATGCCGGAGTCGATGAACGGCCGCGTGAACGCCACGCGGATGGCGCGATCGGGATAGGTCGTCGTCCCGCCTACGCCCATGTCGGCGCGCCCGCTCTCGATGGCCGGCCAGCGGCCCTCGGCGCTCACGCTCACGAACTCGACCTTGTTCGGGTCCTTGAACAGCGCGGTGGCAACGAGCCGGGCAATGTCGATGTCGAAACCGACGAGTTGGCCCTTGTCGTCGTTGAACGCGAACGGCGGCACTGTGGTCAGCGTGACCACGATGAGCTTGCCACGATCGAGCACGACGTCCATCCGCGACTTCTCCTGGCCGCCGGCCGGCGAGCCGGCGACCAAGAGAATCGCGACGAAGGCCGCGGTGACGACGTGACGACTGCGCAATGTCAGCATGAGCCCCTCCTTTCGAGTCAGGTCAGCGGGCCGTCATGGCCTGCACGGCTACTTGCCCCCGAGCAGCAGCGTGCGGATCTTGTGCGGCTCCTTGAGCAGCGAACCGAGCGTGGTGAGGGCGGCGTCGACGGCGGCGGCGAACTTGCCGGGGCCACCCAGCCGCGCCAGCGTCTCCGGGGGGATGAACTTGAACAAGATGTCGGCGCCACCGGGCGGCATGCCGACGAAGTGCACGGTCAGCATGTTGTGGTCCTGCAGCAGGAGCATGCAAAACGCCGCCGAGGCCTCGAACGGCACGATCGGGGCCTGCGCCACGCCGCCACGCTCCATCGCGATCTCGAGGAGGTCGTCGGCGAGGAGCTGTGCGGTCGTCGGCGTCTCGTGCAGGCGCTCGCCGAAGATCGGACGCAGCGCGGCGGCCACGCCCTTGGTCGTGTCGATCAGCTCCTGGACGCGCTTGGGGCTGTACTTCTCCAGCGTCCGCACGATGGACTGGTAGAGCATCGGCCGCACCTCGAGACCGCACTCGAAGCCCTTGGCGCGAATGCGCGCCACCAGGTCGGCCGTACCGCCCATGAGGCCGAAGCGCGGCCCGAGCGTACCGTACTTGTCGAGGCCCGTGGCCCCGACATCCACCCCAAGCTCGAGCATCTTCGGCTGGTCGAAGCTCGCGGGACCCACCCGAGCGCCGCCCGCGTCGTCGACGTACACCAGCGCGCCTTTCTCATGCGCCAGGCGCACGATCGTCTCGATCGTGTCCACGGGCAGGAGTTCGTAGGTCACCGCGAGACGGGTCATGTCGACCAGCGCCACCGTCGGCTCCTTGTCGAGCGCACGCTTGAATTCCTCGAGGCCCGCCGTGTCCGTGAAGCGGGCGCCGACGTGCGCGGCCGCCCGGAGGACGGACGGGTGGCTGTGGCTAACCGAGACGCCGATGACGACGTCGCCCGGCTTCACCAGCGTCAGGTGCGTGGCCAGCGTGGCCCCGGTGAGCCGGTTGAAGGGGGCGATGTCGTGCTTCGGCGCCGTGCCGCCGAGATGCTCGAGCGTGAGCGCCTTGAGGCGGTCCCAGTGGAGTGCCGGCGCGATCTCGTCGTCGGCCCAGCGCAGGTCTTCCGGCTCCATCGGCAGCGAATGATCGAGACCCGTGAAGATGTAGATCGCCTCCGGACCGCGCTCACGAATAATTGCCCACGCCCGCTGCAGCTTCGTGAAATCGTCCGAGGTGGCGGCGAGGATCTTGCCGCGCGCGTAGGACAGGTTCGGTGCGAAACGGTTGCCGAAGCGATCGGTGTCTTTGCCCATCTCGTGCTCCTGTGGTGAGCCCGTCCGCGCTCGGGCTACGGTTGAAGGACTGTCCGGACGCCCCGACGCAGGCGCACAGTCCGGGCGTTCGGCCGCCGCGTCGCGGGCGGCAGCCGTGTCTCGACTTCGTAACGATAGCGATCCGCGCGATAGAACGCGTCGGACACCTCCACGGGCCTGGCGGCGACGTCGGTGACGACGAGGCGGATGGCCAGTACCGGCTGGGTAAGATCGGTGCCGAGCAGGCCTGCGGTCTCGACGTCTGGCAGACGGGCTTCGATGGACTGGTGGATCGCGCCCAGCCGCATCCCCAGGCGGTCACGGAGGAACTCGAGCAGCGAGATCTGCGTGAGATAGCGCGGGCGGATGTGCTGGCCGAGGCTGGTGCCCATGTAGTTGACGACGACCGCGAGGGGGGCGCCGTCGACGATCTCCAGGCGAACCAGGCGCGTCACCGGGGTGCCGCGCGCCACGCCGAGCGGCGTGACGATGTGGGCGGGAGCGGGCGCGGTCTCGCTCGTGATGACCTTGACCTGCGCCTGATAGCCGAAGAGCAGGTTGGTCACGGCTTGCGGCCGCTCCGCCTGCGACCGCCGCTGCACGAAGCTGCCGCGGCCGCGGTGGCGGGCGATGAGCCCGTCGCGGCTGAGGACGCCGAGCGCCTCGCGGACCGTGGTGCGGCTCACGCCGAACTCCGCGAGCAATTCCATCTCGGTGGGGATGGGTCGCCCTCCGTCCCACTCCCCCGACTCGATCCGCTCGCGGAGGACCCGCTGGATCTGCAGGTGGCGGGGGACCGAGGGATGGTAGGCGACCGCGCTGGACTTCCTCATTTGTATCGACCTTAATACATTACGTGGTTCTCTCCGTCAAGTGCATGGTTTCGGTCCCGGACAATGACGGGACCAACGTCAACACCGGGCGCAACAAGGTCAACTGGTGGCTTGATTTCGGAGGAGCACTACACCCTGCCGCAACATAGCGCCACTGCCCGGGCGTGCCGTCGAGAGCGCAACGTATTGAGAGCATGGGCGATGGGGCCGATCGGAGGTGAGAACTGTCAATCCAGAGGTCGCGGGTTCAAGTTGCGTATTCGAATCCAGAGCGGGACCTTGCAGGTTCTTCTCGACAACAAATCGCGGGTGGGCCGGGGAGTCGATGC
>Ga0137403_10009465_pt1 | contig 10833 bp, 5 predicted proteins | sample CZOMad2_1_16fung_FD_122057 | JGI IMG/M metagenome (GOLD analysis project Ga0137403, IMG submission 122057) | Vadose zone soil fungal communities from Angelo Coast Range Reserve, California, USA - CZOMad2_1_16fungal (Hybrid Assembly) | ecosystem: Environmental > Terrestrial > Soil > Vadose zone... | reverse complement strand
ATCGACGCTATTTCTACTCCAGTTTTGTGCACCACGGCGGGCCGCATCCCTATTCCGAGTGGTTTGAAAACTGCTTCCCAGCTATTGCGCTTGACAAAATATTCATCGTGAATCCAGTTTAGTTGTAAGATGGAATTGTCTTTTAGAGTGGGCTTGCTCTTGAACCGGAACGGTCCTGATTGCCTGCGACCAATACCGCAGCGGGGACAATAGTCGGCAAGATCGTAGGTGGCGGACAAATACCCCTTCTTGTCCTCAGGCTGAGGGTAGCCGCGCGGAGATGGAGCCCACATACGAAGGAAGTTCGCGTCATCCAATTCAGCCGGAGAAAACGTAGGATACACAAGGTCAACGTTTCGGCGAGTGCTGAGTAGCGCGGTGAGTCTTTGCCAATTTGGATCATCCTCGGCAATGTCGACGCCCGTAACAATACCACCACCTGGCATCGTCACTCCAGCCTCCAGGGCGACCCCAATATTCAGGAACTTTGCTCTCTCCTCTTCATCTTCGAGCCGAACGCCAATGTGGTGCATAATTTTCATGTTTAAGGGAAGAACTGCGCACGACAGTCCTCCAAAGCCTTCAGAATAGGTTCGCTATTTGCGTATATCAACATAGCTGCGTCCCAAACTTGCTGTAGATCTGCAGTGTCCGTCGTAATGGGAGAGTTCGACCCCCTGTAGCCGATTCGTTGGCGCCACGCGTTCGTATATGGTTGATGATCAGATGGTAACAAGGCCTCAGAAATCGTACAACCGGCCACGAGAAAGGGACGCAAACCGTTTTTCGATTAGGTGATGTACCTGGTATGCAGTACCTCTATATGCTCTTCTGAGCACGGCATATTCTGCGATTGGTCCTTGGCCGCTTGGATCCAAGAGGTTGACTGGATTGTTTTGAACGTAAACATACTTGGATAGTGTTGCTGGTTGCTCAAACTGACCCTCATACGAGTCCGCCGACTGGAATCTTCCCACCGCAGGGTTGTAGTACCGCGCCCGCAGGTAATACAGGTGCAGCGTACTGTCATATTGCTCCCCGCTGTACAGGAAGTTATTGGCAGTGCTCCCCGATCCGCCAATCTGGACTCCGAACGCATCGTATTTGTACGTATCGGTCACGGCCCCCGTCAAACTTGTCAGGAAGCGCACGTTCCCGTGCCCGTCGTAGCCGTAGAAGCTCGGCGTCCACGTGCTGCCCACCAGCTGGTTTTCGCTGATCCGGTTCAGCCCGTACGTGTACGTCCGGTTCACCGCCGTGCCCACCACCTCGTCCATCACCTGAGCGTAGCCCGTCGGGTTCAGCGTATCGACCAGATACGTCGTCGGCTGATAGAGACTGGTGCTCGGGAAACAGACAAGGTAACTCTGCGCTTCCACCAAAGCATTGCAGCCATCCGATGTTAATGCGCCGTGGTTCCCGGGCGCCGGTGTGCAAACGGGCACCAGCAACCACGAGAACAGTGACGACCCGGTAGATTGTGGCGTAAAGTTGAGCGTTACCCCTTGCTTATTGAAATTGAACGAGACATGATCGGGGCGGACATCATTTCCCGGTGTCCAGATCGTCCAACAGCGTCTTCAGAAGTTCCAAGTTCTCACGGGCGGCCCAGCTCTTCCGCCGTTGAAGGGAGTTCTGCAGTTCCTTCACCATTCGAGAAGCAACCCTGCGAGCAACCAGACTATGACCGCGCTCATGAGCACCTCTGGCATAGAATAGATGCTGCGATGCCTTAGTCTCAACATTGGTGAATCCGATCTTTGAAAGCCTGTTAAACCGTCCACGGCACACCGCCAATGAACAATTATGAAAAATTGCCTGCTGAAGAAGAACTTCAGCTACCCGCCTCCTGAGTTCACGGACAAAAAAAGCGTTCCCCCGCAACTGCTTTATGTATGCCCTCTCGAGGTTATGAAGACGGACAACGATATCCCGATAGCTAAGGTTACCGGCTTCCACCACCTCTCCTTCCAGCGACCTTGCAAAGTGGCGTTCAACCTTCGCAAAAGTTTTCTTTGGTTGCTTAGTCATAATACTCTCTGCTTCGGAGAGACATGGGGCCGCCTCGTTCTACTTTGTAGTAACCGCTCAGCAGAATCGCCCGAACTTAGGTCTCCTTAGTGGCGCTATTTCCAGTAATCACACCGGGCCCTCCCGGTAACACGTTTGGCAAAATACGGCCAATAGCCGAGTTTCTTGCACCATTCGTAGCACTCGTCACACCTGCTCTTGCCCCAAGTCCAACCAGATTTTGATGCCAAGGCAGACAACCTACATGCTGCAAGATCAAGCTCGCATCCAGCAGCAACTCCCACGGAGTAGGTCGCACCTGTAGCAACGACGGGAACCAGAACATTCCGATACAAGAAGGCGACGCCTGCCGCATCGAGGCCAGCTGGGTCGACCAGATCCACCGGATCACTGTTCGCATAAATATAGGGATTCGACCACGGGGAAGGACACGATCCTGAGCGGCAGCAAGACCCGCGTTTTGGCGGATCCGCTGTCTGGAATCTGCCCGTTGCAGGCCAATAGTAGCGCGCTCGTAAGTAATACAGCCCCAGCGTGCTGTCAAGTTGCTCAGCACTGTAAAGGTAGTTGTTCGCCGTAGCCCCCGTCTTTCCGAGCTCAACACCGTACGCATCGTACGTATACGTGTCCGTCACGGCTCCCGCCGTGTTCGTTAGAAAACGCGCATTCCCGTGCCCATCATACCCATAGAAGGCCGGCGTCCAGGTGCTCCCCACCAGCTGATTCTCGCTGATCCGGTTCAGCCCATACGTGTACGTCCGCTGTACCGCCGTCCCCACCACCTCGTCCATCACCTGCGCGTAACCCGTAGGATTCAACGTGTCGACCAAGTACTTCGTCGTCACTCCGCCAATCGTCTCCAACACCCGGTTCCCGTCGCCGTCGTTCTGGATCGCGACCGCGCCATAACCCGTGAGGTGGTTCTCGAAATCATACGTCCGCGTGATCCCCCCGGACGAAGTCGTGTTCCCGTTGTTGTCATAGGAGTCCGTCATCAGACGGTCATTCGCATCGTACGTAAACGTACCTGCCGGAACTCCGCTCAGCGTTGAGGTCATGGTTTGACGATTGCCTACACCGTCAAACTGAGTATAGCCCACGGTACCATTCTTACCGCCAGGATCAGCCGTTATGGCTTCCGATGTCAACCGATAGTCGTTGTCGTAACCGTAGGTTGCGGTACGAGTATTGAGATCGACAGTCATCGTGCGGTTCCCGGCCGCGCCAAGGGTATAGGCGAAGGAGGCGATCTTGGTAGTTGCCGAACACGCTGGTGAAGTCGTGGCGGAGCAGGCTTGCGTTAAACGGTTTTGCTGATCGAACACGTTGTTGTTTTGTACAATGTTGGGGTTCAAATAACCTCCCCAGTTTCCAGCAGCGTCGTAGCTGTACGTAGTCACACCCGCTGCTCCACAGCCCGTCGCAATCTTGTTGTCGCAAACTTGCGAAAGACGGTTCAGCGCGTCGTAGCTGTACGACATCGATGCGCCGTTGAGGTTGGAGGAAATAATGCTCGCGACATTATTGTGAGCGTCGTACGTGTAGTTCAAGGTTCCTTGCGACGTGACTTTGGTCTTTAGACGGTCGCGATTGTCGTAGCTCGTATAGTTGGAGGTCCCGCTGACGTCGGTCATCGTCAAGCGCTGCCCTGTGGGCGTGTAGGTGAAGGAAACCGTGGGCTGGCTCAATGTAGAATCGGGCACTTTCGACAGCAGCCGGTTCACCATGTCGTAGTTGTAAGTCGTGGTTTTTCCATTGAAATCGACCTTCGTCTTGAGCATACCCACGCCATCGTAGGTGTAACTCTCAATTTGGTTCAGCGGGAGCTGCCTGCTTGCGCGCCGATTGTCAAAGTCCGGCGCAAACGTCGTGAGGTGCTGGTTGCCGTCCTTAATTAGGGTCAAGTTTCCTGCGAAGTCGTAGCTATAGGTTGTGGTGCTCGGCGTTGGAAGCGCATCCTGAATCGTTTTCAGTCGTCCCACATCGTCATAGGTATTCGTCGTGATCAGCCCTGCCTGATCGGTGGTTGTCAGCAGACGGCTTTCACCGTCGTAGTTGTACCGGGTTGTGGTCGCAACGGTTGCGGGCGGAATGATCGGATAGGTAACGACCGAGAGTCGACTACGAAGATCGTAGGCGTATTTCGTAGTATTCAGATTTGCATCCCGCACGCTCGTCTTGCGGTTGTCGGCGTCATAACCGATGTTGGTTGTGTGATTGAGCGCGTCCGTGATAGTAATCAGGTTTCCTGCCACGTCATAGGTATAGCTCATCTTGTTCCCGCGCTCGTCCGTTTCGCTTGACCGTCGACCTGAGAGGTCATACGCGTAGCTAACGGTGCCGGCATCAATCGTGCCAAAGCCAGAGGTAACGCCCGTTAGTTGCCCTGCTAGGTCATAGCCGTACCTCGTCACGTGTCCGCCTTGATCGGTTTCCGTTAGCTTGTTGTTCCTGAAATCATAAGTGTACTTGTTTGTTGTCGTGTCTGGGTATGTGATTAGGGTGAGCCGGTTGAGGTTGTCGTATTGATATTGTGTCGAGTGGTTGTTGCCGTCTAATACCGAAGTCTGGTTGCTATTGTTGTCGTACCCATAGGTAGTCTGGTTTCCCATGGCATCGATCTTCGTTTTCAAATTGCCGATATCGTCATAGGTGTTAGTGGTTGTGTGCGTTACACCGAGCGGGTCGATCAGAGTCTTCAATCGTCCCATCACGTCATAGTTGTACGTCGTTGTTTCGTTGAGGGCGTCGATGACCTGGTGGAGATTGCCGTTAGGATCATAGCCAAATGTGGTGACTTTTCCATTGGCATCAGCCACTGTCGCCACGTTGCCTTGACCGTCGTAGGTAAACGAACGTACAAGCGAGTTCGGACCGTTTTGCAGGTCTATAACCTGTTGTAGGTTGAAGTTCGGAAAGTATGTGGACGTCTCCGTGTTCGTATTCGCAGCATCTGTCGAGATTGTCACCCCACCAAACTGGTTCCAGGACTTGGTGCTCGTGTGTCCTAGCGGATCCGTAACAGAAGTTTGGAACCCGTTGGCATCAGACTTGTACGTTGTAGTGTGGGCGGTGCCGACGATATCCGCGCAGGATCCGTTCCCACAAGCATCGACGGAAGATGCCAGATTTTCGCTGGCATCGTACTGGTAGGTCGTTGTGCGCATGGTAGTTGAGTCCACTTGCTCCGCGATGCTAACCGGCTTTCCGAAAGCGTCGTCCACACGCGTTACCGCCCCGCCGTCGGGATTAGTGATCGTCGTGGTTCTTGTTCCCACGTTGTAGGCATATTGGGTGACGTACTGGACTGGATTTCCAGAGGCGTCACTCACCGTTGGCCCAGTCACGCTCTGCAAGCGTCCGTCCGGATAGTAGGTCGCGCTTGTTGAAGCACCACGAGGATCTTGCACGCTATTCAGCGAATGGTCAGTCAGATATCCGTAAACTGTGGCAGCGGTCACGGTCGGGTACTGTACAGTCTGCAGATTTCCTGAGGTGTCGTAACCGTAGGTGTAAATCTTGCCGTTGAGGTCCGTAATCTGTTTGATTCTGCCTGATGTGTCACGCACAAATGGGACAACGACTCCATTGACACTGCTGGAAATTCCATTGGCAGCGATGGTCAGAACGGTGCCGTTCAAGTCTTTGATGGACTGAATCTGCCCAGTTGCGGAAATGACGTACACACGTCCAGATGGGTCCGTGTAGGTGAAGGTCGTCGGCTGGTAGGTTGCGGTGCTGGGGAAACATACGACGTTGTTCTGCACCTGTACCAGGGCATTACATCCATCCGACGTGAGCGACCCATAGAAACCGGGTGCCGGAGTGTAGTGCGGCACAAGGAGCCACGCGAACAGCGCTGAACCCGTTGACTGAGGCGTGAAGTTGAACGTGATGCGCTGCTTGTTGAATGTGAAGGTGACGTTGTTGAAAGCGTCCACGGACAAATCCACACCAACATCCAGCGACCAACCTTGACCAAAGTCCCCGACCTTGCTCCGCACCAAGCTGTCATAGGTCCGTGCAATGTTGATGGGGATGCCGGCCAGCGGCACCTTGAAATCCGTTACCGTCGTCCTCACGCGGCCCGGCTTGTTTTCGCCAGTTACGATCACGGCAATAATGCTGCGCTGCGTCGCGCCAGTCGAAGAGACGGCATCCAGTTGGATGGTGTAGCCGCCGTTCGGTAGAAGCGTGGCATCAAAGGTGCCGATTGTCCCGGTACCCGTCGTATTGGAGTTCAGGATTGTGACCGCGCTCGTATTAGAAGTTGGGAAATACTTGAGCGTCCCTGAAGTGAGCGTCACGCCCGAAGCCACTGTGATCGGCACCTGCCCTTGGACAACGGTTCCAATCAACGGCGCACCAATCCAGCCCTGCTGTACAAGCGTCACGGTCCCGCCGCCGGATGCACTCCACGGTACAACCACCAGATTTGAGAAGGTCCCCTGGCTACTGATATTGGCAATGGCCTGTACGGTATCCGAGCCCGCAGTCACGCCGCTGTACTGGAAAGTGGCTTTGCCCGTGGCGTCGGTGGTCGTAGTTAACGTCTGTGGATTTGCGCCACTTATCGTCAGAGTCACCAAGGTCGATGGAACTGCCAATCCAGATCCATCCGTGGCCTGCGCTGTGAGCGTTTCCACTTGCCCCGTTGCAATTGAGGCCGGATTGACCGGACTAAGCGCCAAGGATCCGGTCGGCGAAGTCCCAGGGCCATTCGTCGCACCGATCCCCATGGTGAGAGACAAGCCGAATCCGCAGCATTCCGTGTAGTCAATTTCGTACTGATAGGTTCCCGGCGCGGGGAAATTCACGACCTCGACATTACCCGTTGGACTTGACCCTTGATTAAAAGAACCAACAACCGTGTAATTCTGAAATGGAGTCACACCACCGGCCGGAACATTGATCATGGGTCCGCTGACGTGAGTCGCTCCGCCGCTGACACCCAGAACGAAGCCGTCATCAGAAAAGAAGTTGAAAGTCACATTGCCGGCGCTGGCGATCGTAAATGATCCAGTAAAGACAGCCTGGAAGGAGCCCAGGACACCTACCCCCGCCTGGAACCCGTTTCCTTGTGCCGTGATAATTCCAGTGAAATTCCCGTTGATATCAGTAGTTACGTCGGCGAAGGGCCGCGAAACATAGTTAATACCGGAAGTGTTTCCGGGAATCACATTTGGTGGCGGATCGAAATTGATTGTTGGGAACTCCTGCGAGAAAACGGGGGTCATGGTGGGTAGGGCATCGAAAATACCCGTGTTGGCAGCGGCAGCATCAGAAGTGAAGAAACGTCCGAAAACGGTCGTGGTCGAAACTGGCTGTACCGGCACAATCCAGCTCACACTGGCGGTGTTCGAGGTGCTTCCTCCGTTGCTCGCCTGAACCGTGTCCGTGCCCTTGAGCGCGCCCGTATAGGTAAACGGGGCCGTTCCTGTTGCGTCGGTCGTGCCGTTGCCTGAGGTGGGATTTGTGCCCGTCACGGTAAAGTGCACGACCGCTCCGGCCACCGCAGTCCCATTGGAGGTGACTACCGCCGTCATTTTCTGCGTGGTTCCCGCAACATTCGGACCGGCGAACGTCGGTGTCAGGGACACCAATAAATTGACGACCACAGGATTGACGGTGAGGGTCATGGTTGCGCTGGTCGATAAGGACGAATCGTTGGCGGTTAACTTGAAGAGGTAAGTTCCCGCAACCTGCGGTACTGTCACTTGCGTCGATGCGGCAGTCGGCGTGCCAAACGTAGCCGTTCCAGGTCCGCTCACCTGCGTCCACGCCAAGGTGAGGCTTTTGTTGGGCAGCCCATCGTCAGTGGCAGTTGCTGTCAAAGTCGCCGTATTCGTCGGTAACGTGATCGTCTGATTCGACCCGGCGCTGACCGCGGGAGCCTGATTGGGCACGGCGCGAAAAGCAACCATTTGCATCATGCAATCCCGGGACAGCGGCATTGTTACGGATGCACTATAACCTCCCGTCACTGTCACAATGCGGTCTTCCACGATGCTCGGGCCAAGAGTACCAGGGTTTACAAGCGAAGTCGTCTGAACGCGATTGGTATAGCCTGTCCCCGCCGACGTAGGCGTTACGATGAGGAAATCGGTACCGAAAAGCAGATCATTGGCGTTCGTGGTTGTCACGGACGGAGTCGCGCAGGTCGAGGTGCTCGCCGCAAAAGAACTCACCACATCCACTGGATTGGTGGTGCTAATGTCGCTATACTCTGCAATGCGAATGTCGTTGTTAATCGTTCCGGTGCACGAAAAAATGACTGTGACCTTGTTGACGCCAGCCCCTGCCGCAGCGATGTTCTTGGCGTAGTAAATCGATTGGTTCAAATTGTTGAAGTGGGTCGGCCCTACCGCTATCGCGTACGTGTTGGCGGAATTGTCCGTCACCGATGTCACGGTGCAGGAGTTATTTCTCCAACCCATGGCGACGACATTGAGATCCCCTCCTACTTGGGCTGCAGGATAGAGGACGGACACCGTTTTGGACGTGGCCGTAGTCTCATAATTTCCCTGAACGAAATTAATCCCCGGTGTCTGCGGTCCGGGAACAACCACGAATTGCCATGGATTACTCGGCGTCCCGGCCGGGTTTACGACCACGTTCCCCGTCGTCGCGCCCGTAGGCACGCTGACCGAAATGGAAGTCGCCGTCCAACTGACGGGCGTCGCTGCCAGATTGTTGAAGGTAACCGTGCTCGAGGGGCCTTGCGTTCCAAACCCAGTGCCAATGATCGTGACGGTCGAACCCACAGCCCCGGCGTTGACGGCGGCGACCCCGTTCACAGAGAGGCTTGTGATGGCGGGCGTTTGGGCCGAGAGCGCGGAAGCTGCAAGTAGAACAAACAAGGAGACTTTCAGAGTTACTGACACGCGCAGATCGAGACCCACTATGCGACTCCTGAGAGATTGTAAGGTTGAGGTGGGGGCTGGAGGACCGACGCGGCACTCTACTCTTGCGTCACGCGTCCATCTGAACGTGAAGCTCGAGCAGGACCACCGTTTAAAGGAAGCCAGCAGTTTAGTGGAACCGACGAGATTGAAATCCTCGCACCAGCGCCGCTTGTTAACTAGAGTGACCGAAGGCTATAGGAGCGCCGGCATGAGTGTCAAGTGAAATCAGTGTGAATATGAAACAACTCATTCTTTGAACAACGAGCCTCTTGAAACAGGGATCATTTCTAAATTTTAACGGCCAGCGTCACATTCCACCGAGTACGAGACTAGTTGAACTCCTGCAGCTGAAAAGTACATTTTCCAAAACATCTGTAAGGCGGTCCATTTTTTAAGTGTGAGTCCGCTAGGCGACGCTCCGAGAACATAGACCCGATAGCCGCGCAGAGGCTCCACCAGACCGCTTGCCGTGGCGAGTTCCAACATTCGCGCAGGACCCGATTCTATGAGGGTGGGCATCGGAAATTCCTTTGTTTCGTTCATTCGAGAGAATCCAGATGTCCTTCGAGAGTGCGTGGGATTCATCAGTCTTCGGAGACGACTCGAACAAGGCTTTGAGGCGCCACAATCCGCCAAAAGATGTCCGTGCCCGACGACTCCGGTGCCATCGCCGAGGCCTTCGCGTCGAAGCTGGCTACAAGCCGGCGTTGTGCGCGGTTGAGGTTGTCAGTAAACACTCCACGTGCATCGGGGGTCCACCCTTTTACGATTTCGCGAGTACCTCCGAAGGAATCGGATGCGACGCTCGACACCCAGACCCGGCTATTCGCGGGTTCCGTGAGCAGGAGCTTCTGGTCGAGGTGAGGTATTCTCGGAACAGTTCGTTGCCCGCACCGGCTTTTGCAATTGAGGCGCTGGTATCGATCAAAATTCCTTCGTAGCGCTCAATCGTTTGGGCCATATCGGGCGGAGAGGCGCGATTACTTGGTCGCGACGGCAAAATGGTGGCTCAACCACGTCCGAAGTCGGAAGCGCAAGCCCATTTCAATTTCGACATTGGAACTCTGAGAAGCCTGTCTCAAGAACTGGCTTAACCCGAATATCGGAGATTTGGCCTTGTCCGAAAACAATGCGTCTTGAAGTCCGTCGTGGCAAAGATGTCGGAACAAGGTCTATCTCCAAAAACCATCGACAACTATGTTCCGGTTGTGAAGATGGTCGTGGCTTCTGCCGTCGATGAACAAGGCGAGGAAGTTTATCCTCGAAAGTGGAATCACGAATTCATCGACCTGCCTGTGGTCGAGAAGGACAGGCAAAACACTCCATCCTTCTCGTCTGACGTGATGACAGGCCTAGCACGGTGGAAGAAAGAGCGGGAGCGGATGATTTTCGTTCTGTGTGGTGCTGGTGGTTTTCGAGTCGGTTAGGCGCTTGGCATCGAGATTGACAAGCACATTTCTCCGGACTTCCTCACCATCTCTGTCCAACAGAAAATTCATCACGGTAGGGTTGAACAACGGCTCAAAACAAATGGCTTTCGCCAGGTTGATCTCCACCCGACGATTGCCGCTCTTTTCAAAGAGTTCGCGGGCAACCGGCCGTCGGGTTTCCTGTTCTGCACTCGACAAGGGAAACCCCTCTCTCCGTCAAACATAATCCGTCGGCATCTGCACAAAGCCCGTAAGGAACTGGGCTATGTCAATCCGTTCACCGGAACGCACAAAGCTGGAAACCATGCGTTCCGTCGCTTTAGAAACACGTACCTGCGGAACTATGCGGAATGTCCTGAGGGCCTATACAAGTACTGGATGGGTCATGCTGGGAAGGACATGAGCGACCTCTATGACAAGATCAAAGAGGACGTACCATTCCGCAGGAAGTGGGCGGAGCGATGTGG